>Ga0163151_10000194_pt1 | contig 108900 bp, 113 predicted proteins | sample OliLakLV19MP5IB2_FD_145596 | JGI IMG/M metagenome (GOLD analysis project Ga0163151, IMG submission 145596) | Freshwater microbial mat bacterial communities from Lake Vanda, McMurdo Dry Valleys, Antarctica - Oligotrophic Lake LV.19.MP5.IB-2 | ecosystem: Environmental > Aquatic > Freshwater >...
GTCTCGAGCTCTGCCCTGCGGAAGTCGGTCCCGCCCTGCGTCTCCAGTATCCAGACCAGCTTCGCGACGAATGGCTCCATATCGCTATGGAAGCCATTGCCGATTGGGTCGGCGAACTCGACATCTTTCGTGTCGATCACAACAGCAACGGGCTGTTGCTCGACGGCGACTACGGTCTTCCTGACCAGCGCTGGAGCGCTGACTACCTCTTCGTGTTCGTGTTGCCCCGCAAGTAGAACTTGGATTTCAGAACCTCGGGTCTCCTTTGACCCTTGGGACTTTGTCCTTGGACCCTTTGATCCCTGTTTCGAGCATCGCGCTCGGACAGGGATCTTTCATTTGGATAATGGAGTCAGCCCCCATTCTTTATTTGTCTCACTTTAATGGGGGCTGACTCCATTATTCATCGTTAGGCGGACCGAGTTATCCACAAGTGGTCACCTACAATCTCTTGACCCGAATCAGGCAGGCACCACAATATGTAGTAGTAAACCTTAGATAGGTTATTGCTTTGGCCCCCCTCATCTCGCTCGGAAACGAGCAGGTGCTATAGGGGGGTTTTCTTTTTGGGTGCCCTTAGAGTCTGACTCAAAACTCCCGGCGGAGCTCCAGAATGCCGCCAATGATCACCCAGTGCGGTAACACGATACCTCCGCGACCCTCAGAATCCGCGCATTGCGTAATGGGGACAGGCACCAGTAAATTCAAATAAGTGTGTTCTAGTATCGGTGTTTCGAACCAGGAAAGCATCAAGACACAAATCTAAAGGAATAATGGTGCCTGTCACCATTTCCGTTGTTTTGACACGAATCGGGGCGACTCGCTTTCGGTTTGAAAAATGCATATACTTTCCCTATGCCAATAGTAGGATGGGTCGCCTTGACAGTTATTGCTCTCGTGAGCATTTTAAACGTGGCTACCGCAAATAATGCTGGTAGCCAGCACATTTCTGAAGAACCTGCGTCCATAGTTGAAGAGCTAAATATCCCTGTAGAAGCGTCAGATTTGGAATCAATTTTGACTGCAGATCCGGAGCCAGATACTAATCAAATCGTTGAGGAGTCAGAACCCGTACCGTTGAAAGTGCAGAAAGCTGCATCAAATCAATCTGAGAAGCCGAACTGTCATCCAAGTTATTCGGGCTGTCTGAATCCAAACGCAAGTGACTACGATTGCGAGGGAGGCTCTGGGAATGGGCCGTACTACACCGGGCCCGTGCGAGTACTCGGCCCTGATGTTTTTGATCTTGATCGTGATAGTGATGGCATGGCCTGCGAGTAGTAAACTTGAAATGCAAAATAATTTTATGCGTAATGGGGACAGCCCCCATTAAAATCAAATAAGTGTGTTCTAGTGTTTGTGTTTCGAACCAAGAAAGCATCAAGACACAAATCTAAAGGAATAATGGTGCATGCCCCTATTTCTTCCCTCGTAGCTCAATGGATAGAGCGCGCCGCTTCTATCGGCAAGGTTGAAGGTTCAAGTCCTTCCGAGGGCACAATTATTCGTTTGGGAAATGTGCCTGTCCCGTTTACAAGTTCTTTCCGGAACCTACATTGACCTTTAGATATACCTGTAATATACTTCCCGTATTGGTAAGCATTATGCGCGTAACTTATTCAACTAATGAAACTTGTTGGCAGGAACATTTTGGTGCAATTCAAGCTGAAGCATGCGGACGTAAGGTCGCAGGTGGATGCTTGGGAGGCCGAAGTGAAAGCCGTCAATTGGACTTCATTCCGTGATCTCAGGGAGAGGTACTCATCAGCCAGCTCCGTTCCGGATGGCAAAGTGGTCTTCAACCTGAAAGGGAATAAGTATCGGTTAAGGGTACGCGTGGATTACCAAAACGGCACTGTAAAGGTCGACCGTGCCGGTACCCATGAGCAGTACTCCAAGTGGTAGGACATCGCTACAACAACTATGAACAACATCAAAGTCATCAAAACTGAAGAAGAGCACAGGGATGCGCTCGCGGCGATTGAATCGCTGATGGAGAAGAATCCCGATCCAGAGTCGCAGGACGGCGAAACTCTTAACTTACTCGTCACCCTTGTCGAGGATTACGAGTCGAATCTTTTTCCTGAATCACTTCCTGATCCGGTAGAGGCAATTCTTTTCCGTATGGAACAGCAGGATCTCAAGCCTGCCGATCTCGTCCCGTACCTTGGAAGTGCGAGTCGCGTTTCTGAAGTGCTTTCGCGCAAGCGTCCGCTCTCACTCGTCATGATCCGTGCCCTCGAAGAAGGTCTGGGTATTCCGGCCAGGGTCTTGATTGGAGAACCAAAGGAAACCGAGACTATCGCTGATATGGATGCAGAACGCTTTCCTTGGAAGGAGATGGCTAAGCGTGGATATTTTGGGGCGATAAAGGCGACAGAACAAAACGCCAAAACGCTCATCGATGAATTCTTCGCTTCTATCGGAATGAATATCCAACCGTCGATGGCTCTGTTGCGTAAGACTAATTACGCACGACAGACTAATAAGCAGGCACTCTATGTGTGGTCAGTAAAAGTCCTTAAGGAAGCGAGTGAGATGCAGATCCCGGCTACCTTTACCCCAGGCTCCATCAATCCTGATTTCACACAGAAGCTCGTGAGACTAAGTTCCCAAGAGAATAGTCCATTGCTCGCGCAAGCATTCTTGAAACAACGCGGTATCGCTCTAGTAATAGAGCCTCACTTTCCACAGACCTATCTCGACGGCGCAGCGTTACTAAGCGATAAGGAGCATCCGGTAATTGGAATAACGCTTCGGCATGACCGGCTTGATAGTTTCTGGTTTACTCTCATGCATGAGTTGGGGCACATGTCTCTACATTTTGGCAAAAATACGGATTTCTTTGATGAGGATCTCGAAGGCGAGGATCGTGCCTCAAACGAATATGAGCGTGAAGCCGACGCGTGGGCAGGCGAATCTCTTGTTCCAGAACAAAAATGGGAAAGTAGCCCGGCAAGACTTATTCCTTCTGGTGTTGCGGCACAAAGCTTAGCTCGAGAGCTCGGTATCCATGTCGCCATTGTTGCCGGGACTATGCGCTATCGAGGTCAGAAGTACCAATATCTTAATAATCTGGTTAATCAGGAGAAGGTGCAACATCTTTTCCCTGGTAAAAACTGGAAGAAATAAACTATGTTTGATTCTAACCACTACATTCCAGTTTTGCGATGGAAGGCTGCCGAAAAGGAAGCTTTGCATTTGATATCACCTGAAAGCAGGAAGGATGTCACTCCGCTCATTGAGCTAATGATGCCTCGTCCAGAACTTTATAAAGGAGCTACAAAGAAGGAGCGTGACGAGAAAAAGGTAGAGAAAACACCAAACGAACTTTGGGAAGAATCTATCATTCTTTTCAACAAGGCACTCCCGAAGCTTCCAGAAGACATTTCAAAGTGTTGGGGTGATACCCCCATCTTCGTGGACGTTCGTTTCGTGGATGCCTCAATACGTGCAAAGGCTCTAGACGAACTTATGATTCTTGGAAAGGAACACAATCTCTTCTTGGTTCCCGTTGTGAACATGATTCCTGTCATTGATCTTGAGTCGGACAAGCAGGCTCGGGACGTGGCTGTGAAGTATGCAAAGGAAGGAGATCGGGGTCTTTGCTTGCGTCTTCTACGCTCGAATCTGCGTAAAGAGACGATTGCCGACGAGCTTAGTTACTTTCTCAAAGTAAGCGGCCTTACTGAGGCGCAGGTAGATTTGATCGCGGACATTGGGGTTGCGGATACGGAGTATGCAACTTTTACCGATTCTCTTCAATCAATACCAAACCTCGCTGCTTGGCGAACCTTCTCCGTAATCAGCGGTGCGTTTCCGCCTGACCTCAGTGAGTTTAAAGTTCCCGACGCGTACCGCATAGATCGCACGGACTGGTGCAACTGGATAAATCCTTTAAGCTTTGAGAAGCTTTCAAGAAAGCCAGCTTTCGGCGACTACACCATTCAGAGTCCTATATACAAAGAACCGCCACGAATTTCGTTCCCAAGCGCAAGCATACGGTACACGGCTGACGATCAGTGGGTCATCATGCGCGGACAGGGAGGTCCAGGCAGGAAGGCAAATCAGTATCTCGCAAACGCGAGGCTGCTTACCGACTTGCCTGAATTCGATGGTGCAGCATTTAGTTATGGAGATAGCTATATAGCTGAAAAAGCAGTAGATCTCGCTAGCAAGAAGACCGGGAGTCCGACTACTTGGCTTGTGACAGGTGTTAATCGCCACCTAATGAAGGTAGCTTCCCAGATCGCCATCCTTCGCGACAAGTAAGTCTAGTTCGCACCCGCTCACACAGATCTTGTTGAGTTATTTCTTCGACGAGTCTACGGTAAATAACCTCCCGTGATTTTGAGCGCATGCCTTTAGCGGCTTCAAGCTCCTCCAGAATCGCAAGTGCTTCGCTTCTCCATAGGAGCTGAGCAATTGAGAAACTATCTTTATTGCTCGGATTATCACTTGCGTACCTTAGAGTCATCAGTGTGACTTCGTCACTACCATTTGGAATTTTTGCTACCATTACGCCCCACCAATTTGGTATTAGCTTAATGGCTTCATGCAGATGTCTCTTTCCAACAACGAGCGTTACTCGGTCAAGAGTAACGTTATAGACCTTCATCTGTTCCGGTAATCGTTGGAGTGTGTCAAGATCACTCTTCAGTTCATAGCCATGGATAGAGCCTTTTTGTTCGTCTACGACTACCATGTCAACCCGTACTGTTCCGTGACGCAGACCAAGTTCTTCAATAATCGTGCAGCCGGCAAGTTCCCTCCTAAGTCCCTCCCGAATGATTCGGTCGTTGGTGTTAGTACCAATTGATAGAACAGTCATATAATTCATTATAGAACACAACACCAACTATTGACTCTATATATTGGGGACTAGAAGAGTTTTTTAAAATAAATTTGGGCGATTAAACAACCCTCGGGCAAAGTCGCATGGTTGTTAATGATGAGCTTAGTATGAGGTAGAATATAGGAAAACTATGGCAAAAGACTCTGGCGGAACAAAAGGCAGCAAAATAAAGGGCCTTTCTGCTGAGAAGTAATAGGGACAGGCACAATTCAATTCAAATAAGTGTGTTCTAGTATCGGTGTTTCGAACCAAGAAAGCATCAAGACACAAATCTAAAGGAATAATGGTGCCTGTCCCTATTCTTTGCTTTCCGGTGCTCAAGGCTATTTCGTACAAAACACCTGTTTCCTGGTTGATTGAATAGCGATACAATTCGACTATGCCAAACAGCAATCTTACTAATGCGAAAAGGGCAAAGAATGATGAGTTTTATACTCAATTTTCCGATATCCAAAAAGAAGTCGAATCTTATCTTGAGTATGACCCTAATACTTTCAAGGGGAAAGTAGTTTACAGTAACTGCGACGATCCTTTCGAGAGTAACTTTTTTCGTTATTTCGTCTTAAACTTTAATCGTTTAGGGTTAAAAAAACTTATCTCAACTAGCTACAAACCCTCACCAGTAGCCAACTCGAAGCTGGAATTGTTTGGCGACGACAAAACTCTCCCAAAATCAAAAGGACGACCAAAAATCACTGCCAATAAATTTATAATCAACGTGGTCGGTGATATCGACGGAGACGGTTCCTTTACGCTTGAAGATATTGCCAAACAACTCAGAGCTAATATAAACAACGAATGGACACCGCTTGAAGGTGACGGTGACTTTAGGAGTGACGAGTGTGTCGAGTTACTCAAAGAATCCGACATCGTGGTAACAAATCCGCCGTTCAGCTTGTTTCGTGATTACGTCAAGCAACTTTTTGATAATAAAAAAAAGTTTGTGATTATAGGCAACATGAACGCTATAACTTACAAAGAAATTTTTCCAATGATAAAAGCAAACAAATTGTGGCTCGGAGTTACTGGAAATAGTAGTGATATGGTTTTTGCTGTACCAAAAGGAATGGACATAACAGAGAGTGACAGACAGAAAGCTGCTAGATTGGGATATGTTGGTAACTACACGAGACTTGGTAATTCTTGTTGGTTCACTAATATTGACCACGGAAGACGACATAAGCCTTTACCGCTGATGACAGAAGCAGATGTCCTTAAATTTGGAACTAAAAAACCATTTCTTAAATACGATAATTATGATGCAATCGAAGTATCGCACGTAAAACATATCCCTAATGACCACAAAGGAGTTATGGGTGTTCCTATTAGTTTCTTAGATAAATATAATCCAGAGCAATTTGAGATTTTAGGAGCTACACAACGAGGATGCCACGACGATGTTCCAGATATAAAAAAGTACGATGACTACTGGGAAGTCAGACAAAATGGAGAAAAAACAGGATCGTCTGGCGGAAAGACGAACGAAAATGCAAATCTTTTGGGAAATGATGGCAAGAAGAATTATTTTATAAACAAGGACGGTAGAATTATCCAATCTGCCTATCAAAGATTATTTATTAAACACAAGAAAAAATAATTATGAAGACAATATTAAAAAATGATATCACTATAAAAGAAGTTTGCGACGGCTTCGTTTATAACACATTTGAAGGCAAGGGTTTGTTTGGTCTCTCTGGCAAACTAACTATTCAGCCCGAATATCAGCGTAACTACATTTATGCTGATGGTAAAAGAGATGTTGCGGTAATCGACTCAATTTTAAAGGGTTACCCTATCGGTTTGATCTATTTCAATCAGGTAGGTAAAGACGAGTTTGAAGTATTGGATGGTCAACAACGCATCACGAGTATTGGTCGTTTTGTAAACGGCCTGTTTGCTATAAAAGATAAGAACGGACACGAGCAATACTATAGCGGTATGGCCGAGAGCCAGCGTGACCAAATTATGAAGACTAAGTTGTTGGTGTATGTGTGCGAAGGTGACGAGCCTGAGATCAAAGATTGGTTTAAGACCATTAACATTGCCGGGGTACCATTAACCGAACAAGAGATTCTCAACGCAGTATATTCTGGACCTTTCGTCACTCGCGCTCGCGAAGAGTTTAGTAATAGCCAAAATACCAACATTCAGAAATGGAGTACGTACATCGCAGGTGATATCAAGCGCCAAGCATATTTGGAACAAGCTTTAGATTGGGTTTCTGATGGAGCAATCGATAGCTACATGAGCAAACATCGCAATGACAAAAATATTACCGAACTAAAAAAGCATTTCGATACCGTGATCGATTGGGTCTCAACTACATTTACAGATGTTGAGAGTGAAATGAAAGGTCTTGAATGGAACAGGTTGTATCAGACTTACCATAAGACAAAATACAATCCAGCGACTGTTTCTACTAAGGTTCAGAAACTATATGCCGATGGCTTTGTTAAAAGTCGCAAAGGTATTTTCGAGTATGTCCTAGGAGGAGAAGTCGAAACAAAACTACTTGAGGTCCGAGTATTTGAAGACTCAACAAAACGCTCAGTGTATGAAGCTCAAACTGCAACCGCAAAGAAGAAAAGTATTTCGAACTGTTCTCATTGTGCGATTGGTCACGATGCGAACAAAGAAAAGATTTGGGCTCTAGCCGATATGGATGCCGATCATGTTTCGGCTTGGAGTAAGGGAGGAAAAACTGATATCAAAAACTGTGAGATGCTTTGCAAGACTCACAATAGAGCAAAAGGAAATCGATAAAAATCAGTATGGAAAAACTGAAACTGAAACTTAAATTTGAGTATTGTTATGGGATAAAAAAACTTGAGCATGAGTTTGTTTTTAGTAATAGGACTTTTGCCATCTATGCTCCAAACGGCTCGATGAAAACATCTTTTGCAAAAACCTTTAAAGATTTGACGAAAGGAGAAGAAACAAAAGATTTAATTTATTCAGAGAGAATAACTGTCAGAGAAATCAAATATGAAAGCGATATTGAACTACTAAAAGAGCAGGTTTTTGTTATTGAGCCATATAACGAAAGTTACTTTTCTGATAAGGAATCTACTCTTGTTGTGGAAAAAGAATTAAAGGAACAATACGAGAAGATATACGGTGATTTAGATAAAGAAAAAAACAGTTTTGTTAAAAGTTTGAAATCAGTATCTCAAAGTTCTGATTGCGAAGAAGAAGTACTATCAACATTTTCAGAGAGCGAGAAGGATATAATGTTTGATATTTTAGAGAAAGTCTTTCCGTCTATTGATAGTTCTCATGCGAAGTACTCTTTTAGATATAACGATGTATTTGATAAAAAGGGAAATGTAAAAAAGTTTTTAGAAAAATATAATAAAACTTTGAAAGAGTATATTAAGCAATATGATTCCCTTGTGTCTCAATCCGCATTCTTCAAAAAATCTTCAAATACTTTTGGAACATACCAAGCGAATGAGTTATTAAAATCAATAGAGGACAATTCTTTTTTTGAAGCAGGTCACACTATTAATTTATCAGATGATTCAAAGATCGAGTCGGCTAATGACTTAAAAAATCTACTAGAGTCGGAGATAAAGAAGATTATAAATGATGAAAAACTAAAAAAGATATTTGACACGATAGACAAAGCCATTGGGTCAAATGTAGAGTTGCGTGCATTTAAGAAGGTTATCGAGAGTGATAATTCACTTCTAATTCACCTCACGGATTATGAGCTTTTCAAGAAAAATGTTTGGCTTGGTTATCTTTCTCAGATACAAAGCGATATTAAAACCTTGCTGGATTTTTATACGGCGAAGAAAGAAGAGTTGTCTAAAATCATAGAACAAGCTGGTAATACTGCAACAGAATGGGAATCCGCAGCGGATGAGTTTAATAACAGATTTACTGGTTTGCCATTTAAGATAAAGATAAAGAACAAAGAGGATGTAATTTTGAAAACTAATGCCCCAGTTTCAGAATTTATTTTTAATGATTCCGAGGAGAAAAATGTAAATAGAGAAGAGCTTTTGAGAGTGTTGAGCCAAGGTGAAAGGAGAGCGTTATATATACTAAATATCATATTTGAAATTAGAGCTAGGAAAAAAACAAATCAAAAAACTCTACTCATTATTGATGACATAGCCGACTCTTTTGATTATAAAAATAAATACGCCATTGTTGAATATCTAAAGGATATTTCAGAAGATGAAAACTTTTTTCAAATAATTCTCACTCACAATTTTGATTTTTTTAGGACAATTCTAAGCAGAGGAGTTGTTTCTTATGGACAATGTCTAATTAGCAATAAAAATGCTCTTAGTGTAACCCTTGAACAAGCTAGTTATGTTAAGAATCCTTTTATTAATGACTGGAAAAACAATCTAACTGACGATAAAAAATTGATTGCTTCGATTCCATTCGTACGAAATATTATTGAATATACTCAAGGTGATAATTGCGATGATTATTTATTGCTAACATCAATATTACACATAAAACAAAATTCTACCTCTATCACCGTCAATGACTTTAAGCTAATTTTTGAGAAAAATATTAAGAATGTTACTTTCCCCGCAAGTATTGATACAAGTAAAAGTATTATTGATGGCATATTTGAAGCTGCTGATGATTGTTTGAAGGCTACTCAGGGGACAAATCTTGAACATAAGATTGTAATGTCAATTGCCATACGGCTAAGAGCCGAGCTGTTTATGAAATCAAAAATAACAGATCAAGCGTTTGTTGGAGGTTTAGATGGCGCGCTAAATCAATCGTGGGTATTGTTTAAAAAATATGAGGAGGAGTTTAATAATAAGAAAGAAAGTATTACTATTTTGAAAAGGGCTAATCTAATAACACCGGAAAACATCCACATTAACTCATTTATGTATGAACCAATACTGGACATGGGAGACGATGAGTTACGGGAATTGTACAAAACTGTAAAAGAAAAGCTTACCGTGTCTTAAAGTTAAGGGAGTCCGCTTTGCGCGCGCACTGGGTGAGGGTAATGGGGACAGCCACCATTAAATTTCAATAATTGTGTTCTAGTATTGGTATTTCAATCTAAGAGCAAACGGGGTCAGGTACCGTTAATTCGGGTTAAATAATCAAAAAATTAGGGCATCGGATGTCCTAATTTTTCCGATTCAAATAGGAGAGAGACAAAAAATCCAATTCCGGAATCGGGTTGAGTTCGGTGGGGGATAGACCGAAAGGCGTGCCTTGCGTTTTGGATAAAAAAGCCGCCCAAAGAAGTCAGACGACTTCCTTGGGCGGTAGTGATGAGCGCCTTCAGCTGCGCAGCATGTCGAGGCCGATCTGAGCCTTCTCAACTGGGTAGGGTCCACGCGCTGGATCGCCCTGCGCTTCGTGCGCAACGGCGCGCATGAGGCACTCGAGTGCGCTGGCCTTCGGAATTGCTGTCTGTGTGGCCGGAAGGCTCAGGGTCATCTGGATGGCGTGAGCCATCCCAGCGATCTGAGCCTTCAGAGCCGCAGGGTTTTTGCTGTTCTCCAGGACAGATAAAGCGCTGTCTCGAGCTTTCCGCATAGCGCTAAGGTCAATCTGAATTTCCACAGGGTCCTCTTTTCTATAAAGGTTCAGTCAACTATGTATATACCACCTAAGTATAATAAAGTCAAGTATCTGCGCTGAATTTCGCTTTTAACCTCCCGCTCCAAGTCATTTGACATAATAATCGTGAAAACGCTGTTTTTAGACATATTTTCACGATTATGGCTGACTCCATTCCTGCGTTCTCACTTCAGAACTAAATGATCTTATTCGCAGAAAATTACTTCCTCAGTCTTCAACTCTAGTCTTCCAGCAAACCACCCTCGGGCAGTCGTTTGGTTTCCAATCGCATCAATCAGTCGCGTATCAAGCGCTAGGGCCCCCGGCATTGAGGAACCGTCAGCAAGTCTATTAACCTCTTGAACGGTGATTCCGCGATTCGTTGCCACCAATTCGACGAAGTACTTGTGGTAGATATCTAGATCACGTGTAAGTAGAGCGTGCTCGGTAGCGGTAAGGAAAGAATTGGGGTTCATGGTGTCCTTGTACGGTGCTGAGGATAGTGACACGAAGTCCAAGCCATCTCTTTTGTTTTGCTCAACTTTCTCGAGATACGACATGGTTACTCCAATAGATCCGACATCGGAGAACGGGGAAGCGTAGATGATATCTGCTCCCGTAGCGGCTAGGTATGCTCCCGAGCTGCCTATCTCACGTATCAGGGCAACTGAGGGAAGTGGGGTCGCTTTGAGCGCGTCCATCATGACTTCGGAAGCGACTGGTGAACCACCTCCAGAATCGATGCGGATAAGTATGCCTACAATGTGTACGTCTGCTTCAGCCCGGCGTATGTCTGATGCAAACTTGTCGGCACTCGTCGTGATGTACTCGAAGCCATTTTCGTCGATTACATCGCTTCCAACTGAAACGATCTCGCCTTCGATTGGAATGACCGCAATATTACACTCACCGTCTGAAAAAACCTGACTTGTTGTATACCCGCTCCATTCGTCATGCCATGACCCCCATATCTGAAGGCCGATGAAAAGGGTACCAAGCCCTATGGCAGGTATAAGGAGGAAGGGGAGTGTGTGTTTGAGTAGAATTTTCATAGTACCCTCGAGAGGAGTCGAACCTCTATTTTCTCGTTAGAACCGAGCTGGTCTATCCATTGACGTACGAGGGCATGGTGGAGCTGTACATCTCGCTCTTCTTCTATACCCTCGCTTCATGGTCATATTGTAGCCAACCGAGGTCTCTTAGACAAACACTGAGCCGCAGGTATGAATCCGCCCTCGCGATACGTAAGCAAAAAAGTCAGTTAATTCGGTCAGACCCCATTCCCCTTTTTTAAAATTGCCTTTTCTCAAACTTTAAGTAATATCCTGTTCAGATACTTGAACACTCACAAAAGAAAAGAGCAAACAATGAACATGACCTACGCGGGAACTGGCGTCAATTACGATGCTATGGACCCATTCAAGCGGATGGCACAGCTTGCTGCGCGGGAAACTGCTGGGAACATCAACCGGCTCAACGACGGCGAGTTTCGTGAATTCGAACCGAGCCGTGGCGAAAGCGCCTACCTCATCGAAGCGGCCAAAAGCTACTTCGCTCACGTTGAGGAAGGACTCGGCACCAAGAATTTGGTCGCAGATGCGATGTACACCCTCACCGGCAAGTCGTATTACGATCACATCGCACAATGCACCGTTGCTATGATCGTCAATGATTTGCTCACGCTCGGAGCCCTTCCGCTTTCTGTGGCAATGCACCTCGCGGTCGGCGACTCGGAATGGTTCAACGATGAGAATCGTACAGGCGATCTCATTCTCGGATGGAAGAACGCATGCGATCTGGCGCGATGCACCTGGGGTGGAGGCGAAACGCCAACACTCAAAGGTGTCGTGGTTCCGGAAGCAGTCGTGCTCTCTGGTTCCGCGATTGGAATCGTGAAGCCGAAGGAGCGTCTCATCAAGGGCTCGATTCAAGCCGGCGATGTGATCGTGATCATCGAGAGTTCTGGCATTCATGCCAATGGACTCACCCTGGCGCGAAAGATCGCCGACAAACTGCCGAAAGGGTATCTCACGAAACTCTCCGACGGCCGAAGCTACGGCGAAACGCTTCTCGATCCGACCCATATCTATGTCGGGCTCGTTGAAGACTGTCTCAATTGTGGCGTGGACATCCACTACGCGGTGAACGTCACCGGCCACGGCTGGCGCAAATTGATGCGATCAACGCAGGCATGGTCCTACATCATCGAGACGCTTCCTAAGCAGCTTCCAATCTTCGACTTCCTGCAACAGCATGGACCGGTCGATGACATGGAGGCTTATGGCAACCTCAACATGGGAGCAGGCTTTGCTCTCTACGTTGCAGAAGCCGACGCGCAGATCGTTCTCGAAGTCGCTCGCAGTCTCGGTCTCGGCGCTCTGGTTGCTGGTCACATCGAAGTTGGCGACAAGAAAGTCGTGATCAAGCCAAAGAGTCTCGAATATGCCGGGGAGACGCTGGCAGTCCGCTGACTTCAAAGTTCCTTGTTTCAAACACTGCTCCGGAAGGGTCAAACCTTCCGGAGTATTTTTTATGAAAGCTGAATCCGCGCGCTGAATACCTGCCGAATTTAAAGGATGGATTTAGGATCGTAAGGCTACGCCTTTCGGGTCTTATGGGACGACATTCGACTATTATTATAAAAATTTGCCCCAGGCAGAGGAGTTGGACCTCGTGCCTGGGGCAATTCTTTAGTCGTCGTCGTCGTGCGGGTACGGCTGGCCGTTCTCCGCAAGCCACTCTTTGAGCGAGATGTACTTGTCCCGCTGACCGTCCGGAACCACTTGATAAGCACGACCCCAGCGAACGTAGGAGTTCGCAAGGTCCTCAATGAGAGCCACTTGTCCGAGAATTTCGAGATGCTCACCACGGCTCTTGTGAGTGCTGTACTTTTCGCGGATAAATAGGACCAGCCTGAGAATCTGTCTCGCGTCTTGGCTGGTCTTCATGCCCCCGAGGTAATTACAGTCGAATCCAAAGCAGTTTTTGAGGTCGCGAAAGTGATCGACCGCAGGCTTTAAAAGCTTGAGTCGTTCAGCTTCGTTCCAGAGGCCGACGAGGTCGAAAGTTTTCATGGCTTAGTCTCCTGAATGGGTTGGTACGCGTGAGCGCACCTTCCGAACAGAAGAGCTTGCCAAGCTAAAGGTGCGATGATTTTGGCTTTGTGGGGCATGCGCCCTATCGTATTTGCATAGATACCTCCATCAGTCCCAACATTGAGACAGTATAAAGGTAGCACATTATATGGGTAGTGTCAAGTATGCGGGCCCAGTAGGAATCGAACCTACACTATCGGTTTTGGAGACCGATGTTCTACCACTAAACTATAGGCCCGGAGTGAGGTCAGACCGTTGTTTTTATCAACCGCATCCGCCGAACGAGGGACTATATCATTGCGAAAAAACGATATAGGCCCCATAGCGACAGGGTAGCAGATAGGACGGTGTGGGGAAAGTTCGAGAGCGCACCTGCGCACGCTACAATAAGGCCATGAATCGGTTCCGTGCCCTACTTCTCTTTGCGCTACTCTTCGTGAGCTTTGTTCCTGCGCTCGCTTCTGCACAATCAGGCTTTCCGCTTTTCGACCCGACGTGGCAATTGGTCCCTGACCCGAGTCTCCTTGACGAGTCATGCGAGCCTGATGATCCGCTCGCGTTCGGTGCGGTGCTGCAGTTGGTGCAGAACACCATGAACCTCGCTGTCGCCTTGACCGCGCTCATCCTCATCGGAGTGATTGTGTATGCGGGCGCGCTCTTTATGTCGGCTGCCGCAAATGCAGAAGGGATATCAAAAGCAAAGAGTACGTTTATGAATGCTGCGGTTGGATTCTTGATTGTTATTGCGGCGTGGCTTGTCGTAGACTCTTTGATGAAAGTCTTCTATGTAGGCGAGACAGGCAACGATGCAAATTTTTTACCCTGGAATCAGATATTCACCGGAGGACCCGCTTGCATACAGAAAGATCCAAACCAAAAATCGTTATTTCAAAACTTAAAGATTGGTGAGGTTCCAACGGTTCGTACGGGCGTCACGCTCGGTGAGGGTGGGACAAGGAGTACCGAGCCTTTATCCACAACCGGTAAGGGTGCTTGCAATTCTTCAACCATAGCCTCAGCTGCGGCCTCAGGGGGAGTACGCATGTCCGCAGTAGAGGCGAATACTATTGCGTGTCTTGCGGGTCCGGAAAGTCAGTGTGGGGTGAGTATTAAAAACTACAATTGGGATGGCGTTAAGTCGAAGCCTCCCTCTACCGCATACGGACCGTTCCAGATTACCTTAAAAGGTAATAGTAATTGCTTCGACAATACTACGTGTTCAGCTGCCGCTGGCGTGTCTGAGTCACTCAACTGCAAAGCAGCTTTCACTTCTGCCGGTTACTCTATACCGGGTGCCAAACTCGAACAGTGTAAACGAGCCGCGGCAAACCTCGCCTGTAGTGCAGTTGCTGCACATTGTGTATATCAGGCACAGGGATCTAAAGCTTGGACTCAGGATAAAAGTAGTGCCAAGCAAAAAGCCTGCATTACGAAATATGGTGGTTAATTGAGAGTACTATTAAGAACACGTATGAAAAAAATCTACTTTTCTCTCAGTGCAATTGTTCTACTAGTTCTCGCCCTCGGAATACTTTGGATTTTGTACACCATTAATGCACCAAACACTCCTGTAGAACCGGGAGCCATATTTCCCACGGGAGACAATGATTCCAGGCATGCACGTGTGAATGTACAACTTACTGATGGTGGAACCACGAGCACTTTAGACTTCATAAATAACGGTACTACATTTGAAGACGCAGCAAATCCAGGGAATTACTATCTAGCTGGCACTAGCGAATATTGTCAGCCCGACGGAAGCTGTCCAACAGCAGGTCCATCGGAGAACTTCACCATTCTCTACTATGGTGGGGATAGCTCTTTCATTATAGGCATTATGACCGAGCCACTTGGTCAAGTACGAGAGGAAGCAGAGCAATATTTAAAAGAGATTCTTGGAATTACAAACGAAGAAATGTGCAAACTCAATTACACGATTGGTAGCAGTGCTTACGTGAATCAGACATATGGCGGAGAAAATCTCGGATTCAGTTTCTGTCCTGATGCGGTGCTGTTGCCATAAGCAGTATGCGCACATTCATTCAGACATTCCTGCTCTCACTCTTTTTCTTAACGGCACTACCGGTGGTAGCTGCAGACTTTAACCTTATCCAGATAGTGCCTGAACAGTGTCAGGCATGTCCGTGCGGCTTCGGGGGGGTGCTCGAGATCATTCGCAGGGTCATGAATCTTGCTATAGTAGCTGCCGGCATCATTGCGACGTTCACTATTATCTATGCGGGCTTTCTTTTCATCGCGTCTGCTGCAAACCCTGAAAGTAGAAAGAAGGCAAGTAGCATGCTACTTGGTGCGGCCATCGGTCTTGTGCTCGTGCTTGGAGCATGGCTTATCATCGATGCCTTTATGCGGTTTTTCTATAGTGGCCCAAATGGAAATGAGGGGGTGTGGGGTCCGTGGAATAGTATTGTTGCCGAAGAAGGTGAGTGGTGTGTGGTTGCAAAACCGCAAAACTCACTCTTCGAAAATTTGAAAATCGGACAAATTCCGCAAACGGTTGAAACCGGTCCGCCTCCAAATCCAAATCCAATATCTCCTTCTACGGGTGGAGCAAACTGCAGTGCACTCACAAACTCCGAGCTTAGGACCGTCGATAGCTATCCTCTACTCGCAAGCACCGCGGAACGCTATATCGCTATGAAAAAAGCGGCAGAAAAAGATGGAATCACCCTGATAATAACCTCGGGATATAGGTCTCCAACGGATCAAGAACGAGCTTGGAGGGATAATGTCTGCAATCTCGTGAACGGGAAAGCCGTATGTCAGAGCCGCACCGCTGCAGTACCGTGCTCGCTTGGAGGAGGTGGCTCAAACCATACACGTGGTACTGCGGTAGATATTCGTCTGAATACCGGGGTGTACGACTGGCTCGTCAAAAACGCATCGCGCTTTGGTTTTTACAACAAGCTACCTAACGACCTTGTTCATTGGTCCGACACAGGACGTTAGCTCGCCGTCAAAAGGCGTCTCAACCACGCCTTTTGACGGCGTGCGTACTGCCAAACTTTAGAAGAGAGGACAGGGAAGAGCGTGTCCTTCGCGCGTTCACCTCGTAAAAATTCTCCCACTATTTTGTATTCGAGTCCGAGTTCATTCAGCCGTTCGTCCCCCACGCGAGAACGAATACTTTCTACTTCCTCTATAAGACCGCCAGAGAGTGCGCGCGATAGTCGCGCGTCTATGCGTGCACGAAGCTCATCTCGCTCCGGATCGATCACCACCCACTCAACAGGGAATTGGGGAGTCAGAATATCTCGCGCTGGCACCTGGCCGTGCCGTTCAACTATCTCAAGGGCACGTACAAGCCGTCGTTTATTGTTTGGGTCGAGGCGCTCTGCGCGCCTCGGATCACGCTGTCGAAGTTCATGCAGTAGTTCTGTTGTCTCCCGCTTTTCTAACAATTCGCGTAGTAATGGATCTGGCGGGGTGTCACTTGGCAGACCGTACAGAAGCGCATCAAAGTAGAAATGCGTTCCGCCCGCGAGTATGGGAGTTTTGCCGCGTGCTCGTATAGACGAGATACGGGAAGTCGCGTCACTAACGAAATCGCTCGCGCTATATGTTTCTTCGACTTCTCGCACATCGATAAGATGATGCGGAATTCCCTCCATCTCTTCCTCGGTGGTTTTTTCGGTACCGATATCAAGCATTCGATAGACCTGGCGGGAATCGACCGATATGACTTCCCCATCAAGCTCGTGAGCAAGTGCTATTGCACGCGCTGACTTGCCCGAGGCGGTAGGGCCAATGACGCACAAAAGCGGAGGTTCTGTATTCATTACACGGTGATTGGCGGAAATGCTATCATACATTTCTAAACTGACATCACATCATGGCCAAAGAACAAAAAAGCAATTATTGCGAACAGTGCGGTGATTTCCACGACGCATACAAAGAGTATTTTTCTTCGATACGTATAGGGGAAGCTATTCCTGACTACGAGTTCGAAGCATTTCAGGGTAACGAAGTAAAACCAATGAAGTTTTCTGATTTCAGGGGGAAGTGGCTTGTCGTCATGTTTTACCCCGCTGACTTCACGTTTGTCTGCCCAACCGAACTCGAAGAGATGGCAGAGATCTATCCGAAGCTAAAAGAGATGAATGCAGAAGTCGTGTCGTTTTCGACCGATACGGTATTCGTACACAAAGCTTGGCATGACACCTCGCCAAAAATACAGAAGATCAACTTCCCTATGGGTGCTGATCCGACGGGCAAGATCGCAAGCGCATTCGGCGTCCTTATTGAGGGCGGTGACTTGCCTCTCGTTGCTGATGAAGGACTCGCCCTGCGCGGCACCTTCCTTGTGGATCCAAACGGTATTCTGCGCACGATGGAAGTGCACGACAACTCAGTCGGACGTGCTGCTGCCGAGACTATGCGCAAGCTCAAGGCGGCGCAATTCGTCGAGGCTAATCCAGGCATGGTGTGTCCTGCGGGATGGGATGAGGGGGATGAGGGGATGACGCCGGGAATGGATCTTGTCGGCAAGATTTAACAAAAAAGGCGGCTACAAGCCGCCATTTTTGTTATCAGTGTCTCCATGATAGGGTGCTCACGGAAACGGCATCCCGCCGTTCGATCTTTGAGGGGCGACCTATGTCCAATCGAAACTTTCAAAGGCTTCTCGCGGCCAAATGGGCCGAAGGGAAGTTCCTCTGCATCGGACTCGATCCGATTCACGACAAGCTGCCGGATTTTCTCAAGACCGGCAACATCTCGAAGGAACTCTTCGAATTCAATCGAGATATCATCGACGCGACCTTCGACCTGGTCTGCGCCTACAAGCCGAACACGGCATTCTACGAAGCCTTCGGCGATGCAGGCATCCTTGCGCTCCAGCGCACGGTGGACCACATCAACACGGTCGCGCCCAATGTTCCCGTCATCATCGACGCCAAGCGCGGCGATATCGGCAATACGAATCAGCGCTACTGCGAGTTCGTCTTCGACCATCTGAAGGGCGATGCGGTAACGATTCATCCCTATCTCGGACGGGAAGCGGTTCAGCCGTTCCTCGATTATTCGGAAAAGGGGATCTTCGTCCTCTGCCGTACGTCGAATCCCGGCGCCGGCGAGTTTCAGGATCTTCGGATTCTGAAGACCGAGACCGTTCCGCTCTACCTGCAGGTCGCCGACAACGTCTCGCGTTCCTGGAACGAAAACAAGAACTGCGGGCTCGTTGTCGGCGCGACGTATCCGCAGGAGATCGGCAGCATTCGTGCAGTCGCACCTGAGGTTCCGTTCTTGATTCCCGGGATCGGGACGCAAGGCGGCGATGTCGAGGCGGCAGTCAAGAACGGCCGCAATTCGGACGGCACTGGTTTCATCATCAACTCGTCGTCCGGCATCATCTTCGCGTCGAGCGGCCCGGATTTCGCCGAAGCCGCGCGCAAGAAGGCGTATGGACTCAATCACGAAATTCGCGCAGTCAACTAGAAGGAGGGATACATGAAGGGGTTACTCAGAGATCTTGCTGACATCGGAGCCATACTTGAGGATGACCACTTCGTCTACACCTCAGGTCGGCACGGACAAGCGTACGTCGACAAGGACCGGATCTACACCCATCCGCTTCTGGCGAACCAAGTCACGCTCGAAATGGCGTCGTACTTCGTCCAGGACGGCATCGAGGCGGTGGTGGGGCCCGAAAAAGGCGGCATCATTCTCTCACAGCTCGTCGCCCACCATCTTTCAAACGATCAGACGGGGCACGAAGCACTCGCGTTCTATGCCGAAAAAGAAGACGGTGGCTTCGTGTTGAAGCGTGGCGGAGCAGCAGAGCGGATTAACGGGCTCCGCGTCCTTGTGGTGGAGGACAACCTCACCACCGGCGGCTCGGTGAAGAAAGTCGTCGATCTCGTTCGTACGCTCGGCGGTAACGTCATCGGCGTTTGTGCCATCGTCAACCGTGGCGATGTGAAGGCGGACGACATTGGGAATCCGCCAAAGTTCGTTGCGCTGGTGAAGGTCTCCATGGAATCATGGGCGGCCAACGAATGCCCACTCTGTGCTCAAGGAACACCCGTGAGAACGGATCTCGGGAAAGAAAAGGAGTTCTTACTAGGAAAGGGCGGCCCATGAGGCCGCCCCCACCCTTTTATATACATGTGCCGCAGGCGGGACTCGAACCCGCACGCCGTTTCCAGCAGGGGATTTTGAGACCCCTATGTCTACCAATTTCATCACCGCGGCATCTTTCGCCATACCCTATCATTTTACCCCGACTTCCACACCTGTTTAATATATGTGAATAGGGGACGATGATACAATGCGCATATGAATTTCTTCGGGGCCGAAGGAGAGGAGAACAAAAACCCCGTCTACGACGGGCCTACTAAATACGACTCCGTGTATTGGGTTGCGGTTGATCGTATCGAACCAAATCCGTACCAGCCGCGTAAAGAATTTGATGAGGCCGCACTGAAATCACTTGCGGAATCTATCCGTCAGTACGGTGTGCTTCAACCGCTTGTCGTTACTCGAAATGAGGTAGAGAAGATGGACGGTGGCATTCAAAGCACGTACGAACTTATTGCCGGCGAGCGCAGGCTTCGCGCCTCAAAGCTCATCGGACTCAAGGAAGTGCCGGTTGTTATTCGTGCGAGCGGAATGAGCGACAAGATGAAGCTCGAGCTCGCCATCATTGAAAACCTTCAGCGCGAAGATCTGAACGCCATTGATAGGGCAAAGGCGCTTCAGCAACTTATGCAAACATTTGGTCTCGTACACGCAGAGATTGGTGCCAAGATCGGACGCAGTCGGGAGTATGTTTCAAACTCCATTCGCCTTCTCGCACTTGCGGCGCCCATCCAGCAAGCAGTCGTAGATAAACAAATCACCGAAGGTCACGCACGTGCCCTTCTCATGCTCCAGGATCGCCCTCAAGAGCAGGAAACCCTGTTTAAGGAGATTATGCTCAAGAAGACCTCGGTGCGCGTGGTTGAGCAGCTGGCGCGTCGTATCGCCACCGATAAAATCAGGAAACACGATAAGACACCGGAACTTAGAGAGCTCGAAAAAAGCCTCACCGAAACCCTCGGCACCCGCGTACTTATTGAAAGTCGTCCGAAGGGCGGTCGCGTGTTAATTGAATTCTTCTCGCCTGAGGATCTTTCTCACATCGTAGCAGCGCTCGCGGCCCAGCAGGCGAGCACGCTTGAGGAGCAGATGGCACAGGAAGAAGTGCCGAGCTCAGAGGTTCCGATTACAACAGAGGTCAACACGACTTCCCTTGCGGAGACAGAACCAAATTTGCATCCAAATACGAGTTCTATTGCGACCGCCCCACCCGCCAAAAATCCTGAAGACGATTTGTATTCAGTGCGAAACTTTAGTGTTTAGATTTCTTTCCTTTCTTAGCCGCCGGCTTCTTCCGGCGCTCTAGTTTACGCTCCTCCTTACGGCGTTCTTTCTTTTCAAGTTTTACTGGATCGCGAGCGAGCGGTCGTTCGTGATCTTCGAGTGCTGCGCGGATATGTTTGCGGGCAACTGAGGTCTTTACGAAGTCGAGCCATTTTGAGGTTGGGTGTGCTGATTCTCGTCTGAGTATTTCAACAATGTCTCCGTTACGAAGTTTTGTATCAAAGGAGACAAGCTTACTGTTCACTTTTGCGCCCTGCATGTGGTCGCCAAGATCGCTGTGAATAGCGTACGCGAAATCGGCTGGCGTCGATTCGGTCGGTAGGTCGATTACGTCGCCCTTTGGCGTAAACACAAAGACGCGATGTGAGAAGAAGTCGGACTTAAGTCCTTCGACAAAATCATTTGGGCCAGCCACGTGCGCATGTGCGTCGGCAAGTTCTGTAAGCCAGCGTGGTATGTCCTGCTTCACTTTTTCACCGCGCTCGGGCGATGGGAGTGTGGTTGGCGCTTTTTTAAAATTAAGGAGTGTTGGAATGAGATCCCGTACCCACGGGAAAGAAAGTCTGCGGAACGCGGCCTTCGGTGCTTCTTTGCCGAGCTCCTTATAGGACATATGGGACGCGATGCCGAACTGCGCGCTACGATGCATTTCCTGTGTCCGCACCTGCATTTCAACTATTCCTGCTTCGGCAGTAATAACCGTGGTGTGAAGAGACTGGTAGCCGTTTGGCTTCGGAAAAGAAATGTAATCCTTAAACTCTCCCGGCAAAGGCTTCCAGTGCGCGTGAATAACACCGAGCGCGGTATAACAGTCATCTACATTCGGTACGACCACGCGAAGCGCTGCAATGTCGTGTATGCGCGTGATGTCGTCGCCCTTGCGCCGCAGTTTTTGGTGGAGACTCCACAACCCCTTCATTCTGATAGACGTATTGAAATGCTGTATGCCTTTTCGTACGAGCGCGTGTTGAAGATCTTTTTGCACGCGCGCAAGACCAGTTTCGCTTTCCTTCGTTTTTAATTTGCGCACTTCAATAGCGTGCTGGTACGCATCGGGATCGACGACCGGGAACGCCAGATCTTCAAGCGCGCTTTTGACCGAACCCATACCCAAGCGGTCTGCGATGGGTGCGTATATTTCCAAGGTCTCAAGCGCGATTCGTCTTCGTTTGTGCTCGGGTACGTGCTCTATCGTCTCCATGTTGTGGTGGCGATCGGCAAGCTTGATGATGAGTACTCGCACGTCGGCAGAGGTTGCAACGAGAAGCCGTCGGAGAGATTCTGCGTGACGCTCACCGCCCTGATACTTATGTTTTCCAAGTTTAGTTACGCCCTCAACCAGGAAAAGAACCTCCTTTCCAAATTCCTTCTCAACCTCTTCTGGCGTTGCTTTGGCGTCTTCAATGGCGTCATGCAGGAGTGCTGAGGCTATCGTTTCGGCGTCCATCCCAAGCTGTGCAAGGTGTTTTGCGACCGCGGAAGGGTGTATGAAATAAGGATCTCCTGAATAGCGGGTATGACCTTCGTGCGCATTTTTTGCGAACGCATAGGCCTTTTGTATGAGCGTCTCATCGCCAGCCGTGGGCGCAGTCATGTGGGTAAGAATTTCCTTGACCGTTGTCATACTTGAAAGGATACTGGTAAGTGGGAACGAAGCAAATGAGCACGACACGGAGGGGAAAGTGCCAACCTGTACTTTATGCAATCTCAATTCAGCACAGCCGTGCGCAATTGATACGTCTACGCAGACCGAAATATGTGAAGCTGCCGCATTTATTCTGGCAGAAAAACTTGAATCACGAACTTCTTCAGATTCAGAAAATCATGCAGCGGTGTGTCGCGTTACGACGGGTGAGCTGACCACAAAATATGCTTGCTAGTGTGCACGATGCGAAATCCCCGCGACGTCATTGTCGCGGGGATCGCTTTATTTTAAGTATTCGGCGGCTTCTTCTGGTGAGAACGTTTCCGCGTCTTGGCTTTCTGGCAGATAAATTCGTCGCAGGCCTTTTTTCAGGAAAAGTCCTTGCTTTGATTTATACAGGGTCAAGAGTTTTCCGGTCTTCGGATGTTTTCCAATCTCTTTGATGATGGTTACCCCTTTTGGTGGCTGCTTTGGAATGAGTAGAAGCTCGACCGCTCTCTCAAGCGTGATGGTATAGGGATCATCAGCACCCTTGAGTGAGCGAAATTCTCCATTATGTGCGACGTACGGACCGAAGCGTCCGGTGTTTGCGCTAACGTGCTCGCCGGAGACTGGATTGATACCCAATTCGCGCGGGAGTGAGAGATAGCGTACAGCGTCCGTAAGGGTGAGAGTCGAAAGGTCGGTGCCTGCTGGAATAGAGGCGCGACGCGCATTGATTTTAACTTTCTTTTTCTTTGGTTTCTTTGCAGCTTTCTTTGTAGTTTTCTTGGCTGTTGTTTTCTTCACTTTCTTTTCTTCGGGCTCTGCTTCTTCTGGCGGAGCATCTTCAAGCGGCATTTCTACATACGGCCCAAATCGTCCGGTGCGAACAAATATTGGCCTGCCGGTATCAGGATGTATGCCAATGGGTGTATCCGGCTCAACGATGGTGCCATCTTGCTGGCGAGCTCCCTCACACTCAGGGTAGCGGGTGCAGCTCATGAATATGCCGCCGCGGCCAAGCTTGAACTCCATCGAGGCGCTGCACACCGGACAAGGAAATCCGTCGGGCACTTCGCCGAGCGAGGTCGCCTTCGGTAACTTGTCTTTCGCACGCACCGCTTTTTCAAATGGTCCGTAAAATTCGCGGAGGGTTGCCTCATATCCACGCTCGCCGCGCGCAATCTCATCGAGCTCGTCTTCCATCTCTGCCGTAAAGGAGTCACTGATATATTCCGGGAAGTGCTCTTCAAGGAATCCCGATACGACCATGCCGGTTGCGGTGGGGGTGAGGGTGCGACCGGTCTTTTCTACATACCCGCGGTCCTGAATAGTCTTCATGGTGCTTGCATAGGTCGACGGGCGTCCAATGCCGCGCTTCTCGAGTTCCTTAATAAGGCCCGCTTCGGTGAAGCGGTTGGGTGGCTCGGTCTGCTTCTGTGTGCTGATAAGTGAGTTGAGGATAAGTGATTCGCCTTCCTCGAGTTTGGGAAGTTCTACGTCTTCGCCGCGTGCTTTCGTATCGCAGGCAAGCCATCCGGGGAACATGACTCTCGAACCGTTAGCAGTGAATTGCGGAATAGCGGCATCCGCCTCTACCTTCACGCCTGTGCGAAGCACTTTTGCTGCGGTCATTTGCGAGGATAGAGTACGCCGGTATACAAGGTCATAGAGTTGCTGCTCATCGCCTGGTGCTCCCGCCCCTGTGCGGGTGGGGTCAGTGGGGCGCACGGCTTCGTGCGCTTCCTGCGCGTTTTTACTTTTTGTTTTGTATGCGCGCACTTCTACATGTGGCTTTCCGTAGGTGCTCTCGACTACCGCGCTAATTTTTCCGAGGGCTTCCTGCGACAGATTTACTGAGTCGGTTCGCATGTAGGTGATGTGTCCGGCTTCGTAGAGTTTCTGTGCGGCACGCATGGTGCGTGACGGTGAGAAGCCAAGACGGGTGGACGCAGCCTGCTGAAGTGTCGAGGTAGTAAAAGGCGGACGGGGATTGCGATCCTCGGCACGCTCTTGGATAGAAGCAACCTTCCAGGCTGCCTTTTGTCCGAGCGTTACGATGCGGTCAGCCTCTTCTTTGTTTGAAGGTTGTTCAACACAGATGGCTGGAAGGGTCGTCGCCTTTGCGCCAAAGACCGCATCAATAGTGAAGTATGTTTCCGGTATGAATGCCTGTATCTCGCGCTCGCGCTCGGCAAGTATTCGAAGTGCGGGTGATTGCACGCGGCCAGCAGAAAGTCCGTAGCGCACTTTTTTCCAAATAAGCCCAGACAGGTCGTATCCGACGAGGCGGTCAAGCACGCGTCTGGCCTCTTGTGCCTCGCGCAAATTTTCGTCGATGGTGCGAGGATGCTTGAGCGCCTCCTCCACGGCTGCCTTTGTAATCTCATGGAATACCACTCTATGTGGCTTCTTCAGTCCCACCGCCTCCTTTATATGCCATGAGATAGCTTCGCCTTCGCGGTCGGGGTCTGTCGCGAGATAGACTTCACTGGCCTTCGCCGCGGCCTTTTGTATGCGTTCGATGATGTCCTGTTTGCCAGGTGAAATTACGTAGCGTGGTATAAACCCACCCTCAATATCAACCGCATCCTTATTTGATTTAGGAAGGTCACGCACGTGACCGACTGATGCAAGTACCTCGTACTCTTTTCCGAGGTATTGCTGAATAGTCCGTGCTTTCGCGGGGGACTCGACTATAAGTAGTTTCTTTGCCATGTAGCTCAAGACATACCGCGACATGCTACGTGCGGTCAAGTAGAGAGAGTGAACCTACCTAGACGAAATAGTACTGAAGCTCTCCCGAGTCGTTGCTTTTATGTTCGGTGCCAACGACCAAATTCTTCTTTGATAAGACCACGAAGCTCAAGGGTGACGAGCGCCGTAAGCGCCTCGCCCGGAGCAACACCTGCGTTTCGTATGAGCTCATCGCGGGGTGTCGCTTCAACGAGAAGATCATAGAGTATGGCTTCGGTCCCTTCGAGGTGTTGTGCCTCGCCATGTTCTTTCGGTGTGTTGGGTGCTATGTGGAGGGCTTCGAGTATATGTATGGATTCTGTTACGACGGTGGCTCCCAGACGAAGAAACAGATGAGCGCCAAATCCGTTCGGATCGCCTATGCGATGAGGCACACACAAAAGTTCGCGATTGTATTCCGACGAAAGCCGGGCAGTTATAAGGGTGCCGGATTTCTCTCCAGCCTCGATCATAAGTACGGCGTCGGCCATGCCCACCATTAATCGGTTGCGCGCGGGGAACATCCACGGCGCCGGTGGCGTATCTGGCTCATACTCACTTACGAGCGCACCCCCTTTCTCGAGTATCTCTTTTGCGAGACCTATATTCGTTCTTGGCGCTATGGCGTCGTCACTAATTCCTGAGCCAGGAAATGCAACTGCGTGGAGTCCTACGGAAAGTGCCGCTCGATGTGCCTCTGCGTCTGTGCCAAGCGCAAGGCCAGAGACGATGCTGATGGGGTATCCTGCCAGTCCCTCAATGAGTTTGCGACATGCCTCTCTTCCGTAGCTTGTCAGTGCGCGAGAACCCACCACCGTAAGATATTTTTGACCCTCCGGTTTCAATGAACCCCGCATCCAAAGTTGCTTGGGTGGGCCCGGAATTTCAATAAGCCCTGATGGATACAGGGAGCGATCAAGTTGTCGCAAGCCGTCCTTCATACTATGCTTCACAGTATATATGTTAGACATCCATTTTATCCGCGAGCACGCTGACCTGGTGAAGGCGGGTGCGATCAAAAAACGCATCACCATAGATATCGATCGTCTGCTTGCGGTTGATGATGAGCGGAAAGTTCTGCGTACCGCTCTTGACGAAAAGCGTGCTGAGCAGAATCGCGCAAGCCTTACCATCGCCAGGCTTCAGGGAGAAGAAAAAGAAAAACTCCTTGAGTCCATGCGACACCTCAAAAGCGGTATGGGTGAAATCGAAGAGAAGTACAAAGCAGCGATGGAAGAGTGGCAGACGCTCATGCTTGCGGTGCCGAACATTCCTGACATGTCGGTGCCAGAAGGAGCAAATGACGCTGACAACAAGCAGATAAAGGTCTGGGGCGAAAAAACTGCTTTTAGCTTCACTCCCAAAGATCATGTCGAACTCATGACCGCACTTGGCATGGCAGATTTCGATCGCGGCTCCAAGGTGGCCGGCTTTCGTGGCTATTTTCTGAAGGGGGATGGTGTGCTCCTCGCTAACGCCGTGTGGCAGCTCGCACTCAAGCATTTTTCCGGCAAAGGATTCATGCCACTGATTGCGCCTTCCTTAGTTAGGCGAGAAGCCTTCATGGGTACGGGGTACCTACCACAAGGCGAGGACGATCTTTACAAGACGCAAGACGGTGAGTATCTCGCGGGCACGGCAGAGGTTGCCACGATGGCGTATCACATGGATGAAGTGGTCCCGCTTGAGGAGTTGCCAATAAAGTTTCTCGGATTCTCTCCCTGCTTCCGCCGCGAGGCAGGCGCGCACGGAAAAGATGTGCGTGGTCTTATCCGGGTTCACGAGTTTTTCAAGTGGGAACAGGTAGTACTTTGTCGGGCGGAACATGATGCTTCAGTCGAAATGCACGAGGAGCTCAATCGCAATACCGAAGAATTTATCGAGCTCCTGCAGATTCCATATCACACGGTGGTAAATTGCGGCGGCGACCTTGGTCTCGGCCAGGTAAAAAAATACGACATTGAGCTTTGGGTCCCAGCGGAAGAGACGTATCGCGAAATAAGTTCCGCGTCGTATTTCCACGATTTCCAAACGCGTCGATTGAACATTCGCTACCGCGACACGGAAGGCACGCTGCGGTTTGCGCACTCGCTCAATTCGACCGCTATTCCTACCCCGCGCATTCTTGTTTCCATAGTTGAGAATTATCAGCAGGAAGACGGTACGATCAAAGTACCTAACGCACTCGTCCCGTATGTCGGTAAAGAAGTCCTGGGACGTAGAGCGTAAGCGTGTCTCGCGTACGAGCGCTCCTGCGCCCGTATCGAGTACTCGGGGACGAAGCGTCGAGATGGTGCGTACGCGCACACGTTCGGTTGAAGCAGTGCGCCAAGACTCTGAGAAAGAGCGTAGAGTGCGTGCAAAGCGTCCGGTCGGAAAAAAAACTCCTCTTAAAACTCGAAGGAAGGAAGCACGTACCGTAGCGTTAATCGTTTGGATTATTTTTATTTTTCTCGCGGTAGGAGCACTTCTCTATACGGTGTGGATGCCATCTTTTCGCGCTACTACCGTTGTAGCTCTTGGTCCTGACACTGAAGGCATTACACGAGTGACAAAGGACGCGCTTGCGGGTACGCATTTTTTAGTTATCCCTCGTAACTCAATATTTTTCATTCCCGAAAACGACATACGAACACGCGTTCTTGATGCCTACCCGCAAGTTCAGGCCGTTTCTATTTCAGCGTCGGGTCTTTCGTCTCTCAAAATTACTGCTCTTGTGCGTGCAAGTTCATTCACGTGGTGTGGGGAATCGGTGATCATGCCCGCTGATACGTGCTATGAGGCAGATGCTGAAGGATTGGTTTTTGCGCCAACCACAGAAAAAATTGAAGCAGTAATGTCAACAACAACTCCGGAAACAGCAACGACTTCCTTGCCTCAGAAAAAGGCAGAGCCTTCGAAGGAAAGCGCACTCTTGGTCTATGGGCCGCTTGAGGGAGCAGAGAACGGTCCAGTACGTGCTCATGTTACGTATGCATCAGCGCTTCCTGGTGCGCTTAAATTTGTTAAGGCCATGCGCTCGCTCGGAGCGGAGATTCACTCCGTGACACTTCGCGGGGACGAGATTGATTTGCATACGAAAGTGGGTACCCGCATCACCTACGTAATAGGAAACGAAGGCCAGGCCGCGATTCTTGCGTCAACATCTTTTCCAACGCTCAATCTTAATGACGGTTCTCTCGAATACGTTGACCTTCGGTTTGAAAACAAGGTCTATCTGAAGCGCAAGGGTGAGGTAGTCGAGCCAGAGTAGAACGCAACCAGATAGTAGGATACTGTGCGTTTATGGAGTCATTCTGGACCACGCTTAAAAAACCATTTTTTGTACTCGCGCCAATGGCGGATGTGACCGATGCTGCATATCGCAAGCTCATAGCCGAGTACGGCCGGCCGGATGTGATGTGGACGGAGTTTGTGTCTGCAGATGGGCTGTACCACACTCGGGAGAAAGGTACCCGCTATCGTACCGGGGCCCACGAGACATCTCCTGCATCCGAGAAATTATCCACGTCCGCAGTGTCGCCCGCGTCCGAACTATCGCCCGCACCCGAAACCGCTGATTCAACTGATATGATATATCATATCAGTTCACCGTCTCTAGCTTCTCAACCCCTCGCCCGTTCATCGACTGATATCATATATCATATCACTTCCTTGCGGGAGAATATCGGAGATACACGGAATCCGCTCATGCGAGACCTCGCGTTTGCTCCCGGCGAGCGGCCGATAGTGGCGCAGCTTTTTGGTTCCAATCCCGAGACTATGGAGTATGCGGCAAAGCTATGCGCACAGCTTGGGTTTGATGGCATTGATATCAATATGGGCTGTCCGGATAAATCTATCGAGAAGCAGGGAGCGGGTGCCGCGATGATAAAGAACCCTGAGACAGCCAAAGCTATATATAGGGCTGCAGCTTTGGCTGGGCTTCCGGTGTCGATAAAGACTCGCATCGGCTACAACACCGAAGTGATGGATGAATGGCTACCTGCTCTACTTGAAGAGCAACCCGCAGCACTCACCGTGCACTTGCGAACGCGTAAAGAAATGTCCAAGGTGCCTGCGCACTGGGAGCTCATGTCTCGGGCGGTTGCGCTCCGGGATCGTTTCTCACCTTCGACTTTGATTCTGGGAAATGGTGATGTCACCACCCTCGCTGATGCCAAGATTAAGGCAGAGGCTGCGGGTGCTGACGGCATTATGCTCGGTCGGGCAATATTTGGTAATCCGTGGCTCTTTACCGACCGTCTGCTCACGGATATTTCGCCGCTTGAAAAGTTGGTAGCGCTCGAGCAACTAGCGCAGTATTTTAGTGAGTTAACACCACAGAAACATTTCCATGTTTTGAAAAAGCATTTCAAAGCGTTCGTTACGGGATGGCCAGGAAGTGCAGAGCTGCGTGCACGCCTCATGAATACGAACGACTATGACGCTCTGTATGGAGAGTTGCGAAGCGCAAAAGAATTGGTAGGGTAGCGATAGAAAGAGAGGTCCGACGTGACTGAATCCTTTGTGTGCACACGCAGTCTGCGAGACCGTCATCTGGACCTCGCGATTAAGTTTGAGGCAGAAGCCTTCACCTGCGACGATGGCTTCGATATGGAGTACTTTCAGAGCAAGTGTGAGGAGGCGCTTGCAGGCGCTTCGTATTTTGAGAGCCTGCATATCGCAGGGATCACCGAAGTGAGGCGCGCCCGGACCTAAGTTATGGTCCGGGCGCTTTCCGTTATACGCATGATAAAATGCACAGAATGAAGCATCAGTCGCTCTATCGTCGCTACCGACCTCACACCTTTGCCGACTTGGTTGGCCAAGAACAAGTGGTGGAGGCGTTTAGTGAGCAAATCAAAAATAATCGAGTCGGACACGCCTATATATTTGCCGGGTCGCGCGGGCTCGGTAAAACATCGGTCGCACGTATTGTTGCGCGAGAACTTGGCGTGAGTGACCGCGATTTGTACGAGATAGATGCAGCGTCCAATAATGGGGTGGATTACATTCGCGAACTTTCGGAAAACATATACACGCTTCCGTTTGAATCACCCTACAAACTTTTTATTCTTGACGAGGCACACATGCTCTCCAAGGGGGCATGGAATGCTTTTCTTAAAACGCTTGAAGAGCCGCCGGCGTATGCCATTTTTATTCTCGCAACAACCGAGCTAGAAAAAATTCCTGAGACCGTACAGTCACGTTGTCAGGTCTATGAATTTAAAAAACCATCACGGGCTGTGCTTGCCGCACTTATTTCTGACGTAGCAAAAAAGGAAGGCTACGACGTCACACCAAGTGCAAGCGAACTACTCGCGCTGCTTGCGGATGGGTCATACCGCGATGCGCTTTCGGTACTTGAAAAGGCGTTAAGCCGAGCGGAGGGTAACAAGCTCTCGCTCGAGGCTGCGGAAAAAGCCACCGGTGCCCCGAGGCAGAGTCTCGTTAACTCCTTTATTGCTTCAATGTCTGAGGGGACTACTGAAGGCGCACTCGGAGCGATTTTTGCTGCTAAAAACGCTGATGTTGATATGAATCTCTATCTGACGCTCATCTTGGAATCCATACGCAATATTTTGCTCGTTCGCTATGCTCCTGAGTTTCGGGCTGAATTAGAGAAGAATCTTGGCGCTGAGGGGTATGCGGACATTGAGAAATGTGCGAAAGAAAAAAATTCCAAATTGTCGCACAAAACACTGAGTACGCTCCTCGATGCCGCTTCGCGCATGCGTTTTTCCCCGATACCGTCGCTCCCGCTTGAGATTGCGGTGCTTGAACTAGCGAATCATGAAGCAGGAGAAGTCTAAAAGCGACATTCTTAGGTACGGTATACCGTTCATGGTGCTGGGCCTCGCGGCGCTTGCGTTCTTGTTGAATGGCAAAGGATATGTGCTGGCTGACGTTCCTTTTAAGACACTTTTTGAACGACCCTGCGCAGACCCTGTCGGATACCGAATAGGTTCTTTTGATGAGAGGTTTGGAATCTCGAGGGCAGATTTCGAAGGCCTGGTACGTGATGCTGCGGGTGTATGGAATATGAATGCAGGTCGAAAAGTATTTGAGTATGACGAGGTACACGGCTTGCCAGTGCATCTTATGTATGGAGAGCATCAAGCTGCCTCTAATTTGGGTAAATCAATCGATGGGGAGCAGCGTTTGTACGAAGCAAAGAAGTCAGAGGTGGAAGCTATTGAGGTGCGGTATCGCGAAAGAATGATCCGCTACAACGCTCTGGATAAAACATACACGCAAGACTCCGCGGTCTACAACAAAAAAGTCGCTGACTTTAATGCGAGCGGCGGGGCACTGCCGCCAGAGTACGAGCGACTACAGCAAGAAAAAAAAGAATTACAACGTCAAGAAGCGACACTAAATGCGGTTATTACGGAAGTGAATGGTATTGCGAAAGAACTTAAGACAACGGTCGCGGAACTAAACATCCTTGCGCAAGAAACAAACAGTAAGGTTACAACGTATAATGCTGCCGTTGGTCATGATTTCGATCAAGGCAATTACATTGAGGATGAGGAAGGGAAACGAATTACCATATTTGAATTCTCTAACCGTATCGAGCTTGTGCGCGTTCTAACGCATGAGTTTGGTCACGCGCTCGAGCTTGGTCACGTCGATAATCCGGAATCTATCATGTACTCGTATAATGTTGGTAGTGCACTCACGCTATCTGTCGAGGATACTGCAGAGCTTGCGCGGGTGTGCGGCGCAAAGAGCTAGCTTTTAATGCTAAGGTAGTAGGATGCGCACAGTGGTGCCACACTACCTTTATGGATACTTCTAAAAAATTACAAGCGATTGAGCTGCGTAAATCTGGTAAAAGCTATAAGGAGATTTTGTGCGAGGTGCCGGTAGCCAAATCAACACTTTCTCTTTGGTTACGAGAAGTTGGTCTTTCGGTTCCGCAGAAACAGCGCCTTAGTGAATCACGCAGAATCGCTGCGCTCCGTGGTGCGCACATGCGGCGTGACACACGATTGAGACAAGTAGAAAACTTTGTAATAACAGGAATTGAAGACGTGGGGAAAATTTCAGCTCGTGAACTCTGGCTCATAGGAGTAGCCCTCTATTGGGCTGAGGGGTCGAAACAAAATAGCACTACACCGAGCGCGCGTATTCAATTCGGTAACTCAGATCCAAGAATGATTGCTGTTTTTCTCGCATGGTTGCGACACATAGGCTTGTCAGAATCTGATATTGGTTACGAGCTCTATGTACATGTGAACCGAAAAGACGATATAACCGAATTTAAGAAATGGTGGGCGTCAGAATTGTCCATTTCTCCTAAAGCAATAACACGTGTCTACCTCAAGAAAGGAAACCCGAAAACAAAGAGGTCAAATGTGGGTGACTTGTATCATGGGCTATTGAGGATTAGAGTGAAAACAAGCACGATCCTTAATCGCCGTATCAGTGGCTGGACGGAGGGAATCGTGGCGGCAGTGGGGAGTGGTGTAACTGGTAACACGTCTGCCTTTGAAGCAGAAGACTCTAGGATCGTACCCTAGCTCCCCAGCAATATTCAAGCCGTGAATCTAGGTTCGATCCCTAGTCTCTAAGCAAGATTTATTATAAAAAGAAACCGCCCGAACCGTGAGGAACAAGCGTTCCTTTGGTTCGAGCGATCATGTGCCTGCTTTATTTTTTTCTTGCGCTCGCGAGGCCTGGATACCGCATACATATTCCACCCAGCGTCGAAACGGATTGCAAAATTTGTGTTTTGTTCAGGATAAGCTCGGTGGACTGACCACTCGAGCATTTCAAACAGTATCGGCAGCATCACGTGATTCTGGTAGTGGGAGAAGCTCTCGTGAGGATTAACGCCAAACGGCATTCTGCCGATTTTGTGAAGCTGCATATGCTCAGCTCTGACTTGGTTGTAGAGCAACGCGATAGCCCTCTGCTCCTTGGTCGCTGTGCCTATGAGAACGGATTTAGGTCGGTCCTCACGTAGGGCTTTTGGTGGCGAACCAAAATCTTTACACGCCATAAGTCTTGATAGGCGTTCATGGATCCCTGCCGTAATTACAAGAATACTCTCTTCCAATCGTACCTACTTTATTTACTACGAAACTCAACCCGAAAGTTCTATGTCATATTTATTTAATAAATCAATTTTTCTGAGCCTGTTTGCCGGGTAGAAAACCTCCAAACTCATTTCAGATAGTCAGCGACAAAGTCGAAGAGGTGCCGATGCACCTCTCTAGTTTAGATAAAATATATTTCCCTCTCCGTTCTTCCCGATTCAGTTTCTTTAATTATCAGGATTTGGCTTCCGTTCTGCTGTTCCTGAATAAGGGTGTAATAGAGGTCAAGAGCAGTGAATAGGGTAGCTGCAATTGAGAGAGAAGATTTTTTTTCCTTTAGTCTGAATGCTCTCATGATGGAACGTTTCTCGAACACAAGCTGAAAACGTGTGCCTCTAGAAAGTTTACGGCTCATGGACTACTCCTGCGCAAATCTGAGCGGAAGTCTAACACAGTTGCACAAAGGTTCCAGCGTTGTTTCAGACTGTCAACACGCTAACTTTAGTATCAATAGTATATAAAAAGTAACGCCCAGAAACCAAAGTCTCTGGGCGGCACTACTCTCCGTACTTTTTCTACTTTCGGGAGAGCCTTCTTTGTATCGCTGGTGTTGATGCGTCCACTAGCTCACCACTGTCATATCTTCGTCCCAAACCGTGGGTCGATTGGGAGACCTCAACTGTCCTTAGCCGCTCCGTGAGTACGAGTTGTCGGCTTTTCGACAATAGCATATGCATAGTTTATGTCAAGGCCATCTTGGATGAGCATGTTTTAATCGATCTATGCTAACTGAAACACAAAAAAAGGTTCTTACTTTTCTATATAAAGTATTTCAAGAAAATAATATAACCTTCCAAGTTAGCGGTGGGCTTGCGGCTATCTTTAACGGCTCTTTGCGGCCTCTCTATGATATAGACCTTGAGATTCACAAAGAAGATGTGGAGAAAGTACGAACGCTTTTAAGAGAATTTATAATCGAAGATTGGAATAATGAGCTCGGAAATCAGTTTGATATTTGGATGATGAAGCTTGAAATTAATGCCGTACCTATTGATATAAACCAGGTGGAGGATGTCTATCTAATATCTAAAATGGGCGAAAGAACACTTCAATCGTCTGCAATGGATACGGAACAAAAGGAATTTGAGGGCCTGATTCTGCCGGTACTTAGGATGCAGCCACTCATCGCCTATAAGAAGAAACTTGGCCGAGAAGTGGATTTAGAGGATGTAAGTCAGCTAGAAAATTTCTAACATCGTCCCATACTGCCAGCAAAGTTTGATACGAAAAAGCGCGCTACAGAGCGCGCTTGAATAAGGTGGGCACTTGAGCACCAGTAATGATCCGTCATTGCTACGGACGACGTTCCTTAGGACAGGCGTTTCAACTGTTTGGCAGTCGTCACCTGCTGGTCCAAGGCCGGTCAATATCACTGGCCAACAAAGGTATTCTGGCTGGCATGCTGATCCAGCCGTACTAGTATTTGAAGTTGCTCAAGTGTCCTGTGCAAACCTATCACAGTCCGAGTATGGTTCCAATCCTACAGAACCGTGATTCTCTCGGTGCTACGCACGAGCAGAATCGGGAGCAGCGTCCCATACTGCCAGCAAGAATTTGACTTCAGTATTTTTATAATGCATTCTCACAGCAGAATCACAGCAGTGGGTGCAGTATGGATATGATCGGATATGTCCAGGCGCACTACGGTTCGCCTGAGACTGAGAAAGACTTTGTTAAAGCGTTCCGTGAAGTCTTTGCGGGTCCACCCTACTTTGAACGCCATACTAAAGCCTATGTTCGGAATCAAGTGTGGTTACCTCATCTCGAGCGTGGACTTATAGTTCTTGCTTATCACGAGAACGGTATCGCCGGGTTCGGGTGCACAATTCCACTTACGGATTACCTGGCTAAGGAAATACAGGAATTTTTGCAGGTGCTCCGTCTCGACATAAGTCCAGAGCATACCTGGTACATGTCCGAGCTTGGTGTACGTCCGATGTATCGTGGGAAAGGAATTGCGGCACGACTTGTCCTAAACCGTCTACTAAGAATTCGCGCTTTGGGAGGCACTCATTATTGCCTTATCACTGCTTCGGACAACTCCCACTCAGAGCACCTTTATCGCAAGATAGGAGCAGTTGAAGCCGGTGTAGACAAGGGAACTGAGTCCAGATACTTCGTGGGTTCGTGTGAAGAAGCCATAGTAAAGTTAAAAATCTAGGCCGTCGCGGCAGAAGCAGCGACGGCCTTTACATTAGTTCCAACGCTACAGGACTGCGATTCCCTAAATTCTGCGCACTAGCAGAATCGGGAGCAGCGTCCTAGGCTGTCAGAAAAGTTTGATATATTTATAAACGTATGAATAAAAGAATCAAATGCCGAACGATTGATGGTGACTATGTAGAAGTCTCTGCAGAGGAGCTCACATTTCGGCCCTCTGTATATGGTGTCGCGGTAAAAGATGGCAATGTGCTTCTGGTACCACAGTGGGATGGCTACGACTTTCCCGGCGGCGGTGTAGATCTTGGAGAACTTCTTACGGACACTCTTATTCGCGAAGTTAAGGAGGAAACCGGTCTTGATGCAAAGCCTGGTCAAGTCTTGTTAGTGCAAGACGATTTCTTCTTTCATCCAAATAGGAAAAGGGCATTTCAAACTCCACTCATATATTTCCTTTGCGATATCGTAGGAGGTGAGCTCTCAACAGAAGGATTTGATGAGCACGAAAAAGACTATGCAAAAAAAGCTGAATGGATATCTCTTGATAAGGTACCCTCTCTTAGATTTTTTAATCCAGTAAACAGTATCGAGCTTATCAAAAAGGCACAGGATCTTTGTTCATAAAAGATTCAACCCTACAGGACCGTGATTCTCTCGGTGCTACGCACTAACAGAATCGGGAGCAGCGTCACTCACTGCCAGCAACAATAAAAAATATAATCCGTACAACAGGCCAGTCTCGCACACTCGAACTTATATAAAGAAAAAACACGTAAAGTGATCGAATTGAATCGATGTTCACGTGCTTTTGATGTCCGCCGTCGCTTTGGCTAGTTTGCCAGTTCGGACTGAATGCACGAATTGAATGAGCCCATCATCCAGTATTTGGAATAGGGTGAACGGAACTGTTCGTTCAACATGCTGCAGAGGCGAACAGTCTCCCTGAGGCTTTGGTTCCATACCGGCGGTGCCGAATGGTCGTTGTTCGCGATCCGAGTATTCCTGCATTCCTGCATGAAGTACTTGAAGTGCTTGCTGGCGAGCTTGGGGATGCCATTGTCGAAGCGCAGCCTGTTGCAGTAGGCCCAATCGTTCTCGGCGTTCTTGATCGCCTGCTCCATGGTTTCACCTTTCGGTACCATGTATATGACCGTTTGGGCTTGAACCGACATTGCAGTCAGTGAGATGGAAAGGACTGTGGCGAGAAGGGTGCGACGCATAAGGTTCTCCCGTGATGCGTGTTGAAATTGTTGGCTACTCTGCCAGCTGGAATAAGTATAATACACATATATACTATTTGTCAAATATAAAATTTCCAACCCTACAGAACCGTGATTCTCTCGGTGCTACGCACGAGCAGAATCGGGAGCAGCGTCCTAGGCTGTCAGCAAATCGTATAAGTTTATTTCTTCGATTTCGTGTATTGAAAGGGGCGAAGATCTTGGGCAGTGAAGAGACGCTGTGTAGTACATTCACGTATCATTCCAAATGAAGGGGAGCCAGTAAAGCCAACATATTCGATATTTTTCTTTTTCCAATTTGAAGCATACTTTATTGCGGGTATGAGGTCAGTGTCTGAACTAATGACGATTGCGGTATCGTAAAGATTGTCGGATGCACCAACAACAAGATCTACAGCTAGTTGCACGTCGACACCTTTTTCACGAATACGATCTGCATCGTACATTATCTTTCCAGTCTTAACATCGAAACCCCCACTTCTTAGGGTTTCAAGAAATCGCTGCTGTTTTCGGACAAGTTCCTCACTCTTTGCAGAATTATCAAAATTACGAACCTGGCCAATGTAATATCGCTTTGATATGAGCTCCCGGTCTCCTACAAGATGCTTCACCATTGCTGGATAGTCGACACGCATGCCATCTTCGGGTAAGCCAAATCCTTTGAGCTTGCGATACGTATTCCCACCGTCAATGTATACCGCAACTCGTTCTTTTTTCATCTGGCTAGTATAACAAGAACCACCCCTGCCCCGAAGGACAGAGGTGGTGCTGTTAGGCCTTCATTATACACTTATGCATCAAAAATGGAAGGCTATCCCCACCATACTGTACGCCCTGAGTTTAGGATTCATATTTTCTTTATGTAGGCTAAGCCAGTTCGGATGTCGTACCAGACTGACAACAAATTTGTTAAACTGTTCTCATGCCACTAACTTGGGATATCTACGAAATCAGATGTGATTGCGCGACGTTGCAGGGCGTAAAGCTACGTGGACGTATGAGGAAATTTGCGCTGGAGCAAGAGCTTACGTGTCTCATGGAAAACGCTTCCGATGAAGAGAATGTTGTAAGATTCGCTCTTCTAACAGACGAGGACTCTTCTCCCATATCAGCTTTCATTAAAACGATTCTTCCCGAGGCTATGATTTCCGAAGTGCTTAAGAATATTCCAAATCCAGTACTCTCCAAGATTAAAGTTAATGATCCCTCAAGATACGAGATATAAAGGTTTCAACCCTACAGGACCGTGATTCTCTCGGTGCTACGCACTAACAGAATCGGGAGCAGCGTCCCAGACTGGTAGCATTTAATTTGGTAGAATTACTTCATGAAACTCATATCCCTGAACACGTGGGGTGGCGAAGTGGGTGTGTCGAAATTGCAAGATTTCCTACGTATCCATTCAGACGCCGATTTTATATGCTTGCAGGAAATATGGAATGGAGGAGAGGAAATGCTGACAAGGAAAAGTGGGGGTTCTTGGTTAGCAAAGAGAGTAACAACATTACTCTCTGATATAAAATCAGTTCTTCCTGATCACGAAGTCTTTTATCGTCCGCATTTTCACGATTATTTTGGACTTGCATTGTTTTTCAAAAAAAGTATTAAAGTCGTAGAGGAAGGAGAATTGTATATCTACAAAGAGAAAGGATATATTTCTGCTGACGAATTCGGCAATCATGCACGCATTCTTCAGTATATGACAGTAGAAACTCAAAAGGGGTTACGAACAGTTATTCATCTACACGGGCTTTGGAATGGGAAGGGCAAGGGCGATTCAGAAGACCGATTGGAACAATCGGACCGCATTGTGAATTTTATAAAGCAACTCACTAACCCTTTCACTATTGTGGGTGATTTTAATCTCAGACCAGACACAGAGAGTCTTAGGAAACTGGAGGACTGCGGACTTCGTAATTTGATAAGGGAAAATTGCATCACTTCAACTCGAACCAGTTTCTATACCAAAGAGGAGAAGTTTGCAGATTACGCCTTCGTAAGCGATGAAATTATTGTTAACGATTTTAAAGTTCTACCCGACGAGGTCTCTGACCATTCGCCCTTGCTTCTCGAATTTAAGTAAAAAAGTACAAACCTAGAAGAACGCGCTTCCTCGATGCTACCCGCTAACAGAATCGGGAGCAGCGTCACTGACCGTCAGTAATCAGTTTTGTTATACTTCCTGTATGGAATTTCATGGCGTCAAAGTAGCACTTCTTTACAAAGGCGAAATTTTGATGCATCTGAGAGACAATAAGCAGGGCTTGTTTAATGCAAATATGTGGGACTTTGCAGGTGGAGGTCGTGAAGGAGACGAAACACCAAAAGAATGTGCGATACGTGAGACGAAAGAAGAATTTTCAATTAATCTGCAGACCGAATCTTTCATTTGGGAAAAAGACTATCCTGCTCAGAAAAATCCGAATCAGAAGGCCTGGTTTATGGTGGCCCTCCTGTCACAAGCAGACATTACTTCTATTGTGCTCAGAGAGGGACAGAAGTGGGATCTAATAAGCGAGGTTGATTTCTTTGAACGCAAAGATGTAATAGAGGCCCTAAAAGGCAGGTTTAGGGACTTCCTCGACCTGTATACCCCAGAAGGTAACTCGAGTTTTTTAGAGGGAAGTATTAAATAGAAAGTTTACGGCTCATGGACTACTCCTGCGTAAATATGAGCGGAAGTCTGACACAGTTGCACAAAGGTTCCAGCGTTGTTTCAGACTGATAGCTCGTTACTTAGGTATAAAAAAATACCACCCATATACCGGGGTGGCGCGGTCGGGGTGGCTACCAAAGCCTGCCAATACCAAAGGGTGCAGAGTGCGTATCGTTATGGTGGCGCACTGCCCAGACGACAAACGCAGTGATCAATGCCCCGGCAACCCACGCATGGCCATTGGTAAAGAGCTGATAAGAAGCGTACGCGAGTATGGCGAGTCGAATCATGATCGATCCTTTCGTGACACCTGGCAGAAGACTAACACGTGTTGCATAAAGCTTCCAACATCGTTTCAGACTGATCGCTGGGAAAATAGAAAGGCCGCCCACTGCCTTTCAAGACAGACAAGAAGTTGGATGTATACGAGACCCCTTGCAGGGTCATCCTTCTTCGAATGGGCGGCCAGAGCAACCTCTTTGCTTTGAGACCGAGGTCTCGCACTACAGCCCCTGCTCCATGAGGTACCGAGAGCTGAAATCAGACTACTCCAGTTTTATAAAATTCAACCCTACAGAACCGTGATTCTCTCGGTGCTACGCACTAACAGAATCGGGAGCAGTGCCTCAGACTGCCAATAACTATGAAGAAAGCCCCGCCGGTGGTTTGGCGGGGCTGCAACTCCTCAGAGTTGGGGGTACTTTCCCTCCTGTCTATTCCATATGCACTTAAACCCGCAGGTTACTGGAGAGATCAACCTCCAGTTAGCTTACGCTTTAGAGACATAGCTGAATACCACGTGCGACCCCGATAACCCGTCCTGGTCTCAAACTCAGGTGGGGCACGAATTGGTAGGCGGTCAGGCTTTAAGAACAAACCCTAAATTTTTGATCTTCTGCCGAATTTCCTCCTGGTGTTCAGGCGTGGTGAGCTTGAAGTTATCGCCAGGGAAGGGTACAACAGTGCCCGGCTCTTCTCCATCGACGAGCATGTATTTAGTATGCCCACCTGGAACAGGCGCCCGTTCGACATACTCCATGCCCCAAAACTTTTGCGGGCTTGGGTGCTCCAGGGCTGTAGGGAGAGAGGATGCTTTCGGACGAAAAAATCTATTAAAGAAGGATTGCAGCATTAGATGCTCCTCAGGTTGCTAAGAAGATTATATCTAAAACGTATATATTGTCAAATAAAGCTTCCAACCCTACAGAACCGTGATTCTCTCGGTGCTACCCGCTAACAGAATCGGGAGCGTCGTCCTAGACTGCCAGCAATAAAACAGAAGCCGCCCAACAGAGTCGAGGACTTCCGTTAGGCGGCCTATAAGCCCCTCTGGGCTTGCCAAGCTTTGTTTAATCTTCTGGTTTCGAAGTACAGATCTGTCCTGCTGCACCGTCGTATACCGTACACGATGTCAAATTTTCTTTGGCTCTGCGGTGTAAATTCAGCGTAGTAGGGAATGGGACCGCGAATGACAGTCGCTCTCAGAGTTATGCTGCGGACTTCTTTACCCTCTTGGATTAGGAAGCTCCTCTCCTCTCCATTCCTCAGTTTCGGCAAACTCTCAAAGAATTGTAGCCATTCCTGCCCAGAAGAGAATATAAGCGGTATGCCATTGTAATTCAGCAGCCTGCTCTTATTCTTTACACCCGCTCTGCCCGACGGAGAGTCAAGTAGCCGAGACACGATGTACACCTGCTGACTCTTCTTGTCGTAGTCGAGGAGCCAGCCGAAGCCCACATACCACTGTTTAAAGAAGCGATAGGTCGCCCACGCAAGGGCGAGCTCAATGAAAACCAAGACCAATGTCATCGCGAATTCTCCAGTCTAGGTTTAGTGGTGCAATGGGTTCGTCTAAAAAAAGAATACTAGACTATCTGTACGAAGGCTAGTGATATTCAGAATGGTACTCTGTAAGCATGGATGTGAGAGTATTTGAATTAGACGAATCGATCCGTGATGATCTTGAAAGCTTACTTTTTCAGCTTTCTGGTATACAGCGAACAGTATCTTTAGAGAATTATTCTGACACTTTCTGTATAGGCGTATTCGATCACGAAAAGCTTGTAGGATTCGCCGAGCTTTTTCTTTTGCGCAAAACCACATTTGTCATGGCGCATCTCGAGGATGTGGTGGTACTCGAAGCCTATCGAGGGCAAGGTCTCGGTACACTACTTATAGAGAAGGTTATCTCAGTAGCTAAGAAAGAAGGTGCAAAAGTTATAAACCTCACGACACGTCTCGAGCGCAAAGCCGCATTGTCTTTATTTGAATCCTTCGGATTCATTGCCCCAGGGAATCAGACATTAAGACTTACGCTAGAGGACTAAGAAAATTCCAATTGCGTTCCACACATATACTTCGTAAATTGTTATACTTTTACGTATGAAGGAACGCTTTAAATATATAGGTGCCGGATATCTTTTCTTAATTCGCAATGGGAAAGTTTTGCTTCAGAGACGTTGTGGAACTGGATTTATGGATGGATATTACGGCGTCCCCGCTGGACATCTTGAGGGGAATGAGACAGCTCGCGAAGGAGCAGCGAGGGAATTTCTGGAAGAAATAGGTATTCAAATAAATCCCGAAGACCTCTCTGTTGTACACACGATGCATCGCAATGCGAAGAATGATGAACGAATTGACTTCTTTATGACTACTGAGAGATACGAAGGAGAAATTAAGAATTGCGAGCCTAAGAAATGTGATGATTTGAGCTGGTTTGCTCTAAACGAACTTCCTGAAAATACAATTGACTATGTTCGTGTCGCAATCAAGGCATTTCTAAATGGCGAGCCCTATTCAGAATTTGGTTGGCACCTAAAGCTTCCAACCCTACAGAACCGTGATTCTCTCGGTGCTACCCGCTAACAGAATCGGGAGCAGCGTCCCAGGCTGTCAGCAATCTCTGATAGACTCTCGTTATGAGTGGAAAAGAGGAAAGGATCGGCGTAGGAGTTGGTGTAATGCTTTTTAAAAATGGGAAAGTGCTCTTAGCAAAGAGAAAGGCGTCCGATGGAAAAGGTGAATATTGTTGGCCGGGTGGAAAGATGGATTTCGGAGAATCGTTTGAGGAATGTGCAAAACGAGAGACCCGCGAAGAGACAGGTATGGAAATAAAGAATATACGGTTCTTGCGGCTAATGAACCTGAAGCATTTTCATCCTCCCAAGCACTACATTGATATTGAGATGCTGGCAGACTGGGAGAGCGGAGAGCCGCAACTTCTGGAACCTGACAAGTTTGAGTCGTGGGCATGGTACGAGGTTGATGAGCTTCCAGAACCGCTTTTCTTTCCACAACTTACAGCACTCGAAGCCTATAAAACAGGAAAGAATTTCTTTGATGCTTAAACAGTAAGGTTCCAACCCTACAGAACCGTGATTCTCTCGGTGCTACCCGCTAACAGAATCGGGAGCAGCGTCCCAGGCTATCAGCAATAAAAGAAACCGTCCTTCCGCACGAAATCAATCGTAAGCGGTGCCTAGGACTCGAATGACATCTACTTGGTTGCACACAAAGAAAGAGCGGGCTTCTGCCCACTCTTTCTTTGTGTGCGGTATAGGTTTGTCTTACGCAGACGCAAACATCTTGGTGAACCAACCGAAGAGACTGAAGGAGCTCTCGCGGGCAGCAACAAATGCTTCAAGTGTTGCGTGCTCAGCTTTAAGCGCCTGAATCTGTACTTCGAGATCGGTGCGCACTTCAGCGTCTGTCGTCTTCTGGCTTGCGGCTTCTAGGCGCGCAATATCTTTATCGGTTCGAGTTATCTCCGAGCGGAGCATCCCCACGTTTTTCCAATCAGTTCCAAATAGGAATGTAGCAAGCTTGCTACGCGACTCGAGCTTCGCAATTGCTTTTGCGGTAGACGAAGCCGAGTCATTCTGCGCCTGCGCGACTGCTCGAACTTCTGCGCCGATTCCTGCGTCGCGATCCGCAACCGAGAGTAGCGAGTGTACGAAGGCGCTTACGCGACTGCGATGCTCCTCTGCTTTTCCGCTAGGCGTATTTTTCTCAGCGGATGTTGATGCATTGGCATTCGTGCCAACATCCATGCTATTCTCGCGCCTGTCTTTCGAGTTGTTTACTGATGTATCAGATTTTGTCGTGTCCTTCTTTAAGTCGACATTGGTCTCAGAGGTAACTTCCGCACTTTCGTCAACTCTGACCTCCTGTGCCGAAGCTTCGAAGGGAACCATAAGTACGCCGAGAATCATGGCGAATAGTATTGAGATGACCGTTGCAAGGGTGCTGGTAGTGGAATTCATAGTCGTAAGGTAGTTCAAGAGTAATAATCAGTGGACTGCGGTCAGATTGTCCCACAAATTTAGACGGGCTCCGGAGGATTTCATTACAAAACTATCTTCATTAGTCGTACAGGTTCCGCGGGAGGCCATTCATCCTTTTTATAGGTTGTATAGTGAAAGTTCTATGATGAAGACAACAACTTTTACTGAACGCGTGTACGCTCTCACGCGCACTATCCCAAAAGGGAATGTGGCAACCTACGCGCAGCTTGCCAAAGGAGCCGGAAGTCCGGGTGCCGCGCGCGCAGTGGGAGGCATACTGCGTACAAACCCAAATATACCAAGCACTCCGTGCCACCGAGTTGTCGCATCAAATGGCGCGCTTACCGGGTATAGCGCCGGCCACGGCATTAGTACGAAAAAGACAATGCTCCTCGCCGAAGGGGTAGTTTTCAACGGCAACAACGTCGATCTTAAAATTTCTGGCTGGAAATTTTAAGCCAGTCCAATCGAAGTGAGAAGAATTTCGAGCTCCTTACCTTCTATGCGGCGATAGGTGCCTTGCTTCAAGGGTCCTAATTTTACGTTCATAACACTCGTGCGCTTGAGATCTCCAACCTCGTTAAAGAGGGCAGCGACCATGCGCCTAATTTGGTGAGTCTTGCCTTCGGTGATCGTTACGCGGAAACGATTCTCTCCGAGTATGCTGACCTGTGCTGGCTTCGTCACATAGCCTTCGATGCGGACGCCTTGCTCCATTTTTTCCTTGAAGTTGTCACGAAGCGGTTTCTTCGTTGTTATTTCATAGGTTTTTTCATGCTCGTACTTCGGATTGAGGAGACGGTCGGTAATGCGTCCGTCGTTTGTAAGAATGATAAGACCGCGCGATGCCTTATCGAGCCTTCCGACCGGAAAAGGCTTCATCCTTTTTAAATCCGCCGGAAGCGAGCTTAGTACGTCCGGTGTGCCGGTGTCTTCTTTGTGTGTGTCCATACCCACTGGCTTGTGGTACGCGAGATATATATATGTTTTTGGTCCGCGAAACCGCACCTCAACCGTGTCAGTCTCAGATACCTTGTCCCCAAGTTTCGCTCTTTTGCTGTTCACGAGCACGAGGCCTTTCTGGACGAGCTCGTCGGCGCCACGGCGCGTTGCGTGACCCTTCATGGCCACGTACTGATTGATACGCATAGGATACAACGGCTTTGTAGTTTCTGGGTCAGGTGTCGCTTTCCTTTTCCTAGGCTGTGATTTCATAGCACTAGTATACCGTAGTTAGTTGATAAATACTATAGGTGTGGTATAAATCACTTGAAAAGGGGAAACCCATGACTTTACTTTGGTCTCCAGCTGGACTCCTGGCCATGGTTTGCGAAGGGGACGCAAGGCCACTCAGCATTCTCGACATAGAGGAATTGGAAGAAGATGTGCGATTGTATCGATTTCGTACGCACTTCCTCGAAGCGGAGCTTGAACTCGACGAGACGGAAATAAAAGTTCTTATTGCTTGGCACCCTGATAAACAGGCGCTTGTGTTTACTATGCAGATGGAACTTGCACTCAATGATCAATTCTATTACTTTGCGCTCGATGTTCTGAACGACTTGCAGGATCAGGAATTGATTCTTCCGAAAGGAACAATTTCCATGTCGGACGCCAGAGACGAAGAAGCGAACCTGTGTCTTAATACCATGTGGCAAGTACTGCTTCCTGTTGAGTTTAAACATAACGAAACAAGCACGCTTCTCCTCGAAGCCATTCTGAAGAAAGGATTGAAAGAGTTCGTTGCTGACACGTTTCGAATGGTGAATAACATCAATAAAGATGTGTGCGAAGCCAACTATACGTAAAGGGCCATGCGCAAGCATGGCCCTTTCTGCTGATATACTTTGTTTATGCAAACTATACGGCCTGGCATATATCACCATTTCAAGACGAGCGACACGCTCTATGAGGTACTCGGGGTGGCGACACATACAGAGACAAATGAAGAGCTTGTTGTGTATAAGCGTCTTACGGACGGGTTCTTGTACGCGCGCCCGGCAGACATGTTCCTCGAACAGGTAGACAAGCCAGAGCACGCATATTCGGGCCCTCGATTTATATACGTACGAGAGCAGTTTTAAGTAGGCACGTGATACCCTACAACAGCCTTCATGGACTCTCATGAAGGCTTCATGCGTGTAGTGCGAATGTATTCAGACATATACGATATATGCCGAGTATTTCGTCTCCTCACTCCCAAGCAGTAGCTCGGTATTCTGGTAAGTACGGAGCCGGCAGAGCGTCTTTACCTATGGACCAAGAAGATTCTAAGGCCTATTTCCTCGAAACGTACGACTCATACAGTACGGATATTTACCGTTTCTGTCTCCTGAAGGTCTCTAGAAAAGAGGTCGCTGAGGACATAACGCAGGAAGTATTTATGCGTTTCTGGCAGGCTCTTAGAGAGGGGACTGAGATGCGAAATGCCCGCGCTCTTCTCTACACCATGGCTCGCAATTTGGTGATCGATTGGTATCGCAAGAAAAAGGAGTCTTCTCTTGATTCGCTCAAGGAGCAAGGTGTTGATTTCGCGAACGAGGACTTTAAGCGGATAAGTGAGTATGCAGAACACCAGGAGGTGCTAAGAGTAATCAACACGCTTGACGAGTCATCGCGCGAAGCACTACTTCTTCGGTTTGTGGACGGGCTTTCGCCACAAGATATTGCCGCGATAACCAATGAGACGCCGAACGCCATTTCCGTGCGCATTAATCGTGCAATTAAAAAAGTTCAAGAAAACATACGTGCGTAAGAATCATGACTAAGCATTCAGAACATTTACTACGAGGCCTTCGCGCACTCACACTCTCCGACGCTGCGTACGCACGCATTCGGAGCTCGCTCGTGTCATACGCGGACATGCACGCCGTTGTTGACGGGGTTATTTCTGCATACCCAGCCGCTGTGGTCTCTGGATGGTTTAGAAACCCAAAATTTATATATTCTTTTGCACTCGCGCTTTTGGTACTAACTGGCGGAAGTGGCGCTTCAGCTGCGGCTGAAAAGGCGGTGCCGGGCGACGTGCTCTACTCACTCAAAACGGAAGTAAATGAAAAAGTCGCAGCAAGTTTCGCGAACACGCCGGAGGAGATTGCGCGGCATAATGGGCGGCTCGCTGAACGACGTATAGACGAAGCAGTCTTGCTTGCCGCTGACGGCAAGCTTGACGCAGCCACTGCTGCGTATATCGAGGAAGAAGTTACTCTCCATCTCGCTTCTTCGGATACCGCTACCGACTTACTCGAATCAACAGGTGAGGTTGCGACCGCACTCGCTGTGCGTGCTGAAATTGAGGAAACTATTTCAGCACAGACGCATCTTCTTCTCGCCGTTACTGGCGGAGCACAGGCGGCGACTTTAGAAACTGAAGGGGTCGCAAGTGCCGAGACTATCCTCGCAACAAGTCTTGATGAAAAAATCCGTGTCTTGTCAGAGTCTCGTCTGAAAACAGAGATTGCGGTCCTACCAGGCCTCGGCAGTGTCGAAGGGGGCATAGACTTAGGACTTTTGCGCGCATCTGATGCGAGCACAGCGAAAGCGGTGACTGCTGAAGCAACTGCGAATACTGCGACGCTTACGGGCGACCAAGATTCTATTCACATGGCTGTAAAAGTTGTGGCTACGACCTCGGACGATACGGTGAAAAAAGAAAAGCCGCTTCCAGTAGAATTCCTTCTTGCGCCATCGTCTCTCCATACTGATTCGACGGAGTCGCTATGGTTTAAGTCACGGCGCTACTAGAAGGCGGTATTCGTTGAACTTGTTTGTTAATGCGGTGCGCGGGACGGGTAAGAAATCGCTTCCCCTATCGTTACGTCATGTTCATCAAAGCTCTATGAAGCATTTTGTAGAGTCAGTGATATGCGGTACGTCGTTATTATACTTATACTCATTGCCTTTACTGCTGTAGCAGGAATATGGATTGGAGCATCGGCTGACAAATCCCTACAGTCAGTACAGCAGAAAGGTGATGATATAGGGGTGCAAATCGCTCGTGTAGCGAGCGCTACTACAAGCGGCCGATTCGATGGCACTGGTACGGCAATTATCGATCAAGGAACAAACACATTGCCCGTTCCGTTTATTATGTATACTACCGGAAAAAATGGCAGGCAGGGAGTGGTCACAAAAAGGCTGGTCTTCCCCTCGGAGTACGTGTGCTATGCCGGCGATGTGCCGTGCGCAACGCCAGAAATTCATGCGCTTCCTGTACGAGCAGGAGAGCGCATTCGGGTAATTGGTACCATTAGAAACGATACGATTCTGGTAGAGCAGCTAGAGATCCTTCCTTAAGAGACCGTGCGCGGTATACTCGAACCTATGACGTGGAAGCACCACCGTATTTGGATAATCATCGTTCTTGCGCTGAGCGGAGCCGTCATTGCGTGGCTCATGCTCACCACTCCTCCGGACGCATCAAACACACAGGCAATAGAACAACTTCCAGCCGCTTCAGATCTCTCGGGTCGGGCAATCTACACAAACGGCGAGTATGGGTTTGCGATTACGTATCCTGAAACCGCGCGGATTGAGGAGCGTTTTTCAAATGAATATAACCTATCGTCAATGTGGAGAACGACCGCGCTCCCGAACAGTACGGGGACGCCTATCGTTTCAATAGTTGGATATAGCACTGTGAGCGACCATTCATACCCACGTCAGTGGAGCGCGCAGATTAGAATAGGCGCATCACGAGATCTACTCGAAAAAGCCGCCTGTTTAATGGCAGACGCAAATAAAGGTGAGCAGGTGCTTCCTGATCTAGTGCAAAACGGAACAACCTGGAAAGCTTTCTCGTTTGGTGACGCCGGTATGATGCAGTATGTGCGGGGAGTTTCCTATCGAACGATGCACGAAGGCGCGTGTATCGCGCTTGAAAAGATTCAGTCAGGTTCAAACTACCGTGACGATCCCAAAAGTATTGACGACATTGAGGATGAAATGCTCCAAGTCCGTTATCAAAACCTTGACTCAATCGTTGAGAGTTTTTCGTTTGCCCGTCCGTAACCACGTATGAAAAAAAATCAAAGAAACGGACTCTATGTACGGAACATCGTCTTCGGTGTCGAAGATAGTCTTGTGTCCACAGTCGGTCTTCTCTCAGGCATTGCAAGCGCCGGGGTATCGCACAAAGTAATTTTGCTGACAGGATTTGTATACATTCTCATTGAAGGGTTTTCAATGGCTATCGGCAGTTATCTCTCGGAAGAATCTGCGCTTGAATACGAAAAGGGACCACGAGCAACCACCATGGAGCCTATTCTCGCCGCCGGCGTAATGCTCCTTTCGTTTACTCTTGCAGGCTTCGTGCCAATCATTCCGTATCTACTTTTAAGTGGCACCGCCGCGCTTGCTTGGTCCGTTGGCATTTCTCTTGCGGTGCTCGGCTTCGTCGGATATGTGCAGGCACGGTACTCAGGAGTTAAAACTTTCTTGCGCGTTCTTCGCATAGTTACGCTTGGCGGCATTGCGATTGCCATAGGTCTCACCGTTGGTTCGCTGCTTGGTATCGAGTAATTTCATCACTACTTAAGAAAATAAGAGTATGCTTACGTAGTACCCGGTTTAACTTCACACAATGACTATCATTCACTGGATTATTACTGCTCTTGCGATAGGTATTGCAGCCTATCTTCTTCCTGGCGTAGACGTCACGCTTGTCGGTGCGGTTATATTGGCAGTTGTCCTTGGCCTCATAAACGTATTCATAAAACCAATTATCGGACTCCTCACCCTTCCGATAAACATCATCACGCTTGGACTGTTCTCTCTTGTCGTGAACGCGCTACTTATTCTATTGGCGGGTATGCTCGTACCAGGATTCACAGTCACCGGCTTCTGGCCCGCGTTCTTTTTCTCCATTCTTGTGTCGCTCATTAATGCGCTATTCGGCGCACTCGATAAGCGCTAATAGAGATGCGCAGGTACCAGAAAACCCCATTCCTTTCTGGAATGGGGTTTTCTGGTACCTCACTGTGAGGAGTGCTATAGTCCTGCCGGACTAGACACGCGGCCACGCCGCTTCGGCAAAGGACGTTCGATATGGGAAGTTCACCAGACGGATTGCTGCTTCTGTATAGCGGCAAAGGGAAGAATATGTGGGAGATTCCGGGACAACCGACACTCCTGCTCCAGGAATTCCGCAACAGTCTGAGCACGCATAACGTCGTGCATGCGTCAGAGATTCCCGGCAAGGGAGAGCTCATAGCGGCGCAGACGCTGTTCATGGGTCTTGAAGTGCTCACGGACACTCCGCAGCACTTGGTCGCCCACGGCATGAAGATCTATGAGTACGTGCCGCGCGAAGTGTGTCCTGTTGACCTGCATCATCGCGCGTTCGTGGTACATAAATGTCGAAAGCCGGACGTCGAATACATTTTCCGTGACTTCAACACGGGAAGTATGTACAAGGACATACAAGAGCAGGGGACTGATCCGTACGGGCATGATCTCTCGCCTACTCTGCCGCGCATGCACCGTTTCGATCGCGCGCTGTTTACGCCTACGGAGAAGTCGGCTACCGACTCCCCGCTCCGCGCAGACGCCGTGGGAGCGTCGTATGGTGCTGAGATGCGTGTGGCAGAACAGGTGTTCGTGAAAGCACGCGCTTACCTCGCCATGAAGGGCATCACACTTATCGACGCGAAGTTCGAAGTCGTCGATGGACTGCTCATCGACGACTGGCTCAACGGTGACTGCGCGAGGATGGCTTTCTCTGCGGAAATCGAGGAGGGTATTGAACCGCCCTTCCTTGATAAGGAACGATTCCGCACTATCGCGCAGCAGCGCTGGGGGACGGGTCCTCGTACGCCACTCACCTTCAGCGACGACGAGATCAAGACCGGACTTGAAGGCTATTACAGCGCGTTCGCAGCCATCACCGGCCTTTCAATCTCTAAATTCCAACGTCAGTACATGGATATCTGATTCAACATCGACCACTGTGGCGCATCCGAGGGGATGCGCCACCTTTCTTTATCCTCTCACTGTGTCGCTGTGATGGTTTTCGTACCGTATACTTTGCCTAATGGAAGGACTAGAAAGACGCATCGATTCTCCAGAAGAGGAGCTAGCATACTTGCGTGCAGCGTTGGCTTCCAAAGAGGCTGAACTGATAGAACTCGATCAGAAAACTTCTCGTGAAAAAATTGCAAATGAGCAAATACTCCAGCATCGCAAAACAGGAGAGTCCTTAATTGCTCCTGAATACGCGCTTCAGGCACAAGAGATAGAGGCGCTTGCGCTTCCGCTTGATCCTGAGCAGAACGACGAAACCATGCACGAACTCCGTACCATTATGGAGACTAAGGGTGTCAGGAATGCGTATTCAGTACTCGAGAAGCTGCAAAGCCCGCATCTCGAAGACGATTTCCATCGATTTCTCGTTCAGTACCTTGTAGCAGGAATGCCGGTAGTAGGAATGCGGGAAAGTGAGCCTGAATGGAAGGCGCTCCATATGACCTTATACGAAATTTCTCTTCCAGAGACGGGAGCAGATTCTGAAGGCAACCGCACGCGGCCCCTCAAGGAACTCATCTCGGCTATGGAGCAATTTTATGCTGGCATGCTTTCGCTTGAGCACGCACACAAAGGGGAGCCGCCGTATTTTTCTCTTGAGCTGGCGGTCCCGGTCGATGCACCGCATCTGATGTTTTATGCCGCAGTTCCTAACACTCGTCGCGATCTTTTCGAGAAACAGCTCCTTGCCATATTCCCTGATGCAATCTTGAGGGCGCAGCCGAACGATTATAATGTGTTTCTCGAAGACGGTATTTCATATGGCGCAGAGGCAAGCCTTAACGATAAATCGCTGCTTGCGCTCAAGGATTATGGTGATTTCGATTACGATCCTTTGAATTCGATTCTAAATGCATTTGCAAAGATAGCGCCCGAGGACGAAGGCGCCTCGCTCCAAATCCTCCTTAAGCCGTCAGGCTCTCGCGAGCTTGAATACTACAAGAAAGTACTACACGCGCTTCGCGAAGGACAGCCCAGAAGCAAGGCATTCGCGATTCCAGAGACCTTTGTGGGCGATCTTGCGAAAGAAACAGTGAGTATATTTGGTTCTAACAAGCACGTAACATATGACGCATCCAAAGCTGACCAGGCGACTATTGAAGCAGTAGAAAAAAAGATTGCTGCGCCAATTATTCAAACCAATGTGCGTCTAGTTGTTTCAAGTCGTGAACAAGGTCGTGCTGAGCAGATGCTGACTGAAATGATTGCGGTCTTCAATCAGTTTGAAAACACAAAAGGGAACCGGCTCGTATGGAAGCGTGCAGAACGTGGTGAAGCCAAAAAACTTCTACGCAACTTCTCCTACCGTCTATTTTCTGACGCGCATCGCATGCCATTGTCATTGCGTGAGGTCACGACCATATACCACTTCCCTCCAAACGGCATTAAGTCGTCGCCACATCTTATACAGTCTCGCGCAACAGTCGCGCCTGCTCCGTCGGGGCTGTCTACCGAAGGTATAACGATTGGTACTAATGTGTTTAGAGGTGTCGAGACCAAGGTACGCATAGCCGACGAAGACCGCCTACGGCATATGTACGTGATTGGTCAGACAGGTGCAGGTAAGACCGGCTATCTGCGCACACTCATCGCCCAGGACATTATTGCTGGAAAGGGCGTGTGCTTTATTGATCCGCACGGAACCGACATCCTCGAAGTGCTCTCTATGGTTCCTCCTGAGCGGTATGAGGATGTTATTTATTTTGATCCGGCCGAAGTATCCCGGCCGTTCGGTCTCAACATGCTCGAATACGATGAGAGTAAACCGGAACAAAAAACATTTATCGTGAACGAGCTTTTGATGATTTTCCGACAATTGTACGGGGACGTGCCTGAGTCTATGGGTCCGGCGTTCGAGCAGTACTTCCGTAATGCTACACAACTCGTTATGGAAGATCCTGCATCGGGCTCTACGTTTATGGATATCGGCCGAGTGCTTTCTAATACTGAATTCAGGAACCTCAAGCTTTCGCGAAGCATGAATCCGATTGTTAATCAGTTCTGGCAGGAGATAGCTACCAAGGCAGATGGGGAAGGCTCGCTTGCGAACATTGTTCCGTATATTACCAACAAGTTCGACGAGTTTACTGCTAACGACTTCATGCGCCCTATTATTGGACAGCAGGAATCCTCGTTTAAGTTCCGGGATGTTATCGACAACAAGAAAATCCTACTCGTAAACCTCTCCAAAGGACGTTTGGGAGAGAGAAACGCAAACCTTCTTGGTCTCATCATTGTCGGCAAACTCTTCATGGCGGCGCTTTCGCGCGCTGACAACCCTAGGGGTGACTTTGCGCCGTTCTACCTCTACATAGATGAGTTCCAGAACATCACCACCAGTTCTATACCGGGAATACTCTCGGAAGCCCGCAAATATAAACTGTCGTTAACCATCGCGCATCAGTTCCTCGCGCAAGTAGACGAAAAAATACGGGACGCCGTCTTCGGTAACGTGGGTTCCATGACCGTATTTCGCGTGGGGCAGGAAGATGGGGAATTTTTCGAGAAGCAGTTTGCGCCCGTTTTTAAAGCGCTTGATTTCGTCAATATTGAAAACAGAAATGCCTATGTTCGCATTCTTGCAAACGGCGTACCTCAGAAACCATTCAATATAAAGACGCTTAATCTTGAAAAAGGCAATCCTGCCCAGGTTGACGATCTTCGCGAGCTTTCCTACCTTACCTACGGTCGGGACCGTGCTACGATTGAAGCATCTATCCGATCACGCTATCTTTCATAAACATATATGGCACGCCGCACTATCGATAACCCACCGCACCCCCAAACACCTGAGGATAAGCATAGAGATCTCCCGTTCTCTTTCCCAGAGAGCGAACCTGAAACGAATGGAAAAAATGATCTCACAAGAGAACAGACCTCTTCAGATCAAGAAGAATCTTTAGAGAAGCAGACCGCAACTACAAAGCCAGTTCGTCAGACGTTGTCACTTAAGAATGATCAGAAGTCCTCAAGCGAACCAGCTTTAACTAAAAATCAGAGAGTGTTCAACCCGTCTGAGTTCAGAAAAAACGCGAACCAAACCATTGATGACTTAAAGAGAGAATTGTATTCGTCAGGTGTCTCCCCAACACAAGTATCAAGCGATTGGCAAAAGGCGCGTCTCGCGCACGATGCGGTGCTCGCAGGTCTTGAATCGTACCGGGAGACAAGTTCCGAAGAAGAGCGTGCGAACATAGAGCAAGACGTAAGAACTAAGTTAGCTCTTCTTAGAGGAGAGGCAACCGATGGACTCGCCGATTCGAAGCAGGCCATTGTCAGAGCGCGACCAAAAGAAAAAACCAGAGTTAGAACTCAAAAAGACAGCCTTCAAAAGTTTGATACGGTTTTTGCACGTACCATGAAGGCAGAATCCGATCGAAAAGCTGATTCTGCGGAAGTGCCTAAGGCCATACATACACCCACACCAGACCAAGCGCTCCCCCACATTTCAAGCGAAAAAATGAAATCAGGAGCGTTCGCTACTGATCCTGCTCGTGACCCAGAAACTAAAAAGGAATCCGTACACAAACTAAGGACGCTTGTAGAGGAGTATCAAAATGATGAAGCAAATGCATTCTTAGGCGTTCAGGAGCTCGCGGATGATGAGCGAGACACGGAAAGGAAAAATCAGAAAACCTCATCGCACGCAGAGCAGCTATCGCCTGAAGAGCAGATGGCAATGGCTCGAAAGTTTTCGCCTGAAGAAGCGGCACGCATATATCAGACTGGTCAATTTACCGAGGCACGCAGGGAGAAGACCGATGCTCCCAGTTCAGAAAAAATGTCACCAGAAGACCAGGTTGCCATGGCTCGAAGGTTTTCTCCCGAAGAAGCAGCTCGCATATACCAGAGTGGCGAAACATATACACCACCCAAAAGAGCTTCTACAGAAACAGGAAATACTAATAAACCAGAAGCCACACCTACTAATTCGGTAGTAGAAGGCGGAGTGGCGGGCGGAACCACCGCAAAAGCACCTGCATACGAATCTCCGGAGTGGAGAAAAACACTTGAGAAGCGTGGATGGGGACCTGCACCAGACTCAATCGTTACGAACAATCCTATTCTGAGTAGAATCTCGATGGGCGGGAAAAATTTCAAGAACAATCAGTCTAAAGGAAAGGAAACAGTTGCAGCTGGTGCCGTACCAACGGAAAAAACTCCCAAAAAGAAGAAAGGAGGTTGGTTTGGCTTTTGGAATAACATGAGCAAAAAGAAGAAGAAGGCCGCTGCTGCGCGCGGGGCACTTACTCTCGCCGGACTTGCTGCGCTTCTGTTCCTCGCAAAAGATAAGCCAGAGAGTGCCAAAATTGACAAGGACACCTCGACCGGTGGCCGAGCTCCCGCTGAACGGATAGATGAAAAAGTTTCTGTAGCAAAAAGTACAAGCGACGCACCGCCGAAAGTGGTTGTGCCTGCTAAACAGGTTGCCACCCAGACCGCACTTCCAACGTCAGGAGAGCGGCTCGCTACCGCGCGAGCTGAGGTAGCAAAGAAAGAAGCGCCAGCGCTTACGCAGACGTGGAGCGCGTCCGGAAAAGTAGAGCAGTCGTGGGATGTCCCCTTCAATAACTGGGAGGCGAAGAAAGGTGGTCATGCTCAAGTTCCACCACATGGTGAAGTGCTTGAAGAAATGGCGCGCGATACCGGCTACACATTACGTTACAAAGTAACCACAGAGCAACCAGTAAATAATACTGAGACGCAGGCTGTCTCACCGTCATCTGTCGAATCTACATCCGAACAAGTAGAAGCTCCGCAAGCACCCGAGGTACTCACGCGTAATGCGCTAGGTGTCGAGATACTTCCTGGCGCGAGTATTTACGAAGACAAGAATGGGTACGTGTACGCATATGGAGGCACGTTTGAAGAGCGTTTCCTGAAGGCCCAACAGTACGCAAGAGAGTATCCGGGCGTCACCATTCTTTTGGAAGGTAAAGCAACGGTTAATGAGGCTGGTGTATCAAACTCGAGGACCGAAATAGTCTCACTTAATCCCGAGACAGGGAATATGGTTGCTCAACCCTATACCGAGGGTACTGTCATTCCAAGTGTTGTACCTAACTCAGATTTGTTCGTAAAAAGGGTCGGGTAGATAAATGATATACTTTTCTCGACAGCGTTTAGGCACTCTGTCGCTTACTTCTTTTAACTTTAAGCTATGAATGTCACGGGTACCGGTATCGCCGTAGCGCTTGCAGTTGTAATAGCGCTCGCGTTCCTCTTCTTTGGTCCAGCACTTTTTACGCCATTTGACGCAGCGAAAGCGCCGGCCACACTTGATCAAACCGCCACAACCACCACTATGGAAATAAATATGTCTGAAACAGCCGGGTCTGAACCCGGACCAGTCGGTCAACCACTACCCACTACTCTTACTATTCGCGACGTTGTTGTCGGTACTGGCGCTGAAGCGACCCCTGGCTCGCTCGTGAGTGTTCAGTATGTCGGCATGCTGCCGGATGGTACGGTATTTGATGCCTCAGCAAAACACGGTGGTGAACCGTTTACGTTCCCACTTGGAGCTGGACGAGTCATCAAGGGTTGGGATCAGGGTGTTGCAGGTATGAAAGTAGGCGGGAAGCGTCAGCTCATTATTCCACCTGATCTTGCGTATGGTGATCAAGCGGTTGGCGGAGTCATTCCGGCTAACGCGACTCTTATCTTCGATGTCGAGCTGGTGGGAGTAAAGTAGCTCGTACTTCGCTTTATATGCGTAGGAACGCCCAGGGGTTTGAAACCCTGGGCGCTGCGCTTTCCGAAGAAAGCGCTTAGTTGACTGGCCGTGGTGCGGCCTGGAGCGCGAGAGGTCGCGCTCCAGGCTTCTTGCCGGCGGTGATCGTGATCGGATATAGACCTTCCCACTTGGGATCGGTCTTCTGGTGGTTGGGCCAGAGTTTGTCGGTGCAGTTACCCTTGGCGCTTGCCGAGGAGTAGGCTCCACCGATCGAGCCGGAGATACCGCCGTTGATGGCGTTGGGAATCCCCACGTAGGGGCCGTATTTGACGCCTCGGCGCATTACTGCGGTAAGGGCCTGTTTGGCACCTTGTTTGCCGCCGACGTAGCCGCCGCCGCCATAGATGACGGTTCCCGTAGCTGCGGATTGGCCCGGTCCAGCCACGTACCCGGAAATTTGCTCGTGGCAACTCTCCCTCAGTACGTTGAGCCGCTTGTAGCCGGCCGGATCGATGTTTCCCCCGTTCAGGAAAGGATCCTGAATGGTTGCCGACCACGCGCCAGTGTCACTGGAGTATCCAGCGAACGGCGTGGTTTCGCAGGCAGTGAGGATCACTGACGTTGCGATGAGGGCGAGAGCCCCCAAGGAATTTTTTCGCATAGGATTTCTCCCTCCGTTGTGTGTTGAATCGTGAAGAACTTCACGCCCCTCTAATACGTATTGTATCAGGCTTACACGGCTTGTCAAGCTTTCTCCCAAACCTCCTCCCCCATGTCAAGGTGACACCTTGACATGAGGAGTTCTGGTCAAGTTGCGGGAATGCGTACTAGACATTGTTGGTTCAGTGTTTTTTGATGTCTGTCTGGTTCTTCTTGTTGCTCATTTTGCGTCTCCTGCTACGGTACAGGTATGCGCCCTCTCTCTTTTTCAATTACAAAACGCGATGGAAATGCTCGCGTCGGCGTGCTTTCGACACCGCACGGCACAATTGCAACTCCTGCCTTTGTTCCCGTTGGCACCAAGGCAGGAATAAAAGGTATTCTGCCCGAACAGCTGCGTGCGCTCGGCGCTCAAGTGGTGCTCGCAAATACCTACCATCTGTATCTTCAGCCGGGTGAGAAGGTGATTAAGGATGCGCAGGGGCTCGGAACATTTATGGGGTGGCAGGGCCCGACGATGACCGATTCTGGCGGGTTCCAAGTATTCTCTCTTGGAAGCGCGTTTGGCCGCACAATTACGAAGATCGCATCAGGCGAAGAGAAGCCGCGCGAACACGGGGTCACTGTGTTTGATGAAGAAGTGCAGAGCCAGCACGGACAGCTCGCCGTAATTGATGACGAAGGAGTCACCTTTACCTCACACCTAGACGGGTCGCTGCATCGGTTCACGCCAGAGCGTTCAATAGAAATCCAACATGCACTCGGAGCTGATATGTTCTTTGCGTTTGATGAGTGTACGGCCCCAACTGAGCCCTATGAGTACCAGCGCGACGCGATGAACCGTACACACAAGTGGGCAGAGCGATCTCTCAAAGCACACCGACAGAATATTGAGGCAAATCGCACGCAAGCAATATTTGGGATTGTGCAGGGCGGCCGTCATACGGATTTGCGAGCAGAGTCAGCGCGCGAGATAGCGAGTATGGATTTCGATGGGTATGGCATCGGCGGCTCGTTTAGTAAGGAGGACATGATGGGAGCACTTCAGGCTGCAGTCGAGTTTCTTCCGGAAGAAAAGCCACGCCACTTCCTTGGTATTGGAGAACCAGGGGATTTACTGCTCGGTATTGCCGAAGGTATGGATACCTTTGACTGTGTGGCAGCCACCAGGCTTGGACGGCATGGCACTATCTACACAAGACGAGGACCCATGCACCTAAAAAATGCGGACATGAAAGATGACTATAGTCCGCTTGATCCCGAAACGATAATTCCAGGAACGGAAGGATTCACGCGGGCGTATGTCTCGCACCTCATACGGTCGGGAGAAATGCTCGGGCAAATACTAGCTTCGATGCATAACCTTGGCTTCATTTTGAAACTCGTAGACGATGCACGGGAAGCACTCGTTACTGGTAATTTCACTGAATATCGGACACACTTCGAACGAGACTACTATGGCCGTATTTAAACTACACACTCCATTTCCACCGGCAGGCGACCAGCCGCGCGCCATAGCGGCCCTCACCGAGGGTTTAGATAAAGGCATGCGTCATCAGACGCTTCTGGGAGTAACGGGATCGGGGAAGACTTTTACTGCAGCAAATGTCATCGCAAACTTTGATAAACCGACGCTGGTGCTTGCGCACAACAAGACACTTGCTGCCCAGCTGGCGCAGGAATACCGCGAATTTTTCCCTGAAAACGCGGTGCACTATTTTGTGTCGTACTACGACTACTACCAGCCGGAAGCGTACCTTGCACACTCAGATACGTATATTGAAAAAGAGGCTCAGATAAACGCAGAAATAGACCGTCTGCGCCATGCGGCGACACAGGCACTTCTGACACGCCGGGATGTCATCATTGTCGGATCGGTGTCTGTTATCTATGGACTTGGTTCGCCAACGGAGTATGAGAAGCGACACGTCAAGCTTGTGGTGGGAGCGGAGGAAAATCGCGCCTCCCTCATACGCAAATTCATCGGTATTTATTTTGAGCGCACCAACGCTGACTTAGAGCCAGGACACTTACGAGCGGTCGGAAATGCCATTGAAATAATGCCGACCAACGAGCGCGCGATTTATCGGATCACTTTTGATGGCGAGAAAATTTCACATATTGAAAGTCAGGATCCGGTATCACGTGCATCAACGGGTGTGCATGATTCTGTCTTTGTGTTCCCGGCCAAGCATTTTGTTACGAGTGAGGAAGAACGTAATCGCGCACTACTTGATATCAAAGCCGAGCTTGATGAACGGCTCGAACAATTAAAGCGCGAAGAAAAGCCGCTTGAAGCAGAACGTCTAAAGCGACGCACCATGCATGACTTGGCACTGATTCGGGAAATTGGCTATTCAACGGGCATAGAAAATTACTCCCGTCACTTCGATGGGCGCGCGCCTGGCGAGCCACCCCACACGCTTCTTTCGTACTTTCCGCACAATGCGGACGGGAGTGCTGACTTCCTTACAGTGATCGATGAATCGCACGTGACTATTCCGCAGATAGGGGGTATGTATGCGGGTGACCGGTCACGCAAGGACGTGCTTGTTCTGCATGGGTTCCGTCTTCCTTCAGCACGTGATAATAGACCGCTCAGGTTCGAAGAATTTGAAGAGCGCGTCGGGCAGGTCATCTATACCTCTGCAACGCCAGGACCGTACGAAAAAGCACACAGTGTAGAACCAGACGGCCAAGTGACGCAGCAGATCATCCGCCCAACCGGCCTCATTGACCCTGAGCTTATTGTGCGACCCATTGCCGAGTCGGGAGACTTTAAGGGTCAGATTGCAGATTTTATACAAGAGTCAGAAAAGGTTATTTCGGGTGGTGGCCGCGTACTCGCAACCACCCTTACAAAACAAATGGCGGAGGATCTGGCAGAGTTTCTTCGTGAGCGCAACATAAAAGCAGAATATTTGCACAGTGATATCAAAACAATTGAACGCATTGAAATCCTTACGGCATTTCGAAAGGGGGAATTTGATGTGCTTGTAGGAGTTAACCTTCTTCGTGAAGGTCTCGACTTGCCTGAGGTTGAGCTCGTTGGAATTCTTGATGCCGACAAGGAAGGGTTTCTTCGTTCAGAGACATCACTTATTCAAACCATAGGACGCGCAGCTCGCAACGTGCTTGGTCGCGTCATTTTGTATGCGGATGTAATGACCGGTTCAATGGAGCGGGCGATTGGCGAGACGAACCGCAGGCGCACGATACAGCTCGTGTATAACAAAGAGCATGGCATTACGCCCGTTTCTATCAAGAAAGAGATTCGTGACATTGCTGCTTCGATGCGAACCGAACATCAGAAAACGGTAGAATCGCTTCTTGCATTTGATGCACAGTTATATAAGGAAGATCCTGAAACGTTCATTGCCGAGAAACGAAGTCAGATGGAGGACGCGGTAGAGAAGCTGGATTTCGAAACAGCCGCCATACTGCGGGATGAGATGTATCGATTGGAAGGCAAGGAGTTGCCAACAAAGCGGCCAGCCCGCGGACGAAAGAGACGGTAGTACTCCACGGTTTCTCCAAATCACGTAGCACTTCAGATGCTACGATACGTACATGAGTCTTCGTACCCTCATACTGCTCCTTGCCTGTGGCGGACTTGCTCTAAGTCTGGTATCAGTCAGTATTTCCTACGTGCTCGTGGCAGAACAAATGCAGTACATACTGCCGTATGCAGATGAAGGAAACACAGCGCGTTCCATTCAAATACTGCTAATGCAGCATTCCGCAATTATTCTTACGTTTTCGACCCTCATTACGGTCGTTTCTTTCCTCATTCTGTCGCGCTCAATAGTAAAACCGCTTGGAGCGATGGTGGAAGCGATAGAAGGCTTTATGTTCAAGAACGAAAAACTTGTGCTTTCTGATTTTGTAGAAGCACCTGCTGAAATTCGAAAATTGGCGGAAGTGTTGAGCGAGTTTGCTATCAAATCTGAAGAAGCGCACGTTCGCGATACTGAAATTTCGCGCGTCAAATCTGACTTTATCTCCACCGCTGCCCATCAATTCCGTACTCCGCTCACTGGAATACGCTGGGCGCTCGAAGCGCTCGAGAAAGAGCCCCTTACAGGGTCGCAGAAGGCGCTTGTGGCAAGCGCAGTGGAAAAAAGTCATTCGCTCGTAAGTATCGTGGGTACTCTTCTTGATATTTCGTCCATTGAATCCGGAAAGTATAAATATCAGTTTATCGCAGGCGATTTGAATGAGTTGGTGCGAGTGACGGTACGTGATTTTGGTGAGCTTGCGGCACGTACGCAGGTGTCAGTAATCTTTGTACCTTCGGAAACGCCCCCGCCCCCTGTGCGCATGGATCGTGAGCGCATACGATGGGTGCTCAACAATATTATTGAGAACGCACTCCGGTATACACCACCAAACGGTAGTGTGCGCGTGACTATCGAAGTTTCAGCAGCGCGCGCCTATGTCCATGTGCGTGACACAGGTATTGGCATACAGCCTAAAGACCAAGGAAATATTTTTGAGCGGTTTTATCGTGCCGAAAACGCGGTAACTAAAGAAAATTCTGGAAACGGTCTGGGCCTCTACATTGCTAGAACCATAGCAACTGACCATGGTGGCGACCTTAATTTCAAGGCAAATGAGGGGGCTCTAGGGACCACGTTCACCCTCGCACTCCCTATTTTGCGTGACGGCTAGGCTATATATCTTTTGACTCGACAGAACAGTAAGGGGACATGCTAGACTAGGTCTATGGCTGAAACACGATTTATTTTGGTTGTCGAAGACGACCCTATTCTTAAAAACCTACTCGGACACACGTTCGCAGGTAAGTATCAGACGCTCTATGCCTCCGACGGCAATGAGGCCCTGGCTTTATTTGAAGCGAACAAGCCAGCAATAGTGTTACTCGATTTAATGCTCCCTGCGCTTGATGGTTTTGCGGTCTTGGAGGCGATACGCGCCCGCACCGATGAACTCCGGGATGTGCCAGTCATTGTCGTTTCAAATCTTGGACAACAGAAAGATATTGATCGGGTGAAGGCGCTTGGTGCAAACGAGTACCTCATTAAGGCTGAAGTTTCGATTGAGGAAATCGTCGCCAAACTAGAAGCAGTGCTTGGTGCGATGCCAGCCGCTACTCCTTCCGTTACTGCTGGGCCAGCATAGTCCCTCACCCATACTTCGGGTATTGTGGTATAGTTATAGTGTACCTGCCCCGCCACGGGCAGGACATTTCCGTATATGGCTCCCAAAAAAACCTCACCACATTCACACGAGCAGGCGCGCGGAGAAGACTGGATTCGCGTAAAGGGCGCCCGAACCCATAATTTAAAAAACATCTCTACGGAATTTCCCCGTGGAGCTATGACCGTAGTTACCGGTTTATCAGGCTCTGGAAAATCTTCCTTTGCGTTCGATACAATCTTTGCAGAAGGCCAACGACGCTATGTCGAATCACTCTCAGCGTATGCGCGCCAGTTCCTTAATCAAATGCAAAAGCCAGACGTTGATGAGATTACCGGACTCTCGCCGGCCATTGCGATAGATCAAAAGTCTCGCTCGAACAATCCACGTTCGACGGTTGCTACCGTTACTGAAATTTATGACTACCTGCGCGTCCTCTATGCACGAGCGGGTCAGCCGTACTGTATTCATCACGATGTGCCCATCGTACGGCTTTCCAAAGAGGAAATGATTCGTCTTGTTCTTGATCGTGTTAATGCGCGGAACGCGGCATTACTTGCATCAACTCCAGCACGTGCCAAGCCTGGCGAGAGGGTGATGGGTGTGGCCGTTGATCGGACAACGGTCACTATTGCGGCGCCAGTAGTTGTTGGACGCAAAGGGGAATACTACCAGCTTCTCTATGACCTACTCAGTAAAGGCTTTGAGCGGGTCGTTATCGACGGCAAACCGCATGCACTGCGCGAGAAGATAGAGCTTGACCGAAACAAACGCCATGATATTGATGCGATAGTTGATGCCATATATGTGTCTGAGTTTACCAAAAGCCCAGATGCCGCACGCGAGAGATTATCAGAGGCTCTTGAGATTGCGCTCAAGCAGTCTGACGGTCTGGTAAAGATTGGACACGCTGACGGCACCAGCGAAACGCTCTCGTCAAAATTCATCTGCCCCGACGATGGGTCATCGTTCCCAGAAGTAGAGCCGCGTCTTTTTTCATTCAATAGTCCGTACGGCGCGTGCCCCAACTGTAACGGACTCGGCACGAAGTCTTTGTTTTCAGACGAGCCATGCCCCATCTGTGACGGCAAACGTCTACGTCCGGAGGCGCTACGGGTATACCTAACAGGTAAGAAGAATCCAAAAATAAACAACGGCCTCGGTATTAATGTCGTTGATTTCACCAACTTCTCAATCAAAGAGGCGAAGGAGTTCATGGATAATCTTGAGCTATCCGAAATGCGCATGGAAATCGCTCGGCCGATAATTCGCGAGATAACTTCTCGCCTTGAGTTCATGCTTAATGTCGGCCTTGATTACTTAACGCTCAACCGCTCCGCGGCCACACTTTCAGGCGGTGAAGCCCAGCGTATCCGTCTGGCGTCCCAGCTGGGCACCGGCCTCGTAGGCGCGCTCTATGTGCTTGATGAACCCACCATAGGCCTTCATCAACGGGATAACGATCGCTTGATTTCTACGCTAATGACGTTAAAAGCGCTCGGCAACACCATTCTTGTGGTCGAGCATGATGAGGACACTATTTACGCTGCTGACTATATTATTGATATTGGTCCAGGTGCGGGCACGCATGGCGGCACCATCGTAGCTTCGGGTTGGCTAGAAGAGCTTCTCACTGCACCTACTAATGATTCGGACTCGCTTACCCTGTCGTACTTGCGTGATGAAACACGCATAGAAGTACCGGAAGAGAGACGCACAAGTGAAAAGGGCTCGCTTAAAGTGCGCGGGGCCACGCTCCATAATCTCAAGAATCAGAATGTGGATATTCCGCTCGGTAAATTGGTCTGCGTTACTGGTGTCTCTGGTTCGGGTAAATCTACATTCCTGTATGACATTTTGCACAAGAATGTTGCGGGCCGCTTCGCCAAGCGTGAAGTAAAGCTTGAGCACGTAAGTTCGCTTACCGGTAGCGAATACCTTGGGCGCGTGGTGCTCATTGATCAATCTCCGATCGGTCGTACGCCACGCTCAAACCCCGCTACCTACACCGGCGCGTGGACGCATATCCGTGATTTGTTCTCTGCAACGTCAGAGGCGCGAGCGCGTGGATGGAAGCCAGGACGGTTCTCGTTCAATGTTGCTGGTGGGAGGTGCGAAGCCTGTCAGGGCAACGGCATGATTGCCGTCGAGATGCATTTTCTCCCTACGGTGTACGTTACCTGTGACGTCTGTAATGGCACGCGGTTTATGCGAGAAACGCTTGAGGTGACGTTCCGCGGAAAAAACATATACGAAGTGCTACAGATGACGGTCGAAGAGGCAGAAGTATTTTTTAAAGACATTCCGGCAATTGCTGACCGTCTCGAAACACTCAATTCAACTGGTCTGCAGTACCTCACACTCGGACAATCCGCAACGACACTCTCTGGCGGGGAAGCTCAACGGGTAAAAATTTCTTCTGAGCTCTATCGAGCTATCACGATGAAGACGTTGTATCTGCTTGATGAGCCAACGGTCGGACTTCACTACGAAGATGTGCGCAAACTCCTTGAAATCTTGCAGGAGCTTGTCCGTCGTGGGAATACGGTGGTGGTTATTGAGCACAATCTAGACGTTATCAAGTCTGCTGACTGGCTCATTGATTTCGGTCCTGAGGGTGGTACGGGTGGTGGCAAGGTTGTTGCTAAAGGAACTCCTGAAGAAGTGGCCGAAACCAAAGGCTCACATACTGGTGAGTATCTGGCGAGAATGTTTAAGAAATCCAAAAAGCCCAAACAGTTACCAAAACCATAACTCGCCGAGGCGTTCGCGTATAAATCTTGAGCGTCAGAACCAAATACTCCTTCTTGAAGCACCCTATCTGGTTTCCTAACCAAATCATGAGCCTCTTTGAGCCCAAACTTTATCGTGAGCCTTGAAATCAAATCCTCTTTTTATTGACGACCGTCAATAAAAAGAGGATTTAAAGAATGGAAAAAAGATAGGAAATGATGATGGGTATACAGCGAAGCGTTGCGGTGGTCGGCCCAGTCTGTAGGATACATATATGGAGCGCGAAGCACTAAAGAAATTAGACCTGCCCGATTGCCCGGGAGTGTATCTGTTTACCTCAGGGACAGGAAAATCAAAGAAAATACTGTATGTAGGAAAGGCGTCATCGCTCCGCGATCGCGTGCGGTCATACTTTGATATTGATTTGATGGCCACACGCGGACCGCGCATTGTCGACATGGTGACGCGAGCCGACGGACTCATGCATGAGACGACACCCACCGTACTTGAAGCCCTTGTTCGCGAAGCAGCGTTCATACGCAAATACATGCCCGCCGCAAACGCGATGGGTAAGGACGATAAGACATTTTTGTATGCGTGCATTACTGACGAGCATATTCCGCGCGTCCTTATGATTCGAGGTGGCGACATTGATTTTGAGCATTCGATTGCAAACGGTTTTGAGCTTGCCTCCATCCACGGGCCATTCACCTCGGGCCAACAGTTGCGTGAGGCGCTGCGGCTTATCCGACGCATCTTCCCTTTTTATGACACGCCGAAGCCGGTGGGAGAGGGTAATAAGCATTTGCGCGCGAAGGTCGAGTTCAATAGACAGATAGGGCAGTACCCGCGAGACATGAAGCGAAGCGAATATATGCGGTCTATACGGTATGTGACGCTCTTTCTCTCCGGGCGCGTAAAGACACTGCGTACGACGCTCACGCGAGAAATGAACGCTTTGGCAAAAGAAGAAAAATTTGAGGAAGCGAGCGGTATACGTCGACAGCTTTTTGCGCTCGATCACGTACAGGACGTATCGCTTATAAAAGAAGACCGTGATCGAAATGCTCCTGCTCCGCGTATTGAGGCGTACGACACTGCACATCTTTCAGGTACGAACGCAATCGGGGTCATGACCGTTATTGAAAACGGTGTGCCGGACAAAGCCGATTACCGTTCGTTTAGAATTCGCGGGCTCGACGGCAAAACACTGAATAACGATATTGCGTCTTTGCGAGAAATTCTTTCGAGGCGGATGGGCCACCCAGAATGGCGGATGCCAAAAGCCATTGTGGTAGACGGTGGCAAGACACACAAGAAAGCTGCCGAGTCTCTACTTACCGAGCTTGGTATTGGCATTCCTGTGGTAGCAGTCGTAAAAGATGAGAAGCATCGTCCACGTGAGGTGATAGGGAGCCTGAGGGCTGGTATAACCGACGCGGACGCGGTACTCGCCAACTCAGAAGCGCATCGCTTCTCTATTACGCTCCATCGTAAGGCACGTTCGCGCGACATGCGCGCGAGTGCCAAGAGGACCAAAGATACCTAGCGCTTTTTGTAAGGGTAGTTCGAAAAGTAAAAACTTTGAAGACTGAAATCCAGGAACCGTAATCTTGAAATACAAAAATATACCAAGAATGCAAGTCCGTAATGTAGAGAGAGGAAAGAAAAATTCGGAAGAGCAGAAGAATAGAAGAATTGTGGGAGCACTGCGGGTCAGATTGAAATCCTCTTTTTATTGACGGTCGTCAATAAAAAGAGGATTTGAGAAATACTAGGAACTAGGGGAATTGTGGGGGGCTGTACTAGGGGCTTGACAACATTTATATACTATGCTATGTTTGTATACGGAGGAGACGCCATGAACAAATTCCGACAGAGTACCGCCGGCTAAAACCGGCGTGGCCACATGAGACAAGGCTGTCACCGCCGGGCAACGAGAGCAATCTCTTAGTCACGCGGTGTCCATGCTGAGGTCCATCAAAGGCCCACACCTGCGCATGCAGGAAGGGACCGAAGTAACGCTTCGGTCCTTTTTGCTTTGCTATACTTTACGCATATGCAAGGAATAGTTGTTGGTGTATTGCGGGGTGGCCCTTCAAGCGAACACGAAGTGTCGCTTCGAAGTGGGCATGCCGTACTCTCTAATCTTTCGCCTGAAAAGTACACCGCTCGGGATATTTATATTGATAAGCAAGGGGTGTGGCACGAGCGAGGGGTAGCTACCCGTCCAGAGCGTGTACTCCCGAGTGTGGACGCCGTCATCGTCATGTTGCATGGCTCCTACGGGCAGGATGGTCAGGTGCAACGTCTGCTCGAACAATACGGTGTACCATACACGGGTTCGGATCCATGGGCGTCGCATATTTCAGCCCATAAGGTTATGGCCAAAGAGCAGGTAGCGCGCGCGGGTCTCACTACTCCGAGGTACCGGTACGTTGAGAATGTTGAAGCGATTGATGGCATGGTACTCGAAGCGGTTCGCACGTTTAGTCAGCCGGTAGTGGTTAAGCCGGTCGATTCTGGCTCCTCTGTTGGCGTCTCGCTCGCGGGAGGCTATGCGCAGGTGCACGGCGCGGTGTCTGATTTGTTTGCCGCTGGTACGCGAGGAGTACTTATTGAGGAATTCATACGGGGGACCGAAGCTACGGTTGGAATAGTGGAGGGGCTCAGAGGTGAAGAACTCTATGCACTACCGCCGGTCGAGATTGTGCCACCAGCAACAGCGCAATTTTTCTCGTACGACGCAAAGTATTCAGGCGCGACGCGGGAGATATGTCCTGGGCGATTTTCGCGGACGGTGTCTGACGAACTTATGGAAGCGGCGCGTACCGCCCACCGTGAGCTCGGGCTCCGCCACTATTCTCGCTCTGATTTTATTGTTTCTCCGAAGGGGATTTACTTCTTGGAAACCAACAATGCAGCTGCAGTAGGAATGACGAATGAATCCCTGTTTCCAAAGTCGCTTGCAGCTGTTGGTGTCGATTTTCCGGACTTTCTCGACCATCTTATTAGTCGCACACTTCGAAACTCGTATGTCTGATCTCTCAAAAAAGAAATGCGTTCCTTGCGAGGGTGACTTCCCCGCTTTTACCAAGGAGCAGGCGGTGGATATGATGCCTCACATACCGGAGTGGAAGTTGTCTCTGGATGGAGGGAGTCTCACGCGCAGTTTCCCCTTTAAGAATTTTAAGGATGCGCTTACCTTCGCCAACAAGGTGGGTGCGCTTGCCGAAGAAGAATGGCACCACCCCGATCTTATTGTGGCGTGGGGGAGGGTTGAGGTGCTTCTGACTACCCACTCCATAAAGGGGTTGGCTGAGAATGATTTTATTCTTGCTGCCAAAATCGACTTATTGGTCGAGAATACCTAAGAAGTCCATCTGCATTGTTGCGGGTCCCTACTGGCTCATCCGTCGTACAAGAGTACGCCTACTTCGCCAGCCTTCCCGGCGCCTCGCATCTGGGCTCCTTAGCTATCCTCGAGGCATTCTCGAAACAGAGGGAGTATGATATAAAAGTTCGACGGGGTAACCCGCGTTTTACGTTCGGGCCGTTAGCTCAGTTGGTAGAGCGCTTCATTTGCAATGAAGATGTCGCAGGTTCGAATCCTGTACGGTCCACATCGTCGGAGTTGGTGGCAGCTAACTCCTCAAATAGCTTGGTTTTACTTAATTCGTTTCCGGTTCTATATCCCTCTTTTTTGGTGTATGCCAATTTGCGTTCGAATAGGAAGAAAAAGAGCCTGTGCTGGTCATGCACGTCGAAATCGAGAACGAAGACGAACGGGAAAGGTGGGAATCACAGCTCACCGAGCTCACGAAGTCTGAGGCTTCGAAAGCTATCGAGAACTTCAAACGTTAGAAAACTTAGAAAGGCCGTCTAGGAACCCCTAGAGCGGCCTTTCTTTGTGTACGGTCCTTCTATTTGAGGATAAGGCTTGCCAGGCCTATAATTATCTTGTTCGAAAACAAAGCCCTGACCCGTGGAGCGCAAGCCACGTGACGGAAAAATATCCTAAATTTAGAAAGACACGATTAGTAGATGCTACGATACGTACATGGTAATGCTTGCACCGAAGGTCATTATTCGACAGTTTGAAAAACTTCAGTCCAACGCGGTCTGGTCTTTCGCCCAGGCAAAGCGTACAGAGACCACAGCATATAGCCATAGCTACCACCGCTATCCAGCAAAATTTATTCCGCAGCTTGTTAGGAAGGTGGTCACAGAATACACAAAAGAGGGAGACTTAATATGTGACCCTTTCGGAGGTTGCGGTACTACCCTGGTGGAGTCAAAGATGCTCGGTCGCCGAAGTATCGGGTTCGACATAAATCCTGTCGCGAAGCTCATCACTGATACCAAAACGAAAGCCATAAGCCCAAAGAAGTTGATTGAGGCTCGGGCACAGTTTGTGGCTGCATACGAGAAGTATAGCAAGAATAAAACGCCAAAGATGGTTCATCATAAGCGTATCTACTACTGGTTCAGTCGCAGTATGGTTCGTCGTCTCGACCGCGTCTATAAAGCCATCTTCGTAATCAAGAATAAGGATGCTCGACGTTTCTTCTTGTGTGCTTTCTCGCACATTCTCAAGAACTGTTCATGCTGGCTGATGAAGAGTATTAAACCTACGAGAGACTTGGAGAAGGTCTATCCTAACCCCAAGGACACTTTCCTTAGGCATATAGATTCGATGATTAAGAAGAACGATGTCTACTACGCTGAGTTGAAGAAGACTGGACGCTTGCGTGTCAGCTCCTCAATGCGTTTGAAAGATTCGACGAAGAGACTCCCGCTTGCCGACGGTTCTGTTGACCTTGTTGTGACGTCACCCCCGTACGTAACTTCTTATGAATATGCCGACCTTCATCAGCTCTCTCTGTTGTGGTTCGGCGATGACTTAAAGAACTTTAAGGGGTGGAGCAAATTTAGCGAGGGCTTCGACCTATTCCGAAAGAAGTTCATCGGTAGCAGCTTCAAGAGGACAGACAGGACAGATTATGGAAGTAAGATTGCAGAAGACATAGTCGCCGGCGTACGCTTGAAGGATAAAAGTATGGCGAACAGTATCGCTAGGTACTACGTGGACATGAACCTTTCTTTCCACGAGCTACACCGTGTACTTAAGAAGGGAAGTAAGATTTGCGCCATTATTGGCAACACTGAACTGAACGGCGTACCTATCCTGAACGCTGAGGTTGCAGCTGAGCAGCTATCTAGGATAGGATTCCAGCGGACTGATTTCGTAAAGAGGGATGTGTCGAATAAGCTCATCACTCCATGGAGGGATGGTCAGAACGGAAAGTTCACAGGCATGGATAACCCAAACAAGAAGCGAGCGTACCAGTTTGAGTACGTCGTCATTATGGAGAAGACCTAGAGTCTCCTAATCGAAATAACCAAATTCATATGACCTTCGATATAGAGCGATTCAAGAAAGCACGAGAGGTCAAACCATCCCGCTACCAGCGGCAGCTTGAGCGTATACGCTCAAAGAATGGATTTACCCAGAGTATCGAAAAAGCGGTCTCAGCAGCGACGAAGAATGTTTTTGAAAATAGGTGCAGGTCTTTCGTTATATACGGAGAGCCGCAAAGCGGTAAGACCGAGATGATGATTGCGCTAACTGCCTCACTCTTAGATGGAGGCGCGAAAGTCATTGTCATACTGATGAATGATAGCCTTCAGCTTCTTACGCAGAACCTTGAACGTTTCAAGCGGTCACAGATTGACCCTGCGCCTAAAAACTATCAGGAAGTACTAGACCCAAGTATCACCATAGGTAATAACGAATGGATTATCTTCTGCAAGAAAAACACTAAGGACCTTCAGAAACTACTGCATAAAATTGGAAATGTAGAAGGGAAGATAGTCATTGACGATGAGGCCGACTATGCAACGCCGAACGCAAGGGTAAACAGGGGAGAGAAGACCAAAATTAACGAGTTGGTAGAAACCCTACTGGGCACCGCCGGAACTTATATAGGCGTAACGGCAACGCCTGCGCGTCTCGACCTTAATAATACCTTCGATAACGAGAACGAACGTTGGGTAGACTTCCTGCCGCACCCCTACTACAAGGGTCAGGATACGTTCTTCCCAACCTCAACAGAGAATTCGGAGGCAGAGCGCTTCGGACTCATTACATTGCCTGATGCCGGCGACGACCCAAAGTACCTGCGCGAAGCGACCTTCCGTTTCCTAGTAAATGTCGCCCATCTCAATCAGAAGATAAACCTGAGTATCGGGGAGCAGAACTACAGCCTCCTTATCCATACCAGCGGCAAGAAAGCAGACCACTCAATTGACCAGCAACAGACGGTTGAAACTTTCAATGCCCTGAACACTCCCGAGCTCCCTGAGTATGAGAGGTACGTTAAACGTATATGGGAGATAGCTCAGGAGAAGTATCCGGGAGAGGAAGATGATATTACGTCTTATATCACTGAGAATGCGAGTCGTATCTCTACAGTTGTTATGAACAGTGAGACGGACAAGAACACGGTCGACTACACCAGTGCCACAAACCCAGCGACACTGTTCACTATCGTCATTGGAGGTAACATCGTTTCTCGCGGGGTCACCTTCGACAATCTGCTCTCAATGTTCTTCACACGCGATGTAAAGCATAAGATTCAGCAGGATACTTATATTCAGCGAGCTCGAATGTTCGGTGCGAGAGGTCAGTACCTGTCTTTCTTCGAACTGTGCATACCTGAGAAACTATATCTGGACTGGCATAAGTGCTTCGTCTTCCACCGTCTCTCCGTAGAGTCCATCCGGGCAGGGAACGGGTCGCCTGTGTGGTTGGAGGACGCACGCGTCGCCGCAGTGTCAGGTGGCAGCGTTGATAAGACCACAGTATCCATGGATAGCGGCGAAATGAGCTTCGAGCTGTTCGGATATATCCCTTCACGGATAGAAGAGATCATGGATGGTGCAGGTACTTCTTACGAGAAGCTTGACCGCCTCTCTAGCATTCTCGGAGACGCTCATCTACCTAAGTACCTCAAGGAGTACATCCGTCACTTCAGTCCCAGTGGTGAAGATTCACTCGCCATTCACTCGCCATTCGCTATAACGGGAAGAAAGGACGCAAATCTAGAGACCATAGAGCGAGTACGTGGTTTCATCGGTAAGTCCGAGAGACAGGAGGGTAAGTATCCGAATGCTCTCCACCACATCTTTGTCCTTCACAATGGCGCAGGTAAGGCTCGTGTGTTCTACAAGTACACAGGCAGCATCAAGTTCTTGAGGAATCTCCGCGGGAAGACATAGACTTATGATTAAGGAATTCGAATTCTTTCACGGACCAGTCTTCGCCCGGATACTCCACGCCACAAAGAGCCCGCTGTCAGTCGAGCCATACCCAACGACTTCAAATGCGTCCTACATCCTGAACGGGAAGATAGGCCTATACATCAAGCACTCGACCAAGCGCATGACGCCATGGCGATTCTCATTCGCAAAGGTGCACCAGGATGAAATTGATGGAATGAGGCAGAAGCTAGACCAGGTCTTTGTAATCCTGGTTTGTAATGACGACGGCATTGTCTGCCTAAGCTATGATGAGTTGAAGCAAATTCTTGATGAACACCACACGGCTACTGAGTGGGTAAGTGCATCAAGGAATCCCCGGCAGATGTATACAGTCAAGGGGTCGAACGGTACTCTGAATTTCAAGATTGGCTCGAGCGAATTCCCTGGGAAACTGTTTGAAGGGACAAACATAATTCTCCGTCCGAGCATCTTCAGTTGGCCTCGGCCAGGCAAGAGCCCGAAGGCAGATAGTTCGTCCAGTTCGTCGAGAAAACCGCTCAGAATGTAAGAGGTCAGGACTCCATGGCATCTCCTTGGCGCAACCTACCGTCCAGTGCACCATTCGTCCTTCGTGAGGACATGGAGGCCATAAGCAGATTCAATGCCAAGAATGCAGGGATGACCGCTACTTCGTGGGGCGGTATGGACGCTTAGGACGATACTTTCTCCAGCGTCTTCTGAAGGGCAGGGCTGCTTCTATAAAAGGCCCAGAACTCAGCCAAATAGCACTTTAAAAGGTTCAAGGTTTTATAAGCGGTGTCCACCGAATTAGAAAACCGACGCGTAAGCGTTGGTTTTCTTTTAATTCGGTAGGGCCCGTACAGGATTCGAAAGACGGAGGCCGCGAAGCCCTGGTACTCCAGGTGGCCGAGTCGGGGTTGAGAGTGCGAGATAGATTGCGAAGCGATATATCCGTAACTCGCAACCGAATCCTGTACGATTCAATTTGCGGGAGCGAAGTGAGACGCGAGACCCGTACCGTTCATGTAATGAAAGGATCCTGTATGGTCAAAATTTGTAAAATGGTGCCTGTCCCCATTTTACTCAGTTTTGACGTATACAAAATAAAGTAGTATAGTGCAGCTACAGATCTTTACGTTAGCAAAGGAAAGGGAATTCAATGGACTTGAATCGACATCTCGCTATCCTCACGTTGGGAGGTGAACTTGCAGACGTGGGGTCAAAAGGTCCTCAATCCTGCATCATCCATTCCGAGCATCCTATCACCGAGGAAGTCCTCCAGATCGTCCAGATGGACATAGTGGAGCTCTTCGTGAGCGGGCCTCCGGCAGTGCTTGAGGAGAGGAAGAAGCAACCATTCAAAGCGCTTCAGGAGCTTCTCTCCGAATCCGGATACCAAGTGCTCGATGCCGGCAATATCTCTGTCGAACGCGGCGGGCACAGTATCTGGGTTCAAGAACCCGGACATGAATATCATTCGAACATTCTGAATCGGATGGTGCTCTAGGCATTCGTATCAGTAAAACCAAACATCAAACATCCAGCCCGCCATGTCTTCGGACCTCTGGCGGGTTTTGTTTTGGTATAGGTCTAACCCATTTCGGTCTCTAGGCTCTCAAGCCCATTCTCGCCCCTCGAGGCCACCCACGAGTCCACAACCTTAAGGAAATGTATTTGCCGTGATTGGAGGAGGGAGGTTCTAATATGATGAACTACATACCACAAAATAATGAGCCGGACGCGCAAGCATTCGGCGATTATTTTTTGTGAGACCGCACAGGATTCGAAGAGACGGAGGTGGGTCACCCGCCCAGTCAGTAGAGGTATCGCTATGGGAATATTGTTACCTATCCCTTTACGCCAAGTAGCACTCGGTATAGGATATATGTAATGAAGTACACAATTAAAGACCTCCGCAAAGAGTTTCCTACGGACGAAGCCTGCCTAGACTACATATTCCGCCAGAAATACCCTGACGCGAAGCAGTTTTGCCGTATGTCTAAGCGCAAGGCGTATGCTAACCCGCAGGGCAAGCAGATACACCCGCTTGCAGGAACTATCTTTGAGAAGTCCTCTACACCTCTTAAGCTCTGGTTCTATGGGATATTCCTGTTTGCTTCCTCGAAGAACGGAGTTTCCGCTAAGGAACTTCAGCGCCAGCTCGGCGTGACGTACAAGTGCGCGTGGCGCATGGGACACCAGATTCGCGCTCTTATGGAGCGGGGTGGCGATCCATTGTCCGGTATTGTCGAGGTGGACGAGACGTTCTATGGGAAGAAGGGAACGCTACAGACCCGCCACCAGAATAAGGACGCTATCTTCGGTATGGTAGAACGTAAGGGAGACGTACGGGTACAGAAGGTATCAAGCCGGAAGGCCACCGTAGTCCTCCCTATCATCAAGGAGAACGTAGTACCTAAGACGCACGTCATGAGCGACGAGTACAGCGCATACAGTCGTCTCACGGGCCGTGACTACGGATATATGCACACTAGCGTGAAGCATGGGAAGAATCACTACACATGGGGCGAGAGCCACACGAATACTATCGAAGGCTTCTGGGGCCAGTTTAAGAAGTCTGTTCGAGGGACGTATGCGTTCGTGTCTCCGCAGCACCTCCAGTCTTATTTGGACGAGTTTGCGTTCCGGTATAATCTTCGGAACTCTCCTCTTCCGGTGTTTGCCCACCTGTTGGAACGGGCGAGCCGATAGCTTTCTTGAGGAGGTTGAAGAAGCGGGTACGGTCTGACATGTGTCCTACCTACGTGATGCTCTGAATCTCTCATCACTCCGACGATTCCTTTCTTCTGCAATAGGCACGAGCTCTGAGTTCTCAAGACTATGATACTTATCATTCTGGGCTGTAGTTCTTGCAGCAAGAGCTTCTGCTTGGTCTAGCGTTTCTACAGTAAATACTCCTTTACTTGCAAGGAAATCAAAAGCTTTGCTTGGGTAGTGGCCATCATTTCGCGCCGATGCAAGAGTGCCTAGAGCAAAACCAAATAGCATCTTATTATCCATCCAATTTTTTTCTTTGTCCGTAAAAGATGCGGATGAGTGTATCTCCTCACGTAAGGGGACTACCTTATCGACAATGCTGTTGTTAAATTCCTCCCGCTCTTTACCTAATATTGCAATTTCTTCTCCTATCATCGCTTCTATTTTCACTACTCTTGTGGCTCTCTCCGCAGATAATTCCTCATCAGAAAGTTTCGTAAGATCCATCTTCGATTCTTCCTCCTTTCCTTGTCCGTTTACTGCATTCTCGGGAGCTGAAACTTTTTGCGCCTCAAGTGCCTTAATATTCTTGACTATATTTCCAAGTTCTTCAACAGACGCTCCGCTAAGTTTTGCTCTTTCAGCTACAATTACTTCATCAATTTTGCTTAGCCGCACGCTTTCAGAAGCCCTTTCTTGATCTAGTCGCTCGTTCTCTGTGGCTGCCTCTTCATGAGCTGTATCGAACGCGGTGTTCTCTGCATCCATACGATCGTTTTCAGCATAAGCCTCGTCGTGTGCAGAATCGAACGCCTCAGCTCTCTGAGTCTCAAGTTTCTGTATCTCAGCAACGAGCTCACCCATCTTGTCTACAGAAGAACTCGAGAGCTCTGCACGCTTAGCTGAGATAGTGGCTTCTATCTCTTTGTACTTTTCAGCACGTGGAGCTGGGGCAGAGGCAGGACCTTCTAGATTCATAGATTAAAGTTTACGGTTATGTACATAGAATATCATGTGTTTGTGCGTCTATTGAATTGAGAAACGTTTTATTTACTTGGCGTCAAGGGATAGGTACCAAATAGAAGATGCGGAACCAAGCACTTGATGCACTGGTTCGTGCTGAAAGAGTCCGCAGGGGCGAAGATTAATCATCTTCGCCCTTAATGCTACATACAGACAAAAAACAGGGTCAGCCACATTCACAAGTACGTACGATTACCCTGCAACAAACGGCATACTGAAAAGTCGGAAATGGTGGCTGACCCTATTTCCACCTATCAGTGACGACTTGTTTTTATTTACCTTGGCCGTATGACTTTTTTAGCATTCTCACATGTTCTTCGTAGGTGGGGGCACAGAACATTCGGCCACGTTGGTCATGAAAATAAAAGAGACAGTCTGTCTTCTTTGGATTTAGCGCGGCAAGTACTGCCTCCGTCGAAGGGTTTGAAATAGGTCCTGGTGGCAGGCCTTTGTGCTTGTAGGTGTTGTAGGCCGACTTTATGTACTTATCGTTTGGCACCGCCTTTGGCCACCATGACTTTGTGTTGGTATTAGTAGCCTTTGCATACTGCAGTGTTGCATCAATCTGCAATTTCATTCCAACGAATAGGCGATTCCAGATGATGCCCGAGATAATGCGCATCTCTTCAGGGTCGCGTGTCTCGCGCTCAATCATTGAGGCGATAGTGAGTGCGTCATCAATAGGGACTAGCTCAGCAGTTGTTGTGCTGTAGCGGGCAAGGATATCCCGTGAAAAACGTTCCTTAAGTACGGCCTGTACATCCTCTTTTTCAGCACTCGTTGGAATGGCGTACGTGCCGGGAACGAACTGGCCCTCAGACATGGTGGGTGGCGTTGCGTGCACCTGCTTCAAAAAAGCCGTTCGCTCGGATGCGTTCCATCCAAGATTGCCGCCAAAGGCCGCAGCCACTTCTTCCTCTCGATACCCCGGCAATATGGTTACGAATGTGGTGTCGCTTCCGACAGCGCCTGCAAGCTGCTGGTATGCAGGAAGGGCTGCAATAGCAGAAGCAATGAGAGCAAAGATGTTCCCTGCAGACGCAACCGCAGCAGATAATTCGGGATTGTCTTTAGCGAGTAGCGCCTCAACCTCAGGGTTTTCAACGATGGTGCGCGTGAGAGGATTTACGGATATGGGAAAGGCAGTCTTCGGTTCTGCGAGCTCTTCTATGTGAAGGTCTATAGCTAGTACCGATGGCAAGGAGAAAAAGCCAAGTGTGAGCACGAGTACCGAAGCTACGGCAGGCAATGTATGTCGTGCGTACGTAAGAGCGCCAGTAAGCGCCTTTTTCCTTATTGGTGCCGGGTGCGGCATCAAGCCTTTAGGGGTATTGCCCATCACTCATCTATTGTAGCCATGAATTGACCGGATGAAAACAGGCTGTCCCCGTATGATAAACATGCACAGCAATTCATAGGTATGAAGATATGGGTTGTGGTAGGGTCAACGTATTATGCCTCCGCAGAAAAATAACGATCTGTCCGCTATTGATCGCATTGTTGCGTCGATTGGTTCGGGGGCATCGCTTGCGATTCACACCATACTTTTTGCCAGTGCGTTCGCTGCGGCTTGGGTCGGACTCGTCTCCTGGGAGATTATGCTTCTTGTTCTCACCACTATCGTGTCGCTTGAAGCGATCTATTTAAATATATTCATTCAGATAACGGTGAATCGCCATACGAAGTCGCTTAAGGAGGTTGAGGAAGATATTGACGAGATTCAGGAAGATGTGGAAGAACTCGGCGAGGATGTCGAGGATATTCAGGAAGACATCGAAGAAATTTCCGAGGACATTGATGAGATTCAGGAGGACGTCGAGGAAATGAGCGAAGAGGAGGAGGCTGAAAAGGCAGAAGGCGAGCACAAAGTGCGCGAGGAGAGGAAGCGCGTTAAGAAGGTGGCGGATGAGGCAGAGCTACTCGAAAAGCTTTCAAAAGACGTGGCAAGGGTACTGAATGATCTCGAAGCACTCAAAAACACCAAGTAAACGACCGTGGCTCCCTAGCTTCGAACGTCGGTTTTCACATTTTGCCTATATACCTACTGCCTGTTAAGCTACCTATATATGGCAGGGGTATCGACCCAGACGGGTCTTTTTTATATATGATTGAAGGAGGAACATACGCCTCAAGCACGCTTGCGTCTACGTCGGCTCATGCCGCCGCCGCCGCAGAGTCTTCATACGGCTCGAGCATCCATGTCGTTCTGAAGGCCGAAGAGATATTCAATGTGCTTGGTTTCCCCATCACCAACTCTCTTCTTATGACGTGGATGGTCGTGGCGCTTATGATCGGGCTCGCGCTACTCTTCCGCTCCAAGATTGCGCTCGTACCGGGCAAATTGCAGGCGGGAGTGGAGTGGTTGTTTGAAGGTGTCCTTAATTACATGACGGAGACTCTCGAGAGTGAGAAATTGGCGCGAAAGTTTTTCCCGCTCATCATGACAATCTTCCTCTTCATTTTAGTTGCAAATGAGCTCGCCTTTTTGCCGGGCGTGGGTTCTATAGGAATAGATAACGGTCATGGCGGACTGATACCGCTTCTGCGTGCTCCTGCAGCTGATCTGAACCTCACACTAGCGCTTGCGATCATTTCGTTCCTTGTCATTGAGATTACCGGGGTCACCATTCTTGGGTTTTTCAAGTACGCTAGCAAATATGTTAACTTTAGTTCACCGATCAACTTTGTTGTGGGTATTATCGAGCTTATTTCTAATATAGGCCGACTTATCTCGTTTTCATTCCGTCTTTTTGGAAACATCTTTGCCGGGGAAGTGATGATTTTGGTTGCTATGTTTTTTGTGGCATATTTGCTGCCGATTCCCTTAATAGCGTTTGAAGTGTTTGTGGGCTTTATTCAAGCAGTTGTGTTTGCAATGCTTACGCTGTTTTTCATCAAGCTGGCAATCATGGAACCGCACGGAGACTCGAGCCACTAGGCTCGATGCTCGGTGCGGCTCCGGGAGAGCCTTAATTATTAAATTTCGAAAAGTATGGAAACAGAATCAGCAACACAACTAGCAATGGCGCTTGCAGCAGGTCTCGGCGTTCTTGGCCCTGGTATTGGTATCGGCCTCATTGGCGCCGGCGCTATGCAAGCAATCGGCCGCAACCCTGAAGCATCCGGAAAAATCGTTTCAAACATGATTCTTGCAATCGTGTTTGCGGAAGCACTCGGTATTCTCGCACTTGTTGTGGCCTTCATCATCAAGTTCGTTTAAAGCATGCGTAAAGACTTCAGCTACATCGTTACGAATTCATTCGTCTCCGTCGCGGTACACACTCGCACGTCTTGGTCGGCGGACTCTTCGTGCCTTGTATCTCTAAGCCTTTCCCCACACTTTACAAAACGGTATTAATTCTATGGAATCACTTCTCGATGCATTTGGAATTGACTGGAAACTCCTACTCGCGCAGGCGGTTAACTTCGGCATACTCTTTGTTGCGCTCACCTGGCTTCTGTATAAGCCAGTGATGAAAACGCTCGACGAGCGCCGAGCAAAAATTGCGCAAGGAGTACTTGATGCTGAAGCAGCCTCAGAAAAGCTTTCGAGTGCCGGTACTGAAGCTGCGGCTGTCGTAAAAAGCGCCTCAACAGAGGCAGAGGGTATTGTTGCGTCAGCACGTGAAGCAGCAACGAGTGAGAAGGCACGGATTATGAAAGACGCAGAGGCACGATCGGCACAGGTGGCCGAAGACGCGGAAGCCCGTGCTCGGGAAGTGTCTGCAAAAGCACTTCGTGATAGCGAGAAGGAGATAGCTCGCTTGGCGGTTCTTGCGGCCGAAAAAACCATGCGCTCTCTATAAGTCTCATGCAACAAAAGATCTACGCAAAGGCCCTCTTGAGTGCACTTCAGAACGGAGGTGATGAGGAAAAAATACTTTCAGAACTTTTTTCTCATTTGAAGGCCGAAGGGAGAATGAAATTACTTCCCGGAATACTCCGTGAACTAAGGGTGCAGCTCGCGCGAAAGAACAATCTAAAGGCGAACCTCGAAGTGGCAAGTGAGGGTGAACTCATGAGTGCAAAGACTGCCGCAAAGGCTGCTGGCATTGATGCAGAGGAGGTCACCATAAACAGAGGCCTCATTCGCGGATGGCGTGCGCGAAAGGAGGGAGTGCTCGTCGATCGATCAGGAAAGAAAGCCCTCATCGAACTTTATAGGAATATTATTACAACGTAGGTATGGAGAGCATCATCAAACGCATCGAGAACGAAATTGCCGCATTCGCACCAACTGGGAACGCGGAGGAGACAGGTACCGTACGCGCAACGGGTGACGGCATTGCCGAAATAGATGGACTTCAGAACGCCATCATGACCGAGATGGTGCTGTTTGATCCTACGTTTGATCGTAGTCTCGAAGACGCTCTCAAGGATGCTGATCCTATCTATGGGTTGGTGCTGAACCTCGAAGAGGATGGTGTTCGTGCCGTCATCTTGGGTAATGCTGCACGCGTGTACGAGGGCATGCTCGTGCGCAGGGTTGGTCGCCTCCTTTCCATACCAGTCGGCGACTCGCTTGTCGGACGCGTTGTGAACCCACTCGGCGAAGCCGTTGATGGCAAAGGACCTACTGGTGCAAAAGACTTCCGTCCAATCGAACGCGAAGCGTATGGAGTTATGGATCGCTCTCCCGTGAACACACCGCTCCATACCGGTATCAAAGCCATCGATGCTATGACACCAATCGGTCGTGGCCAACGCCAGCTCATCATTGGCGACCGCGGAACCGGAAAGACGACTATTGCGATAGACACCATCATCAACCAAAAGTCCGAAGACAAAGCCACGCGTCCTATCTGTGTCTATGTTGCTATTGGTCAGAAAGAATCAAAGACCGCGCGTATTGTTGCGGACCTAACGGCGCGTGGCGCGATGGAGTACACCATTGTCGTTACCGCACCTGCATCAAGCCCGGCAGCGTTCCAGTTCCTTGCACCATTTGCAGGGGCTTCTATCGCTGAGCATTTTATGGAGCAAGGAAAGGACGCGCTTGTGGTGTATGACGATCTTTCGAAGCAGGCAGTGGCGTATCGCCAAATGTCGCTTCTTCTTCGTCGTCCACCGGGCCGTGAAGCCTACCCGGGAGACATCTTCTACCTACACTCACGACTTCTCGAGCGTGCAGCCAAACTCTCAAAAGAAAAGGGTGGCGGATCTATCACTGCGCTTCCTATCATCGAGACACAAGAGAATGATGTTTCGACGTATATTCCAACGAACGTGATTTCCATCACGGACGGTCAGATCTTCCTTGAGACCGACCTGTTCAATAAGGGTCTTCGGCCTGCTATTAACGTTGGTATTTCAGTCTCGCGCGTGGGCTCTGCAGCGCAGACGAAGGCAATGAAGAAAGTGTCCGGCAAGATTAAGCTCGAGCTCGCGCAGTTCCGTGAGCTTGAAGCATTCATGCAGTTCTCCTCTGATCTTGATGCCGAAACCAAAAAAAGGATCGAAGCGGGGACGCGAATGACCGAAATGCTCAAGCAGCCAAACGGCAAACCACTTCCGTTTGAGATGGAGGCTGCAGTTATATTTGCGGCAACCAACGGGTACTTCGATACGTTCGCACCCATGGAGACCTCTGCCGCTGAAGAGCGACTACAAGACTTCTTGAATCGTGAGGCGGTGGGCGTGCTTGCAGCTATTCGCACGACGCGCGAAATAAGTGAGTCAACAGAGAAGGATCTTCGTGCACTTCTCGATAAATTTGTCGAACGCTCCGCATAACAACGCATGGCACTCAAAGACATAAAAACGAAGATAAAAGCCACCGAGCGCATGCATAAAGTCACGCGCGCGATGGAGGCGGTGTCAGCCGTGAAGATGCGTAAAACGCAGGCGTCTGCTCTGTCTGGTCGTGCGTATGCACGCTCGGCAGTATCGATACTCTCCAGACTCTCCGGTACCCGCCACCTCACGGGACACCCACTCGCAGAGCATCGTGGTGGCAAGAGAATGGCACTCATCATCATTACGAGTGATAAGGGTCTGGCGGGGGCGCTTAACTCTGGCGTGCTCAAGCGTGGAGTAGAAGCTCTTGAAGGACGAACAAAGGAAGACGTGGTTATCTATGCGTACGGTAAGAAGGGCGAGGAATTCTTTGCGAGACGGGGTTATGAAATTCGCAGAGCATTTGAAAATAAGCGCGACGATGTGCCGCTCGCACTCATGGAAGATCTGTCTGCAGAAGTGACGGCGGCGTTTGTTGGCCACGAGTTTGATAAAGTCACCGCGGTATACAGCGCCTTCAAGTCGACCTTTGAGCAGATTCCGACACTTCGCCGTATACTGCCACTTTCGCTTGGTGCACTAACTGAAATTGTAGAGGACATTACACCCCTTAAGGGGAAGTGGAGTGAAACAACATCTATCGCTACGCCTTCGAGCTACGAGGTTGAGCCGTCTGAAGAAGAAGTTCTCGGCATTCTTGTGCCAAAGCTTGTCGCCGTTGCGCTCTATCACATGCTTCTTGAAGCTAAGGCTTCTGAGCACTCAGCGCGCATGGTTGCCATGAAAGGCGCTTCGGATAATTCTAAGAAGGTGGCTGAAGAACTTACGCGCAAATTCAACAAAGTTCGCCAGGCTGCCATTACTCGTGAAGTATCAGAAATTGTGAGTGGTAGGGAAGCTTTGTCTACTTAAATCTATATGGAAAATTCAAAACGTACCTCATTCAATTTCCTCAAGGAGCCAATATGGTGGATCAGCACCGTAATCGCCATCGCCGCTCTCTGGACCTTGAAGTTTGTTATTCCCGAATTCGGAAATCTATCCGATCCGCAGGGTTTTATTGCTGACGTGATAGTGCTTATCGTCGTTTACCTGGCAGTAGAACGAATGTATAAGATAATTAAGAAATAAAATATGAATACAGGAACAATTACACAAATCATCGGGCCGGTTGTCGAAGTACATTTCCCAAAAGACCGTCCACTTATCGAGGAAGCACTCGTTATAGAGGCGAAGGGTGAACACAAGCGAATTGTGCTTGAGGTGGCTTCCCATCTTGGTATGGACCGCGTACGCACCATCGCTATGTCCGATACGGCCGGACTTGCTCGTGGGGAAGTCGTCACTGCCACCGGTGCGCCGATTTCTGTTCCTGTGGGCACTGAGGCGCTCGGACGTCTTTTCAATGTCCTTGGTGAACCGATGGACGGCAAAGGAGACATTCCCACTTCAACCAAGCGACTTCCTATTCATCGCCAGCCGCCATCGTTTGATGAACAGACTACAAAAGCCGAAGTGTTCGAAACCGGCATCAAAGCCATCGACCTGATGATTCCCTTTATCAAGGGAGGTAAGGTTGGTCTCTTCGGAGGCGCTGGCGTGGGAAAGACCGTTACGATTCAGGAACTTATTCGCAACGTTGCTCAGGAGCACGGCGGCTACTCTGTCTTTGCTGGTGTGGGTGAGCGCGTGCGTGAAGGTAATGACTTGTATCACGAGATGGCAGAGTCTGGAGTGCTCGACAAGACCGCGCTTGTATTCGGACAGATGAATGAGGTGCCGGGAGCTCGCGCACGCGTGGCACTCACGGGACTTACGCAGGCTGAATACTTCCGCGACGAAGGCGGCAAGGACGTGCTCTTCTTCATGGACAACGTGTTCCGCTTTATTCAGGCTGGCTCCGAAGTGTCTTCGCTTCTCGGACGCGTGCCGTCAGCAGTGGGCTACCAGCCAACGCTCGCGGAAGAAATGGGTAAGCTTCAGGAACGCATTACCTCAACCAAGAAAGGCTCGATCACCTCAATCCAGGCGGTGTATGTGCCTGCCGACGACCTTACGGACCCAGCACCAGCAACCACCTTCGCGCACCTCGACGGTACGGTGGTGCTTTCGCGTCAGCTCGCGTCTCTTGGTATCTACCCAGCTATTGATCCTCTTCTTTCGACCTCGACGGCGCTCACGCCAGAAGTCGTTGGGCAGGAGCACTATGACGTAGCAAACAAAGTGAAGCAGGTGCTCCAACGCTACAAGGATCTGCAAGACATCATCGCTATTCTTGGTATCGAAGAGCTGTCAGACGAAGATCGTCTTACGGTGGAACGCGCGCGACGCCTCGAGCGATTCCTTTCGCAACCGTTCTTCGTGGGTGAAGCGTTCACCGGTACTCCCGGACAATACGTGTCGCGCGAAGAGACAGTGCGTGGATTCAAGGAGATAGTAGAAGGAAAGCATGATGGAAAGTCAGAGACCGCTTTCTACATGAAAGGCACTATCGATCAGGTGCAGTAATTAAGTAGGTATCGTTACCAGGTATGGCAAAGACATTTCACCTCACTATCGCAAAAGTCGGAGAAAACCTTTTTGAAGGTGAGGCCTTGTCTGCGACATTCCCTGGCAGTGAAGGTAACTTCACGATCATGGCCGAGCACGAAGCGTTTGTTACGCCACTGCGAAAAGGCGTCGCAAAAGTGCGTGCGGGCGATGGCAAGGAATTAGCCTTCGATATTGAATCGGGAATTGCTGAAATTTCAAGAAATCAAGCAACCATACTTCTGTAGTCCAGTTTGAACTTGATTGACGATTGAAATGTTCGACCTACGAGGTCGAACATTTCAATCTACATCAAAATTAAGCCAACAAAATGCAGTCAACTTCAGTCAGTAAGCCAGCCAGTCAGTAAGCAGCAAGTCAGTATGTTCGACCTACGAGGTCGAACATTTTTGGCTTCATTATTTCTTAATGTCGGTTTGTTTAATCTGCGCAACAGAGGGACGCACGACATATGAACTTGAGGAGTTTATATATACCGACTGGACGGTACAGCGAGTGTAGAAACACGTATGCATTACGATGCGTCGTGTGACTATCCGCCGGGGAAAAATCCAAGTAGGGTGCGCCAAAGCCGTAAACGAACGCATTTTGTGTACTTAACCGTTTACGACCTCTCTCGGAAAGGAGTCCGGCACGCCGGGCTTTTTTCTTTTGACTAAGTAGACTGTTCCCGCTTCAAATTTGCGTATTCCAGTTGTAACGCTACAGAACCAAATGGGAGAACATCAGGGAGGGAGTCATGAACAATGTCGTGCTTCAGTCCGAACAAGAGCAGTGTGCTCGTGGAATGGAGTCTGAAAGGCGATTTTTTGAGGCGGTCCACAACCACCGGATAACTCTGCCGAAAGGCGTCCATAAGATCGTGCGCGCCATAACACACGAGGACATGAATAACGTAGATGCTTGGATGTATACCAAGTACGGCCGACTGCCAATCCAAATCAAGTCGTCCTTGTGTGGAAAGCGCAAACATCGTGGCGCGTACCCGCATCTTCACGCAGTTGTTATCGTTATCCGCACGGATGATACGGTGCCCTGCATCCAAGGGAGAACTATTTGTTTGCTTAAGGAGGAGATGGCATTTCAGTTGAGGCAGAAAAGGAGAAGGGCCCGCTGGTAAGCGGGCCTATCTTTTTGCTATACTGTCGACATATGGGTATGCAAGATTTCCTGCTTAGGCAGGCCATGAAGTGGAAGATGAAGGATATGCCTGAGGCTCAGCGTGAGCAGATCCTTACGTTGGTACAAAAAGACCCAGAGCTATTCAAAAAAATAGGCCAGGAGGTTGAGCGTCGTACTAAAGGAGGCGAGAGCAACATGAAGGCTACAATGGAGGTTATGAAAAAGTATCGCCCGCAACTAGCCGCACTCATGCAAAAATAATATGTCGGACACACCACTCAACGTACTCGTTCTCAATGCGTCATTGAAGCACGCACCGCTTGCCTCAAATACTGAGGAGCTTACAGAGCTTGTTCTTGAGAAAATGGAGAAGCACGCACCGCTTACGGTCACTGTGTTGCGACTCTCTGATATGGATATTCCGGCGGGTATCGGTCTACAGGAGTCTCCTACTGATGAGTGGCCACGTGTTGTAGAAATGATGACGAAGGCCGACATTGTTATTTTTGCTACACCTATATGGTGGGGAAGTCGCTCAAGTATTATGCAGCGGGTTACCGAGCGTATGGATGCGTTTGATGAAGGGACAGTGCCCGGAGGCCGCGCGGTGCTACTGAACAAGGTTGCGGGTATTGTAATTACCGGGAGCGAGGACGGCGCACAGGCGGTGGCGGCCTCGCTTATGGCAGTGTTGTCATTTATGAACTTTACGATCCCTCCACAGTGCACTACGTACTGGGTGGGTGAAGTGGGTCAGGACACTTCGGCTGATAGTGACCGTCGGAGAAAGAACGAAGCGGTTGCTCGTATGGCAGAAGCTACTGCTAAGAATCTCGTGTACTACGCGAAGCTTCTTAAAAACAATCCGTAGTCGAAATGAAACTAAAAAAGATTTTAATACTGCTTGGGCATCCTGATAGCGGTCCGGAGCCATTGTGTCGCCAGCTCGCCGATTGCTATGAACAGGCAGCGCGAGAGGCAGGGCACGATGTTCGCCGCACTAACATCTTTGACCTTAATTTTGATCCCACGCTTCATAAGGGCTATCGCGCCACTCAAGAGCTTGAGCCAGACTTACAGAAACTTCAGCAAGATATTTCTTGGAGTGAGCATTTTGTGCTCGTGTATCCAAACTGGTGGGGCGGTATGCCAGGCTCTCTCAAGGGAATGTGGGACCGCATGTTTCTTCCTCGTTTTGCGTTCCGCATGTGGAAGAACGGATTTGGCTGGGATGCGCTTCTTAAGGGCCGCACGGCACGCGTGCTTATCACGTGCGGTAATTCTTCACTACTCGACCACCTCTTCTTCGGTGACTTCACTGCCTCCATCAAGCGTTCTCTCTTACAATTTGCTGGCTTCCGCACTAGTGTGACTGCGTTTGGTAACTCCGAGAAAGCATCCGAGCGAACCAAGAGAAGGTGGATGGGTCTCGTCTCAAGACTTGCGCATAGCGCGCGTTAAGCCTATTGTGTCTACGTCGAGGGGTGGCGTGCTTTAGACGCCAGCCCCCCCGCTGCTCCTGAGGCGCAACTACCATCCCTCGACACCCAAGGACCGCCCCGTTGCGGTCTTTATTTATTTGCTTGAAGCGCGTACAGTCAGGTAATGCTAAAGATAGGAATCGTAGGACTGCCAAACGTCGGAAAATCCACGCTTTTTAGTGCACGAATCAAAGCCGTAGTTCCTGTCCCGCATGGCACGCTTATTGCTTCACTTGTATAATTAAAGGAACGATGTTTTCTGCTTTTTTCTCTACGGCACTGGCCTGGGTACGCGCGCATCCGCGCGCGCTACTCTTGCTCGTTATCGTTATTGCTGCTGTACTCTTCGGTATCCTTGGTGGAGTGGGTAAGAAGAATGAGGGAACGACGGTCCTGCTTGCGCCAAAAGAATTTCTACAACAAGTTTCTGTTTCAGGTAAAGTTGTTGCGGCCAAAGAGGTTACACTCGCTTTTGAAGATACTGGCCGCGTCACCGCAGTGCTGGTAGACGAGGGTGACACGGTGCGCCTAGGACAACCACTTGCCTACCTAGACTCTGGTGCGTTGTCTGCAGACCTTCGTTCCGCCGAGGCGGAGGTTGCGGTGAAGCGAGTTGAGCTCGAGAATCGCGGCGTGAACCTCAACGAAGTTAAGAAGGAACAGAATACCTTTATCGCGAGTGCACGTCGCACCCTCTATTCCGAAGGGCTCGTCGCCGTACCCGCTTCTTTCTCGTACGAACAGACACCGCCTATTATTTCCGGTGCCTACCAAAGCGACCTGCAAGGCACATACAAAATCATCGTGAAGTCGCGTTCTACATCTTCGAACGATATGGAATTACGCGTCTTTGATTTAGAGCGCGTAGACGCCGTTATCATACCCGACAACGAACCAGTCAAGCTCGGCACACACGGACTCTATCTTTCATTCCCAGACACTCCTGAGGCATATGGTGACACCACTTGGTACGTGTCTGTCCCGAATGTAAAGAGCAGTTCCTATCTTTCAAATTTTAACGCCTATCAGGAGGCGCTCCGTGCACGCGACAAAGCTGTTGCAGACGCTGAAGCTGAGATCTCAAAACGTTCTGTGGGCACCACTATTGCGGTCGCCGAGTTACGGAAAGCAGAAGCCGAGGTAGACCGCATACGTGCCGAGCTTTCTAAGCGCTCACTGCGAGCGCCTTTTTCAGGCGTCGTTACAGTAGTTGGGATCGAAGTCGGTGAATCTGTATCCTCAAGCAATGCCGCCATTTCTCTTATAAGTGCTGAAGATCTCGAAATAGAAAGTTTTGTTCCTGAGATAAATATCTCGTATCTTTCGCTCGGTGACCCTGCCACTATCACGCTCGATGCGTATGGGGAAGACGTTATGTTCCTGGCGCACGTGGTTGCTATTGACCCCGCAGAGACAATTCGTGATGGTGTATCCACCTATCGCGTGACGCTACATCTAGATGCTTCAGATCAGCGAGTGCGGTCAGGTATGACGTCGAACATTATTATTACGACCGATCGCCGCGACGGCGTTATTGCAGTACCTCAAGGTGCAGTGCAGGAAGCTGATGGTCGAAGAAGCGTTACTCTACTTCTCGCGAACGGGGAGCGTGAAAAACGAACAGTAACGCTTGGGGCTGTTTCTTCGCTTGGGGAGGTTGAAATACTTTCGGGTGTTTTCGCGGGCGAGGTGCTTGTGCTCCCGAAGTAGCGTATGACGCGAATATCGCGCTTTCTTCTTAACGTCCGTATCGGGTTTTTTCTTGCCACGCGCCAATTGCGACGCGCGTCACTTTGGACCACGGGCCTCATTGTTTTTGTTATGGTGCTGACGTTTCTCAACTTAGTTGTGGTGTACGGTATTCTCGTTGGTCTCATCCAAGGTTCGGTGGATGATACCAGACGGCAGTTTACCGCCGATGTAGTCATCTCTAAACCAGCTGATAAAAATTATATCGAGAACAGCCCGAATATTTTGTTACTTCTCGATACTATTCCTGAAATAGAAGCGTATACCCCAAGATACAGTGAGGGTGCGACACTTGAGGCCAATTACCTCACACGACGCGAAAAAGACCGCGCTGACCTAGCAGGTACTGATCTCATAGGCATAGATCCGCTCAAAGAAGACATGGTCACGAACCTCTCAAGTCTTGTCGTAGAAGGCGAGTACCTTGCGCCCGGCGATTTCGACAAGATTCTCGTAGGAAGTTACCTTCTTCGCAAATACAACCCCGTTGAAGCTCCTGGTTTCGAGGCACTCGAGAATGTTGATGTCGGCACAAAAATACGGCTAAAGGCGGGTGAGGTTACGCGCGAGGTTACGGTTAAAGGAATCGTCAACACAAAAGTCGACGAGGTGAGTCGGCGCGTCTATATGGTGGATGCTCAAGTCAGGAGCTTTATCGGCCGCAATGACGCTAATGTAGACCAGATTTCCATACGACTTAAGGAGGGTGCAGACCCGGTGGTAGTGCGCGACCGTCTCCTACTTTCGGGACTTGGTGAGCGTGCAAAGGTGCAGACCTTCGAAGACGCACAGCCGCAGTTTCTTAAAGACATTATCGCGACCTTTGGGCTCCTTGGGAACGTGTTCAGCTCCGTTGGTCTTGTTGTCTCTTCAATTACGGTATTCATCGTCATATTTATAAACGCCCTTACTCGTCGGAAGTTCATCGGCATCCTCAAGGGCATTGGTATTACCGGAGAAGCTATCGAAATTTCATATGTTATGCAATCCATTTTCTATGCCGTTATCGGATCCTTTATCGGACTTCTCCTCCTCTATGGAATCCTTGTGCCAGCCGTCGCCGCAAACCCTATTGATTTTCCGTTCTCTGACGGCATACTCGTGGCGCCATTTGCAGAAACGCTCGCTCGCATCGGACTTTTGGTGTCTGCAACGCTCGTGGCGGGTTACATTCCTGCACGTATGATTGTGCGGAAGAATACGCTTAATTCCATACTTGGTCGTAATTGATATTTCTATGATTCACGTAACTAATCTTCGAAAAAGTTTCAACACTAATGAGATAGAAACGCATGTATTGAAGGGTATTGATTTTCATGCGGACGACGGTGAATTCGTAGCTGTCATGGGCCGTTCCGGGGCAGGAAAAAGCACCTTTTTATATCAAATATCTCTTCTCGACGACCCGACCGAGGGCAGTATTGTCATCGATGGAAAAGACACGCATCTGATGACGTCTGCCGAAAAAACAGCGTTTCGTCTCAACAAGTTTGGATTCGTGTTTCAAGATTATGCGCTTCTCCCTGAACTTACTGCGCTTGAAAATGTGGCGCTCCCGCTCCTCATGCAGAATCTACAACGCACACAGGCCTATGAGAAGGCGGCAGAGGCACTTGCGCGTGTCAAACTCTCTCATCGTCTCCAGAACCTTCCGTCGCAACTCTCAGGCGGCGAACAACAACGTGTTTCTATTGCGCGTGCAGTTGCACACAATCCCAACGTGTTATTTGCAGATGAGCCGACCGCAAACCTTGATAATGAGTCGTCGGATGCCGTGCTCGAAATCTTTCACGAGCTCCATCAGGCAGGCCAAACCATCATTATGGTCACGCACGAAGAGGAGTTTGCCGCAGGTGCGAAGCGTCTTATTAAAATAGATGACGGCCGAGTTATCTCAGACGAGGTACTGGCTAGACAGTAATACGTTTCTTCGTATGTAACGCGCGGTTTTTCTTTTATGCGCTAATCGTGTAGTGTCAGGTAATGCTAAAGATAGGAATCGTAGGACTGCCAAACGTCGGGAAATCGACGCTTTTTAATGCGCTCACAAAACAAAGTGTAGCCGCTGAAAATTATCCGTTTTGTACCATTGACCCCTCAGTCGGTGTCGTCGGCGTGCCGGATGAACGCCTCGATACGCTTGCCGTACTTTCGAATTCGGAGAAGGTACTTCCGGCCACAGTAGAGTTTGTCGATATTGCAGGATTGGTGAAGGGCGCATCAGAAGGCGAGGGTCTTGGTAATCAATTCCTTTCTCACATTCGTGAGGTAGACGCCATTCTCCATATGGTTCGCTTCTTTGATGATCCGGACATTACGCACGTGCACGGCGAGCTTGAGCCAGTGCAAGATATGGAAGTTATTAACCTCGAGCTCATTCTGGCCGATCAACAGGCGGTGGCTGGCCGTCGCGAACGTCTGCAGGGCGACGTGCGCGCACAGAAGAAGGATGCAATTGCAGAAGATGCGGCACTCGCCCGCGTATCCGAGCGACTACTATCAGGACAATTGGCGCGGACGGCAGAGCTTTCAGAGGAAGAAGCTAAGCTCATCAAGTCTCTTAATCTTTTGACACTGAAGCCGATCTTGTACTGTTTCAACGGAAAAGCTGGCGGGCACAATTTGAACGAGGTAAATGACGGCCGCGCAGACGCGGCCTATGAGTACGTAGAATCACTTGGTGGGCAGTATGTACAGGTAGACGCGCGTACCGAGCACGAGCTAAATGATGTGGCAGACGATGATCGCGACATGTTCCGTTCTGAGCTTGGTGTGCAGGTGGACGGAATTGAAGCTTTGATACGGGGAGCGTACCGCACGCTCGGTCTCATAACCTTTTTCACCACAGGCCCTAAAGAAAGCCGTGCATGGACAGTTAAGCAGGGCGCGCTCGCACCGGATGCCGGTGCGGCAATTCACAACGACTTCAAAGACAAGTTTATACGTGCAGAAGTCGTGCACTATTCAAAATTAGTAGAAGACGGTTCGTGGTCAGCTTCGCGTGACAAAGGAGATCTACGCACAGAAGGAAAGACCTATCCAGTCGTCGATGGTGACGTGATGGTGTTCCTGCATAGTTAGGTTCGATTCGTAGTTTCCTGGCGAATTTCATATGTAAAAACCGCCCGAAGGAGTGGAGGAGAGTTTTCTCCTCCTGACTTCTTCGGGCGGCAAGCGAACCGGGTTGGTGCAATCCTTCATCAGCACAGGCGTCTATGCGGCTGGATCGCTCCTAACTTTCGCGTCGTTGTCATCAGGTTCATCACTGCTCAAGGGATTGTAGCAGTGGCCGATCAGCTTCAGGTCCGAGGTGATCATTGACGTTCTCCAAGTAAATGAACAGAGTTACGTCTTAGTATTGTTACTCCTTTTGTCAAGCTTCAAGAAGTGATTTAAAGAAGTTGTAATGTCGTCCCAGACTGTCAGCAACTTATCAGGCATTTACACATTTTTTGCTTTAGGTAGTATTAGATACAGGTCAGCTCCGGAGGAAATAATGCAAGATCTGAGATCTTTGATGGACCACATCGCAGCGGTCTGGGTGTGCGATCCCAACCGCTACCCAGAACTTGCAGGAATGAACAATGATCAGAGAAGGAACTTTCTGGTCAAGCACTCGCTCCTACACATCAGCAAGACCGGAGGTAAAATCGCCTCCGTATGCGAGAACTTCGATCATGAGGGTGTACCGAACATCCAGAGCACTGAAGCGCTTCAGGAGGGCGCTGTGAAGATGTTCGTGAACGCTCTTAAGCTTGCTGAGGAGGTCGGACTCAGCGCCGACGATTTGATTGCGCAGTCTCCAAACTTCGTGAAGTAATACGGGCCGCCACGTCGTAAGACGGAGGCGGCTCGAAATTTTCGAAATGAAAATATCAGGATACTAATTTTAACCCTACGAGGACTCAGGACTGCGGTTTCCTAAGCGCTACGCACTAACAAATCGAGAGCATCGTCGCTGACTGTCAGCAACATTTGGATAAAAGAAAACCGCCCGGAGGAGCGAAGGGAATATTCCTCCGGGCTGTCTCAGGCGGTCATCGCACATCGAGATTTACGAGCAAAGACGAGTGAGTAGGAACTACATGGTAGTAGCCAGACTTCTCACAGTGGAGGCAACTTCTATGCCAGATGTTCGTCTTTCCATCCCGACGGACGTAGCCTTTTGGAATGTAGACGTCAGACACGTGACCGAACGGATATGTCCAGACACAGAGGAACTCCCCCCACGCCTGAATCAGTTTCTTGTGGTTGCTCTCTTTGGCGGCGCGACGGGATTCAAGATCTGAATCAAGGTCCATGCACAGGTCTCCTTTTCTGGACAGAACCTAGCATGGATTGCAGACAGGTTCCAATATCGTTCAAAACTGTCAGCTCGTTATCCCAAGCATTTCTGATACGATTCTGGATATGATAGTCAAGAACGCGACGCAGGTGGGGAACAAGGTAATTCGGTCAAAATCAGTAAACGTCTTAAGTCCAATCTCTAAGAGCACGCAGAAGATCGTAAATGACCTGACAGATACAATGCGACACCATGATCTCGTCGGAATGGCCGCGCCACAGATTGGTAAGGGTGTAAGAGTATTTGTAACAGAAATCCGGCAAACAAAACTGAGGAATAAAGCCGCAATTAATCTTGACTCGCTAAAAGTTTTTATAAACCCAAGAATCATTTCAAGTACTAAGAAAGAGGCAAAGGATTGGGAAGGATGTGGAAGCGTCGCGACAGCGAACTTGTTTGGCCTGGTTAAACGCCCGGCTTCCTTAGTGATAGAGGCCCTCGATGAACGCGGTATCAAATTTCGCCTTAAGGCGAAGAAGTTGCTCGCACGCGTGATTCAGCATGAAATGGATCATTTGAACGGCATTGTGTTTGTCGACAAAGCTGACACAAAGACTTATATGTCGAGAAACGAGTATTTAAAGATGCGCTCCAAAACCTAGAAAGGATCCAAAGTAGTCCCAGACTTTCAGCAATTTGATACCATTCACAATATGACGGAAATACGGGTGCCCTTCTACGGAAACACAGAAGATAATACACATTGCTTTCAAGCCGCGGTGAGAATGGTCTTGAAGTTTTTTAAACCAGAAGAGGAGTACTCGTGGGAAGAGCTTGAACGTATGACAGCAAAAATTGAAGGTCAGTGGACATGGCCTATCGCCGTCATGATTTGGCTTTCAAAGAATGGCTTCGATGTACAGGATGTAGAGTTATTCGACTACCAGAAATTCTCTATTCACGGAAAAGTGTACCTGCAGGATATGTTTGGGCTGGAAATCGCTGAGGCTCAAGATAAACACACGAACCTTAAGCAGGAACAAGAGTTAAGTAAGGAACTTGTAACGTGTGTAGAAGTCCAGATGAGAGTGCCTACTGTAATTGACCTTAGGAACTACTTGGAAGAAGGTTATTTACTAATTTGCAATATTAACGCCGCGAAGTTAGACGATGTGGACGGATACCTCCCGCATGTGGTTGTGGTGTTTGGACACGAAAATGGCACGTTGCTCCTGCATAATCCCGGCTTGCCGCCTAATGAGAATCAACGAGTTTCAGTGGATCGGTTCGAGAAAGCATGGGCTTATCCTGAAGAGTCAGGTAAGAATATGCTTGCCGTCCGATTAACATAGGTTCCAACCCTTCGAGGACGCAGGACTGTGATTCTCTAGGTGCTACGCACTAACAAAACCGGGAGTATCGTCGCTGACTGTCAGCAACAGTAGCAAGGCATGGAAACCTGCATATAGAACCGTGTGGTATAATCCAGCGCATATGGAAACCACAACGACCAATATCTCAAAGACGACGCCAAAAGACTTCTTCCTCTGGGCGGGTGCAATGGTAGCTCTCTACCTTTCGGTCATTTCTTTCATCACGCTTTTGTTTGAGTACATTAACTATACGTACCCTGACCCGAACGCCTATTACGGCGATCCCTATTCCTCAAGTCTGCGATTCGCCATGGCGGCACTCATAGTGCTTGTTCCAACCACGCTCGTGCTTTTGCGATTCATACGCGGCACTATTTCTGCAGAAGCAGGCAAAGCACTTATCTGGGTGCGACGCTGGGTACTCGTGCTTACGATTTTCGTCATGACGGTCACTATTTTGGTTGACCTCATCACCCTCGTGAATTACTTCCTGAACGGGGAGGTCACCATGCGCTTTATTCTTAAAGTACTCGTAGTGCTTCTCGTTGCTGGATTTGTGTTCATGCATTTTCTCGCGGACTTGAAAGGGTACTGGATTAAGTATCCTAAGCGCGCAAACGCAGTCGGTATTGGCGCACTAGTTGCGGTGGTAACGGCGATTGTTGCCGGGTTCTTTATTGTTGGATCACCCGCGCAAGCACGCGACGTGCGGCTTGATGTGCAGAGAGTGAGCGATCTCCAGGGAATTCAGTCGCAGGTCTTGAATCTCTATCAGACCAAGCAGGCTATCCCTGCCCGTATCGACGAGCTCGCTGACCCGCTTTCGTATTTCTCACTTCCTAAAGACCCTGCTACTGGCGAGAATTATGTCTATGAAAAAACAGGCCCGCTGTCCTTTAAGCTTTGCGCAACCTTTGCGCGAGAAGGTCGGGATCTCACCGGGCGAGGAGCTTTCGGGCGCGACACTACCATCTCGGAACCATATCCAGGCGGGATACAGGATCAAAACTGGAAGCATGGCGTAGGTACAGAATGCTTTGAGCGCACTATCGACCCAGAGCTCTATCCTCCCTATCAGCGTTCTGGCGTAAAGTCTCTGTAGAAAGGCACCAGCGGTCCTTCAAAAATAATGAGTAAGGAACGTTTCGATCACAAGGCTATAGAAGCGTCCGCTCAAAAGAAGTGGGTGGATCTTGATCTCTACACCACAGACCTTGCTGACAGCGAACGAGAAAAATACTACCTGTTGTTTGAGTTCCCCTATCCATCGGGTGACCTCCATATCGGGCACTGGTACGCATTTGCACTCACTGATATCTATGCCCGGTATAAGAGAATGACCGGGAAAAATGTGCTTTTCCCCATAGGCTTCGACGCATTTGGCCTTCCGGCAGAGAACGCCGCAATAAAGAACGGTGCCGATCCTGCAAAATGGACGTACGGAAATATAGAGCGCATGCGCACTCAGATACGGAGCATGGGCACCTCTGTGGATTGGTCGAAAGAAGTCATTACCTGCGATCCTGCGTACTACAAGTGGACACAGTGGCTCTTTTCTAAACTCTACGAAAATAATCTAGCCGAGCGCCGCAACGCCGCCGTGAAGTGGTGCCCGAAAGACATGACCGTACTTGCTAATGAGCAAGTGCAGGAAGGGAGATGCGAGCGCTGTGGCACTGAGGTGGTCGAGAAGAATCTTACGCAATGGTTTTTCAAGATTACTAAGTACGCAGATCGTCTACTTCGCGATCTCGATACACTTCCCTGGCGTTCGGAAATCAAAGAATCTCAACGAGCGTGGATAGGTGAGTCGGAAGGCGCAAAACTGTCGTTTCCGGTTCGCTCGTATACAGACACGAGCCTGGTAGAAGGAAGTGCCCTGAACATATCCATAGAGATCTTTACCACGAGGCCCGATACTATTTTTGGAGCTACGTATGTAGTACTTGCACCCGAGCATCCACTGGTGGAAGTACTACTCGCGTCAGCGCTTAACTCAGAAGAAATAAAAAAGTACAAAGAAACTACTGCACGCAAGACTGAGCGAGAGCGTCAAGAGAATAAACAAAAGACCGGCGTCGAGGTGGGCGGTATTCGTGCTATCAATCCAGCAACCAAAGAATCAGTACCACTCTATATTGCCGATTATGTGCTTGCTTCCTATGGAACAGGAGCTGTTATGGCGGTGCCTGCGCACGACGAGCGTGATTTTGCGTTCGCGAAGAAATATGGACTTCCTATTACGTACGTCATTGATCCCGTTACTGGCGATAAACAAGTAGAACCCAAGCACAAAGAAAAAATTGTCGCCGCCGTCATAGACGGAGACACGGTCCTTACTATTCATTGGCCGAAGGAACTTGGCGGACGTCTGCTTATCGGTGGAACAGTACATGATGGCGAAGATCCAAAAGAGACCGCTCTACGCGAAATAGCTGAAGAAACCGGCTACACCGATCTAGAGTGCATCGAACAAGCAGATGAACGTGTGCACCATAGTTACTTCGCTTTTTCAAAAAACCAAGCGACCCTCGCGCACACGACGAATTTTCATTTCCGGCTGAAAAGCGATGCCCGTAATGAACAAAAGCTCGAGGCTGATGAACACGGCAAGTTCACTGTTGAATGGGTACCTATTGCACAAGCTTTTAAAGAGATACATGACGATCAGCATCAGTATGCGCTTTCCCGCTTTACCAAACATACGGCGTACACCGGGAATGGTCTCCTCGCACGATCAGGGCAGTTTGATGGTCTTCCGAACGTGGAGGCAATGGCGGACATCACCGTCTATGCCGGAGGTGAACAGGTTAAGAACTATCGCCTTCGCGACTGGCTAGTCTCAAGGCAGAGATATTGGGGCTGTCCTATTCCTGTCGTGTATGACCCCGAAGGCATGCCTCATATAGTGCCATCCGAGCACCTTCCTTGGCTCCTTCCCACTGATGTGGACTTTACGCCAAGTGATGAAGCACCCCTGGCGTCATCTAAGGAGCTGAAAGACCGCGTCATTGATATCTTCGGCGAAGGGTGGACTCCTGAATACGACACTCTTGATACGTTCGTAGACTCATCTTGGTACTACTTGCGCTACGTTGACCCAAAGGATGATCATGATTTTTCTGATCAGGCACTTCTAAAGAAATGGCTGCCGGTCGATCGCTACTCTGGCGGCGCTGAACACACCACCATGCATCTTTTGTATGCACGTTTTTTTCATAAAGCACTCTATGACCTTGCACTGGTGCCGACACCGGAACCATTCAACGAACGCTTCAACCGCGGATTAATACTTGGGCCTGATGGCGCGAAGATGTCCAAATCAAAAGAGAACGTCGTCAACCCTGATGAGTTCGTCACACAGTACGGCGCCGACGCTGTACGCATGTATCTTGCGTTTATCGGCCCCTACAACGAACCGGGCAACTATCCCTGGAATCTCGACGGGGTTGACGCAATGCGGAAATTCCTCGACCGAGTGCATGCATGCGCCTCGAGAATTAGTGACGTAGAGGCAACGCCAGAAGAATTGCGCGCGCTATCGTCAGCAATATCTAAGATAGGTGGGGATACTGAGCGGTTCAAGTTCAATACGGCAATCTCTGCCCTTATGGTTCTGCTTCGCACACTTGAATCAGCACCGGTCGTGTCAAAAACTACCTATACAGAATTTCTTTGTCTGTGCGCTCCTTTTGCTCCGCATCTTGTAGAACACCTTCACGAGAAGCTTGGGGGCGAGGGCAGTATTCATCAAACATCATGGCCGGAAGGGGCACCCATAGAAGAAGAATCAAAGGTGATGCTCATGGTGCAAGTGAATGGGAAAAAACGTGGTGAAATCACGATTAATAAAACTGCTTCAGAGGAAGAGGCCGTCAGAGCTGCACGCGCCACTCCTTCGATTGAACGACATCTTCATGAAGGTGTCGTCAAAAAAACCATATATAAAGCCGGGCAGATACTTAATCTGGTCATAGATGGCCCGTAAGGGACCGAGACCTGGATTTGACTCATTTACACCTATCTGGTATAAGAATACCACATTACACCTATGGCCAAAAAAACAATGAAGTCGGTGCGACCAAGCAAAACAGCCAAAACGAGCCTTGCAAACAAGCGCGCTCGCGCTGTGGCGGTATCTGGTAAGAGAAAAGAAGTAAAGCTCTCTTTCGATAGTACCGTGCTCGTAAAGAAGCTTCTTTCTGAGGTACCTGAGCGCGCCCGCGAGGTGCTGGTATACCGATTTGGACTAGGCACTTCTTCTGCTCGCGAGACCCTTGAGGCTATTGGTCAGCGTTGGGGTATTACGCGCGAACGCGTTCGCCAGATTGAGGCATCTGGTATTGAGTCTGTGCGCAATGGCCGCGCGTTTCGCGAGGCGGTTTCCGTGTTTGGAGAACTTTCAACGCACGTAGAGTCGCTTGGAGGTATCGTGCCGGAGGACGTTCTTCTAAACGGTCTTGCGGTGGATGAGAAGGCACGCAATCGTTTCCGGTTCCTTCTTGTTGTTGGAAGCGAATTCTTCCGTGAACGCGAGACCGATGATTTCTATGCTCGTTGGCACGTCGATCACAAAACTGCCGAGATAGTACACAATGCGCTCACACGTCTCTACAGCACACTTGACGACCAAGAGGTGCTCTCCGAACGCGAGATTCTCGATCGGTTCCTTGATGAACTGAAGGGCGTCAATCATGCGTATCAACAAGAAGAAGTTCTTAAGCGTTGGCTTACTATTTCAAAAACAATCGCTTCTAATCCGCTTGCTGAATGGGGGAAAGCAGAGGCGCCTGCTATCCGTACTAAGGGCATTCGCGACTATGCCTACCTTGTCATAAAGCAGAGGGGTGAGCCTATGCATTTCGCAGACGTTGCAACTTCGATTGTCGAAGTCTTTGGCAAGAAAGCGCATGTTGCGACAACGCACAATGAGCTTATTAAAGACTCGCGCTTCGTGCTTGTGGGCCGCGGTCTCTATGCACTCGCCGAGTGGGGCTACTCGCCGGGCGTTGTGCGCGATGTCATCCGCGATGTCATAGCCAAGAAACCACTCACGCGTGATGAAGTGATCATCGAAGTAAAAAAAGTTCGCTACGTAAAGGACAACACCATCCTCGTGAACTTGAACGACCCGCGCTACTTTAAGCGTCAGAAAGACGGCACATACGCAAGCGTATAGAAAAAGCGCCAACCGGCGCTTTTTTCTTTATGTTCGTTTCCATTACACGCTTGAGTGTGCATGCCCTGGTATACTTTTCATATGTCAGGTGGTGGACACGGAGGGGGTGGACTTCCTTTTTTCGATATAGTCGATGGTTTTTTTGGTGCAGCTCATGATCAGGGAATTGCGGTAAGCGCTAAGCCATTCATTTTGGCTGGGGTGTTTGCGGTCATAGCTTTTTTGTTTGTCTCTCCGCAACAAACTTGGTACAACTTCCAAGCAGTCATTTTCCTTTCCCCCATCTGGCTCCCGATAGTGCTAGTGCGATTTTCTGTCTTCCGTTTTATTGAAGCAAACCGATTAGCATGGCTCGCTAATCAGGAGTACGTACTTCTTGAGCTACTTATGCCACGCGATATACGTAAGTCACCTTTGGCAATGGAGACGGTGTTCACCAATCTTCACATTTCTCCTGGCGAATCCACCTGGTATAAGAGATTGATACTTGGCGCTGTGCGACCATGGTTTTCTGCTGAAATAGTCTCACTCGGCGGACGTGTCCATTTTTATATATGGACACGTGCAGGCTACCGTCGCGCAGTAGAGAGTTTTTTGTACGCACAGTATCCCGGCCTTGAAATCACCGAGGCAATGGACTACAGCCTACTCACCGATCCATCGCATGCGCCAAATAGAATGTGGGGCTGCGATTATGTAAAAACAAAAGAGGATCCGATTCCCATTCGCACCTACGCAGAATTCATAGACCCAGGAAAACCACTCGCGAAGCCTGAGGAAACTATCGATCCGCTTGCGCAGATAATTGAGCTCTTGGGTTCCATTGGTCCCAAGGAACAGTTTTGGGTCCAAATTAATTTTCGGGTAACGAAAGGAGAAAAGTACAACGGAAAGAAGAACGAGAAAGGAGAGGTGTATACATGGGAAGATGAGGCCGGTGAAATCATTACCCGAATGCGCGATTCAAGTGTTCGCAAAACCAAGCGGGTCGACCCAGTAAGTGGTGCCGTAACGGAAGTAGAAGGATTCCCAAATCCTTCTAAAGGGCTCCAGGAGGGTATGTTTGCCATTGAGCGCAATATTAATAAGCCGGGCTTCGACGTGGGTATACGAGCCTTATATAGTGCACCCGAGGATGCTTTTGATGGTTCGATGGTTACCTTTCTTATAGCACTCTGGAAACCAATGAGTGCAGAAGGGTTAAACGGTCTTAAAATTACACGATGGGATGCAATCTTTAGTGATTTTCCGTGGGAAGATAAAAAAGGAAGTCATGAGGCTCATATTAACCATCAGCTCGTTGACGCGTATCGCAGGCGCGCATACTTCCATGAGCCGTATAAGCTCGGGTGGTCGACCATGAGTTCCGAAGAGCTCGCAACACTATTCCATGTGCCAAGCGCGAGCGTGACGGCTCCATCCTTGTCGCGCATACAGTCCTCAACCTCGGAAGCTCCAGCTAATCTTCCGATCTGACATTAAAAAAGCCGCGGATGCATTCGCAGAGCCGCGACCTTCATTCGAAGTAATCTTTCCCGTCTTCTGTGAGAACATCGAAGTCATACCGCAACTCATAGAGCTTTCTCCATTGCTCGAGCGTACGACCTCGAACGACCTGTCGTGTTTTTTCAGAAAAAATAACCACGATCCACTTCTCGCCCTTTAGACGGGCTGGAAGCCGAATAGCCCGAGCGGTGAGATTTTGAATTGGGATGGTGACTCGGTCTCGCCGGTCCTGACCCTCGGGATTATCAAGTTTTATGGAGCAATTGGCGTCTGGGGAAACCAAAAGACGCTCGATAATCTGCACGCCCGGAATCAGTTGTGCGACATATACATCGACTAGATCATTTGCTCCCGCTTCGGGGGAGTCTGACCTATGAGTGTTCAAAGAACTCACCTCCTTTTTTTGCTATGTTGATGTTCGACACCTACAGCATTGCAACTTCCGTGATTCTGTCAAGGATGGTATCACTAGAGGATGAATGTGCGCGGTACAAAAATATTTGTTGGCCTCTCAGGAGGTGTCGATTCAGGAGTCACTGCCGCACTGCTTAAAGCAGCGGAAGCAGAGGTTACTGGCGTATTTATACAAGGCTGGTACCCGCCAGGACAACCGTGCTCTTGGAAAGAAGACCGCCAAGACGCCATGCGAGTCGCCGCACGCCTCAGAATCCCTTTTAGTACACTCGATGCAAGCCGAGAGTACAAAGAAGCGGTCATCGAGTATCTGCTTCGAGAATATAGAAAGGGCAACACCCCAAACCCAGATGTAATGTGCAATCGCGACGTTAAGTTTGGTGCTTTCCACCGCTACGCAAAAGCGCATGGCGCAGACATGATTGCCACTGGTCATTACGCACAGACCGAAAACGGCGCGCTTCTGCGCGGAATGGACGCTACTAAGGACCAAAGCTACTTTCTTTGGGCGGTGTCTACAGCAGTTCTCCAGGATGTACTATTCCCGCTCGGTCAGGTACAAAAAACAGAAACACGTAGACTCGCGGAAAAATTTAATCTTCCAAATGCCACCAAGAAAGACAGTCAGGGCGTGTGTTTCCTAGGATCTATTTCAGTCGAAGAATTCCTCAGAGATGAATTCGGCGTGCTGAAAGGACAGGTAAAGACCGAGGATGGGACCGTTGTCGGTTCGCACGAAGGAAGTTACCTTCACACGTTAGGAGAACGTCTCGCACTTGCAAACGGCCCATGGTATGTAACCAGAAAAGATATTGAAACAAATGTGCTGACTGTCGCACACACACCAAGATCGCAAAGAGAAAACTCACACATTACACTTAGCGAGACTAATTGGTTTGCTGCTACCGGCGAGGATGAAATTCTTCAAGCCCAGTACCGCTATCACGGCCCAGTTATAACGGGAACACTTTCCAAAGATCGTTTAGCTTTCCACACCAGTGCACCGCTCGCAGAATCAATTGCCCGCGGACAATCCTTGGTGATCTACCGCGGTGATGTATGCATCGGTGGTGGTATTATCGAATAAATGAATCCTGAAATAATTAAAGCTGATGGGAGTATTGAACCATTTGATGGATTCAAACTTGAGTCGTCACTTATACATGCGGGCGCATCGGAACATACGGCCAACCGCATTAGAAATACCATCGAGTCATCCATCTCACGTGCTGCGGAATCGAATGAAATTTACAAGCGTGCGTTTCAGATGCTTCGCCATGACGCCCGTCCTGCGGCCGCGCGCTACAGTCTCAGGCGTGCACTCTTCGAGTTCGGGCCCACAGGGCACCCGTTTGAAGATTTCGTGGCTGAAATATTTAAGAAAGAAGGTTGGGTTGTTGAGGGTCGAAAAATGATTGAAGGGAAATGCGTGCCCCACGAGGTTGATGTGTACGCTTCGCGAGGAGGCGAGTACTTGGCTGCTGAACTTAAATATCATAACGATCCAGGATACAAAACTGACGTAAAGGTTGCGCTGTACGTAAAAGCTCGCTTCGACGATATTTGGAAGTGTGATCCGAAAGTGTCGGGCACGTGTCCTGTCGATCATGGCTTTCTCATTACCAATACTAAATTCACAAGTCACGCTATCAACTATGCAAAATGTTCTGGACTCGGACTATTGGGTTGGAGTTATCCTGCGCAAGGGAATCTCTATGACCGCATAGTAGCTACCGGTGTCTATCCTCTTACCGCACTCACCACTCTCAAGAAGGCAGAGAAGCGGCTTCTTATTGATCAGAATATAGTTACGTGTGAGCAGGTGGTTCTGCGACGGGAATTACTCCGTGAACTTGGGATACCACCTGAACGCCTCGGTACTATCCTTGCTGAAGCAAAGACCATCTGTGAGCCTCACTAGGTGGGCGCGTACCCCTAGGCTACACTTGTCTCTATGAGCGACTTCAAGAAGAAGTACAATCCGCATCGTAGCCCCGACTGGAACTATGAAGGTCCGAAGTGGCGACTTTCGCGGACAAAAATAGAGCTTTTTAATGAGTGCCCTCGCTGCTTCTATATAGACAATAAATTTGGAACAGCTCGTCCGCGCGGTCCTGCTTTTACTATTAATAACGCAGTAGACACGCTTTTCAAGAAAGAGTTCGACACACACCGGAAGAACAAAACGCCACATCCTCTGATGACTGCGTACGGTATTGATGCAGTACCTTTTACGCACAAGAATATGGACACCTGGCGTGAAAATTTTGAGGGTATGGAATTTTTCCACGAAGCAACCGGCTTTATGGTATCTGGTGCTATCGATGACATTTGGGTGACACCTGCTGGTGAACTTATTGTGGTGGATTACAAAGCAACGTCTAAGGAGGGCACGATTAAAACCTTGTCTGATTCTTCGTGGGAGGCCTCGTATAAGCGACAGATAGGGGTGTATCAGTGGCTCCTTAAAAATAATGGATTCACTGTTTCCCCGGTAGGATATTTTGTATACGCGAACGCAGATTCGGACGGAGAAGCTTTCGATGGAAAGCTTACGTTCGAAGTTACGGTTGTACCGTGCGAAGGAGATACTGACTGGATTGACGAAATTCTTCCGAAAATTAAAAAGACACTCGATGCACATGAGATTCCTCCTTCCGGAAAGGAATGTGAGTTCTGCCCGTACCGCGAAGCTGCTGGCAAGAAACTACTCGAACTGCATAAAGCCTCTAAAAAATAATCATGGGGGAGTGCGGTATCGAAATTGAGAACATTCGAGTTCTATTTCCTGACCGTAATCAATCACTACACCACCACCAAGTACAATCACTAACTGATATGATATATCATATCAGTTAGTGATTGGTTGGAGGAGGGTTTCTAGCGGTCGGCTCGCTCTTGGTATAGTGCAGTTATGGAGGTAGGCATAGAGCAGGTCTGGAGAGCGAAGTTGAAAGCAGAGTTTCAGCAGGACTATTTCGTAAAGCTCACTGCTTTTGTGAAGAAAGAATATTCGGACACTTCGGTGTACCCAAGTCCGGCACATATTTTTAATGCATTTGCCCTCACACCATTTAATACAGTGCGCGTCGTTATTCTCGGCCAAGATCCCTATCATGGAGCAGGTCAGGCTCATGGACTTTCTTTTTCTGTATCTGAAGGAGTACGGAACCCGCCGTCTCTTCAGAATATCTACAAGGAGATTGAGTCAGATGCAGGAACAAAGCCCGATGTACAGAACGGGGACCTAACACGATGGGCTCGTCAGGGAGTACTTCTTCTCAATTCGACCTTGACCGTGCGTGCAGGCACCCCCGGCTCGCACCAAGGTCGTGGCTGGGAACAGTTTACCGACTCTGTCATAAAGGTACTTTCTGACGAGCGTGAGCATCTTGTATTTATACTGTGGGGCAACTATGCAAAACAAAAGGGAGCGCATATTGATAGGAACAAGCATTTGGTCATCGAATCGGCGCATCCCTCACCTTTTTCTGCACATAGCGGATTTCTAGGCTCAAAACCGTTTAGTAAAACAAATGAGTATCTTCTCAAAAACGGCATGCCTCCCATAGATTGGTCCTAAGTTCTATCCCTGATCTTCCATGACCATGATAGTCTTTAGCAAGAGCATAAATGGAGAATTGAAGTGGCAAACAAAGATTGGAATGTCCTCGTCGAGGATGATGCTTCTCGGTATCTCGACAGTCTTACACAAGAGGAGCGACGGCCGGTATATCGTCCAAGCGAACCTCCCAAGGGTAGTACCGACTTCACACCCGAGGAGATTGAAATCGCCTTTGATGGGTTTTGTCCCAAGGTCTGATCTAGTCGCTTACTAGGAGCATTCACATGGATACTCCAGTCCGTCCTCGTCGCGTGGAAATTCCCGAAGGGTTCGTGGATGCGTGGGGCCTTGATGAGGAGTCGATCCCGTTGACACCTTTCATCGTCGTGCCAAAACAGGACCCTGACCCATCACTTCCTGCGGAGACAGAGGAATAACCAACATAGCCCCCGGATCAAATTCCGGGGGCTATAAGACTAGATGGCAGTTCCAGCTTCGTCACAGGCTGCCAGAACTGTTGATATACTTCTGTATATGGAGAAACTACCAAGTGCCCACGAAATCAGGGAGAAGTCAGAGCACTCTGAAACCGCTGAAGAAATCCTTGAGAGAGTCAGGGTCGACCAAAAGATGCGGAGTAAAAGTATTAACGATCCTCTTGGAGACTGGGATGAGAATATTGATATTGAGAATACAGAAGCGATGAAAAGAATCGTTGAGGAAATAGGGTGGCCAACAGTTTCAAAAGTAGGGCAAGAGGCTTCTGATGCCGCATGGTTACTCGTACAGCATGCAGATCATAATCCAGAATTTCAACAGCTGTGCATTGAACTCATGAAAAATCAGGCTGAGGGAGAAGTGCGAAAATCTCATGTCGCCTACCTTGAGGATCGGGTACGAGTAAACACGAAACGAGAACAATTATATGGAACGCAGTTCAGAGAGACTCAAGATGAAAACGGGATAATTATCAAATACGAGCCACGACCGATAGAGGATCGAGAACACGTGAATAAAAGGCGCGCATTAGCTGATCTTGATACCCTTGAGGAATATACCGAGATTCTTACGAGACACTATTATCCTCATTTGCTGGATACGAAATCTGAATAAAAGTTCTAACCCTTCGAGGACTCAGGACTGCGGTTTTCTAAGTGCCACGCACTAACAACACCAGGGGCATCGTGACAGACGGTCAACTGAAATAAAACTGTAAAAATAGACGGAACGTATTGAAGGTTAGATAGTCAACTACACGTTGCTGCATACAACGTCAGTCAAATTAGTACCAAACAAAATCCTCTTTTTATTGACGACCGTCAATAAAAAGAGGATTTGGCTTAAAGAAAGTCCGTGTGGATTGATCTGGCTAAAAAAAGAAACCGCACACCGTGCGGTCTTGAGTGTTTGAGCACCTCTATTCGATAGCGTGCGTGCACGCGGTATCCCAATTCACTGGGCGGCCATGTTCGGAATCGAAGCCATCTACGCTTGATGTTGCTCAAACACCCGCGTGTAATATAGGTCTTAATATACGTTGTGTCAAAGCCTTTTTTGATTTGCGGACTATTGACTGATATCTTGTTCCTACATGACGAGCGCAAAGAGCATCAAACCGCCCATTCCAGGCTTCACCTTTGTGCGCGAACTTGATGGCATCAAGGAATACATCCTCAACAGTAATGGACTTCGCGTGTTACTTGCAGAAGATGCGAGTGCACCAGTCGCGGGCCTAATGGTGACCTATCACGTGGGTTCCAGAAATGAAGCTATTGGCTACACCGGCTCTACGCACCTTCTTGAGCATCTTATGTTCAAAGGCTCGGAAAAGTTCAATCGTGAGAAAGGAACTCACATGGAAGGCCTCATGGAATCCAAAGGTGCAGTCATAAACGCGACCACCTGGTTTGATCGAACTAATTACTACGAGGTGCTGCCAAGTGATGTACTCCCACTTGCAATTGAGATAGAGGCCGATCGTATGCGCACGGCGCGCATTACCGAAAAAGACCGCACCTCAGAAATGCCAATAGTGTGGAATGAATTTGAGCGAGGTGAAAATCTTCCGCTTGAGGCGCTTGATAAGCAAATATGGGCGACGGCGTATCAGGCTCACCCCTACCATCACTCAACCATTGGTTGGCGAAGTGACATAGAGAACGTTTCAATAGAGCGACTCAAACAGTTCTACGATGAGTATTATTGGCCCAATAACGCTACCGTCACGGTAGCTGGTGGCTTCGATGAGAAGAAAACACTCGCTCTTATTAAAAAATTCTTTGGCGTACACACGAAGTCTCCCAAGGACTTCCCAAAGGTATATACGAAGGAACCAGCACAAGAAGGCGAGAGACGCAGCGTCGTTGCTCGCGCTGGTGTCGATATGGTGGGGATTGCGCACAAAATACCGGAAGGGAACCACACAGATATGCCGGCTCTTCTCATACTTTCAGCACTTCTGGCTGGCGACAAGACGAGCAGACTCCACCACGCACTTGTGGACACCGCACACGCTACTGAAGTAACTACTGCGTGCTACCAGCTGTACGACCCAAGTCTCCATGTTGTTTACGCAACACTCGCGCCCGGAACGACGCACACCAAAGCAGAAGGTCTGATAAAAAACGAATACGAGAAGTTGAAATCTAAACCCGTAGCTGCAGGTGAGCTGGCGCGCGTTAAGCGACTCATACGGGTAGAACTTGCTGGAAGACGAGATGGCGCCTATGCCTTTCTTTCTGCACTGAATGAAGACATTGCGACCGGAGACTGGACCAGGTTCTCTACACTCCCTAAAAAATTAAACGCAGTGACCGCAAAAGATATTCAGCGTGTAGCCACGACATACCTGACCGACAACACCGCTACTATCGGATGGTTTCGTAATACCTCTACGTAATATGTCCAATCCCACACAGCACATCCTTGAAGACACCACTAACAGCATGCGCTTTCTTTGCGCCTATACACCCACAAAAGATATCGTGCGAATCGAAGGGAGTGTGCTTGGAGGTACAAACATGTTGCCAAAGCCAAAAAAGGCCGCGGCGATCCTGGTAGCCGAGCTCCTTGATGCCGGCACCACAACCAAGAGCAAAGACGCTATTCGCGAATCACTTGCGAATCTTGGGGCTTCTATCGCCTTTAGTGCGGGCGGTGATCGCATGCACTTTAGTGCCGAGTGCTTGCCTGAGGACCTTTCGTTTGTGCTTGCGACGATACGGGAATGTTTGGAGAAAAGCTCTTTTCCTGAGAAAGAAATTAAAACCGCAAAAGAGCGAATTGTCGGTAGCTTGAAGGAAGCAAAGACTGACACCCGCACTCAAGCAGCAATTGCGCTCTCACGAGTGCTGTATGAATCTACGCACGCAAATTATGCGACGACTCTTGATGAGGACATAAAGAGCATACTCGCCTGCACTCGCAAAGACCTTCTTGCACTGCGTGAACTGTTTGGCAGGCAGGAACTTGTTGTCGCGATTGTCGGTAACCTAGCTCCGAAAACTTCCCTTATGCAGGCAAAAACGGTGTTCAGTAAGCTACCGAAGGGTATCGGTGTTGTCCCAGCCAAGAAGGCAAGTAACAAAGCCGCAAGCGCAGAAGAGAAAAAAGTGAGTATTAAGGACAAGGCAAATATAGACGTATATCTAGGAGCACGTCTCGGGTTCTCCTACGACGACGCGCGCTATGTTCCGTTTCTTATTCTCCTGAGTCTCCTTGGGGGTCGTGGACTTGCTTCAGGACATTTGATGCGAACAGTGCGCGAGCGCGATGGTCTTACCTATGGAATCTATGCCATGCTGTCGGGATTTGAAGACGGTAGTGATGGTGCGTGGCGCATATGGGCAACTTTTGCACCGGCCGTATTTGAAAAGGGTATTTCTACCGTACGTTCTGAATCCAAAGTCTTTCTCAAGAGCGGTGTACACGAGACCGCGCTTGCGGCAAAGAAAGATGAGATTGTTGGGAATTACTTAATAGCACTC
>Ga0163151_10000196_pt1 | contig 107675 bp, 91 predicted proteins | sample OliLakLV19MP5IB2_FD_145596 | JGI IMG/M metagenome (GOLD analysis project Ga0163151, IMG submission 145596) | Freshwater microbial mat bacterial communities from Lake Vanda, McMurdo Dry Valleys, Antarctica - Oligotrophic Lake LV.19.MP5.IB-2 | ecosystem: Environmental > Aquatic > Freshwater >...
TAATAATTCTTAATTCATACTTTAGCCTAATTGTGCAATTAATTATGAATTATGAATTATGAAACAAAAAACCTTCAGCAACCACCTAATAATTCTTAATTCATACTTTAGCCTAATTGTGCAATTAATTATGAATTATGAGTTATGAATTATGAAACAAAAAACCTTCAGCAACCACCCAATAATTCTTAATTCATACTTTAGCCTAATTGTGCAATTAATTATGAATTATGAGTTATGAATTATGAAACAAAAAACCTTCAGCAACCACCTAATAATTCTTAATTCTTAATTCATAACTCATAATTCATAATTCATAATTCATAATTCATAATTCCCATTTGATTCATTCTCAGAATTAGCTTCTGCAATCAAAGAATTAGCATTATTGTTTGCTGGAATTATTTTGGTGCTTTCTAAAATTACCTGAGCGTTTTCTGGAATTGTTTCTGTATTTTCATAAACATATTCGTGGTCCTTTTTACCTGTTATTTTCTTCCAAAATGCACCAAATAATCCAGCAGCCGCTAATGCCAATAATTTCCAAAATTTTAGCATAATGGCAAAGAAACCCACTTTTGCCAAAACCTTACCCGCCACCAATCCTCCAATGGTTATGGCAGCCACATTATCAAACCCCTGGTTCAAAATCTCTGTATTGAAAGCCTTCATTAAACTGGATAATATTGAGCACATTTGGAATTTCCTTTTGAACCAATGGTAGGTCGTTCATGGCAGCAATTGCGTTTAAAACCAATACGCCTTTTCTTCCTAAAATTCGCACATTATAATTTAGGGTATTGGTTTCACTTTCACCAAATTTTGCTTCCTTAGCCCATTGTAAAATATTTTTCTCCTTGTAGTAATATGGCACAGTTGCCCAACCTAAAATGGTTATGGCATCAAAACCATTTTTCACTCTTTATGTGTTTTCGGCCTCCATATCCTTTTGCATTTCTGCTAATAGTTCCTCATAATTAATATCGCTTGCATCGTTATCCTCAACAAACCCAATTTCATCATATTGAATATTGAAAACAAATCCATTGAACGACATAACTCCTTGTGAATCGGGCAGAAGAAGTCCCAAAGACACATTATCATTTTCGGGGTTTCCCCACAAATCAACTAAAACTCTTTTTGACTGTGTAGCATCCAAATATTTAAACCCCTTAGGCACATTTAGTTTAGCAACTCCATTAGGCAACTGAATTAGTCCTTGTTGGTAAGTAAATGTTTTTTCGATAGAATCCATTCTTTTGAATTCGTCCATTAAAGCTTCAACATTGATTTTTCCTTCTTGGTCAACCTTCTGGGCCCTAACAGAAAAAGAACTCATAAAAGCAAAGCAAACAATAAGTAGTTTTAATTTCATGGTTTAAATAACAAGATTAATAACGAAAACACAAAATATAAAGTCCAATTTCGATAAAAATTTTGTTGTACTATAATCTTGTAATATCGGCATTTATCCTAGTAAAATTATCAAATAAGTTTGGGCTATTTAAAAATTATAATTGGCATAATATGACAAAAATGGGGAAATGTAGGCAAACAAAATACGCTTTTTAGGGTTTAAATACAAACAAGCTAACAATTTTAATTAACTCATTTTAAAGCACTTTTAATCATGACAAAAATCAAGAGAATTAGCTGAAATTATTTACATGTGATAGTCAAAAAAAGATAAATTTGCCCCTCCAATAAGCAATAGACAAAATAAAACAATATGCAAATCAAAGCAAACCACCGCGACGAGTTTATTTATCGTCACAATTCATCTATGGCACATGATACAGATGCAATGCTTAAAACCATTGGTGTATCGAGCTTAGAGCAACTAATTGATGAAACTATACCGGCACACATACGCCTTAAACAGCGCATGAATTTATCTGAGCCTTTAACAGAAAATGAATTGTTGGACATGCTTAATAAGGTTGCCAATAAAAACAAAATCTATAAAAACTACTTGGGTCAGGGCTATTACGGCAATTTTACCCCCAACGTGGTATTGAGAAATATTTTCGAAAACCCAGGCTGGTACACTGCTTATACACCTTACCAAGCAGAGATTGCCCAAGGTCGTTTAGAGGCCTTGTTGAATTACCAAACCATGGTAATTGAATTAACCGGAATGGAGATTGCCAATGCCTCTTTGTTAGATGAAGGCACTGCGGCTGGCGAGGCCATGCACATGTTGTATGCCGAAACTAAAAAAGAAAAAGCCCATAAATTCTTTGTTTCTAACTTGGTTTTTCCTCAAACTATTGATGTGTTAAGAACCCGCACCGAGCCAATTGGCGTGGAGTTGGTGGTAGGCGATTACAACACCGTGGTGTTTGATGAGACCTATTTTGGCGCCTTGCTTCAATACCCAGCAGGCGATGGTTCTGTGATAGATTACAGCGAATTTATGGCCAAGGCCATTCAAGAAAATGTAATGGTGGCGGTAGCGGCAGATTTGCTTAGTTTAAGTTTATTAACGCCTCCAGGAGAATGGGGCGCAGACGTGGTAATTGGTTCAGCCCAACGCTTTGGTGTACCTATGGGATACGGCGGACCACATGCAGGATTTTTTGCAACTAAGGATGCATATAAGCGCCAAATGCCGGGTCGTTTAATTGGTATTTCTATCGATAGTCAAGGTAATTCGGCTTTGCGGATGGCTTTACAAACACGCGAGCAACATATTAAAAGAGAAAAAGCCACTTCTAATATTTGCACTGCCCAAGTTTTACTTTCCATTATGGCAAGCATGTACGGCGTTTACCATGGTCCAAAAGGCCTTAAAGGCATAGCTGGCAGGGTTCACGGTCTAACCCAAACGCTTGCGAAAGGTGTTTCTGAAAACGGATTATCTGTAGTAAATAAACATTATTTTGATACCATTACCATACAAGTTCCAAACGCTGCCCAAGCCTTTGAAAACTGTTTAAAAGCAGAAATTAATATTGCATTGGTTGATGATAAACATGTAAGGGTTTCAATTGACGAAACGCATACCCTTGCAGATATCAATCAATTGGCAAGTATTTTAACTGGCAAAACTATTAACAAGGAGCAAGCTGCTATTGTTGAATTAATGGTGCCAAATAGGTATGCCCGCACAAGTGAATTTATGACACACCCGGTATTTAATTCGTACCACAGCGAGCATGAAATGTTGCGTTATATTAAGTTATTAGAATCAAAAGATCTTTCCTTATGTCATTCTATGATTGCTTTGGGTTCATGTACCATGAAGTTAAATGCAACCGCAGAAATGATTCCGGTAACCATGCCTGGATTTGGACAATTGCACCCTTTTGTGCCGCTTAACCAAGCTACAGGTTATACCCAAATTTTTGAAGATTTAACCCATGCTTTAAAAGAAGTAACAGGCTTTGCAGGCATTAGCTTGCAACCTAATGCGGGTGCGCAAGGAGAATATGCTGGATTAATGGTTATTCGCGAATATTTTAAGAGCATTGGTCAATCACATAGAAACATTGCTTTAATTCCATCTTCTGCCCATGGCACCAATCCTGCTAGTGCGGCAATGGCTGGCATGAAAGTAATTGTTACCAAGACTTTAGAGAATGGATATGTAGACATTGAAGATTTAAGGGCAAGGGCAATTGAGCACAAAGATAATTTGGCTTGTTTAATGGTAACTTATCCTTCTACATACGGAATTTTTGAAGAGCAAATTCAAGATGTGTGTGCCTTGATTCACGAAAATGGTGGTCAGGTTTACATGGATGGCGCAAACATGAATGCGCAAGTTGGCCTTACTAGTCCGGCAATTATTGGTGCCGATGTTTGTCACCTTAACTTGCACAAGACTTTTTGCATACCTCACGGTGGCGGAGGTCCTGGCATGGGACCAATTGGCGTTGCCAAGCATTTAGTTCCTTTCTTACCTGGTCACGTTGTGGTTGATATGGGTGGAGGAAGTCAAGCAATGTCGGCCGTATCTGCTGCTCCATGGGGAAGTGCATCTATTTTATTAATCTCTTATGCATACATCAAAATGATGGGCACAGAAGGATTAGAGAATGCCACTAAGTATGCAATTTTAAATGCAAATTATATCAAAGCACGTTTAGAGAATGATTACCAAATAATGTATTCTGGTAGCAAAGGCAGGTGTGCGCATGAAATGATTTTGGATACACGCATATTTAAGGGCGCAACTGGTGTGGAAGCAGAAGACATTGCTAAGCGCTTAATGGATTATGGCTTTCATGCACCAACTATGAGTTTTCCGGTAGCGGGAACGGTTATGATTGAGCCAACAGAGAGCGAGCCTAAATCTGAATTGGATCGTTTTTGTGATGCCATGCTTGCTATAAAAGCAGAGGTTAATGCCATTGAAAGTGGTGCTGCAGACAAAACAGATAATGTTTTAAAGAATGCACCACACACGGCTTCTATGGTTATTGCAGAAGAATGGAATCATGCATATACAAGAAACGAAGCTGCTTATCCGTTGCCTTATATTAGGGCTGCTAAATTTTGGCCAACCGTGGGTAGAGTAAACAATACCCATGGCGATAGAAACCTAATTTGTGCTTGTTTGCCTATTGAGGCTTACATGGAAAAATAATTGATTGTGTAACGAATAAAAATCCCTAGGTCTAAAAGCTTAGGGATTTTTTTGTGCTTTTTAGGGTAATATTATCTCCCACTTTAAGGGTACCAACATCTGTTTTGCAATACACATTTTCGCCAAAATAAATCTTGTTTTCAAATTGCCTATATTGACTTAAAGTATGCAAAGGTTCCTTTTCCTTTTTACCTGTTTGCTGATTGACACTAGGCACTGCGCAACGCGCACAAGGCTTTGCCGCCACAAATTCTAGCAAGCCAATATTGAACTCATCAAAGCCATCTTCGGCATGTGCAGGGGCACTTGTAAAAACCAAATTCGGTCTGAACCGATCCATTTTTATTGGTTCAGACAGACGTGCATTTAATGCATCTAATGAGCTTTGGCCAATAAGGAGAAAAGGGAAAGCATCTGCGAAACTCACCAACTTTTTACCCGTTTCAATGGTGGTTTCTAGGAGCCTTAAACTCCTCTCTGGCATATAAACTAACCGACAGTTTGTTTGCAATTCATTGGAGAACCACTTGCTTAGTTTTTGGGGCGCTTGGTATGCCAAACAAACATCCTCCCAAACCTTTACTTGGCAGGGCTCTCCTTCTATTTCGAATGGCAAAATAATGCCATTTAAATTGTTGGCAGAATGAACCTTAAAGCCAGTTGCTAGCAAGTCTATTTTCAGCAGAGAAAGCATAGGAAAAGTGCGTTGAGAGATAAATGTTCCGCTTTCATCTACCAACATATATCGCCTATCAAATTGCAGGCCTCTATGGCTAATTTGCGCCTTTGGCAATTCTATGCCAGGCAATCCTTTAAGGGGATAAATAATGATTTGAGTAAGTTGCACGGTATAAAAATAAAAAAGGGCCAAATAAATTGGCCCTTTTTTTATAAACATTTTTAAAATTTATTTTATTGATCCCACCAAACTCTTTCCTTTAGGTCTTTATGAGAAGGAGCATTGGTATTGTATAATCGCTCATCAATTACCGTTGGCAACCTTCTTGGGATTTCTGTGATATTGCCATTTGAATTAGGCGTTAATGTTGGAAAATTTGTTCTTCTCCAATCGGCATAAGCCTCAATTTGGCCGTACAATGCCACATACTTTTGATTCATAATTTTCTCCAAAGTAATAGATGCCGAAGTTTCACTTGCCTGAGCTGCCACAAAAGCTGGGCTTGCCGCTGCCCCTGTTACAGCCAGCACACTTGCAATTACAGCATCATTATGTGCGTTAGCTGCACCTCCTGGATCACTGCTTCTTAACTTTACTTCAGCCTCAATAAACTTAGCCTCGGCAAAGGTAACTAGGGGGAAGGGAGCGTTTTGAGTAGCCAAATAAGGACCAACTTCTGATGCATCCAAATTTGGTTCTTCTGGAGCCGATCCGCTGTATAAACCACCGGTATCTTTTGCGCAATAAAAAGGCAAGCGAGGGTCGTTCCAAGAATTCATGAGCGTAGTCATGGGTAAACCTGTTTTTATATAACCCGCTCTTTCTACTACAGTAAAAGCATACCATTGGTTATATTCATTGCTTTTATCACCAAATGTTGCATTCATATTATTTGCATTGCTGGTAAAGCCTGCTGTATTGGCTGCAGACAAAGCCGTAAGGGCCGAAGTTGCAGAACCGCCAGCATCTCTTTTGCTTAACCTATTATAATACCTAGCTTTGATAACATGAGCGGCAGCAATCCATGATGCAGCATCTCCTTGATAGATATAATCGTCTGTACCTGGCAATAAAACATTACTTGCTTCTGGCATACTTAACAAAGTAATTCCCTCGTCTAAATAGGTCTGGATATCTTCTATTACCGTTTTTTGGGCATCATAATTTGGGTTTAAGTTTACCAAACCATTTACCGCCTCTCTGCTAGGAACGTCTCCCCAAAAATCTGTGGCAACACCTAGATACATGGCAGTAAGAATTCTTGAAATGCCTTGGTAATATGGATTTGCAGTGCCAGATTGAGCATGCAACTTTTTTAAATTTACTAGGCCGTTTGCATAAATTACGGTCCACTCATTTACATTAGTTCCTTCCTCAATTGAGTAATCGTTTACATCTCTACTCTGGAAATCCACACCAACGTTTTGTTGTATCATCATGGATGCCTGACGAGAAAGTTGGCCATTTGCAGTGGCAAAATACGCCACTTCACAATTAGACAATAGCAAAGCAGGCGTTACAGATATTGGATCATTTGGACTTTTATCATACCCATCAACAAACTTTTTGCAACCTGCAAATAGGATCATTGTTAAGGCTAAAGTGCTATATATAATTCTTTTCATATTTTTTTCCTTTAAATATTAAACATTAGAAATTGGCTTTAAGCGAAAAGGTATAAGATTTGGTTCCTGGGTTATTGAAATAATCCCAGCCGCCAATATTTGAACCAGCGCCAGTTAAACTTGTTTCAGGATCAACACCCGTATATTTTGTAAATAACAACAAATTACGACCGGTAACACCTAATTGAAGTCCCTTTATTACTCTTGAAGCCTTTTTATTGAACTTGAAATTATAAGACAATCCTATATCACGTAAACGAACCCATCCCCCATCTTGGATGGCATTTTCTGCAGCGTAATTTCCACCATCACCTTTGTAAGTTCTGAAGTAGTTGTAGGCAGCTATTTTAATATCATTGGGCCCATAAGTTTCGGTTCCATCAGGAGCAGTTGAAATAACTTTTTGACCAGGAATAATATAAAACTTTTCGCGTCCAGCTGCTGATTCTTCTGTTACCCCTATTTGATTTAAGCGCGCCCAAGTTCCATTCCAAATATCGCCACCAACACGCATATCAAATAAGAAAGTAAAGGAGAGGTTTTTATAATTAAAGGTATTTCTTAAGCCACCATACCACCTTGGATAAGGATTGCCTATCTGACCTCTTTCTGAAGCCAATCGAGGTAAACCATTTGCCCCAATGATAAAGTCGCCATTTGCTGTTCTATCCCAACGCGTGCCATATAACACCCCATAAGGTAATCCTTTAATGGCATAAGCACCCATACTTGAGAAACCTTCTTCCAAGCTAATTTCTTTGATGCCAGGACCAAGTTCAAGAACTTCATTTCTGTTGCGAGAATAGTTTAAACTAACATCCCAAGAGAAATCAGTCATTTTAACAGGAGTTCCACCCAGAATTAATTCAATTCCTTTGTTTACCATTGAACCTGCATTGGTATAATATAAAGAATAACCAGCAGAAGGAGCAACAGGTCTATCTACTAATAGATTTGTAGATTTTTGCGAGTAATAAGTAAAATCAACATTCAGTCTATTGTCAAAAAACCGAAGATCGGTTCCGAATTCCATGCCAGTATTTTTTTCTGGTTGTAGGTTTGGATTTCCAATGCGACCGCTATATCCATATCCATTTTGATTTATATATGGAAATGACAATCCACCAGTGAATCCATCTGTATAAGTTGAACGTGTAAAATAAGTGTTTGTTCTATAAGCAATGGGGCTGATACCAGCTTGCGCTAGCGCGAATCTAACTTTACCAAAACTCATTTTTGGAATACTTACGAGTTCAGAAAACACCAAAGAAACATTTCCAGATGGGTAAAAGAAATTATTTTTAGCAGTACCAAAAGTAGAAGCCCATTCATTTCTTCCCGAAACACCCAAGAATAAATAATTCTTGTAGGAAGCATTGAAATCAAAAAATAATGCGCCGGTTCTAATGGTAGAATTTGCCTCACTTGAATATAAATTAGAAGCATTGTTTAAATTGTAATTTCCGGGAGCACTTAAATCGCGACCCCTTGAGTATAAATCTTGGTCGTACCGGCTATTTAGGTTATTACCCAATAACAAGCTAGTTTTAATATCCTTTGTAAAATCCTTTCTAAAAGTTACCAAGAGATCTGAATAGTATTCTTTATACCTTATTATATTTTCATCAATTTCTCCTCCAGGCGCATTATCAGGCGCCCAAGAACCAATAGCAAATATTTGTTTTCTTTGGTCGGTATACATATCCGTTCCTAGCCTGTAAGTTAAACTCATCCACTCAATTGGATCAACCGTAAAATAAATATTGCCTAAAGCTCTATTTACATTATCTTTAAATGGGTTTTCATTTGCTGTCCAATATGGGTTGTCATAAATGAAAAAATATTGCCTCTGAGTTCCATCTGGATTAGTATAACCATTTGGTCCGCCAGCACTAGGGTCGTTTAATTTATAGCTATTTGGGGACCGCATTAAACCAAGCATAATACCAGAGAGATTACTTCCATTTTGAGACCGTGTACCACCCGAATTAATTAAGTTAACGGTACCTCCCATTACCACTTTTTTGCTAAGCCTCGAATCCATTGTTATCCTGGCAGAAGTTCTTTCAAATTTGGTATTTGGAACCACACCTGTTTGGTCTAATCGGCCAATTGAAATGCGCATAGACGCATTTTCTGTGTTGTTTGTAATTGAAATATTGTTGTTATAGGCATATCCAGTTTGGAAAAAATCCTTTGCATTATCAGTTGGGGTAATGCCTAAGCTATCTTTCGTTAAATTGCCCCAATTTTGGGAGGTTCCACCTGGCACATATTTACCAGGCCCTATTGAACCAGATTTATCTGCCTTTAAAACGCCACCACCAGTGCCTTGAGAATATTTCATTTGTCTTTCGGGAAGTTTATTCACCTGAGAAATCTCAAGTGAAGATGAAAAATCCACTCCAAAGCTTTTGGTTCCTCTTTTACCTTTCTTTGTGGTAATGATAATGGCTCCGGCACCTGCTCTTACGCCATAGAGTGCAGCGGCAGCGGGCCCTTTAAGTACATTCATGCTTTCTATATCATCTGGATTAATATCCACGCCTCTATTTGAAGCATTTACACCTTGAAGGTTGGCATTAAAAGGATAATCTCCAGCAACAGATTGCGTGGTATTGTTATCTATTGGAACGCCATCAACTACGATTAAAGGTTGGTTGTTGCCCGTAAAAGTAACATTACCACGTAACAATACTTTGGATGAAGAACCAGGAGTACCTCCAGAACCTTGAACATACACTCCAGCTGCCTTACCAGCTAATCCTTGAATCATATTTTGTTCACCAGATTTCCTTAATTCATCTCCAGAAACTTTTTGTTGAGAATATCCCAGTGTTTTTCTTTCTCTTTCGATGCCAAAAGCAGTTACCACCATTTCACCCAAATTCACATTGTCGACTTCCAACTTGGCATTTATTTCCGATAAACCTACAATGCTTAACTCTTGAGTTTTAAGTCCAATTGCTTTAATTATAATCGTGCTTGCATCATTTGGTACACTTAAATTGTACCTCCCATTTTCATCGGAAACAGTTCCAATAGTTGTCCCTTTGACTTGAATAGAGGCCCCAATGACGGGTTCTTTTCCATCCGTGACCCGACCGGTAATATTCCGATTTTGAGCTAAAATTGTGGACATGGCAATCATCCATGTCATAAAAATCATAAGTAATTTTTTTTTTCATAGCATTAATTATTAAAAATTAAAGGTATAGAAAAAAATATTGGATTAATACTATAAATCAAAAAAAAATGACATTAATATGATTATTCATTATTTAGGCCTATAGTTGCTATCTCTCAAAATTTCATCCCAATTGGCATTGAGCATGAGGTCTTTTAAGGAGGCGCTCTGTTTGTTTTCCATGTATTTACAGATTATTTTATAGCCCGTATAAATGCCAATTGCAGGAGCAGATTCTTGCGGAACTCCCGTTGCTATGGTAAAAGGACCATCGTTAAAATAGCGCATGTATTGGGATGGATTAACACTTAATAGCATTTTTGACTCTATCAAATGTTTCCAGACCATGCCTTCATTTTCTTGCGCCCAATTTAATTGAATGGGTGAATAACCAAAAATGAGGCTATCATGAACTTGGGGCAACAATTCTTTCATAAAGTACCTTAACTTACCCTCAAAAAGCATCATGGCCATAAACCTTTTATCTATTAATTGACTTTCAAATTGACCAATGCCTATTGATTTAATGGTATTGGGTAGGATGTATTCTTTTCTTAATTTTTGAGCCATAAAATCTGGAAATTCTAAGGCGGGATAAAGGGCGTAGTTTGAACCTAAATACATATCCAAGCCAATTCCAACAACTGTATCTACATTCACTTGTGCATAGCCAAATTCTGAAATAAAAGTAACAAAGCAGGGAATATTGGTTTTAGGAAATTCGGTTTTATAAATATCCATAGCTTTAGCGAGAGTGGTTTCTAATTCTGTAAGCTGCGGAAACACGCTATCTACTTCAAACTTCAATTGCTTTATTGCAGGAAATCCTACAAACTTACTCATACTTGGTTGAAACCCATAAGCTTGCTCTTCCTCACTTATATTGAGCATGTCTTGGGCAAAAACTTGGTAAAACGGACCATATTTTTTTTGCAAATTCTTATAATGATTTGGATTGTTAAGGGTATTTGGATCAAACAGATCTTGCTCAAAACGCAAAATCTTTATGGGCTCAATATCTTTTTTGCAAGAAGAAATGAGGAGCATACAAATGAAAATAAAAATGAATATCTGGTTTGCCTTCATGATATATGAAATAATGATTACCTTTACTATCTTAAACTTTTGGCAATATCTGCATTTGCAATTAAATTTGAATTTTTAAATCAATAAAACATGAAACGTAACCTATACATTATTATCGTCCTTTTATTAATGGGCAAACTTTCTTTAGCCCAAAACGAGGTAAGTAAATTAGAATTTGGTTTAGGAATTAGTCCGGCCATGAGCTGGGTAAATCCGAGCACAAAAGTGGTGGGGCGCGATGGAGGCTCCTTAAATTTCGGATTTGGAGCAAGAATCAATTACAAATTAAGCGATAAGTATGCAATTGGATTTGAAGTGAATTTACAGAATTTGGGTGCAAAAACACACATGGATAAAGTTATAACCGAAAGAGATGGGATCATCTTACCATCAAACAACTTTAACCTAAATTATCAATTGAGGTATTTGGAAATTCCGGTTGTATTAAAAATGCACACAGAGCTTAAAGGAAAGACCAGCTATTTTGGCGAATTTGGTGGAAATATTGGGTGGTTGCTAAACCAAATTGCCGATATTAAATCGGATGTATTCTCAATTGACAAAGTGAATACAGAATTGCCAGAGGATGGCGATAAGTTTAAGTTGTATAATCCAGAAAATGCCAATTCGGAATATTTAATTCAATTAAACAAAATCAATTTAGGTCTTATTTTTGGGGGCGGAATTCAATTGCATTTAGACAATAATTCTAAGGTAGAATTGGGACTTCGCTACCGTTGGGGCATAACAGATATTTACAAGGAGGATAAGTGGAAAGGCAATAACCATGCAATAGCTTTAAATATTGGATTTATATTCTAAATTGAACGAGTGAAGATTACACTTTCCCAACTTAGCTTTCATACTGGAAATTTTGAGGGCAACACACAAAAAATGATTAAGGCCATAACGGCTGCAAAAAATATTGGTTCAGACCTAATTGTTTTTTCTGAGTTAGCAACTTGTGGTTACCCGCCGCGTGATTTTTTAGAGTTTACCGATTTTATTTCTTTGGCCAATAAAAGCATCCAAGAAATTGCGGCACATTGCATTGGCATAGCAGCCATTGTGGGTTCACCCAGAGAAAACCCCGTGAAGGCTGGGAAGGACTTGTATAATTCTGCCTATTTTTTAGAAGATGGCAAAGTGACTCAAATCGTTGATAAGACCTTGCTTCCTAACTACGATATTTTTGATGAGTACCGCTATTTTGAGCCCAATAGGATTTTTAATTTGGTTGCATATAAAGGGTTTAACTTAGCACTTACCATTTGCGAGGACCTTTGGAATATTCAGGAAAATCCTTTGTATACTACAACCCCCATGGATGAGTTGGTGAAATTGAAACCAGATTTTATTGTAAATATTGCGGCCTCACCTTATTCTAAATCACAAATTGTTGACAGGCGAAAAGTGTTGTATAATAATGCACATAAATATGAATTACCTATTTTTTATGTGAATCATATTGGCGCGCAAACGCACCTCATTTTTGATGGCGGTAGTTGCGTGTTAGATAAAGAGGGAAATTTGCTTGCAGAGTTGAATTATTTTATGGAAGACCAGCAACAATTTACCTTATTTAAAACAAGGGAATCGGCTGTTGTAATAGAAGCTAAAAATAAAAATTTTCGGTCTGAACCAAGGAATTTATATGCAGATATTGAAGCTGCCCTCACCTTGGGTATAAAGCAATATTTTGAGAAACTTGGGTTTAAAAAAGCAATTTTAGGCTTATCTGGTGGGGTAGATTCGGCCTTGGTTAGCTACTTGGCATGTAAGGCCTTGGGCAAGGAAAATGTTTTGGCAATTATGTTGCCTTCAAAATATAGCAGCAACCATTCGATAAGCGACAGTGAGGCCTTGGCCAAAAACCTGGGCATGCAAACCCATTTAATATCGATTGAAGAAACATATCAATCTTTGTTAAAAACCTTAGGGCCATTTTTTGAGAATACTTCGTTTGGATTAGCCGAAGAAAACTTACAGAGCAGGAGCAGGGGAATTATTTTAATGGGCTTGGCAAACAAGCATGGTTATATTTTATTAAACACCAGCAATAAAAGTGAATTGGCTGTGGGTTACGGCACATTATATGGCGATATGTGTGGTGGAATTTCGGTGATTGGTGATTTATATAAAACCGAAATTTATGGCTTGTGCGAATACATTAACCGTAACAGCGAAATTATTCCTATAAATATTTTAACAAAGGAACCCTCTGCAGAATTGAGGCCCGACCAAAAAGACAGCGATAGTTTGCCGCCATACGAAATATTGGATGATATTCTTTACCACTATATAGAAGAAATGAATGGTCCGAGCCAAATTGCCGACAAAGGTTTTGACCGTGGATTGGTTCAGAAAATCCTAAGAATGGTTAACATGAACGAATGGAAAAGGTGGCAGGCACCGCCAGTTTTGCGTGTTTCTAAGAAAGCATTTGGCCCTGGCAGGCGCGTACCCATCTCGGGGAAATACTTGTATTAGAAGTTTTAATTTAGGGAAGCACGGTTAGGTTAAGCCATTCTACTTAGCGTAAACACAGTAATTTCTGGGAGTATTCCTACCCTACCTGGGTAACCTAAAAAGCCATATCCTCTATTAACATAGAGCATTTGCTTTTCTATCTTGTATAAATCGGCCCAATGCGGATAAATATATTGCGATGGACTCCATCGGTAATTGCCAAATTCGAACCCAAACTGAAAACCATGTGTGTGGCCAGATAAGGTTAGGTCAATATCTTGATGGTGCTTTGAAATGATGGTATCGAAATGACTTGGATCGTGCGAGAGAAGAATTTTTACAGGCACATCTGGCATGCCATCTATGGCTTTATCAATGTTACCAAACTTTTGAAAACGACCTCTATCACCCCAGTTTTCAACGCCAATTAAACCTATTCTTTTGTTTTCTTTTTCGAGCATTACATGCTCGTTCCTAAGCAAATTCCAGCCCATATTTTTGTGCACATCGTATAGGTCGGTTAAGTTTTTTGCCTTTTCCTCAGGAGAAGCCCAATCAGTTACATAATCGCCATAATCGTGATTTCCAAGTATAGAATACACCCCCATTGGGGCTTTTACTTCGCTAAACATATCGGCCCATTCATTAGCTTCAGAGGTTTTATTATTAACAAAGTCGCCCGTAAAAAACGCCACATGAGCCTTCTGTTCCTTTATAAGTTGTATGCCCTTATAAACGGCATCTTTATCAAAAAAACTGCCACAATGCACATCAGATATTTGCAATAATTTTATGCCATCAAAAGCTTCTGGCAAATTGGGCAAAACAAGGTTTACCCTACGCACTTGGTAGTTATAGGCACCAGTGTATAAGCCTCGAGATAGGATTACAAAAGGCACTGCACCTGCAAAAATTCCAGCACGCGCTATAAATTGCGATCGAGATATTTTTTTTGTATCAGGCTCAATGGCTTCTTCCATTTCCTCCTCATCTGCCTCAACTTCTTGGTGTAAAAATTTACGTTCAATAATGTGCCAAGTCCACATAAAAAAACGCTTTATATCATCTAAAAATATAAAGAGGAATAGAACCAATTTTGAGGCATATAAAATAAAAAAGAAAGCCATTAAATAGGTTCGAACCAATTTATTAGCTGCCCAAGCGCTGTTAAAATTTGAAAGAAAAAAGGCCAAAATAACCAGAAGAGGAATTCCCCAGTAGATGTATTTCAAAACCCTTTGATACCACAACGGCCTGTTTTTAATAAGCGATTTTATCCCTTGCCAAATGTAGGTATCTAAGATAAGTATAAAGAGAGTAACCCCCAGAAACATTTTCAATTTAAAAGATTGCATTTTAGAATTCTTTACTCACTTCAAATAAACAAAACAATGGCCTATAAGTTCAATAAAATAAAAACAATTTAAAAGCACGATGAGAATGTAAAATAGTTTCCTAAAATTGCAGGGTAAAATGGGAAGAACATCGAAGGCTATAGGAAAGAAATTATTGCAACTCAAAGATTTTCTTTGGAAGGTGGCAGTGCTATCCTTTCAAGTGAGTATGTTATTGATAATCTTATACCGAGTGGTTCCTGTACCACTCACGCCTTTGCCTATTGTGCGCCTTTTTGAGCAGGTATTTGGAGACGATCCTGTGCGCTTAAGAAAGGACTGGGAAAGCATAGAAAGCCTCGGGAAAAACATCTGTTTAGCAAGCATTACCTCTGAGGACCCTAATTTTTTGCAACATTATGGATTCGATTTTGAACAAATTATTGAATCATTGAAAAAAAGTTTCGACAAAGGCAAACGCCCAAGAGGTGCAAGTACCATTACCCAACAAACGGCAAAAAACCTTTTTTTTACGCCAACCCGCAGTTGGATTAGGAAAGGATTAGAGGTTTATGTAACGGTTTGTTTGGAGGTATTTTGGACAAAGAAAAGGATATTGGAAGTTTACCTCAACATCATTGAAATGGGAAATGGGGTGTATGGCGCAGAAGCGGCTGCCTTGTTTTACTTTAACAAGTCTTCGGCCCAGCTAACAGCCTACGAAGCGGCTGCTATAGCTGCTTGCTATCCAAATCCAAGAAGATGGAAAGCAAATGCCCCATCTAGGTTTATCCGCAAAAAACAAGCTGTTATAGTTAGGTATATGTATATAATTGGTCCACTACCATGGGATAAAAAACCAGCTAAAACCAGATAGCTTCAATCCATAAAAAAAGGCTGTTTCATTTAGTGAAACAGCCTTTTTTTATCTAATTATCTTTGTTTAGGTTTTCCTTATCAACCCTTGGCTTTCGCCTTTGAACAGGTCTAATAATTTTGAATTCCACTTTTCTATCAAGACCTTCTGTGCTTAATTGATATTTTTCTACATAAGAATCTTTTGAAGAAAATACGAGCATACGTTTTTCATCAATTTCATATATCTTATATAATTTACGTTTCACTTCAAGCGCTCGGCGTTCTGCCAAAGTAAGCTGAGTAAGATTAGGTTTATTGTTATCGGAGTGACCAATAATAACTAAAGAAGCAGAAGTATCCACCATCATGATACGGGCAATTTGTTGCAACAAATTATACTGTTCTACATGAATGGTAAACCTGTTTGGTGGAAATACAATGGTAGGTAAACCTAAACCACTTTTTGAGATGGTTACAAAATCGGTTTGTGGCACTGAATCGCTGAACTGGTAAATAGTCTCCATTGAATCACTGCCTACCCCTATTCCTGATGGGAAATAAATTCCCAAGGACTTGCTAAAACCATATGGATCGGGATCAATTGAATCGGGAATTCCATCCTCATCGCTGTCTAAAGTCACACCCTTATTATCTACTTTATAACCAGATTTGGTATTAGGCTCTTGGTCTAAGAAATCTGGAATACCATCTTGATCGGTATCAATTTTCATGGAGGCAGCTTCATCCTTGGCATCCTGTAAATCGCGGTAAATCTTGTCGATTGGATTACTCCAATCCATGTGTTTAGGTTTAGATTTGGTGGTTAAATTATACACCACATTCACGTTAAAATAACCATTTCCATCAGAAGATTTACCTGCAGTTATCAAATCTAAATTGTCGTTTGAACCAAAATAGTAACTTAATTCAAAACCAATATCTATATTTTTGGAAACCTTTCTTTTGAAACCAACGGTAAATGGAAAAGCTAACATACTTTCATTTATTGTTCTAGTAACAATACTTGGAGTATCTGGGTTATCTCGCGACCCATTTAAGTTCTGCAAACTAGCTCCAACACCAAAATAAAAATTGTTTCTTGGAAAGCTTTGGCGATAATCTACACTACCCAAATTGAATATCAATTGTAAATTTACATTTGACACCTTGGTTTGAAAATAGGCATTATCGATATATTTTTTGGAGTTTGAAGCGCCAGAAAACTTGCCTTGCATATACTGCAATCTTATTCCCATGAGGTGACTTAATGATACCTTTGCATAACCGCCAAATGCCGGATAAATAGCATCGGCAGGAATATCCCCAGCATAAAATGTCATGCCAAAACTACCGCCAAAAGATAGGCGACTATAAGCCATTGGCGGGATGATGTTCATGGTATCGGTTGTTTTTGCCTTAGGTGCATTTTGCTTGCCTGAAGGATTATCATACAACACACTAACATCTGGGGAGGAAAGTTTGCCATCACCTTCTTTACCTGGCTTTTTGGGCGCATTTTGCCCGAAGGAACTTGCCGCTACAAAAACGAAAATTATGATAAAAAAAATAGTTCTCATATAATGGGTACTTTGCAGTAAAATATCTGCTAAGTTAGCCCATTATATGAGAACTAAATAATTTCTAGTAATCAGTTATCTACAGCTTACTGTGCATTGTATATATACAACCAAGACTGTGGATCAATTCCTTTTCTAGCCTTGCGTAAAACGTTAATAGCTTCATCTTTATCATCTGTTGAAATAACAGACATTCTTAACATTCCTGAATTAGTATTGCTTCTGTAAATACTTGGGCTATAGCCTTTACTAGTTAATGACGCTTGGTTAGCACGAGCAATTGATAGTTTGTTTACACTGTAACAAGCAACAATTACATTATACTTATAAGGCGGAGGCGTTACATCATCTGTAGCCACATAAGTTGATGGAGCAGGTTTTGGCGCTGGTGCTACTGGAGTTGGCCTAGGTGCTGGAGTAGGCCTAGGTGCTGGAGTAGGTTCAACAACTGGCGCCACCACTGGTTCAACAACTGGGGCTACCACTGGTTCAACAACTGGGGCCACCACTGGTTCAACAACTGCTGGTACTGGCTCTGGAACAGGAACAACAGGTACTGGTTCAATCTTAGGTTCTTGTGTGATTGGTTTCTCAATTACTGGCACTTGTTCTAACACTGCACTTTTATCTTTAAAGTTATTATAGTTGCCATAAGACCAATCTATATGTTCAACATCTTTGCTGGTGCCAATTTTATACGTAACACCTGTATGGATATAAAGGTGGTTGTTTAGTGTAGGTTTGTTATATCCTTGATCTAGCCATTTGGATTGGTTGTATCCAAAATCAACACCTGCAATTAAATCAAAATTGTGCGTTAAGTATTTTCTGGCTTCATAACCTACAACGATGGTTTGAATACCCGGACTAATTGACAAAGCTGCTTCATTTTGTTGCGTTCCATTTGCAAATGATGCATCACCAAATGCTTTGGTATAACCTGCGCCTAAGATGGCATAATGATTCCACAAAGTTCTGTTGCTGGGTTCACCTTTTAAGTTTCTCATATTAAAGAAAGCACGCACAGAGAATTGTCTTAATTTTGTGCTAAATTCTTTTACAGACTCAGGACTACCAATTTTAGGTGTTCCAGAAATATCTTGTTTACCAGAAACTCTACCGCCAGCAAAATTCACTTGTAAACCCATTGCGCTGGTAAACGAATACCTTGCACCTAAGCCAGCCATACCTGTTAAACTATAACCAACTGGCGTGAATAAATATGGAATACCAACAGTACCATCCAAAGCCCATTTTCTATAAAGCTTGGTGCTTTCCTCTACCTTTTCTATATTTTTATGGCTCCAATCGGCCAAATTATTATAAGGCTTAGCACCAATTTTAACACTTACTCCAGCATATAAATTCATAAATTGGTCTAAACTTGGATTTTTTGCTTCCTTAAATCCATCCAAATAATAGGTTTCGGATATATGGTATTCCAAGCCACCGAACAGATCCAAATTGGTATTAATAAAATATCGTGTTCCTAATCCCAATTGAAAATCTCTATAGGGTTTACCAAATTCTGTTGCTGTTGAAGCAACACCATTCGCGAAAACAGAAGAAGGCTTATACATATTATATCCAGCTCCTAAGGTAGCATAAGGCAACCATTTGCTTTCTGGGAATTTGTTTAAACCAAAAATATTGTGCAGGTTGTAATATACAATACCATTTAAGCCATAAACTGGTGTGCGGTATGAAATAACATCAGAAGAAGTACCATCTAAGGTAGCTTTTGCTTTATTACCTGTTGCATTGTTGTAAAAGGTATTGGCGGTAAGTCTAGCCTCTAAAGACCAAGTCTTGTTAAAAGAATACCTAACCCCACCTGTATAAATGCCTACTGGCTTTGATTTAATAGAAAAGAATGTTACAGGCACTCCTAATGCCACGCTTGCCGACCATTTATTGGCGGCTTCTTGTGAATAAGAAACTGCAGTGATCAAAAGTGATAAAAGCAATAAGGTCGTTTGTCGAATAAATTTTGTTAAAGATAAAGGTCTCATAGATTGTATAATTTAATTACAAATATAAATATTTTTTTATGATTGCAAATTAAAGAAATTGTTATTTGCAAAACCTTACCACTTAATAAATAAAACCTACCATGGACAATTTAAAAGTAACCAATAAGCAACTTAACCGATTAAGTGTTGAAAACTTCAAATCATCCGAAAAAACCGACATTTACATCATTTTAGACCAATTAAGAAGTGGCAATAACATAGGTTCAATTTTTAGAACATCGGATGCATTTAGAATAAAAAAAATTTACATTACTGGCACCTCTGCCCTACCTCCAAACAAAGAAATCCTGAAAACTGCGCTTGGATCAACCGAAACGGTGGACTGGGAGCATGCAAAAAATGCCCTTGATCTTATGCAAAATTTAAAACATTTAGGCGTGGCCATTTATGCAATTGAACAAGTTACTGGTAGCATTTCCCTTCAAGATTTTGAATGGAATGGAACAAATCCAATAGCCATTATTTTAGGCAATGAAGTGGAAGGCGTGAGTCAAGAATTAATAAATGCAAGCGATGGCTGCCTTGAAATTCCGCAATTTGGCATGAAGCACTCCTTAAATGTTGCTGTTTCCTCGGGCATTGTTTTATGGCACTTGCTGAACCAAATGCTCAACCGAAAAAATTAACCTAATAGGTAGAAAACAATAATTTCCCGCTTAGTGGCTCAATAAGGTTTAATAAATTATTCAAAATTGGCTCCTTTAGCATCACCTCATATTGCATTACCGTTTCAATTCTTTCTTGTAACACCCCATTTGGAAACAATCGGGTACGGAATTTTAACAATTTTTCAATTTGTGTGGCCTCATGCTGTTCTATACTCCTTTTAATTGCACCCGATTTCGATTTGAAAAAATCTTTTAATCCCAATTTTGATTCCAAAAAATCTTTGCCTAGACCAGGATCCATGTTATTTACTTGGTCTATTAGCACTTGCATTTGATCTAGCAGCTCCTGAGTTTGCACAGGATAATTGAGTGATTGTGTTTTGAGCAAATACTTTTGAGTAAGCTCTGTTTCTGAGTTCAATAAATCTTGCACCTCCAAACCCATTTTTTCTACCTTCTCTTTTAGTCCGCCACCCAATAACACATTCATAAATCTTAATGCAACAAGCGGAAAGGGTGTTTCGTATAAATCAAAAATAGATTTCAATTGCAACCAATAACCCACTTCGGCCGGACCACCAACATAGGCCAAATTGGGTAAAATCATTTCTTGGAAAACGGGACGTAAATTCACATTTGGACTAAAACGCTCGGGGTATTGGTTAATTTCCAATTCCATTTCATCCACACTAAATACAGGACCATCCTCACCCGCTTTGAACCCATTTTCAAAAGGTTTCAATAATTTACGCGCACCACCTGGTACCAAGTAAAAAAAGTTAATAGGCCTGGCATGAATTTGAAGTTTATAATGTGTGGCTAAAACTTGATCTGATATCAATTGTGTTTCATAGGACTTTTGCTTTAACACATCGGCCAAGATAACTGGCAACAATATTTTTTTATATTCTACTCGATTGGGATCTATGATTACCAAGCCAAATTCTTGAAATAAAGTATGGTAAAAGCGTAAGGTAGCCTTACCCAAATTTTCACTGTTTAAGTAGGCCTCTTTTATTTTCTGAACCCATGTTTCTGCATGTGGGTGATTGCCCAATAAACCTGCTATTTCATCCAACAAATTTTCCATATCCTGTATGGCTATTTGTCCGGTTGCTTTTCCATTAGAATCAATATGCCAATCCAAGTTTTTGCCAAACAAATAGGTTCCTTTTATCTCCTCAAAATCGTGGTCCTCGGAGGCAAGCCAAAGTATTGGCACAAATTTCTTTGAAGGAAATTTGGCTTGAAGATCCAAAGCAAGTTTAATGGCAGTTAATATTTTATACCCCATGAATAAGGTGCCACCAAAAAGACTCAATTGATGTCCGGTTGTGATGGTAAAAGTATTGGGCGATACCAAAGATTCAATGTTAGAAAAAGTAGCATCCGATGTGTTTAACTGAATATCAGCATGCGCATATTGTTGGTTCAGACCGTCTCTTAAAATTACTCTTTGTTCTGCAGAAAACCTTCTATTAGCCATTGCCTCTTCTATGCCATTTGTTTGATGCCAAGATGAAACATATTTTTCTAGCAGATTGCTTTTATCAAGGTAGTCTTTTACAATGGGCGGAACCAAATGAGTTTGGTCTAAGGGCTTGTAAAATAAAGGCTGTATCATTGAGAAACAACCTTTCCGTAAAGGTCAAAATCTTCGGACGATTCGATAAGTACATTGGCAAAATCTCCAATTCTAACGAAGTTAGTTTTGGCGTCCACCAATACTTCATTGTCTACTTCTGGACTATCAAATTCGGTTCTACCAATATAGTAGCCACCTTCTTTGCGATCGAACAAAACTTTGAGTGTTTTACCCACGCGTGTTTTGTTAATTTGGGTGCTAATACCTTGTTGAATTTCCATGATGGTGGCAGCGCGTTCTTCTTTTACTTCTTGCGGCACATCATCATCTAAAGTTCCGGCATGGGTACCTTCTTCGTGGCTATAAGTAAATATTCCTAACCTATCGAAACGGTTACGTTCAACAAAATCGCAAAGGTCTTGGAAGTCTTGTTCTGTTTCGCCAGGATGACCTGCGATGAGGGTTGTGCGAATGGCTATTCCCGGCACTTTTTCTCTAATTGTTTTCACAATTTCTTCGGTGCGTTCGCGCGTAATTCCTCTTCGCATAATTTTGAGCATGTTATCGCTCACATGTTGTAAGGGAATATCGATGTATTTGCAAATATTATCGCGTTCGGCCATTACCTCCAAGGCATCTAGTGGAAATTGTGATGGGTACGCATAATGCAAACGAATCCATTCTACCCCTGGAATATCGGAAATGGTTCTAAGCAAATCGGCTAACTTTCTTTCGCCATAAATATCTAGTCCGTAATAGGTGCTATCTTGTGCAATTAGCAAAATTTCTTTGGTACCATTTTTAACAAGACCGCGCACTTCAGTGGCAATTTGTTCTAAAGGTTTAGACACATGCTTACCCCTCATAATAGGAATGGCACAGAAAGAACAAGGCCTATCGCAACCTTCCGAAACTTTTAAATAGGCATAATGAGAAGGCGTGGTAATTAGTCGCTCACCAATTAATTCGTGTTTATAATCGGCACCCAAAGTTTTTAGCAATTGAGGTAAATGGGTGGTACCAAAATATTGATCTACTTCAGGAATTTCCTTTTGAAGATCGGGCATATACCTTTGAGAAAGGCAGCCTGTAACATATAATTTTTCTATTTGGCCAGCCTCTTTGGCTTCGGCCCAACGCACAATGGTATTGATACTTTCTTCCTTGGCGTTATCAATAAAACCGCAGGTATTGATGATAACGATATTGGCATCATCTTTTTGAGATTCATGTTCCACCACAAAATCATTTGCCTTTAATTGGCTAAACAATTCTTCGCTATCCACTATATTTTTAGAACAGCCTAAAGTGATGATATTTACTTTGTCTATTCTGAGCGTTTTTGTTTTCAAAATAATTAACCTTTAAAAAGTGAATCTACAAATTCGAGCTTGTTAAACAATTGCAAGTCGTCTATACCCTCCCCTACACCAATATATTTTACGGGAATTTTAAATTGATCGGCCACACCAATAACCACACCACCTTTAGCCGTACCATCTAATTTAGTTAGGGCAAGGGCATTTACCTCTGTTGCGGCAGTGAACTGCTTGGCTTGTTCAAAGGCATTTTGCCCTGTACTGGCATCTAAGACCAACAGAATTTCGTGGGGAGCATTTGGAATTACCTTTTGCATCACCCGTTTAATTTTACTCAATTCGTTCATGAGTCCAACTTTATTGTGCAATCTACCAGCGGTATCAATAATGACCACATCGGCATCCATTTCAATTGCTTTTGCAACGGTATCAAAAGCCACAGAAGCAGGGTCGGTATTCATGCCATGAGAAATTACAGGCACATCATTTCTTGTACCCCAAATTTTAAGTTGTTCCACTGCAGCAGCCCTAAAAGTATCGCCCGCACCCAAAACAACTTTTTTACCTACTTTTTTGTATTGATTGGCCATTTTTCCAATGGTGGTAGTTTTACCCACTCCATTTACACCAACAACCAGAACCACATAAGGTTTTACCCCTTTTAAATCTTCAAAATCGGTTGGAATATCAGAAATATTTTCCTCCATAAGTTTCCCAACTTCCTCTTTAAGCAAAGCATTTAAATCGGAAACACCCACGTATTTATCTTTCGCAACCCTTTTTTGCAGTCGGTCAATAATTTTCAAAGTAGTTTCAATTCCCACATCGCTGCTTACTAGAATTTCTTCCAGATCATCCAAAAAGGCATCATCCACAGAACTTTTACCTACTAGGGCCTTGCTTATTTTGTCGAATATGCTAGTCTTAGTTTTTTCGAGTCCGTGATCTAATTTATCCTTTTTCTCTTTGCTAAAAAAATTAAATATTCCCATAGTTTTTCATACTGAATAAAACAAAAAAAGCATCCTGCTTTTCACAGAATGCTTTATTGAATGTGATTTCTCAAAAAATTACTTTTTGAAATACGTTTTCACTTCTTCGTTCGAAACAATTTCTGATTTGAACGAGTAAGAGCCTTTATCGTTTTTAACGGCTCTATATACCTTCGCAAAATCTTTTCCTGCTCCGGCTGTTTTTAATGTTGCAACTACTTTCTTAGCCATGACTTAATTATTTAATTTCTTTATGAACAGTTTTCTTCTTCATAATTGGGTTGTATTTCTTCAACTCAATACGTTCGGTTGTATTCTTACGATTTTTTGTAGTAATATAACGTGAGGTTCCTGCCAAACCACTTGTTTTGTGTTCTGTGCACTCAAGTATTACTTGGATTCTATTGCCTTTTCTTGCCATTTCTTATTTCCTCCTACTTAGATTTGTCCATTACGGATATAGTCGTTCAAAACGGCACTGATGCCCTTTTTGTTAATCGTTTTAATCGCTTTGGTACAAACCTTTAAGGTTATCCAACGATTTTCTTCAGGAATAAAGAATTTCTTCTCCTGTAAATTTGGGTAAAAGCGACGCTTGGTCTTACGGTTTGAGTGAGACACATTATTACCCACCATAGGGCGCTTACCGGTTAAATCACATACTCTCATGACAATATTTTCTTCAAAAGGACTGCAAATATCAGGTTTTTTTTCTTAAATACAATAATTTTAAAAAACTTTTCCATGTGAATCGCAAATCATCTGATTTTTGAAACACCTAAAAAGCAGTAAAATAATTAATTCTCAAGAACTTAACGTTAAACCTGCCCTTGTAACGGGGCTGCAATATCGTTAAATATTTCAGGAACTTTGCAGTTGGGTCAAAATTAATTTGCTTTGCTGTAAAAATAATTAAAAAATGGAATTTCAATTTATAGTGGCTGAGCCAAATTTTGCGCCCCATATTGCACTGATTCGTTTGAATAGACCCAAAGAATTAAATGCCCTGAACCTACAACTGATGCTTGAATTAAAGCATGCACTTGCTCAATTTGATGAGGATGATTCTGTACGATGTATTATTATTACAGGGAACGAACAAGCATTTGCTGCAGGGGCGGATATTAAACAGATGGAGAGTAAAAATGCCATCGACTTATTAAAGATAGACCAGTTTGAAACTTGGGATCAAATAAGAAAAACCAAAAAGCCAATTATTGCTGCTGTTTCTGGCTTTGCTTTGGGCGGAGGCTGCGAGTTGGCCATGACCTGCGACATGATAGTGGCAAGTGAAAGTGCCAAATTTGGTCAGCCCGAAATAAAAATAGGCATTATGCCTGGTGCTGGAGGAACCCAAAGGTTAACAAGGGCGGTTGGAAAAGCCTTGGCTATGGAAATGGTGTTAACGGGCAAGTTTATTTCTGCAGAGGAGGCCATGCGCGCAGGCTTGGTAAATAAAGTGGTACCAGAAGAAGTATATTTAGACGAGGCCGTAAAAATGGCCAAAGAAATTTCGCTAATGAGCCCAATTTCTATTCGTTTGGCAAAAGAGAGTGTCTTAAAAGCATTTGATACGGGATTACAAGAAGGCTTGTATTTTGAACGAAAGAATTTTTACATGTGTTTTGCCAGCGAAGATCAAAAAGAAGGCATGAAGGCTTTTGTAGAAAAACGCAAACCCGAGTTTAAAGGCAATTAAAGGATATAAACAGTAAAATATGCACCCAAAGGACCTTTCAATTTCGGATTATACCTACCCCTTACCCAATGAAAAAATTGCCGTTTTTCCGTTGAAGCAAAGAGATCAAAGTAAACTCTTGGTTTACCATAAAGGGAACATTAACGACCATCAATTTAAAGAATTACCTACATTATTACCGAGCAAATCCTTGTTGGTATTTAACAACACACTTGTTGTTCATGCCAGAATTTTATTTCATAGAGAGTCGGGAGCCCAAATCGAAATATTTTGCCTTGAACCGATGCATGGCGATTATCCAAGTGCTTTTTCTTCAAATAAATCTTGCGTATGGAAATGTTTAATTGGGAATTCGAAAAGATGGAAGGGAGAGATATTGCAGAAAGATATTTTGGTTGGAACCGAAAAAATTAATTTTACTGCAACCCTCCTTGAAAAACAAGCCAACTTTTCGGAGATAAAATTCGAGTGGGACAATGAAAACATCTTGTTTGGCAATTTATTGTTTCATGCAGGAATATTGCCACTTCCACCCTACTTAAATAGAGATGCTGAGGCAGAAGATGAACTGCAATATCAAACAACTTATGCCAAGGAAAAAGGCTCGGTTGCTGCGCCTACTGCGGGTTTGCATTTTACCGATGAAACATTTTCACAATTGGCAAAGCAAGATATTAGCACAACAGAATTAACCCTACATGTTGGCGCAGGTACGTTTATGCCGGTTAAATCTGAAACCATGCTTGGACATGAAATGCATCAAGAGCACTTTTATGTTTCACTTAATACCATCAATGATTTGTTGAATGCATTAGCGTTAAATTCGCCCATTATTGCTGTTGGTACCACGTCCTTAAGAACGATAGAAAGTTTGTATTGGCTTGGGGTTAGGCTGTTAAAGGAAACCTTAAATCAATCTAATTTATTGGTTAAACAATGGGATCCATACGAGTTAAGGAATGATATTGGCGCAATCAAAGCATTTGAAGCTGTACAGAATTTTTTTATCACAGAAAACATACAAGAATTAAGGGGAATAACTAAACTATTGATTGCACCAGGATATCAATTTAAAATAGCCAATGCCATTGTAACTAATTTTCACCAACCCAATAGTACCTTATTATTATTGATTGCTGCGCTGGTTGGCGAGGAATGGAAAACAATTTATGGGCACGCCTTAGAAAAGGATTACCGCTTTTTAAGTTTTGGCGATAGCAGTTTGCTCTGGCGAAGTTAGTCGATTAGCGTTTTAAGTATTTCCATCTGAGCCGAGTTGCCAAGGATGATAAGTTTCATGTCTTTTTCTAAAACCATGTTGATGTTGGGGTTTACGATATAAGAGCCGTCCCCTTGTTTTAGTCCAATAACATTTGCGCCAGACAGCTTGCGAATGTTTAAATCGACGATGGTAATTCCCTCCAGATTTTTCTTTAATCGTTCGTAAGAAAACTCTTCCAATTGCACATCTGCTCCAGCCTGACCAGATAAAATATCGACAAACTCATTTACATCTGGTCGTACAATGAGAGAAGCCATGTGTGCTCCACCAATTCGATCTGGCATAATTACATTATCTGCTCCAGCGCGCTTTAATTTGGTAAAACTTGAACCATTGGAAGCCCTGCTTATTAGGGTTAATTTTGTATTTAGGCCTCTAGCTGTAAGCGTAACAAAAACATTATCGGCATCATTGGGGAGTGTAGTTATTAAGCCACGAGCCCTTTCTATGCCAGCATCTAGCAAAGATTCGTCTTTGGTTGCATCTTCATTTAGGTAATAAAAATGCTCCTTGTTGAGGTACATTTCTAAGAGTTCTTTCTTACTCTCTAAAATAACATAAGGCACCTGATGCTTTTTAAGCATATCGCAAGCAGATTGTCCATTTCTGCCAAAACCGCAAACAATTACATGGTTCTCGAGTTTCTTGATCCTATCTTTCATACGTATAATTCTTATTTGTTTAAAAAAATCACCTTCTACTAAAAATCGGGTAATTAATGAAATGGAATAGGCAAATATTCCAAGGTTACCAACGATTAAGAAGATGGTAAACACTCTTCCTGAGGTGCTTAATGGAAAAACCTCCCCATAACCTACGGTTGAGATGGTGGTAATGGTCATAAACAAAGCATCTAAAAAATTGGCATTTTCGATGAGCATATAGCCAAAAACGCCTATGCATACCGGAAGCATCAAAAGTCCAAAAGCTAATGAAACTTTGTATCGGGTACTTAAATTTTCCACAGGAGCAAAGTATGAAATTACTTTGTATAATTTACCTACAATTATCAATTTTTATTAAAAACAATTTACAGATTTTTAAACAGTAGTTGCAATTAATAAAAGTATTAATATTTTTGTAGCACATAATTCTTAATTAAGAATTATTATTATTTAGAAATGATTAGTCAAACCGAAATACACAATCAATTTAGAGGGTTGGGGTTAAAAATAACCTTGCCTCGGGTAATCATTTTTGAATCGTTACAAAAATTTAGTCACCACCCCAGTGCCGAGGATGTTTACAAATCATTGCAAAAGAAATACCCTACAATCTCGCTTGCTACGGTTTACAAGACATTAGACTTATTGGTTCAAAACAATTTGGCTACTAAAGTTGTAACCAATGAAGACAAAGTTAGATATGACCATAGAATAGAGGAGCACATACATTTATATTGTGAAAAGACAAGCACGATAGTAGATTATGAGGACCCAAAACTGCAAAAATTATTGTCGGATTACTTTAAAAATGAAACCATCAATGGTTTTGAAATTAAACAAATTCAGATCAATATAAAAGGAATTTCAAGTACCATAAAAAAACAAAATAAATAAATTATGACCATGTTAGTAGGAAAACCAGCACCACATTTTAGCGCTGATGCCGTAGTAAACGGAGGAGAATTTGAAGAGAATTTTTCGTTGAGCCAATTTGAAGGAAAGAAGCATGTATTATTCTTCTTTTATCCTTTAGATTTTACGTTTGTTTGTCCAACCGAAATTATTGCTTTCCAGGATCGAATTGCAGATTTTGAATCGCGCAATGTACAAGTGGTAGGTTGTTCAATAGACAGCAAATTTTCGCATTGGGCTTGGTTAAATACGCCAAAAAACAATGGTGGAATTGAAGGCGTGCAGTATCCATTGGTGGCAGATGTAAACAAGACCATTGCAACAAACTTTGGTGTTTTGGCTGGCAAGTATACTTATAGCGACAATGAAGAATTAATTTGGGTGGGCGATAATGGAGAGAGTGCTGTTGCTTACCGCGGCTTATTCTTAATTGATCAAAAAGGCATTGTTCGTCACCAAGTGGTTAATGACATGCCATTGGGAAGAAGCATAGATGAGGCATTGCGCATTATTGATGCATTGCAATTCTTTGAAGATAAAGGGGAAGTTTGTCCTGCCAACTGGGAAAAAGGAAAAGACGGCATGAGTGCCACAGCAGAAGGTGTTGCAAAATACCTTGGATCGCACTAAAAAGCAGAGATAATCTAAATTTTTACTAATTTCGGCAGGTATGAAGAAACTTTTCTTTTTACCTGCCTTTTTTTTATTCAGCTTGGCAGGTTTGGCTCAGACCGATAGTACCATTGAGGTAAAATTGGGACAATATGTTAAGGACGATAGGTTTGACAAATATCAATTGACGCTTGCCCTGTTTTTAACCAAGAGCGACACCATTTATTCGATGGATTTTGAAGGCTCTCGCCCAAGCAAACCCATACAAATACTTAGGCCAGATGGCTATAAGTTGTATGCCTATGGAAATATCTTTTTTAGTGGAACGGCTAATGCCTACAACCCAGGATATGTAAGTGTCTTGGTAGGAAATCCTTATCATAAAAATCCCACCATTTATATTGATGAAAACCAAAATTTCGACTTTACAGACGATACCAGTTATACCCTTCCATACTTTGATGAACCGGCGCTTGAAATTGAGTTACACAATGGCAAATTACAGGATGGAAAAATTAAGGTTGTGCTTTCAAGAAACAAGCTTTTTGGCCAGAAATATGAGTTCAAAAAATACATGGACGAATATTATGAAATGGCCTATAAAGGCAGGCAATTTGTGGGCATAGAATTTACCTACCGCGAGCAACGGTATATTACCCGGGCAGGATTGGTTAAACTTGGGCGAGAATCTTTTAAAATTGCCTTGTTGGATGCAAATGCCAATGGAATTTACACCGATGCTGGCATAGATAAAATACTCTTTGTGAATGCCAATGATACTATTTTTGATGCCACCAATCCACTTAATTTTGTAACATTTGAGAAGGGCGACAAAAAGACATACTTTGAAAAGAATGGTCAGCTTTATGTGGTATTGCAGGCCGATGCTGCGGGCAAATTTATTAAAATAAAACCAAGTAGCGACAAGGTAGATTTTAACAAAATTGCGGTAGGCAAGAAAGTTCCAAAAGTAAAATTCACCCTTGCCAAAGGAGAAAAGTTTAAATTAAACAAGTGGAGAAGGAAAGAAGTCTATATTTATTTTGGCAACAAAACCAGCAAAAATTTCAAATCGGACACCTTATTATTAAGGCAAATTGCGGCATTAGACAGCAATAATTTAAAGGTAATCTGTGTGCTTTTTGTGAACAAGAGTTACGAATTAAGAATCTTTAAATCTGATGCAGACCCCAATTATCCGCTGGCTTACGGCAACAAAGAATTGAGCACAAAATTGGGCATCAACACGCTTCCACAAAGTTTATATTTAGGTAAAAGAAGAAGGGTAAAACAATACGGTCTGAACCCAAATGAATTTTTACGAATGAAATTGAGTCAGTAGCATTTACCAGCTTCCGCCCGCGCCACCACCACCAAAACTTCCGCCTCCAAAACCGCCAAAGCTGCCTCCGCTGCCACTTGATCCACCACCACTAAAGCCGCCGCCACCAAAGGTTCCAAAGAATGGACTACCACTGTGAATGCGCCTACCACCCCTTCCACCTTTATTAGAAAAGATGGCAAATAAGATAAAAATGACGATTATAACAACGACCATGATTGGCGAGGTAGATTTGTTACGACCTTTCCTTGGCATATCATTTACAAACTCGCCAGCTGCTGCCCTAACAATATAATCGGTAGCTTCATTTAATCCCTCATAATAATTTTGTTGGCGAAAATTGGGTACAATTATTTCCTCAATGATTCTTTTAGACAAAGCATCTGTGATGGTTGCCTCCATGCCATAACCATTTTGGATGCGAATCTTTCTATCCTTAATGGCGGCATAAATAAGCAAACCATTGTTCTTGCCCGCTACGCCAATTTGCCAATTTTCTGCTAGTCGCCTGCTGTAATCGAAAGCATCTTCACCCTCCAAACTTTCCTCAAGAACGATGGCAATTTGGGTTGAGGTGCTATCAAAATAAACCCGCAATTTACGCTCTAAATCATTAACCTGATCTGCAGATAATACCCCTACAAAATCATTAACCAAGCGGGGTGGGTTGGGTTTATTAGGCAATTCTTTGGCCTGAACCAAAAAGCCGAGGAGCACTAAAAATATAAAATAAATTCTCTTAATCATTGTTACCATCTCCAAATGAAATATCGTTACTTAATTCGTTGGTATCATCTGATTGATATGGAAAATGTTTTTTCAACTTTTCACCAATTTTCTCGATAGCCATAGAAATACCTATTGCAAATTCACCCTTAATAAAATGTGCGGCCATAAGGTTCTTTTCTTCTAACCAAAAAACCTCCCCTACTTTTTCATGAATGCCCGAATCGCCAATAATGGCAAACTTTCTATCGTCCAATGCCAAATAAATTAAGACCCCATTTTTGAGTTCAGTTTTGCCCATTCCTAGTTCAATAAAAACCTCTTTAGCCCTATCGAAAGCCTCCAATTTTGATTTGGCTTCAATGTGCACCCTAATCTCACCAGAGGTGGCCGTTTCGGCATCCTTAATAGCAGAAACTATGCGATCTTGATCGCCCAAAGAAAAATTTTCCTTTACCATAATTAAAAAGAAAGAGTTGCCATTTAGGCAACTCTTTCAAAAATTTTGTTACTCGAAACTAACTTCAGGAGCCTTTTCTGCACCCGCAACTGCTTCAAAATATCCTTTTTTATCGAAGCCAATGATGCCTGCATATAATACTTGAGGGAACTTTCTGATATAAGAATTGTAATCCTTTACTATGTCGTTGAATTTACCACGCTCTACCGCAATTCTGTTCTCGGTACCTTCTAGTTGAGATTGAAGTTCCAAGAAATTTTGAGTAGCTTTTAGTTGTGGATATTGTTCTGCAACCACCATTAAACGGCCCAAAGCCTGACTCAATTCGCCTTGCGACGATTGAAATTTTTGCAATTGTTCTGGGCTTAATTTGCTGGCATCAACCTTCATTTGAGTAGCACTTGCACGTGCATTGATTACATCTGTTAATGTTTTTTGCTCAAAATTAGCCACACCCTTAACGGTATTTACCAAGTTAGGAATTAGGTCTAATCTCCTTTGGTACACATTTTCTACTTGTGCCCAAGCAGAACTCGTAGATTCTTGTTTGGTTACCATGGTATTGTAACTACCGCAACCGTTAAACACCAACAATAACAAAGCTGCGCCAATGGCTAAAAGGATAATGTTACTTCTTTTCATTTTATTTATTTGAATTATAGTGAAGGCAAGATACAAAATATTAACCAAACTTTTTTGTCACTGACAAAATGTACATAAAATTGGTTCGAACCGAAATAATTATTTTTGAATTGTGTTTTTTAGTGCTGAAACCATAGGTTTGCCAAAACATGCCATTTGAGTGGGCAAATTTTATACAGAGATGAATTACAAAGCAGATTGTTTACATTTTAAGGGCCATATTCCCTGCAAACCGCACAAACAACACGGTTACCATTGCGAAAATTGTGCTGCCTATACGCCAATTTCTAAGCGCATTTTGATTATTAAATTGGGTGCAATTGGGGATGTGATAAGAACTACGCCCTTGGTGGTAAAATACAAACAACTTTATCCTAATTGTAAAATCACATGGCTTACATGGACGCCAGATATTCTGCCATCGTTGCAAATAGATGAAATTTTAAAGTGGGATTATAACTCTTTACTTTATGCGCAACATGCCACCTGGGATATTGCCATTAACCTTGATAAAGAAAAGGAAGCGGGCGCTTTATTAAAAGTGGTTGAGGCAAAAGAAAAGTACGGATTTGTGCTAAAGGACAATGAAATTCAACCCATCAATTCATTGGCTGCGCATAAGTTTAGTACAGGAATGTTCGATGATGTGAGCAAGGCAAATACCAAAAGTTACCTACAAGAAATTTTTGAAATATGTGGATTTGAACATCAAGGTGAGCCGTATTTAATGGATACCCATGCCGATAAAGGTTATACATGGAATTTGCCAATTGGAAAAAAAATAATTGGCATGAACACCGGTTGTGGTGGACGTTGGACTACGCGTTTGTGGAGCATAGATAAATGGGTAGAATTGGCAGGATTGGTTCGGGCACAATACCCAGATGCCGTGGTTTTGTTGTTGGGCGGAGAAGCGGAGAATGATAGAAACAAAGAAATTCAACAACGCTCTGGTGCTACCTATTTAGGATATTTTAGCCTTTTTGAGTTCATTAATTTAGTAGACCATTGTGATGCTGTGATTACGCAAGTTACCATGGGCATGCACATAACCTTGGCTTTGGGTAAGAAAATTATCTTGATGAATAATATTTTTAATCCACATGAATTTGACTTGTTTGGCAAGGGCGAAATTGTGATGCCAGATAAGGCATGTAAGTGCTTTTATAGAGGAAGTTGCATAGATGGAACCTCTTGCATGGAAGAATTGCCTGCACAAAAAATTGCCACGGCTTTGAGTCGGCAATTGGCATAATCGAGTTTAGTTAGGCCATTCTTATTAAGGAAATTTCTCTCATTATTTTGGTGTATATTGTGGCATGAATTGGGGCGTATTTTTTCGTGTTTCTTTGCTTGCATTCTTGCTAAATCCGCAGTGGGTGAAGGCTGCAAGTGGTTTAACTGTACCCCCTTATCAATATGGTTTTATTCAAAACAGAGGACAATGCATTGATCAATTTGGTGCCTTTCAAGATAAAATATTGTTTGTTTACCAAGATAAATCGTTAAAAATTTCTTTAAATTCTCAGGGTTGGAGCTATGAGCAATTTCGGTATGAACCAACGATTGCGACTGAAAATGCAAAGCAAAATCCAAAACAAATTCATTCATCTGTCCAAATTCATAGGATAGATTTTCATCTCATCAACAGCAATCCAAATCCTTTGGTTATTTCGGAATCTAAGTTTCCTGATCCCATTCAATATTACACCAAAAATTCTGGTGAAAATGGATTGGTTCAGACCGAACATTTTGGAAAAATAACGTATAAGGAAATTTATCCAAAAATAGACTTGGTATTTTCCATGAATTCGAGCTCGATAGAATCATCTTTTAAATATAATTTTATCTTGCACCCTGGAGCCGATATTAAGCAAATAAAGTTCAGGATTGATGGCGCGCAAGAGTTAAATTTATTGGTCTCTGGAGAGATTTCAATGCGCACTAGTTTAGGAGAGATTAAAGAACAAATTCCTTATAGTTATTCTTATTTTGATGTAGGGGAAACTGAGGCAAAGGAAACTGAGGTAATGCAAACTGAGGTAAAGGAAACTGAGGTAAAGGAAACTGGCATAAAGGAAACTGGGGTAATGCAAACTGAGGTAAAGGAAAATGGGGTAAAGGAAAATGGGGCAAAGGAAACTGGGGTAATGCAAACTGGGGTAATGCAAACTGAGGTAAAGGAAACTGGCATAAAGGAAACTGAGGTAATGCAAACTGAGGTAAAGGAAACTGGCATAAAGGAAACTGGGGTAAAGGAAACTGGGGTAAAGGAAACTGGGGCAAAGGAAACTGGGGTAAAGGAAACTGGGGTAAAGGAGACTGGCATAAAGGAAACTGGGGTAAAGGAAACTGGGGCAAAAAAACAAGAAGAGCGGGTGAAATTTGAGCAATTATATTCAAGTGTTTTTGGCTTTAAAATGGACGCTACTATTTTGGGTAAAACCGTGGTAATTGATCCAGCACCATGGCTCACCTACTGCGGCAGTTTGGGAGAAGAAATTGCCATGGCGGTGTTATTAGACAGCAGTGAAAATTTGTGGGTTGCAGGATATACCAACTCAAGTACCAATATGGTTACAAGTGGCGCGCACCAAACAATTGCAGGTGGATTATACGATGGATATCTTGCTAAATACAATGCACTTGGAGTAAGACAATGGTCGAGTTTTTTAGGTGGTAGCAACAGCGATTATTGCACGGGGTTAAGCTTGGCCGAAAACGGACAAATACTGGTGGTAGGCACTAGCGAATCGGGCAGTGGCATTGCATCGGTGGGTGCTGCGCAAGATAGTTTATGGGGGATGGCAGATGCTTTTGTAGCAAAATTTAGCAGTGCAGGCCTGCGTGTTTGGGGAACTTATTTGGGTGGCGAAGATTATGATTATGGGAATGGCATTGTGCGTTTTAATAATGGGAGTTTGGGTGTTTGCGGCGGAACTTTTTCTATGAGTGGCCTTGCCACAACTGGCGCTTACGACACATTGTATGCTGGAGGTATATTTTATGGAGATGCCTTTGTGGTCAAATTAAATGCTAGCGGACAAAAAATTTGGGGCACCTATTTGGGTGGAAGTGGCGGTGATAATGCGCTGGCCATAGCGTTAGATAGTAACCAAAATTTAGTGACAGTTGGCTTTAGCATGTCGGCCACAGGCCTTGCCAGTAATGGCTCTCACCAAACAGTATATGGAGGCAATTATGATGGCTTTATGAGCAAATTTTCCTCCAATGGAGCCTTGTGGTGGAGTAGTTATTATGGTGGTTTGGAAGGAGATTATATTAATGCCGTTTGCTTAGATAAACAACAGAATATATTAATAGCAGGACGAACTTTATCTGATAGTTTAATTGCCACTTCTGGCACGTATCAATCTGCTTTTGGTGGTGGCATGAGTTGGGGCGATAGTTTTTTGGCTAAGTTTTCTGGGACAGGCATGCGACTCTGGAGCACCTATTTTGGTGGCAGTTTGGAAGAAACGGCCCAAGGCATTTCGGTGGATAGCAGTGGACAAATTTTCATTTGTGGAAGCAGTACGGGGAGTTCAGGTTTTTCTACTACAGGCGTTCAACAAAGCACTTTTGGCGGTGGCGGAAGCGATGGTTATTTGGCAAAATTTTCTGGTGCTGGCGTGCGCATTTGGTGTACCTATTTAGGTGGTATTAATGCAGATGGTATCAATGCATTATTCAGCAATATACAAGGACAAACGGCGTGTGCGGGTTATAGCAGCAGTGCTGGATTAGCAACATTTATGGCACAACAAACAATACTTTCTGGCGCACCCGATATGATATTGGGTGTTTACGGTTTTAATGGTGTTTTACCTGTTCAATTAATTGCTTTTAGCGCACAAATGCAGGAAAATGGGATTGCTTGTCAATGGTCTACGAGTAGCGAAATTAACAATGCCTATTTTAACATTGAAAAAAGCGGGGATGCGCTCATTTTCGACAGTGTTGGTTGGGTTACTGGAATGGGTAATTCGGCAAAATTGCACAAGTATTTTTGGTTAGACCAGAACCCGTTTTCTGGAAATAATTATTACCGGTTAAAGCAAGTTGATTTTGATGGGCAAACAAGCTTGAGTGAGGTTGTATTGGTGACAGATTATTTTGATTTTAAAGAGAATGGATTACAAATAAAACCCAATCCTAGCAAGGGAATTTTTTACTTACAAAGGACGCAAGTAGAAAATGATATTCAAGCCATTGAAGTTTATAACATGCATGGTTCGCTTGTAAAAAAATCGTCAATTTTATTTGTTAAAAATAACTGGAGTACACTAAATTTAGAAGGCTTTTGCGCTGGACTTTATTATTTGAAAATTGGTTCAGAAACAAAGAAAATTATGTTAGAGTAAAATGATTTTATAAAATCTGAGAAGTGTGCTTTTTGGTATCCACCTTTTCAATTACCTTTTCTATTTTTCCTTTTTCGTCGATGATAAAAGTAGTTCTTATCATGCCCATATATTTTTTTCCATACATACTTTTCTCTCCCCAAGTACCGTATGCAAGTGCCACAGCATTGTCTTCATCTGCAAGTAACGAAAAAGGCAATTCGTGTTTGGCAATAAACTTTTGGTGTTTAGCGGCAGTATCTGGACTTACGCCTAAAATGGCATAACCTTTGGCCAAAAACGACTCATAATTGTCTCTTAAATCACAGGCCTCTGCGGTGCAACCAGGTGTATCATCTTTTGGGTAAAAATACAATACAAGTTTTTTGCCTTTGAAATTGGCCAATGAAACCATTTCATTTAATTCATTTTTTGCATTAAATGCCGGGGCTTTATCGCCTTCTTTTAATAAAATTGCCATGCTATTTTCTCAATTAACCTTATTCTTATAAAACCTAAATTATCCCAAATTGTTTTATTTAGGAACCATGTTGTAATACTTTTCTTGAATGTTACCCTTTGCATCCTCCACCCGCACCAGCAAGTTAAATACTTTTGAATTATCGGGGTCATTTTCTAAGTTAAAAATACGGTCGCGCTCCGAGAAATAAACCTCATCGAATTGATAAGAAAGCAAATCATTCTTGGCATCAAAGTCGAGCAAAATCCACCTACCGTTTAGGTATGCATTGTATTTTTCAATACCAGAAAAATCATCTGTCACTTCAAAATTCCAAGAGGAAGTATCGATAGATCTCTCTGGATTGCGCGAAATTAAACGTTTAATTTTTGGCGGAAAAGTATCCATCACCACACAGTAATTCCCAAAATTACCTCCTTTTCCACGAACCCAACCATTGGCAAAATAACCACCCGCCGAGCGCAGTGAGGCCGACTTATTTGGCCGATAGGCCAAGAGCAATTTATCTTGAAAACCTTTGGGGTAATAAGCCACACGAATACCCACATCAAAAGCGGTATGAATAGGCACATTGGGGGTATGAAAAATATACTCTTTGGAGTAAGTTCCAACCTGACCGAATATGGTGTTTATTTCACTATAAACGGTATCATAAATACTCTTGGGATTCATTTTAACTTCAAAATCGGGAACACCTAAAATCTGCGCCTTTCCTGGTAAAATCCTAAACTTTCCCAAGATACTTTTTTGATAGGCAATTCTATCTTGATCCTCTTTTGATGGCCCAATTTTATAAGGCACTTTTAAGTAAAAAGTATTTTGATTAAAATCTTTCACTACAAACAACAACTCACCAGTAGACGAGGCTTGGTTATTTATTAAATTGAGTCGCCCCAAATCCTTATCGTAAGTATAAGAACTAAACAAATTTCCATCGTCTACAAAGCACTTTTGCACCCTATTTTTTTCAATCTTGTAATACGGATAATCTATGTGCGCGTTGATATATTTGCTTTCATCAAACGCAAATTGGTTCAGCACGTGCCTAAATTTTTGTTTGCCATTATTCCAAAAACTGTATTCGTAGATTCCCTTTTCATCTTTTGCATTGTGAATATAATCGTAAGCCTCTATGGCAAACCCATAAATATCGGGATCTAGCACCAATGTATCCTTTAACACCAACATGCTATCTTGCAGGTAAGTGGTTTTGGTCTGAACCAATATTTTAGACTTAAGCAATAGGCCTTCGGTGACAAATTTGTACACCTGAATTTTAAAGATGGTGGGCTTTAGTGAATCAATTGGAACCAAGCCAAACAAGGCAGGATTAAGTGTTTTTCCGGTTTTAGAATCCCTAATTTCATAATGTAAATGCGGACCAGTACTGCCGCCACTGTTGCCACTCCAGCCAATGGTATCACCTTTTTTAACCTTGAGAAAAGGGCTCAAATAAATCTTATCAAACTCAAAGTTTTGATTGATGTATTGGTAATTATGAACCCAATCTGCAATGGCACCATTATATTTTTGCAGGTGCCCATAAACGGTGGCAAACCCATTTGCGTGTTCAATATAAATTGCCTTGCCATAGCCATTCCGTTGAACCTTAATTCTGCTTACATAACCATCTGCCGCTGCATAAACAGGCAAGCCTTCCCTCCCATTTGTTCTTAAATCTTGTCCGCTGTGAAAATGGTTATCGCGCAAAACGCCATATGGCGAAACCAAGTTGGGAAGCGAATCGAGCGGGTACCGAAAGTAATTCTGCGGATATTTTTGGGCTTGCAATTGCGTTGGCATCACACAAAAAATTAGCACCCATACTTGCAAGAGAATGGGTGCATAAAAACTTGGATATGTGCGTTTTTTATTCAAATTACTTTACTTCAAATGCAATCATTTGTTTGTCCTCCACAAAGCCTACTAACTTATCTCCAATAGCAACGGCACTAACACCTGCAGGCGTTCCAGTGTATATTAAATCGCCTACTTTTAAGGTAAAGTATTTAGAAATAAAACTGATTATTTGAGCAAAAGAAAATATCATATCTTTGGTATTTCCTTGCTGAACCCAATCTCCATTTTTCTGGAGGCCGAAGTTAATATTGTTTAAGTCTAGGCCCTCGATAGAAAAGAAATCGCCAATGGGCGCAGAACCATCAAAACCTTTGGCCAATTCCCAAGGAAGCCCTTTCGACTTTAATTGAGCCTGCAAATCTCTTGCAGTGAAATCCACTCCCAAGCCCAGTTCATTAAAATAATTGGCCGCAAATTTCTCTTGTATATTTTTACCTACCTTATTTATGCGAATAACCAACTCAATCTCATGGTGCACATCCTGGCTAAACTCGGGCAAATAAAAAGGTTCGCCATTTTTTAACAGTGCTGTGTCTGGTTTTGAAAAAACCACAGGATTTTCTGGCACGGCATTTCCTAGTTCCTTAGCGTGTTCGCTATAATTTCTACCTATACAAAAAATCTTCATTCTATCTATTCATTTACTTGGTTCAAATCGAAAAAAAGGATTATTTAAAACAGCCTATTATTTCAATTTTTCCAACTCTGCAGACACAAAGTCCATTAAGACCTTAATGTATGCTTCAGAAAAATCAAACTTAATTCCAGCCGCATCATAAATATCTCCAATTGTTTTGGTATAACCTAAGCTAAGTGCATGTTTGTATTGCTCAACAGCAACTTTCTTATTACTTTGGTAATTTCTCCAAACAGAAAGGGCACCTAATTGAGCCATGCCATATTCGATATAGTAGAAAGGCACTTCATACAAATGTAATTGCTTTTGCCAAGTGTACGATTGAAAATTTTCCAATCCTTCCCAGTTTACCATGCCAGTTCCAAATTCTTTGCTTAACTCAATCCAATATGCTTTTCGTTCTGCTCTTGTATGCGTTGGATTTGAGTATATCCAATGTTGAAATTTATCGATGGTTGCAATCCAAGGAAGTATTTTAATGATACCTTCCAAATGTTCTTCTTTGGCTCTTTTAAAATCGTTTGGTTCAGGATAAAATTCATCTTGCCCATCGTAACTAATTAGCTCCATGCTCATACTAGCAAGCTCTGCCACCTCGCTAGGGCAATTTTTAAACGCTGCCAATTCCAAGTCCTTACTTAAAAAAGAATGCACGGCATGTCCGCCTTCATGCACCATAGTTTCTACATCTCTTGTGCTGCTTGCCGCATTCATAAAAATGAAAGGCACATTGGTTTCGGCCATTGGGTAATTATACCCACCAGGTGCTTTACCTTTCCTACTTTCAAGGTCTAATCTACCCATATCATCCATCGTTTTAATGCAGAACGCAAAATAATCATCCACTTTAGAGAAGCACTTGATTGTTTTTTCTAGCAAATCGGCACCACTTGTAAAAGGCTCTAAAGCAGGTTTATTCTCTACATCCACTTCCATATCCCATGGCTTTAAATGGTGACCCATGGCATCTTTGCGCTGTTGGTGAAAACCTTTTACCAAGGGTAATACTTCATTTTGAATGGCCTGGTGAAAAGAAAAACAATCCTCGGGCGTATAATCAAATCGGCCCATGGCGGCAAACATATAATCTCTAAAATTGGCGAAACCCGCATTTACCGCAACCTGATGGCGCAAAGAAATTAGCTCATCAAACAAGGCATCAAGCTCATCGCTGTACTTTGCCCTTACCTCATTTATTTTCATAAAGGCTTCCTGACGTAAAGCACGATCTGGATTTTTAAGGTAATTGGAAGCTTGCTGTAAAGTTAATTCCTTGCCATCCATTTCCACACTCATGCCACCTAAAATAGTCCCATATTTTTGCGCCTCCGCAGCAATTTTTGCTTGTAAAGGAACATTCTCCTCTCTAAAAATTTCAATCTCTTTCTTTAAGCCACGCAGGTAAATAAAATACTTTTGCTGATCCAATTCATTTAAGAAAGGACAAGCCATTAGTTTCTTGTTTAGCGCATCGCTCAAGGGCGAAATCTTTGGTTCAATTTCATTGACAAAAAACAAATAAGCCTCTTCGAGCGCTTTGTTGTTGGTATCGCAAGTCATTTTAACATAACGCCAAGCAAGGTCTTCGCTCACAAAAGCTTCGAGCTCACTGCGGTGACGCAACCAAGATATTAGCTCCTCTTTGGAGGTAATTTCTCTGTTTAATAATTGATTAAAGTACGGGGCAAGAACTTCCCAAGAAGTGATCTTTAATTTATCTGCTAAAAATTTATGGTGAATAATAGTTATCATAATAATGTGTGTTAAATAGTATGGCTCAAATTAATTATATGTTTTTATAAATTCATAGAACAAAGCGCAGTTACCGCTCAATTGTTCATAAAAATCTGGATTTACCTTCTTTTCTTTTAATATTTTCATTGGAAAAAGCTTGTCGCGCCTGCCTGGAAGCTCATAATAGCCATTGTTGAGCATAAACAAAATTAAGGCTAATAACTTAGGTTCATAACTATATTTTAGCGCTTCTTTAAAGTAATAACGCGAACGGGCAGCCGAATAATACATCGGATCCACGTCTAAATCATTGTCCTCCTCATAATCTCCCAACTGATAATTCTTCTGCATGATCCAATATTTGCCATGGTAACTCATGCTATAATAGGCATTCCCAATTTTATATAAGGCCAATGCTTTTTGCTCCTTATTGAGTTTTGGAACCCTATTTTTCAATTGAATCAATTCCCGTAAAAAGCTCACTTTATTATAACTACAATTTCTAAAATTAAGAGGATCGTGCCCATTGTTTGGACTTACCCAAAAAGGATCATCCATTTTAAATTGGGTATAAACTTCGTTGTTCCAATAGCCAGTATCTATTAGCTTAAGCACTTCCAAGGCATCAACTAAACGGTCTTGCTGAACCAATTTCATGCTACAGATATCGTATAGTTTATCCTTGTTAATATATTCAAGGTTAGACTCATCTTCATCATAAGATTCGTAGGTATAAGTATAAACTTTACCCCTTAACAATTTTTCAAAATCGCTGGCATTGTGTTTATTTAACAAATGAATCATGGCCAAAATATTTTCTGGCGAAGCATTTTTATAGAGGTTGGTATACATATTACCAATACCCAACAAGTTATGCGTAGCGTAGGGCTTTGCGCTAAATCCATATAACAAAAAACCTTCTGGTGCTGCGCCACGTTGTATAAATTCTCTTGCCACAAAATTGATTAATTGAAAACGCATTTCTTTCCTTTGTGGATACTTATTAGAAGTTGCTAATAAATAATTATTTAGTCGGGCAAATTCTTGTTTCACTTGTTCAGTTATTCGCTCAGATTTTGCAATTTCTAACATAAAACCACTCAATAAGAATTGTGTTTTTCCTATCTCATCCAATTGTTTGGCATCTACCAGGGCATAATGTTTTGCGCTTGCATCGAGGTCCATTAAAATAAAGGCCAAATAACCGGCACATAAATGATAGAAAGCATTATTGGTTCGGCCCAAAACGGCCATATTTTCATTTAAAAAAGCATATACTCGTTTTGCGTACGCTTTATCCTTATTAAATTGCGCGTTAATGGCTTGGTTTACCAATTGGGGTTGATCCCATCCAAATTTATAAAAAAAATCTTCTTTTCGGGTTGAACCAAACTCGCAATATTTGGTTCCTAAAATCCAATCTTCTATCTTATTAATTTCTCTTAACCATAACCCAGGTAAAAACTTATTGGACAGATCCAAATGCAGAATTTCCTCAATTGCATCAAGTTTCTCGCTAGGTCGGTGAGTAGCATCCAAAAAGAGAATCATGGCGCGCTCGTGGTCATTTTTGGCATAGCTTAAAGCTTGTTGGGTGAACTCATTTTGATAAGCCTTTTCGCAGGTATATCTCAAGTTAGGACAAGCCTCAAAAATCTTGCTTAATTGGTAATTTCTTTCTGCATTTGGGTAGCTAGTTACTGCATACATCATAGCAGAATTTTTGAGCCAATTATCGTTGGGTAGGACTTCTAAATAAGCATGATAATTTTGCGCCATTAGTGTTGAATCGGTTGTATAAAATCCCAAGCGCAACAATTGAAAAGCATAACGTTGTTTTAAAAATACATCTTGAATTTGAAGCCTATTTTGTGTTGCTTCTTCAATAATTTTTGCAACCTTATTGGGCTCAATTCTAATACCATTATCGCTGTTATAATACCTATTCCTTTGTGGCAATATTATTTGTTGGTATTTAATTACGGGACAATCTGGGCAATCCCATGAAACGCCACTAGAAAGTTGATATTCGGCGCGCTTTGCTAAAGCTAAATAAGATTTTATAGCAGGGTGTTTGTTAGCAAAAGCCACAAAGGAATTTCCTTTAACTAAGCCCTCATAAATAGCAAAAAAATCGCCGGGGTTTGTGCGGTATAAAACATCATAAATATCGCCGACTTGCACCTTATTTTTTGGATCAAGCCGAAGACAATAATTTTTCCATTGCAACACATTTTGTTCATAATCATCTACACTCTCCAATTCTGAATCATCAACAGCATAATAGGCATTTTCTTTAAAGCCTTTGTGGTAGAAATCCATGCTATAAAACAAAGGCAACATACCCGATTGTGCATGCAAATTTGGATCAAAAGTCCAAAACCGATATTCCTCCTTGTATATACTAAATCCGCAAGAGTTGAGACTCTTTGGAGGCCATACAAGTGCAAGAAAATTAATGAGGCAAAGAATAAGCAGCTTCAATATTTTCATAGGTAATTTTGTTTAATTCATCCATATCTAAATCGAATAAAGCAAGGGTACTATTTTGCGTTAAAGGCAAGTTTCTTAACAACAAATTTGATTGCCTTAATTCTTGCGCGCCACATGATTCAATTTTTAAAATATCGCCCGCTTTTAAGTTGTAATTGCTGTATCCATTTCTTTCAACGGTTTGAACCAAAAACTTGTTGTTAGCAAGCGGAGTTAAGGTATACTCTTTTTCATATACATATGCATTTTGCCCGTGTAATTTGGGAACAATATTATCTGAATACACTTTTAAAAACATTCCATTTCTAAACACCAAGGTCCAACTAAAAACGGGCAAAGCCACGTCCATGGGCAATGGGTAATCCTTTCTTTTGAGATACTTAAGCGCTTCATTGAAGTTAAAAATGCTATTGATATTGCTTATATTCTTGGCATTTTCCATGTTATACAACATCAACATAACCCGGTCAACAGGCGGCACACCCAATTCGTCTTTGTACTTATAAGGATATAATCTTAAGGTAACAGAATACATAAATTGAGGGGCAATTTTTTTCATAGCCAATAAGAGATTAAAATACGAATCTTTGGTAGCTTTTGTCCAATCGCAATCAATTTGAATTTCCTTTGGAAGTATTTCTGTTTGGGAATAAATGCGTAAAGCTTGCGATAAAAAGTTATTGGCAAATTCATGATAATTATCCTTGTTGAGGTGCTTTAAAACTTCATTAGTAATATATACCACTGGAACATATTCTGTGCTATCCATCCCTTTTTCTATGTAATAATTGAGGGCGGTTTTTGAAGCAGGGAAAATCCCAGCAGCTACATTATAATCTACATCTAACATTTTGATGTAAACCTTCCTTATTTGGTGTCTATTTAAAAAACTATCCTCTGCACTTGTATAACTACTTTTGTTAAAAACGGTCTTCCAATGGTAAATTGCCTTATTGCCTTGAAGGATATTTTGCGGCCGCAAGAACCAAAGGCCAATTAGCAAGAGAAGGAATGAAAATCCTGCCATCCATTGTATAATTTTGGTGTTCATAATTTGAAGTGAAATTTAAGAAAGATTTGTCAATTTCATTAAAAAAACTGTGTGAAAGGCAAAAACAGATTTAAATCATTTTTTAATCAGATAAGCACCTCTTAATTTGAACCAATAATAAATCTAAATGAAAACAATCATAGAACCTTTTAGGATTAAATCTGTTGAACCTATTCGCATGACCACCAGGCAGGAAAGGGAGGTTTTTCTTGAAAACGCGCATTATAATTTATTTTCGCTCGACAGTGAAAACGTGATTATAGATTTATTAACCGATAGCGGCACCAGCAGCATGAGTGCCAACCAATGGGCATCTATGATGCGGGGTGATGAATCTTACGCCGGAAGTCCGTCTTTCGATAGATTTCACAAGGCAGTAAGTCATTTAATGCCCTTTACCCATATTATCCCCACCCATCAAGGAAGAGCGGCCGAGAAAATTTTGTTTACTATAATTGGTGGCAAAGGTAAATACATTTTAAATAATACACATTTTGACACTACCCGTGCCAATATCGAATACACGGGTGCAGAGGCCATTGATTTGGTAATAGAGGAAGGCAAAATTCCGAATTCTGAGCACCCTTTTAAAGGGAATATGGATATTCAAAAGTTGGAAGCCTTTATTCGAGAAAAAGGAGCAGAGAACATTCCGCTTGTTATGTTAACCATCACCAATAATTCGGGTGGCGGTCAGCCAGTATCCATGGAAAACATCAAAGAAACCAAATACATTTGCATGAAATATGATATTCCATTGTTTATGGATGCATGTAGGTTTGCAGAAAATGCATGGTTTATAAAAATGCGCGAACCAGGTTACGAAAACATAAAAGTTGAAGCCATAGTTCAGGAGATATTCTCCTATGCCGATGGATGCACCATGAGTGCTAAAAAGGATGCTTTGGTAAACATGGGAGGATGGTTAGCTATGAACAATCCGGTTTGGGCCGAAGCAGCCAGGAATTTACTCATATTAACAGAAGGTTTCCCAACCTATGGCGGCTTATCTGGCAGGGATTTGGAGGCCATTGCCACTGGGTTGGAAGAAGTGATAGACGAAGATTATTTGCATTATAGAATTAGCTCTACACAATATTTAGGCAGGCATTTAACCGAAGCAGGCATTCCTATTGTAAAGCCTGCGGGCGGACATGCAATTTATATTGATGCAAGAAACATGTTGCCACATATTACACCCTTGGAGTATCCGGGACAATCGTTGGCGGTAGAAATGTATTTGCATGCAGGCATTAGAGCATGTGAAATTGGCACGGTGATGTTTGGCTTGCAAATGGATGGAACCGAAAAGGCAGCGTCAATGGATTTGGTGAGGTTGGCTATACCACGTAGAGTTTATACCCAAAGTCACATGGATTATGTAATTGAGGCTTTGGTAGAAATCAATGAAAGAAAGAATGATTTAAAAGGACTTAAAATTGTTTGGCAACCCAAACAATTAAGACATTTTAGCGCTAAATTTTTACCCTTAAATTGTGAATGTCAGATGAAGGAAAACTTCAATAAGGCATTTCAAGAAGAGACCGTTTAAAAAACTGCGTTATCTTATACTCGCTCAAATAAAAAAGGCACGATGTAAATCATCGAGCCTTTTTTTATGGAATTAAACCAAACCTAAATTGAAGTTTGGTTTAGGATTTATTTGATAAAATTAATAACTCTCGCCAGCAAGCATTTTAAAGGAATTTAATTAGCTGTTTACTGATTAACAGCCTTCGCCAGCATGCTTATAAAACCAAGTTACAAATGGATTATTAATTAGCTGTTTGCTGATTAACAGCCTTCGCCAGCATGCTTATAAAACCAAGTTACAAATGGATTATTAAGTAGCTGTTTGCTGATTAACAGCCTTCGCCAGCATGCTTATAAAACCAAGTTACAAATGGATTATTAAGTAATTCTCAATAACTAACAAACCTCGCCAATAAACCAATAGAACGGGCTATAAACAGATTTGATTAAACCGCTTTTGGACGATAGCTCGTTTTTGAGCCACCAGCACCTTTAGAATTTGCCTTAGGCGAAGCTGCATTTTTAGGAGCGGTAGTTTTTGGTGTAGCCGTTTTTTTGGCCACTACTTTTTTAGGTTTAGCATCTTCCACAACGGCATCGGTTGGCGCATCTGCATTGGCCGTTTCAGAAGTTGCCTCTGCTTCATTTTCGCTTGGTTCAGCCAGTTTAGAGAAATCTAAAACATCCTTTAACGAATGGTACCAATTCAACAACTTTTTAATGTCGTTATCGTAAACGCGCTCACTATCTAAATTGATGGTTTCAATTAAATAGGCACGAAGCACTTTCATATCCTCTTTTGCAGCAGGCACATTTCCTTTTTCGTTTAGTTTTAATAAAACTAAATTTAAACGAAGATCTTCTTCAACTGTATAAATAGAAATATCTTCTAACACAGAAACCTTGTCTTGGAAACTGGTAGAGAATCTTCTGCCTGAACCGATTGTTTCAACAATTAAGCCGTTCTTGCTTCTTCCAACAATCTTATGTAAACCACTTTGACCAGCAATGGCCACAACGTCTTTTAATTCCATACTTTTATAACTTAATAGGATGGCAAATGTAATAAAAATAAAAATTTGCACACCTCTTTATTTCTCAAGGTTTATATTTTTGTAGCCATTAAAATCAAAATTATTCACATTTTTTCTGGCTATAATATCATTAGGAATTAAGGCTCAACAGGTTATCAATATTGAATCGAAGCAATATGATTCGAGAGATTCTGGCTGGCATGGGAATGTCGATTTTGCGCAAACGCAGTTTAACCAACAAATTGGCCTAAAATATAGGGGATTGTTGGGCGCTGGTCCGCGCATTCGTTTGTTTTATGCAGACAGCATGAAAATATTTGTAGGGCCCATGTGGATGTATGAATATGAACAAAAAAACTGTGTGTAAAATTCACGCTTTCGCAAACTTATAATTCGCATCCTGCGGCGAAAAACCCTAATAATCTCTTGAATGTAAGAAACTCATTTTCTTATCGCTTTTAGGAATTATGCTTTGGGCTTTCTTTTATGGCCTAAAACCCTATTTTTGCTAACTAATTGCGACAAATTTAGATATGGAAAACATTGATAAATATATTCCCAAAAATAAAATCAGGGTAGTAACGGCTGCAAGTCTGTTCGATGGCCACGATGCTGCCATCAATATTATGCGCAGAATTATTCAGGCAAGTGGTGCCGAAGTGATACACTTGGGCCACGACAGAAGCGCTGAAGAGGTTGTAAATACTGCGATTCAGGAAGATGCAAATGCCATTGCCATGACTAGTTATCAAGGCGGACACGTAGAATATTTTAAATACATGCGCGACCTTTTGGTGGAGAAAGAATGTGGTCATATTAAAATTTTTGGTGGTGGTGGTGGTACCATTTTACCCGAAGAAATTTCTGAATTACACCAATACGGTATATCAAGAATTTACCATCCAGATGATGGTCGCGCAATGGGATTGCAAGGCATGATTAACGACATGTTGCGGCAATGTGATTTTGCTACAGGCACCAATTTAAATGGCGAAGTGAGTCATTTAGTGGAGAGAGACGATAAATCTATTGCGCGTTTAATTTCTGCCGCAGAAAATTTTCCTGATGCTTTTCATGAAGTACAAAAACACAAAGAGTGGCATATTTCTGATTCGCCCGTGCTAGGAATTACGGGAACGGGTGGTGCAGGAAAATCTTCCTTGGTAGATGAATTGGTGAGGCGTTTTTTATTAGATTTTCCAGAAAAGCACATTGCCATTATTTCGGTTGATCCAAGTAAACGCAAAACAGGCGGCGCATTATTGGGCGATCGCATTCGCATGAATTCGATAAAGAGTCCTAGGGTTTACATGCGTTCATTGGCTACCCGTCAGAGCAATTTAGCCTTATCAAAATATGTGAAAGAAGCCATAGACATTGTTAAAGCGGCCAATTTCGATTTAATCATTTTAGAAACTTCGGGCATTGGGCAGAGCGATACCGAAATTATTGAGCATAGCAATACTTCCTTGTATGTGATGACGCCAGAATATGGTGCAGCTACCCAGTTAGAGAAAATTGACATGCTAGATTTTGCAGACATTATTGCACTCAATAAGTTTGACAAAAAGGGAGCCTTAGATGCCTTACGCGATGTTAAGAAACAATACCAACGCAACCATTTGTTGTTCGATAAAAACCCAGAAGAAATGCCAGTTTTTGGCACCATAGCTTCGCAATTTAACGACCCTGGCATGAATCGTTTGTATAAAGCGATTATGGATAAAGTGGTAGAAAAAACCGGTGCAGATTTAATTTCTACTTATCACATAGACGAAGAAATGAGTGAGAAGGTTTACATCATTCCACCTGCTCGCATTAGGTATTTGTCTGAGATTTCTGAAAACAATAGAAACTACGATAAATGGGTTCAGAAACAATCTGAAATTGCCGATAAACTATTTGGATTAAAGTCGGCCATGGAAACCATTAAAGCCGGCAAATTAGACGACAAAGACAGGCTGGTAAAGGGTTTAGACGAAACCTATCACCAAGTTGCCTTAGATTTAGATCCAAGAAACAAAGTGATTTTAGAAACTTGGGAAGATAAAATTAACCTATACAAAAATGAATATTATGTATTTAAAGTTAGGGACAAGGAGATTAAAATTAAGACACACAGTGAGTCCTTGTCACACTCACAAATTCCGAAAGTAGCTGTACCTAAATTTAAAGGATGGGGAGATATTTTACGTTGGGCTTTAAAAGAAAACTTTCCAGGCGAATTTCCTTACACCTCGGGCATTTATCCTTTTAAGCGAGAAGGCGAAGACCCAACGCGTATGTTTGCAGGAGAAGGCGGCCCAGAAAGAACAAATAAGCGCTTTCATTATGTAAGTTTGGGAATGCCCGCAGCGCGCTTAAGCACGGCATTCGACTCGGTAACATTATATGGAAACGACCCAGACCACAGACCCGATATTTACGGTAAAATTGGCAATTCGGGTGTGAGCGTTTGGAGTTTAGATGCAGCTAAAAAACTATATTCTGGCTTTAATTTGGCTGATCCAAAAACGTCTGTATCCATGACGATTAATGGTCCGGCTGCCATTATTTGTGCCTTTTTTATGAATGCAGCCATTGATCAACAATGTGAGTTGTACATAAAGAAAAACGGGTTAGAGCAAGAGATCAAGGATAAGATTGATGCCCATTTTAAGTTGAAAGGAACCATTAAACCAACCTACAATGAAACCTTACCAGAAGGAAACGATGGCTTGGGATTAATGTTATTGGGCGTAACTGGCGACATGGTTTTACCTGCCCAGGTTTATGAAAAAATAAAGGCAGACACCTTAAAACAAGTAAGGGGAACGGTTCAAGCCGATATTTTAAAAGAGGATCAGGCCCAAAACACTTGTATATTTTCAACAGAATTTAGTTTGCGTGTAATGGGCGATGTGCAACAATATTTTATAAACGAAGGAATAAGAAACTTCTATTCTGTTTCTATAAGCGGCTATCATATTGCAGAGGCAGGTGCAAACCCAATTACACAGTTGGCATTAACCTTATCGAACGGGTTCACCTTTGTAGAATACTATTTAAGCAGAGGCATGAACATCGATGATTTTGCGCCAAATTTATCTTTCTTTTTCTCGAACGGAATAGACCCAGAATATTCGGTAATAGGCAGGGTTTCTCGCAGAATTTGGTCGAAGGCCATGAAGTTAAAATATGGAGGAAACGAGCGCAGTCAAATGTTGAAATACCACATACAAACCAGTGGAAGAAGTTTGCATGCACAAGAGATCGACTTTAACGACATTAGAACAACCTTGCAGGCATTATATGCCATATACGACAATTGCAACAGTTTACATACCAATGCATATGATGAGGCTATTACAACCCCAACAGAAGAATCTGTTCGCAGGGCAATGGCTATTCAGTTAATCATAAACAGAGAGCTTGGTTTAGCTAAAAATGAAAACCCATTACAAGGTTCATTCATTATAGAAGACCTAACCGATTTAGTTGAAGATGCTGTATTGAGCGAATTTGATAAAATAAATGAAAGAGGCGGTGTGTTGGGTGCCATGGAAACGATGTATCAAAGAAACATGATTCAGGAAGAGAGTATGTATTACGAAATGCAAAAACATACAGGCGAATTTCCAATTATTGGGGTAAACACATTCTTATCTTCCAAAGGCTCTCCAACCGTTTTGCCAAAAGAAGTTATACGGTCGACCACGGCCGAAAAGGAGTTTCAAATTACGATGCTTAATAACCTCAAGAAAGCCAATGAAGGCAAAGGTGAGGAGATGTTAAAGAAATTACAATTTGTTGCCATTCACAATCAAAACATCTTTGAAGAATTAATGAATACAGTGAAGTATTGCTCGTTGGGTCAGATTACCCATGCCTTATTTGAGGTAGGCGGCCAATACAGAAGAAACATGTAAAAACAATTACGGGTTGAACCTATTAGTTGAGGCATTTTGATTATTGGAAAGGGCATACCCAAGCCTTTCCTTTAAATCATCTGGATTGAATGGTTTAAAGATATAGTCATTCATTCCAACCTCATATACTTTTTGGCGGAATTGCATTTCATTTTCTGCCGTTAGGGCTATAATAGGAATGTTTCGCTTCTTTTCGTCAGACATTTTTCTGATAATTTTTGTAGCTTCAATTCCGTCCATTTCAGGCATGTGAATATCCATCAAAATTGCATCGAAGTTTGATTCCATTATACGGTCAACACCCTCCTTGCCATTGAGTGCAATTTCTGTTATTACGCCCCAGCGTTGCAAAAACTGCCTCAGCACCATTACATTCATCATATTGTCTTCCACCACCAAAACCCGCTTGCCTTGAATAGAATTTTCGAAAGTGGCTGTACGTGTGCTTTTCCCAATAGAAGCACTTCTACTCACCTCAAAATTGATGTTAAAGTAGAATTTGGATCCCTTGCCTACAATGCTTTCTAATTGCAATTTACTGTGTAGGTTTTCTAGTATTCTTTTGCAAATAGATAAGCCCAAACCAGTTCCGCCATATTTACGGGTGGTATTAGAATCTGCTTGGGTGAAGCTTTGAAATATTTCGGCTTGTTTATTGGTTGGGATTCCTATACCGGTATCGGAAACATTAAAATGCAAAAGCACATTATTAATGGTGGCCAATTGAACAATTACCTCAATTTTGACATAACCAGATTCGGTAAATTTGATACTGTTGTTAACCAAGTTTATGAGTAATTGGTTTATACGCAATGGGTCGCCTTTAATTACAGGTGGTATTTTTTCATCGTAACTAATTAACAACTCGATACCCTTTTCCATGGCCTTAATGGAGAAAAGTTCTCTAACATCGAACATTAAACTTTTAAGGTTAAAATCAATGTTTTCTAACTGTAATTTACCAGCCTCCATTTTGCTAAAATCGAGGATGTTATTAACCAATTGAAGCAAGTTTTCGCTGCTAATTTTTAGGATATTTAGATTTTCAATTTGATCGGGATTGGTCTTTCCAATGTTTAACAAGTTAGCTACGCCAATGATGGCATTTAGCGGCGTTCTAATTTCGTGACTAATGGTAGAGATAAATTGAGACTTGGCATTTGCGGCTTCTTCTGCAGCTTCTTTTGCTTGTGATACTTCGATATTTTTTACTTGAAGAATTTTATTTTGAACTTCAATTTTCTTTTGTTTACTCTGAAGGTGTTTAAATGCAGTTTTTACTTTAAGCAAGTAATAAACCATAAAAATTATTAGGATAACTGAAAGAATGAAAGCAAGAATAAAGAGGCCAGTTTTAAGGGTATTTTTTTCGCGTTCTGAAGTCTCTTCTATATTAGTTTTATCATCGAACAGTTCGCGGTAATCCCTTTCCTTTTGAGAAAGTACAATTATATTCTCTGCATTAGAAATACTATCGCTGAGGTGGGTACCCAATTTCCGAAAATACAGTGCCTCAGAAAACCTCCCTAACTTCTCACTAATTTGAGAATTTATAATATAGGCATCCTTTAAATAGGGAAAATTATTTTCGGCCTTCGATTTTTTTATACCAAGATTTACAAAATAAAGTGCAGAATCGTGCTTATTGGTATATAAATATATTTTAGCTAAATTGTTGTAGGTGTTAGACAAGCCATTGTTTATACCCAATTTTTCTTTGGAATTTAGTGCAAGAACCAAATAATACTTTGCATGGTTATAGTTCTTTAAATCGGTTTGTATAACACCCAAATTATTGTAGGTAAGGGCTAAATTTTCAATGTTATTTTGAGCACTATCTATTTCATAAACCTTAAGCATATAAGTTAAGGCCATTTGAAGGTCTGATTTCTCTTGGTAACAAATTGCTAAATTGTTATAAGCATTGCCTAAAATATCCTGGTCTTTTAGGCTTGAACCTATTTGTATAGCTTCCTGAAAAAAGCCAATTGCTTCCTTATAATGCTTTTGATATTGGTGAATTAAACCAATATTATTTTTCTCGTTGGCAATACCCTTTTGGTCATTCTTTTCCTTAAAAATTGTAAGTGCTTTATAATAGCAATTAATGGCCAATCGATACTTCCCTTGTTCTTCATAAAGGATACCCAATTGGTTTAGAACCATTGCTTCGTCTTCCTTTAAGCCAGCCTCTACAAATTCGCTTTCTGCATTTTTTAGCAAGCGAAAGAGGCTGTCGTTGTCAATGCCGCCTTTTTCTCGGGCAGCGTTTAATATCTTTTGAAGATTATCAAAAGCGGAACTCGCATAGCAATTTGATTGCCATGCAAATAAAAGAGTAATGAGTAATAACTTAGAGACAATTTTCATTCTTTGTTTCGACAAACTTTGCATTTGAAATAGAAAACTTACTTTTGTTGCTTAAGCTTCTATATCTACAATGACAAAATTATCTGTAAACATAAACAAACTTGCACTTATACGCAATTCGAGAGGTGGAAATAATCCAAATCTTTTAAAAGCTGCTTTAGATTGTGAGATTTTTGGTGCCAATGGAATTACAGTTCACCCTAGGCCAGATGAAAGGCATATTAAATATACAGATGTTTATGAACTGAGCCACATAATTAAGACCGAATTTAACATTGAAGGCAATCCAAAAGAATCCAAATTCATTGAATTGGTTCAGACCGTAAAACCCCAACAAGTAACTTTGGTACCCGATACAAACTCGCAATTAACCAGCGACCATGGCTGGGATACCCTTAAGGAAAAAGATTTTTTGGTTGATATTATTGCTAAATTTAAGGCATTGGGAATAAGAACTTGTGTTTTTGTTGACCCCGATTTAAGGATGATTGAAGGGGCAAAAGATACTGGTGCCGATAGGATTGAGCTTTATACTGAATCTTATGCGACCAATTTTCATCGCGATTCAAAAGCTGCCATTGCGCCTTATGTTTTAGCGGCTCATAAAGCGAACGAAATAGGCTTGGGTATTAATGCGGGCCACGATTTAGACAAAGAAAATTTGCGCTATTTTGCACAAAATATTCCTAATTTATTGGAGGTTTCTATTGGCCATGCATTGGTGTGCGATGCCCTATATTGGGGATTGGAAAATACGATTCAAATATACAAACGCTGCTTAGAAAACTAGGCTATTTTACGATGGTCTCTTCCCTATCTGGACCTACAGAAATAATGCTTACTGGCACTTTAATTTGGGCCTCAACATAATCCATATAGTTTTGGAATGTTTGAGGTAAATCTTGGTACTTTCTAATTTTTGTTAAATCGCCCGACCAACCTGGGAAGGTTTTGTATTGCGGAATAACGGCATCATCCATTAAGTTAAAGGGGATTTCTGAGGTGATGGTATCGCCAATTTTATACGAATCGCACAATTGTACCTCTTCAAAACCGCTGAGTATATCGCTTTTTGTGCAAATTAAATCTGTTACGCCATTAAGCATAATGGCATATTTTAGCGTAGGCAAATCTAGCCAGCCGGTTCTTCTTGGGCGACCAGTAGTAGCGCCAAATTCGTGGCCAAGCTGACGCAATAACTCACCTGTTTCATTGTCTTGTTCGGACGGGAAAGGACCATTGCCTACACGGGTACAATAAGCCTTAAAAATGCCATAAACCTTATTGATTTTTTGAGGGGCAATACCCAAACCACTGCAAGCACCGCCTGTTATGGTATTAGAAGAAGTTACGAAAGGATATGAACCAAAATCTATATCGAGCAAAGTTCCTTGTGCACCTTCTGCCAGCACACGTTTTCCTTGATTAATTAAGTCGTTGATAAAATATTCTGAATTAATTATTTTAAACTGCTTTAAGTATTCAACGGCCTCAAAAAAAGCAGGTTCATGATCGGCCAAGTTGTATTCATAATTAAATGAATCCAATAACTTTTTGTGGTTGCTTACAGCAGTATCATATTTGAACCTAAAATTCTTGCTAATTAAATCGCCAATTCTTAGTCCGCTTCTACCAATTTTATCTTGGTAAGTAGGGCTAATTCCCCTTAGGGTTGAACCAACTTTATGTACACCTTTGTATGCTTCGCTGGCAGCATCCACTAACCTGTGCGTAGGTAAAATAACATGCGCTTTTTCTGAGATATATAAGTTCTTGCGAATATCAACACCCGTAGTTTCTGCCTTTTCTATTTCCTTTTTTAATTGAACCGGATCAACCACCACGCCATTGCCAATAATATTGATACAATGTTCATGAAAAATGCCAGAAGGAATGGTATTTAGCACGTATTTATTTCCTCCAAACTCAAGCGAGTGACCAGCATTTGGGCCACCTTGGAACCTAGCAACAACATCGTATTTAGGGGTTAAAACATCCACTATTTTACCCTTACCTTCATCTCCCCACTGCAAACCCAATACTACATCAACCTTCATTTCCTATTTCTCCTTTTTGACATTTTTTTTGCACGCAATACATTTTGAATCAGAATCAACCATAGGTTCACCAAATAAATACAAAGAATGATTGGTAATGGTAAACTGCATGAGTTCGCCCATGGTATTTTTTATTTGTTGGATTCTTGGATCACAAAATTCTAACACTTCATTACACTGATTACAGATTAAGTGATCGTGCTGTCTAAAACCGTAAGCACGCTCGTACCTAGAGATGTTTCTCCCAAATTGGTGTTTAATAACCAAGCCACAATCTAAGAGCAAATCTAAAGTATTATAAACAGTAGCCCTGCTTACCCTGTAATTTCTTACTTTCATGTGGTCAAATAAAGTCTCCACATCGAAATGCTCCTTATTGGAGTAAATTTCGTCGAGGATAGCGAAACGCTCAGGAGTTTTTCTTTGTTGATGTTTTTCTAAGAACTCAACAAATTTCTCCTTAACCTCGGCTTTTATTTTTTCGGCATTATAAGCTTCAACCAACATGAATAATCATTAAAGGTCCAAAGTTAACCAAATCCTACTTAGATACCACATTCGGGCAAATCGTGTTGAAAGAATTTGGCAACCAAGCATCGAAAGCAAAACAAACTCCTGAGAACCAACACAAAAAAGCCAAGCAGAAACTAGCTTAAATCGACCCTATTTACAGAAATTAGCTCACTCGCACCCTTTATAGCCATTATTATATTATCGAGTTGGCTCGTATCATGAACTTCCAAAACAATATTTCCATCAAACATACCCTCATTGCTATTGATGGAAATTGAGCGCATATTAACCTGCAATTGTTTAGAAATAATTTCGGTAATAATGCTTACAATACCCACACTATCAATACCCGAAACTTTAATAGAAGAAAGAAAGGCTTTTGCTTGGAACTTGTTTGCATTGGCCCATTTAGCCTTGATAATTCTATACCCATAATTGCTCATTAAGGCAATAGAATTAGGACAAGATAAACGGTGAATTTTCACTCCCTCGCCAATGGTTACAAAACCAAAAATATCATCGCCAGGAATGGGGCTACAACATTTGGCAAAAGCATACTCCATATTGGCTTCATTTTCGCTTAAAATTACGGCATCATTTGGCAATATAGGCGCTGGCTTGGGCTTTGCGGGTTGCTGAATTTCTGCTGGTTTTGACTTGTCGGCCAATAAAATTTCTTCAATATCGAGTTTGGTTCGGTCAATAGTTTCTTCCGCAATTTGGCAATATAAATCTCCCACCGATTTAAGTTTAAAATGCCTCATTAAAATAGTAAGGTTATCTGAGGTAAAAGGCACCTTAGAATTCTTGAATTTTCTTTCCAAAATCTCCTTACCCATCGAAGAAGCTTTAAGCCTTAACTGCTTAAAATACTCTCTTATTTTAGATTTAGCCTTAGCTGTAATGACAAAGTCTAACCAACTTTCATTGGGCTTTTGCTTGCTACTAGAAAGAATTTCAATTTGATCGCCATTATTCAGTTGGTGGTTAAGTGACACCAATTTATTATTCAATTTGGCCCCAATGCACTTTGCACCTAAGTCTGTATGAATATCGAAAGCAAAATCTAAAATGGTAGAACCTGCCGGCATTTTTTTAAGATCGCCCTTAGGTGTAAACACAAAAATTTCATCTGAATAAAGAGCCAATTTAAAATCGTCTAGAAACTCCATGGCATTAGAATCTGGACTTTCCAAAATTTCCCTCACTTTAGAAAGCCAACCCTCCAAGCCCCTATCTTGCGAGCCACCAGATTCCTTATAACGCCAATGTGCGGCAAATCCTTTTTCGGCAATTTCATCCATGCGCTTTGTCCTAATTTGCACCTCAACCCACCTGCCCTTTGGGCCCATAACGGTAGTGTGCAAACTTTCATAACCATTTGCCTTTGGCGTGCTTACCCAATCGCGCAAGCGATCTGGATTAGGCGTATAGTGATCTGTAACCATCGAATACACTTTCCAACAACTACTCTTTTCGGTATCAACCGGAGTATCCACAATGATTCTGATAGCAAATAAATCGTAAACTTCCTCAAAAGACACATGCTGCGCCTTCATCTTATTTAAGATAGAATGAATACTTTTAGGCCTGCCCTTTATTTCAAAACTTAAGCCATCGGCCTCCAAATCCGACGCAATTGGATCAATAAAATTACGGATGTATTTGTTTCGCTGAATCTTTGTTTCATTCAACTTATTCTTTACAAAAGTATAATTATCGGCTTGAAGGTATTTTGTACTTAAATCTTCCAGTTCAGATTTTAAAGCGTATAAACCCAAACGATGCGCCAGGGGTGCATAAACATAAGCAGTTTCTGAGGCAATTTTCAATTGCGATTTAGGACTCATGCTATCCAAGGTACGCATGTTGTGCAACCTATCGGCCAGCTTTATTAAAATAACTCTTACATCGTCGCTTAAAGTAAGCAGCATTTTCTTAAAATTCTCGGCTTGAATGCTCCTATCTGGCTGATCAAAAACGCCAGAAATCTTAGTTAAACCATCAATAATTCGGGCAACCTTATCGCCAAACTTAAGCTCAATTAACTCCAAAGTAATATCTGTATCCTCAACCGTATCATGTAACAGAGCACCAATTACAGAAGTAACCCCTAAACCAATTTCATCGGCACAAATTTGAGCCACCTCCAATGGATGCATAATATAAGGCTCGCCACTCTTGCGCCGCATATTTTTATGCGCCTCCAATGATAGCTCAAAAGCACTTCTTATCAACCTCCTATCTTCGCGGTTAAGCGCACGCCTAATGCTCTTCAACAGGTTTCTATAAGCCTTTACAATAAGCTTATTCTCCTGCTCTAAATCAATCTCTTTATTCATCCCCTATCCAAATTATCTGCCCAAATTAACTCATTTTTTTTTGTATGCAGAGAAATTTTTCTACCAAGTTGGTCAAAATATGGAATGCAATATTTTTTCTTTTCGGTCTGAACCAAAGATATTATAAAGCTCAATTTCAATAACTTGTACTTAATTTTTATGATTATTTGAGATAAGGTTTAAACCTTTAAAATTTAGGCATATATTTGCATCCCTTTTTATAGGAAAAGCGCATGTGGCGTAATTGGTAGCCGTGCCAGACTTAGGATCTGGTGCCGAAAGGCGTGGGGGTTCGAGTCCCTCCATGCGCACAAAAATTAAAATCGGGAAACCGAAACAAAAAATAAGACTGGCATTGTCAGTCTTATTTATTATTAGCATTGTTGAAAACTAGAAAGCGATGAACGTTACATTCGATAAAAAAGATGCTTTAAACGGAACTATCTCCGTGAACATCACCACGGAAGATTACCTTCCTACTTATGAAAAAAAACTGAAAGATTATGGCAAAAAAGCCAATATCCCAGGGTTTAGAGCGGGTCATGCTCCAAAAAGTATGATTGAAAAAATGGTAGGAAACAATTTATTGTTAGAAGAGGTAAATGGTCTTGCCAGCAAGGGTCTTTTCGATTATATCGAAGAAAATAAATTAAATATTTTGGGTCAGCCCATATTAACTGAAGACACCAAAATAGACGAATTAAGCAAAACTGCTAACTATACATTCAAATTTGATTTGGGTATTACTCCAGAAATTGAGTTGAACATTAGCAGTGCAGATACCTACGTAAAATACCAAGCTAAAGTTGAAGACAGCATGGTTGAGGAGGAAATTGAGCGCATGAAGAAGCGTGTTGGCACCTTAACAGATGTTGAAGAAGTTGGATCAGACGATATGATTTATGCTGCCTTAACAGAATTAAACGATAGCGACGAAATTTTTGAAGGTGGCGTGCATTCAGATTCTGTTCCAGTTGCTATTAATACTATAAAGATTGATGAACTTAGAAATGAGTTAGTGGGTAAAGCGAAAGGCACAGAATTAACGGTGAATATTTTTGCTTTGTTTAACAGCGACGAATCGGAAATGGGTCATGCTTTGGGTATCCAAAAACAAACCGTTGCCGATTTAAATCCTACTTTTAAGTTGGTTATTAACGAAATAAAAAGAACCACCACTTCTGAACTAAACCAAGAGTTTTTCGATAAAATTTATGGTGCGGGAGTTGTTACCAGCATAGAAGAATTAAAAACTAAAATTAGCGAAGAACTAGGTTCGTACTTTAACCAACAAGGTAGGCATTTATTAGAGCATGAATTAATTGATAGTTTGGTGGCTAAACATGGCATTGAATTACCCGATGATTTCTTGAAACGTTGGTTAATGGATCGCCATAAAGAAAAGTTCACCAAAGATAATTTAGAGGAAGCCTATATTCCAGAAGCTAAATATTTAAAGAACCATATTTTGGAAGAAAAAATTATGGTTACCAATCATATTAAGGTAGAGGATGAAGATATTCGTTCGGCTGCAATTGCCTATACCAAACAAATGTTTGGTGCTTATGGCAACCAAGGTTTAAGCGACGATATTTTGATGAGTCTTGTTGAGCCGCAATTGCAAAAAGAAGATTTTAGAAGCCGCATGATTAACATGGCTGTTCGCGAGAAAGTGAATACTTGGTTATTAAACACCATTACTATTGAAACTAAAGAAGTATCGATAGATGAGTTTAACAAAATAATGGAAACACATAACCACCAACACCATGCTCACAACCATGACCATGCTGAGGAAATGGCATAATTAGCGAATTGATTTATAAAAAAAGCCCCGATTGTATTAAACAATCGGGGCTTTTTTTATTTCTTATGCTGCGTGGAATTAAGACAATATCCAACCAAACTTATGTTCTACTTTTGGCATGGTAGCGCGCTCTGCAATGCGCGTTAAACGATCTGGCAAAGCCATTAAAAAGTCTCTAGCCTTTTCACCATTTTCTTGCAATCCCCTTACATTTTCAATTTGCCATTCGTTGATGCATTCTTTTAAAATATCGATATAATCGAGGGCGGTGTATACACCTAAGCGGGTAGCAGCATCGCTAAAATTAGAGAAGGTATTTGTTTTGCCACCTAATTCTCTCATGCATTGTGCGGGCATTACAATTTTCTTGCGCATCATATCTTCAAAGGCCAATAACAATCCATTGGGATCAATTTCTAAAATGCGCGTAACAAAATTCATATATGCCCTAGCATGTCGAGCTTCATCTGCAGCCACTAAACCACATATTTTTGATAGCAGGGCATTTCCATCTCTTTTGGCCAAAGTAGCCACTCGGCGGTGACTAATATTGGTAGCCAACTCTTGAAAGCTAGTATACACAAAGTTGCGGTAAGGATCATTGCCTGCACCATTGTTAAATCCTTCGGAGATGAGGAATTGGGTGCTGGCCTCAAATTCTTTCATATTAATTCTGCCGCATAAATATAAATATCGGTTCAGAACGTCTCCATGCCTGTTTTCTTCTGCGGCCCAGCTCCTCATCCATTTCATCCAGCCGTTGTTATTTTGCTGGTCTACACCCACCAAATTCGACAACCAACTTTCGTAGGTTGGTAGGGCTTCTTCGGTAATGGTATCGGCAACCAAAACAACCATTAAATCGTATGAATGGTTGGATGCATCTTCTTGTATTGATTTTAAATCGGCAACAAAAGTGGTATCCGAAGTAAGTGGCAAAAGTTCTGATGCTTGCCAATTTGTTTCTATAGGTTTAAGGTACTCATTGGCAATAGCGTCTACATCTTTTCCAATAAAGTTCATTACTTCACTTCTTTCTGGCCCAACTGATTGATTAGTCATAGGTACGAAGGTAAAAAAATATTCCTAAAAACCACCCTATATTTACTTTTTTAACACAATTAAGAGATAAGATTACATATTCATATAAGGTAATATTTTATAAATTGATGTATCTCATAAAAACCTATTAAAAAGTAAAACAATTTGTTGTGATTTAATGTTTAAGCTAATTATTTGAATATAATGAAACTAAACAAAAAGTTGGCATTATATTTATATTGTAAGTAGATGCTTATTTATTCAAATTGCATGTACTTTTTAAAGGTTAGCACGAAAAAAAACTCACCAACAAGTTTTTTTGGGCAAGCATTAATCTATTATCAGGAGGAGGGCTTGACAAAATATATATTATACCGGTTATTCAAAATATGATAGTCAAAATTCAACAAATATCTCATTGACCTATTATTTTGTTATATCGGCATTTACCCTTGTAAAATTATCAAGCAGCTTTGGGCTATTTATTAATTACAATTGGTATTATTCTACGTGTTGCACTTATCACTTGAACTTACACCATTTATGTTTTTAAAAGTTTAAAAAAAAACACTAATTTGGTAGTTCAATATTACCAATAGTTACACGTATTAATTAATGACTCAGCACCTCACTTATTACAATTGCCATAGTCATAGAAAGCCCAAACTTGCTAATGAAATTTGCATTCGAAATTCCTTTTTAACCCTACCAAAAAATGCAGCACTACCCTATTTTATAAGTGCAGGATTACATCCTTGGCTTGTAGAAAAATACGCGCAACAAGAGGTGATAGAAAAATTAGAGAACGCCTTAAAACACCCTAAAATATTGGCTATTGGCGAGATTGGATTAGACAAATTTGCCTCCAATTTCGACCTGCAAATAAGACTATTTAAACTACAAGTAGAGATTGCAAGCAAACATTATTTACCTATCCTCATCCATCAAGTGGGCATGTTAAGTGAGCTAGGTCACAACCTAAATAACTTTAATGGAAAACTTGTATTGCATGGCTACCAAAATCACATTCAAGTTTGGGAACAATTGGCCAAAAAGCATTCGATTTATGTTTCAATAGGTGCTGCAATATTGCATGAAAATCAGAAATTGGTTCAGACCGTAAGAGAAATACCCCTTGAATTTTTATTGGTAGAAACAGATAACTCCATTGTGCCAATAGACGTAATTTATAATAAGATTGCAGCCATAAGACAATGCAGCTTAGAAGGATTATGTGCACAAATAGAGAAAAACTTCAAGCTGGTTTTCGCCACCTATTAATTCCAGTTATAATCTTCTGGTGAATCTGCAAGATAGGCAAAGTCTGAACCTAAATTTTTAACACAAGTAGGCCATATTTCAGAAATCTCGTCTGTAAAAATTGCTTCGTGGTTTAAGTGACCAAGCCACCATGCCTTTTGATCAATTTCTGCTTGCAATTGTCCTACAGCCCAACCACTATACCCAATAAAAAATTTAAAGTCATTAGAATTGGCCAATTTCTTATTAAGCAATTCATTAACTTCCTCAATATCTCCTCCCCAATAAACGCCTTCTCCTAAATGAAAAGATTCATTTATTTTTTGATCAGATTTATGAATAAAATGGAGCGTATTTGGTTCAACCGGACCGCCGTAAAAAACGGGGAAATTGCTTGATAATAAGCCTGTGATAATATCATCTGTGCGAAACTCTGTTGAATGGTTTAGAATAAACCCCACACTGCCTTCAAGCTCGTGTTCGCAGAGCAAAACAACAGACTTCCTAAAATTTGGATCAGCCAGAAAAGGCTCGCTTATGAGTAATTGCCCGCTATTGGGGATAAATTTATACTGGAGGTTTGAAACTTTCATTGGGACGTAAAATTAAAAAAAAAATCAAGTTACACAACATTCTATGCATTGAATTGTTCGTATTTTATTGATTAAAATCAGGCAATTGGCATTAATAAAATTATATCTTTGTTTGGTAAACGCTATAACCATGTTAGATAATAAAGCACTTTCATCCATAAGACAGGAATACACGCTAAAGGAATTTGACGAAAGCCATTTAAATGCTGACCCAATGATGCAGTTTGAGATATGGTTTAAGGAGGCAATAGGATCTGAAGTAATAGAACCTAACGCGATGACATTATCTACGGTGAAGCACGATGGTAAACCCAGTTCGCGTGTTGTACTATTAAAAGGCATTGATCCCAATGGCTTTGTATTTTACACCAATTACGATAGCAATAAAGGAAGGCAGTTGAACGCAAATCCGGATGCGGCCTTGTTGTTTTTTTGGCCAGAATTACAAAGGCAAGTAAGAATTGAAGGAAAAATTACCAAGAATTCACAAAAAGATTCGGATGCGTATTTTTCATCAAGGCCTAAGGAAAGTCAGATTGGTGCACATGCCTCACCACAAAGCACGCCTATTCCTTCGAGGGCTGTACTTGAGGAGAATTTTAAAAAATTTGAGGGCCTCTTTGCAACGGCACCAATTGTAAGGCCTGTGCATTGGGGAGGCTACATTTTGGAGCCTATTTCCATTGAATTTTGGCAAGGAAGAGCTAACAGAATGCACGATAGATTTCTATTCAATAAAACAGAGACTTTAATGTGGACATGCACGCGCTTGGCACCCTAAATTTAACCTAGTTTATTTGTCTTCAGTCTAAAATTTTTATTAAAAGTTTTGCTGTCTTAATAATTTTTTAATACATTGCAGCATAACCAAGCAGGATGATTACAACCATATTAGCCATAATTAGTTCATTTTTAATAGCAATTTTTGCTATTCCTTCTATTATTACTGTGGCTAAATTGAAAAGTTTGTACGATAAGCCCGAAGAAAGGAAAATACACACTTTAAAGATACCGCGATTAGGCGGAATTGCCATATTTGTTTCGTTTAGTTTGGCGGTTTTACTATTTGGAGATTTTTCTGGAATAGAAGGTGCAAAATATATTGGGGCAGCATTAATTTTATTGTTTTTTGGCGGATTAAAAGATGATATTATCATTCTTTCGCCAATGAAAAAACTGTATATCCAACTTTTAGCGGCAGGCTTAATTACCAGTTTTACCGACATAAAAATTACTGATTTACATGGAGTTTTTGGGCTTAGTGAAATACCGCTTATAGCAAGCATTGCTCTCACTATGTTTATGATTATTGTTATTACCAATTCAGTAAATTTAATAGACGGGGTAGACGGTTTGGCCGGTAGTTTAGCTTTAATAATAAGTTTAACTTTTGGTTACTTATTTTACAACCAAGGAGAAATGGATTGGATGCTTATTTCCTTTTCACTTTCTGGCGCCTTATTGGGTTTCTTATTTTTTAATTTTAGTCCGGCCAAAATTTTCATGGGCGATGCTGGTTCCTTAACGGTGGGCTTTTTAATTTCGATTTTCACCATCCATTTTATTGAATCCAATTCGCCCAGCATGGGCAACTTTTACAGGTTAAAATCTGCCCCAGGAATTGCCTTGGCAATTTTGGTGGTTCCTTTATATGATACCCTTAGGGTTTTCATATTGCGCGCCATGAACCGCACCTCTCCTTTTAAAGCCGATAAAAATCACTTACATCATTGGCTCATCAAAAATGGTCAAAGCCACAGCAGGGTTGCCCTTATCTTATCTACGGTAAACATTTTATTTATTTTAATTGCCATGGCACTTAAAGAAAATGCTGCTTATATAGTGATGCTTATCATTGGCATTTTGGCTTCGGTTGTTGGACAATTGCCTATTTATTTTTACCGCCATAGAATATCAGATATAGAGGCAGATTCTGATGTGCAAGAAGCCATTCAACAAAGTTTGTATAACAATGTTACCGAAGATAATAGCTAGTTAATTCTTTAGTTTTTCTCTTAAGAATAACATCATTTTTCGAAAAGCTTTTGCTCTGTGACTAATCGTGTTTTTTTCATTTAAGTCCATTTGTGCAAGGCTTCGGTCTGAACCAACAGGGATAAAAATTGGATCGTATCCAAAGCCAGCGTTGCCAATTGGATTAAGCCCAATATTTCCTTCCAAAACGCCTTCAAACGTATAAGAATTATTCTCCCAAATTAACTGAATAACGGTCATAAATCTTGCTCTTCTGTTTTCGATATTGATTAAATTGTGCAACAATTTTTCGTTGTTTTTTAGGGTATCTTTTTCTAATCCGGCATACCTTGCACTGAAAACACCAGGTGCGCCATTTAAGGCATCAACCAGCAAACCAGTATCATCTGCAAAACAGTTTAGTGAAGTTGTTTGAAACACGGCATTTGCCTTAATGGCTGCATTTTCATGAAGCGTGTTTCCATGTTCAATTATTTCCTCAATAAAGCCAATATCATATAAAGAAACAACAGAAATTAATCCGTCTAATAATGCCGCAATCTCATTGGTTTTATTGGCATTGTGGGAGGCGAAAATTAGTTTAGGAATCATGTTAATTAAAAAACATTCTTTGTAAAGCGGCCCATAGTTTAGCCTTCCCTGTAGGGTCGGTAATATAACTCAAAAGGGCGTTGGCTTGCAGAAGCTCGGCCCCATTAATATATGCTTGTTTGTGTAATTCTGTGTTGTACGATTGGTTATTAATCCAATTTTGACAACCCCAAACTATTACCTGCATGGGTTTAAAATGATCCCAAATTTTCTCAACAGAGGCATTTGGAAACTTGCTAATATTAACCACCCAAGCATCGTCCATTTGTTTACGAAGACCTTTATCAACTATGGTTTGAAGCAGGGTAAGTTCGTCTGCATTAAGATATTCGTGAGAATCGCTGGAAACCAGCATCAAAAGTTTTTGCCTACCGAGCCCTAAAGGATGGTATTCTATGGAAAAATCTCTTTCTTTGACTTCGTAAAGTTCGTCGAATAGCGGAAGGATAAAATCGTCTGATATTTGCAAATCATTATTCATACCATGGCAATTTCAATAAAAATTAGCAAAACTCCACAATCAAGAATTCATTTATGTGATTTTGAAAACATTGAATTTGGGAAAAATTTTTCTGACCACATGTTTCGTGTCGATTATTATGATGGAAAATGGCAAGATGCAGAAATTCTACCTTACGGACCAATTTCAATAGCACCTTCTTTATCGGCCATACATTATGGCCAGGCAATATTTGAAGGAATGAAGGCATTTAAGGATGCATCGGGCAACCCAATGTTATTTAGGCCAAGAGACAATGCCAAGCGCATGAATTTATCGGCCATAAGAATGGGTATGCCAGAAATTCCGGAAGATTTATTTTTGGAGGGATTAACGCAATTGGTTCAGACCGATAAAGATTGGATACCTACAAAAGACGGCAGCGCACTTTACTTAAGGCCATTTATGTTTGCCACCGACGATTTTGTTGGAGTAAGGCCTAGCTTAAATTATTCGTTTATTATATTTTGTTGCCCAGTTAATAGCTATTATCCAAAACCGATAAAGGTTAAGGTTGAGCAGAAATTTGTGCGGGCATCTGAGGGCATGGCGGGCTTTGCAAAAGCGGCAGGAAATTATGGCATTAGCATGCTTCCGTCTATGGAGGCAAAAAAAGAAGGTTACGATCAAATTATTTGGACCGATAGCAAAACGCATCAGTATGTAGAGGAGTCTGGTACTACAAATTTATTTTTTGTAATAGACGATAAAACCATTTTAACGCCTTTACTTGATGGAAACATCTTGGAGGGTATTACGCGCGATTCTTGTTTAAAGATATTGGCTAAAGAGGGCTATAAAATTGAAGAGCGAAAGATTAGCATTGAGGAGGTAATAGGTTATGCCAAGGAAGGTCGTTTAACAGATTGTTTTGGCACAGGCACAGCGGCTATAATTGCAAAAATTGCAGCCATTGGTTATAATGGTCACGATTATGTTTTGCCTCCAGCAGAATCTCGCAAAGTTTCTAATGAAATTTATGCCAAAATATATGGCATTCAAACTGGTAAGGTAGCAGATAATTTTGGGTGGACAGTGAAGCTTTAGGCGCGTTTGGCTCTTTCCCAATTAGCACTTTGTTTTCCTCTTAAGAACCTAACTAAACCTAGGTACATGCAGAGGTTCATGATAAAGAAATAATAGGGAACAAATAGTATTTTAACTTTAATTTGTTTGTTGTTTAAGTACCAACCCAGAAGGGCCATGCTATAAAAAACAACTTGTGCTATCATTAATAGGGCATATATGCCAGCAAGGTTGTATGCAAGGCTAATATTGAGTATAAATAGCAATAACAAGGATACCGGCGCGAGTGTCCACCTAAGCACACGATGCGAAATAAACAAGAAGCTCACCCTAAAGTTACCGAGTATATTAAATGCTCTAGGCAAACGGCCCATGCTTTGAAAAGCCCCTGCTGCAATTCGCACTTTTCGCTTTAATTCCTCGCCTACATTGGCACTGGCAGTTTCTGCCGCCCAAGCATTTTTCTCATAAATAACACGATACCCATCATTGGCAATTTGCATGCTTTGCATGAGATCGTCTAATAAACTATCTTTAGGTAGTTCCTTATAGAGTTCGGTTCTGTAACTCATTAATTCGCCGGCGGCACCTACAATGGTATAAAAATCGGAATCGAGTTGTTTTAAAAAGCTCTCATATTTCCAATATATGCCCTCTCCTGCTCCACTTGCATTTTCCTTATCCTTGGTGATGATTCTTTTTTCGCCCGTAACGGCTCCCACTTGAGGATTTGAGTAATGCTTTACCATTTCCCTTATGGCTTCTGGATTTAAATCGGTATTGGCATCGCAAAACACCACGATAGGCGATTTAACGTAGGCCATTGTCCTGTTCATGGCAGCGGCCTTCCCGTTTCTGGCATCCTCGTGCAATGCCAATATTTGGGGATATTTTAAAACTCTTTGGTGGGTATCATCATTGGAACCATCGCTTATAAAAATCAGTTGAAGTTTTTCTTTTGGATAATCTAAAGCAAGGCTGTTGGCTATCTTATCTTCTATATAATCTGCCTCATTAAAGCATGGCACCACCAGGCTAACCATTGGTTCAAAACTGGCATCATAAGTTGGTTTCTGGGAAAATAATTTCTTGATTTTAACTAAGAAATACAATAAAATTCCGTAGCCTATATAACTATAGAAAACAATAAAAATGCCTATCCAAAAAAATATTTCAATGAGATTCATTATTTGCCAATTTTAGTCCAAGAGGTATAAAAACCACATGTTAAATGCCGCGGCAAATAATCAACTATAGCGCAGTCAATTCTTTGCAACAGTTTAATTCTCCGAGTTAATAAAGAAAACGGAAAAATTCTTTCTAAGAAATCTGCATTTTGGTAATCCAATTGCTTAAAACCTGCACCAGTAAGCAAACGATTAAAAGCACCTACGCTAAAGAATTGAACATGGGTTAAATCCTCGTTAGACGATTGCAAGGTTTTGGCATTGTATCCTAACATTCTTTTGAATGAAACAATAGGCTTATCTAAACCATTCTTTTGCAGGTATTGCATTGGTCTGGTAATAAGCAATTCGCGCGGACCATATCCATTGGGAACAGTAGCCACAAAAACGCCACCTGGCCTTAAAATGCGATAGATACTTTCTGTTAATTCATACGGTTTAGTTAAATGCTCTAAAACCTCACTACAAACCACGGCATCAAAGGCATCGTTCATCGCAAATGAATTGGCATCTAACACTTCAAATTTTACATTCGAAAATGTATTTCTGCTCGAGGCAGTATCTATACTTTTTTGATCAATGTCAACACCTGTTACATGATAACCCAATGAGCCTAACGCTAAACTAATATTTCCATTACCACATCCAATATCTAATACCTTTGCTTCTTTATTGTTTAAACCTGCAATAGATTTTACAATAAAATCTAAGCGCTTAATGTCTTCAATATCCGAGTAGGTAGTGAATTTAACATAACTATTTTTTTCCATAATATACTGTTTGAATTGCGTTACAAAGTAACAAAATTTTCATACACTTTTAGGGTAGATTTTGCATTTAATTCCCAAGAGAATAATTGTCCTCTAGAAAGCCCTGCAAGCCTCATTTCTGCTTGTAATTTGGGGTTATTCCATAGTGTATCAATAGCCGTTGCAATTGTTTCTGGCTTATAAGGATCACATATTAAAGCAACCTCGCCCACAATTTCGGGCATTGAACTGGTATTAGAAGTAATAATAGGCACTTCGCAGCGCATGGCTTCAACCAAGGGAATACCAAAGCTTTCGCGCAAAGATGGATATAAAAACAAAGTGGCCTGACTATAAATAGCGGGCAGTTCTTGGTTTGGCACATAGCCTGTAAAAACTATTTCATTTACAATAGAAGGATCACCAATTTCATTGGCTAAATTATTCAAATACGGCCTATTTATATCGAGCATTAAAAGCTTACAAGGAAGCTTATTCTGTGCTTTCAAGATGCTTAAAGCCTTTAGCACACCCAGTACATTTTTTTTAGGATCTGTGTTCCCTAAAAAGAAAATGAATTGATCGGGCAAATTGTATTTTTCTTTAGACTGCCTTAATTCGTCGGCATCAGTTACTTTCTTAAAATGTTCTCCCGCGGCGTTATATACGGTCTGAACCAAATCTTTGTTGAAGCCAAAATAAGAGCAGATTCTTGTATTTTCAAAATTTGAAACGGTCAATATTTTTTTTGCTTTTTTGGCTATGATGGGCACATTCCATTTTCTATAAATATTGCCAAATTTCTGGTAAGCGGTTCCTTGTGTAAAACTAATTTTCTCTAAGTAAATTATATCATGCAAGGTGAGTACCAATGGAACAGAAAGAAATAAAGGAGCAGTATTGCTGGTACAATGCAAAATATCTAATTGATGCTTTTTAACGGCCCTTGGTAAATGCCATTGCTCCCATATAGGATAAGGCGATGCAGGCAACTCTACTATTTTAACATTACCACCTTCTTGCAAACAATTGCGGTCCTCATCTGGTTGCACAAATACAATAAACTCATGATTGGCATTAGATTTTTGCAAGGCGCGAATAAGCTCCAAGGCAACCATATCCATTCCATGTTTCTTTTTCCTAAAAATCCTTTGAGCCTCAATACCTATTCTCATGATAAGATTTATTTGTCGTTATTTTTTGAGTTAATGGTGGTAGAATGTTCGGTATGAATAAAGGTTTTAGTAGCGCCTTTACTTTTGATCATTGCCATAAACATTAAATAAAATGCCTGTGGCAATCGAACTGCCGCGCCTATTGTTTTAACATTAAAAAAGGAAGACGGAATGGCAATGGCATAAGAAATACAACAAATAAAAAACAATCCCAAAAACCATGGTCCCAATTGAGTAAATGGAAGGAAATAAATAAAAGCAGAAAAGAAACTTAATCCCAAAAGCAATATCCTAGGCAGAATAATTCTTTGCAGTGCTTTATCAAAAAAGTCGAAATTTCTCTTTAAGATTAAATTGGTAATACCTTCCAATAAAATTGCATGAAAATCGAAAAACTGAGAGGCCACCCATCTCCTCCTTTGCGAAGAAAACACTTTGGCATTTTGAACCTTTTCATCAAAAACCAGTGCATCGTTTTCGAATAATACCTTATACCTATTTTTAACCAAGGAAAACTCCAATTCTTTATCTTCAACAGCAGATTCAATGGCACTCATGAGCCTCTTAAACTCTTTAAATTGCATGGCCTGACCAGACCCAGAGAGGGCACTGGTAACACCTATAGCAACATGCCCTTTTCTAAAAATATGGTTATTAATCTCCTCACTCAATCCATCTAAAATAGCAAAAGGCGTATCTAAATTTTTGGCTGTTCTATGCGATTGAATAATCATTTCATTGTTTTGCAAACGGGCATTAATTTTCTTTAGAAAATCATTCTCCATGATGTTGTCTACATCTAAAACCAAACAATAATCGTAATCATTTTCTGGCAATAGTCCCAATGCGGTGTTAAGCGATTTGGCTTTGGTACTTTGCTCAAATTGAACTTGTATAAGCTTAATGGGCATAACCAATAACTCACCAATTGTCAATTGTTTGAGCGAATCTGCGATCACAATCACATCAAATTTATCAGTCGGATAATTTTGGTTCAGACAGTGACCAACTGTATTTAAAATTACTTCATCGTGTTTATAAGCTGGAATTAAAATAACAAATCTATTGAGTTTTTTAACCTCTAAACTTTTAAAGTTTGTGACTTTATAAAATATGCCTGCAAAGCTAAAAATAAACACATAGCCTACATTAAAAAGTAGGTAAAAAAGTAAGATTAATTCTAAGGTAAAAGAAAGATTTTGAATCATAGATTAATTATTCTCCTTCTTATTATCCTCATCCTTCTTTGCACTAGAAAGATGTGGCGTATGAATAAATTTCTTATCGGCGCCCCTTAATTTAAAGAAATTTAAAAACATTAATACAAATCCGTATGGCAGGCTCATCATGGCTTTAAGGGTATTTCCATTAAAATATTGAATAGGGATTGAAATAACTAAAGCCAACATTTGAACCAAAAACAAACCAATAAAACAGGTACCCCAATTTGGCCAAACAAACCAAACTAAACACAAAATCATGGAAATACCCAATGAGATAAGTCGGGGCAGCAACATCAATTGAATAGACTTATCTAAATAATCTACGTTAAAGGTTTTAATAGCGTTAATAATTCCACTAAAGGCATATTTACGCATGAAGGTAAGCTGAGCCGACATCCAACGTTTGCGTTGATTTTGGAAGACCTCTGGCAATTGAACCTTTTCATCGAACACCAAAATCTCATGTGCATAATCAATCACAACCCCTTGAGAAATAATGAGCACTTCCATTTGTTTATCGAACCCCCCAATGGCAGTAATCTTGCTCATAATCTCCTCAAAAAAATCGTATTTAACAGCCTTGCCTGAACCAATTAATGCTGCAGATAAACCCAATACTTTATGCCCTTTTCTAAAGATATGGTTATTAATTTCTTCACTAACGCCATCTAAAATAGAAAACTTGGTTTCATTATTTTTAGCCAACCTATGCGCTTGAATAACCTTTTGCCCTTTTTGTAAGGCTGAGTTCATTTTTTCCAGAAAATTTTCTTCAACCAAATTATCAATATCTAATATAACTGCATAATCATAAGTTTCTCCGCGAACGGCATCCAAAGCAGCATTAATAGACTTCCCTTTGGTACTATTTTCGAAATGAACTTCAACCACCCTTAGTGGCATTTTTGAAAACTCTTGAAGGGTTTCTTTTTGAAGCGAATCCGCTATGACGATCACCTCAAATTTATCGCTAGGATAATTTTGTTTTAACGTTTCAGAAGCAGTATTAAAAATAACTTCATCGCCTTTGTAAGCCGGAATAAATATGGCAAACTTAAACCTGCTTGCCACAATAGGATAATGTTCTTTAGGGTAAAAAACTCCTGCGATGGCAAATAGCAACATATAGGCTATGTTTATTGCCAATAAAATCCAAATGAATCCAAATACATAATCTAGTAACATGATTGTATTATTTAATAATTAATCCAGTGTTATAATAGATTTCGTGATGCGTTAAATTCCAAAGTGCGCCCTTCACGAAAGCCACTAGCAATTTAAACTCTTTTTTGAATATATACTTTAAAATTCCTTTAGGAAATGAAACAAAATAAAAAAACAAGACCGCGGTCAACTTTTGAAGTCCAGTAGTATTCCGTTTTGTAAAAACAAGTCGGTTTCTAGTTAAATAGTAAGTTTTCATTGGACTTTCCTTTCCAACTGACATAGACTCTTTATGATACACTTTTGAAGCACCGCAATACCATACTTCAAAACCTGCTCGCTTCACCCTTTCACAAAAATCAGTTTCTTCGTAATATAAGAAAAATAAATCGGCCATAAGTCCCACTTTTTCAACTACTTTTCTGCTAAACATCATGGCTGCACCGTGGGCAAGTTCTGTTTTATAAGAAGCGTTGTATTTTTCTTGGTCATTTTCCTTATGACCAATTGCAAAACCCCTACCGGTGTAAAAATTAATGCCCTTACTTCCGGCAAATTGAAGCACATTTGGTTGAGAATAATAGACCAATTTCGACGAAACAATGCCTATTTTGTCGTTAGACTCCATTAAATTAACGAGCGGTTCAATAAAATTTGGTTCTAATTCTGTATCGTTATTCAATAAAAAAAAGTACTTTCCTTTTGCCACTTGAATAGCCAAATTATTGCCTCCAGCAAAACCAAGATTTTCGTTGCTTTCGATGAAAATGACTTCAGGAAAATCATTTTTTAAGGAGGCTATGCTTTCTGAAGAAGCGTTGTCAACAACAAACACTTCAATATTGGGATAACTAATTTCTCTTAGCGAGTTTAAAAAAGCTCGGGTATAAATTGAACCGTTATAATTAACGGTGATAACACTTACCAAAGGATTATTATTCATTACTGCTTAATTCGATTTGGGGTTTATCGTAGTTTTCTGCCACCGTTAGCATGGTCATAGAGATATACATCAAGGCACCAAGAGGGGCCTGACCAAACACTGGATTTCCAAAACTTGCGGTAATAATACCCAAAAACCCACCATATAAAGCAATTAATTTTTGTTTGGTATCTGAATCATTTACCCTTCTTAACCGCACTACACCCATTACAATAACAAAGGCCAAACTTAATGCATAAACAGAGAGACCAACAACACCATTTTCTACCCAAACTTTCACAAACCAGCTATCAGTAGGTAAGTTTACCAAATAACTTGTAGGATAGAAACGAGCAGCCCAAGAGTCGGTAGTACCAATGCCTGAACCAAATGGCCTGTCTTTTAAATATGCCCTTAATTTCTCTTGATTAGATAAACGAACCAGCAAGGAAGCTTCTTTTGGATCTAGAGCTGTTCTTACCCTATAAATTTGATAATTTGAATTACCAATAAAGGTAAATTTCAAAAAGGAGAATATTACCAAAACCACCAGAATGCCTGGAATCAAAATTCGATAATTCTTAATTAATAACAAGTAAGTAATACCCCCAAAGAAAATTACGAAAACGGGGCCACGACTACCCGATGTTCCCATTCCAATAATACATACAAAAAATGCAATGAAATAAAGCACTTTGCTAGATAACTTATAAGGTCCTAATGCTAAAATCATACAAATAAAAGCCACGTAAGCCATTACCACCCCAAATTGCCCCGCATCAGAGAAAAATGAAAACGCCCTTAATTGTCCAGCCAAAATGTGTGTAATTTTACCCCCCGATTCCAACCAGGCATTTTCAAATGGATCTAGGCCAATATTAATCTGTTTCCAACCCCAAAAAGCGCCCACAACACCCCAAACAATTAGAATCCGAATAAATCGATCAAGGTGTTCCTTTTTATCAAATAATAGCAAGGTTAAAGGTACGGTTTGTATGGCGTAAAAAGACACACCACGAACAGCATAAACCCATGCAATAACATTATCTCCTTGCGGGTTAAAAGCTTCTCCTAAGGTATATAAAAACCAAACGAAGGTTGTAATTAAAAGTCCATTGTTTAGTTTCTTAATATTATCCTTATGTAGTCTAAACACCATAGATAATGTGGTAAGAAATAATACCGCATCAATAGATAGTCCTAAGGGAATTCCAACAACATAACGATTTACACCAATAAAAAAGAAAGAATAGTGAATATAAAACAACAACCCGTAATAAGGATTAGAAATAATGAGAGCAATTAGTCCTACTAGAACGGGCAAAAATGCCACCAAACTACCAATACCAATGTCGCCCGCAGCTAACACACCCGCCATGGTAACCCCTGTCATTGCTAGCAGTCCTGCAATAATAAAAGTATTCTGTTGCGGATTTAAGGTTTTTGAATTAGGTCTCACGTTATTTAATATTTACGATGGATAAAGATTTAATTTTAAATTCTTCCCAACCAAATCGCAAAACATTGGCAAACTTGATACCCATGTGCTTATTGAGTTGATAATATCCAAATGCCATACCAGCAATGAAGGTTGCAGTTGAAACAAATGCCACTGATTCTAAATTTTTGAAGAAGTAAATCCCTATAAAATCACCCACAATATTTACGGCAAGTTGGATCATCACTTTATAAAAATTGAGGTTTGGTTTGTTAATGGTATCTAGCATTACTCCTGCAAATTTATCTAAGGGTAATATGGCCATGTAGCTAGCAAAAACACGCAATAAAATGGCCGATTCAGAATATCCTTTTCCACCTATAATTAACACAATCCAATCGGCAAAAATGAAACTTCCAAAAGCTATTGGCAACAGCAGGAAAAACACCAATCCAGCCTTCTTTTCAAATTCTAAACGTAGGCTATCATAGGCCTTTTCTGCATACAGTTTAGCAAACTGAGGCAAAGCTGTAACGGCAAAACTTCTTAATGGCATTTCCACAATTTCTAAAATACGGCTAGGCACATTAAACAAGGCTACACCTGCACTGCCTAAAAATGTGCTACCAATAATAAAGGTATCAGAGCTTCTTAATAGATTTGAACCCATTAAGGTTCCCATGCTAAATTTACCAAAATGAAATACTTCAATAATTCTTTTGCGGGTATATTTAAAAAGGAACTGAATGCCACTCCAACCCATAAAAATGGCAAGAATACTTACTACCAAATGTGAAATGGCATAACTAATTAAAACAGCGTAAATACTACCTTCAACCTTTACATAAAACCAAATAAGACCAATAAAAACCAATTGATTAATAATTCTAATGACACTCATAGAAATGATTTTCAATTTGGCATTTAAAAACCAAGTTGCATAATTATTTGGAGCAGATAGCACTGCAATAATCATGAGCCATTTAAAAAAGAACAAGTATTCAACAAATAAACCCAATTGCTTAAAAATGTAATACAATAGGGTTATCACAATTAAATATATAAAGGTTAAAGCTAAAGTGATTAAAATGGTTGAACCAATTACTTCTTCTTCTTCTGCGGCTGTCTTACTTTGGGCCAAGTTGCGCACCAAAGCATTCATAACCATACCAATTCTTAAAGTTTCAAATATGCCATAGATAGCTAAGAATATTAGGTAAGGGCCGAATATCTCTTTGTATAAAACCCGAGCTAAAAGTGCAAATGTTACAACACCAAGAAAAGCCCCCACTCCATTGCCAATGAGTGAGGAAAAGCTTTTACTTTGAATTATTTTTTTTAGTCCCTGCATGCATTATTTTTCCTCTTTTAAGACTCTAGTTCTTCCAACCCAACTTCTTCTTGCTTTAATGCAGGTCTTGCTTCATTGCGTCTAGGCTTTGGTATTACACCAACCATGTTTTCTAAATCTTCTGGTTCAACAAAATTTAACCATACCATAATTTTATTTTCTTCGCCGGCGGCTTTACGGAATAACTTCATGATATTTTCATCTGAGTCTGTCCAACTTCTACGTGCATCCAAAACCAAAAGACTTAACCTAGAGTTTCTGATCAATTGATTTGGCAGCGCATTTACGCTAATAGCAGGAATTTCAACTATAATAAAATTAAATGCACTGCGATTCACTCTTGAGAATTCGGGTAATAAGTTTTCCTCTGTTTTTGCAGAGAATAACCTCGAGGTTATATCATAACGTAAAGTCCTAAATTTCCTATCATCTGTTTCGGCATCTTCTATATTATCGTCATTAGAAATATACAGCACCGAATAATCTAAGCTATATAGTTTCTCGGCCAATTTCTGGGCAGCATAAGTTTTTCCTTCAAACTCTCTAGAACTAATTACGGTGATTAAATAGTTGCTAGATGCTTGCGGATTATTTTCTAGCTCTATTTTTAAATTAGAAACGGCATAATCCAATAAGGTATTTTCAATTCGTCCTAATTGCAAAGTACCAGAAGTAGTTAAGCGATTTGGTAGCGCACTAAATATTTTCAATCCCGTTAACTCTTCAGCCCTGGCCGTATTTTTAATTGAACTGTCTAATAATTCTTTAGCAATAAAATACACCAATAAGAAGAAGAAAGAGGCAAGGAAAGAAAGTATTACTAACAATAAACGCTTCGAGGCCAAAGGTTTTGTAGGGAATACCGGATTATCCATCACCTGCAGGTTATTCGACATCTCAATATTTTGTTGCCTTAATTTAGCCAAATGATAGCCATGTAAGATTTCCAAATATTGCTTTTCTGCCACACCAATTTCTCTTTCAAGTCTACTAACCTGCATGTTTAAAGGAGAGAACTCATTGTATTTGCGGTCAAATTCTTTCCTTCTATCAATGTAAACTTGCAAACGGGCTTCTGAGCCATCCATTGCCAAAATCTCTTTTAACCAACTTTCCAAAACCACATTCATAGGTACAGATTCGATGGTATTGTTTAAGCTATAATATTGGAGTACCCAAAGGCGAATTTCCTGTTTAATAGCATCTACTTTTGTTGCCAATTTAACTATCTTTTCTGGATTATTGGCATAAATTTTTGAACGCTCATACTCTTCATGGGCAACTCCTAATTCTTTCCTTAATCGGTTTAATTCTGCATTATTTCTCAGCAATATTTCACGCGACTCTAATTGATCCTCTAGTCGGGCTACCGCTCTTTTATGCGCCTCATAAGACATCAATTCTTTGTAATAATCGGTTTCATTGGTTTCGTTTTCTATGGCAACTGCCTTTGCTTGTTCATAGTAATTAATGATTTTATTGCGAATACCAAAATCCTTCAATTTATTTTCAGAATTATTTAACTCAGCAGCTGCATCCTTTAACCTTGCTTCGAACCATTTTAATACATTTACAGTTTCAGATCCTTTTAAAGATTTATATTTAGCAATAAAAACTTCCGTTAAAAACTTCAAGGTATTTAAACAAACACCTGGATCATCTGACTTATAGGTAAGGTCAATGAAATCTGAACTAGATTTACGAGAAGAAGTTAGATTTTTATTGATATTACTTAAACTGTAATGGCCTTTTGGTTCAGACAATAATTTAACAACAATGTTATCTGTAGACGAATTTTTATATTTGGTAATTTTAGTGATGGTGGCAGAAAAGTTTCCAGGAACAACCATTAATGCACGCTCATCTGTAATGGTATTTCTGAGCTCAGTAAAACTTTTTTCACCTAAGATAAGTGGATCTGGCATTTCTAATAACAAGTGTTGAGCCAATAATTTGATTGCAACATCTTCCAATGTTTGACGGGCAGTTACTGTTGCCAATAAGTTGTCAAAAGCATTATTTATAGAGAAATAATCGGCACGGGGTGCATCCTCACTAGAGGTAATACCATAACCCGAGGCAATACCCGTATAAACAGTTGTTTCCGCTTGATATTCACGAGGTAATCTACCTATTAGAAAATAAACCAGTATGGCTACCAAAATGGGGAATAAAATCAGCCATTTCAGGTTTTTGGTGAGTACGCGTAAAAATTGGACAAAACTCATTTTATAAGGGTTTAGTTTTTCTTTTGTTTAATCATAACAGTGTGCAATGGCACACCTAAAACTGCTTCGAATTGTACCAATGAACTATAATAAAATCTGAAAGATTCATGGTAAGCTGCTTCTGCATCAGCTAATACGTTCTTTTGACGAGAATATTCCGACATGTGAATTGTTCCTTCGCGATATTCCTTTTCTGCAACTTGGCAAGCTACCAACTGCATTAAATAATCCTCATTTCTACCTTTATATAACCTATTGTATCCAACCATATCAGCATAGAACGCAGAGAGCTTTCTTTTCAATTCCATGGACTCTGCATCTCTTTTATATTTTTGCAAAATTGCCTTTTCCTTTTGCTCATTTACCCTGCCGCGATGACCCATTACATCAAATAAAGACAACTGGAGATTTACACCTAATTTATATCCTTCTCTAATTTGAATTAAGGCAGAAGGCTGAGGTAGCAATGGATCTGCGTAGGCAAATAAAGGATAACTTCCAATTGTATAGTTATAGAAAACACTCATGTTTTGCGACCAAATCCAACGCATATAACGCTCAGCCCATTGTGCCGATCGCATGGCAGCAGCTTCTTGCTTTAGAGTAGGATTTACACTTTTAGCAATTTCATAAAGTGAATCTAAACGCGGAAGTAACACTTCAATATCAAAACGGGGATCCAAAAAAAGGGTATCCGTTTGAGCTGAAACAGGCTTTGTAATTGCCATTATTCCAATCAATATTATGATTAAAAAACGAATGTTCTTCATGGTTTGTCTAACTATAGCTATTTATAATAATTCCTACCAACAAAGTAAATACATCGGGGCAGTTCAAATGAAAACACTTATTAACCCGCAGTATAAGTGTGTCCATTTTTCTGACAAATAGGAAAATCCAAAAATATTTATGTCATTTGAACCGACTTTTAGGTATACAATGAAAAACAAAGACATCATTGTTGTGGGGCTTCAACCCTACGATAGTTTAATAGGTAGCAACTGTATTAATATTGCGAATGAATTTGCTAAAAACAATAGGGTTCTATACGTGAATTATGCTTTTGATAGGGCCTCATTGAAACGCGAAAAAGATTTACCCAATGTTAAGAAAAGAATTGACATGATGGAGCATAAAACGGAATCACTTATACAAATAAATACCAATCTTTGGAACCTATTTCCAGACACCATTTTGGAATCGATAAATTGGATTCCTTTAACTCCCTTTTTTAAAATTGCCAACTTTATCAACAACAAAAGGTTTGCTCTAGAAATTAAAAAAGCCGCTAAAAAACTCAATTTTAAAGATTACCTACTCTTCAATGATAGCGATATGTTTAGGAGTTATTACCTGCAAGAGATGCTTGAACCAAGCTGTACAATTTATTACACGCGAGACAATATGATGAGCGTTCCTTATTGGCGCAAACATGGTAAATTACTAGAAGCCGAACTGATGAAAAAAAGTGATTTGGTTTGTGCTAATTCTACCTACCTTATGGAAATTGCAAGCAAAGATAATAAGAACAGTTTTTATGTTGGACAAGGTTGCGATGTAAGTGCATTTGATGCAAGCAGCGTTAAAAACATTCCAAGCGACATTTCGAGTATTAATGGACCTGTAATTGGATACATTGGTGCGCTCTATACTTTGCGATTAGACTTAGAAATAATTAGGCTTATTGCCAAACATAACCTTAACTGGTCTGTGGTTTTAATTGGCCCAGAAGACAATGATTTTAAGAATTCGGATTTACATCAACTGCCCAATGTTCATTTTCTAGGTTTAAAAGATGGAAGCGTATTGCCCAATTACCTTGCGGCATTTGATGTGGCCATAAATCCACAAATTTTAAATGAGGTAACCATTGGCAATTATCCTAGAAAAATAGATGAATACCTGGCCATGGGGAAACCAACTGTAGCAACAGAAACAAAGGCTATGAGTATTTTTAAAGACCATACTTACCTGGCTAAAAACAAGGAAGAATATCCTGCTTTGATAGAAAAAGCCATTGCAGAAAATTCTGAAAACAAACAACAAGAAAGAATTAAATTTGCCCAATCACATACATGGGAAAATAGCGTAGAGGCAATCTACCAAGCCATCCATGTGGTGAAACCAAATTTTCAATAATATGTCAATTATTCACACCATCAAATCAAACCCTAGCCTAAAGAAATTTGTTCATTGGACACTTATTCCAAGTGGTCAGGCACGCCCAAGACTTTGGGTTAAGTGGTTCGTTAATCCTTTTTTTCACAAGGTATCTAGAAAAAGTACTATCAGGTGGAATACCCGCATGGATGTGCTTCCCTTTAACCCATTTGAATTGGGCGAAGGTAGCACCATCGAAGATTTTTCTACCATTAACAACGGTGTGGGCGCAGTGAAAATTGGGCAATTTTCGCGTGTAGGAATTGGCAATGTAATTATTGGTCCGGTAAGCATTGGCAACCACGTTATACTTGCACAAAATATTGTTATGAGTGGCTTAAACCATGGATATGAAGACATCAATTTACCTATTCATAAGCAAAAGGTAAGCATGCAACCAATTTTTATAGAAGACGATAGTTGGATTGGTGCAAACGTAGTAGTAACGGCAGGCGTAACTATTGGCAAGCATTCTGTGGTTGCCGCAGGAGCCGTAGTTACAAAATCAATTCCGCCCTTCTCCATTGCAGTAGGCAATCCGGCCCGGGTTATAAAACAATATAATGCCAATTCTGGGGTTTGGGAAAGGGTTTAAATCCAAGATAATTTTGCCTAAAAAGCTGCAGGTATCTTTTTCGGTCTGAACCCATGCCGCGTCAATATTTTGGTTCAGCCCGAAATAAAAATTATCTTTTAAAAAAGTAAATGTGCCTAGTAAGTACATTTGAAAAGGGAATTATGCACAATTAATTAGGCTAAATTTGCAATAGGGATGCACATAAACCACATCTACCTAACTAATTTTAAATAATAAAAAAAGCTGCACCATTTTATTAAGTCATACTCAATTGGAATTTTAACTTTGAATACCCATCAAAAAAATGTAATTGGTTTTGGTGGAGCTAATTGCCTTAGCTATCTTTGCCACATGAGAAAATGGTATATTATTATCCTTTTTACATTTTTACTTTATCTAAATACCACGGCTCAAACATTTACCATTGAGGATGGCGATACCATTAACCTTACCCAGGCAAACGGGAAGAAACAGGGATTTTGGCGTTATTTCTGGCCTAATGGCGATTTAAAATATGAGGTTTATTATGAGAATGGGGAAAAGGAAGGCCTAGAAATAAGTTATTTCGACAACCAAGATTGCTTGGAATACAGCAATACTTATAGCAAGGGCGTTTTGGAAGGCCCAAGGGTAATGTTTTACCCAAATTGTAGCACGCGCGTGGAGGAAGTTTTTAAAGCCGGACTAAAATCTGGCTATGAAAGGAATTTTGATCAAAATGGCCTAATAACTACTGAGGCGGCCTTTGAAAAGGGAGAATTGGTAGGAAGTTATGCGCATTTCGACAAAAAAGGCTCTGTAACTTTTGAAAGTCCAACCAAAGAAACCACTTTAAAATTCGACAAGTTTTTAAACGGAGAATATAAAATAAAAGACTCTACTTTGTTCAAAGTATTTGAGCGCAACAAGGACTGGAAAAAAATTATGTTGGTAGTTGATATGACAGGCAGTATGTTTCCTTACATAGGACAAATGCTGGTTTGGTATAAGCAGACCTATGAAGATGGCAAAATAAAATATTATGTGCTCTTTAACGATGGCGATAATTTGAGCGATGATAAAAAAATAATTGGAAGAACAGGCGGTGTTCATCCTTTTGAAGCCAAAGATTATCGCAAAATGAAAAAGGATATAGAGGATGTAAGAAAAATGGGCGAAGGGGGCGATGATCCAGAGAACGACCTTGAAGCTATTACCACTTCAATGGTTACTTACAGAGATTATTCCGACCTTATTTTAATAGCCGATGATAGTCAGGTTAGGGACATGAACTTGTTGAAACGCATCAAAAAACCTGTTCATATAGTTATGTGTGGAACTAAAAAAGGCATCAACGAACAATATTTAAGAATTGCCTTACAAACTAAAGGGAGCATCCATACGGCTATTAACGATATAGACATGAAGAAGCTTAAAGACGGAGATGAATTTGTGGTAGACAAGGATATATTTAGATTCAGTGGTGGGCAATTTATATGGGTAGACACAACAGATTAATGGAACAAACAAAAATTATTTTAGCTTCAAAATCGCCCCGCAGACAGTCGCTTATTTCGGGCTTAGAATTCCCTTTCGAATTGGCCATATATGAAGTAGATGAATCGTTTGATCCAAACGACGAACCCAGTGAAATAGCTAAAAAACTAGCCATTAAAAAAGCGGCTCATTACCCAGGCAATTTGGCCGATAATGAAATTTTATTAACGGCAGATACCATAGTTTGGGTAAATGGAATGGTGTTAAACAAGCCTGCTAATGAGGATGAATCCTTCTCTATGCTAAGAACTATTTGTGGAAGATCGCATGAGGTATTTACGGGTGTTTGTTTGCTCACAAATAAGGATGAATACGCCTTTGTGGAAAAAAGTACAGTAACCTGTAAGAACTTAAGTGATGCCGAAATTTGGCACTATATAAAAAACTATAAACCTTTTGACAAGGCGGGTAGTTATGGCATTCAGGATTGGTTTGGGTACACTGCTGTTGAACACATTGATGGCTGTTTTTATAATATCATGGGCCTGCCAGTGAGCAGGGTTTATGAGGAAATCAATAAAATTAAGAAAAAATAAAATCAAATTGGCTTAATTTTCCAGCCAAATAATAAATCAAATATGACTATTTTTCCAATAAGTTTTAAAACTATATTACTTCTTTTAATAATAAACCTTTGCGCCTCATCCATGTCTGCGCAAAAACGCACTGTAGTTAATGGAGAGGTGATTCAATATGCAGAACAAACCTCCATGATTCAATATTATGCCACGCCATTTCAAAACAATTTAAATCAAGTTGAAATGACCTTAGATGCAAAAGGCAGATTTGAAACAAGCATCACAATTTTAGAGAATCAAGTGGTGAATTTATTCCTTGGTTCAGACATTGTAAAAATTCATGTACACCCAGGAGACAGCATATTTGTAAGGATTAAGCATGTTAATGGTAAAAGGTCGCAAGAGTTTTATGGTACCAGCGCAGATGATGCTGCTTGGCCAGAAAAACAACGCAATTATTTCATTCAAAGCTTTGAGAGTCCCACTTTTTCGAATACACTTTTAACTGCGATGGGCACTAAAAGTCCAGAATTATTTAAGTTGTATTTGGATAGTGTTATTGATACTAAAACGGCATACTTAAACAAAAACAGTCAAAATTTATCTCCTAAATTTATTCATTGGCAAAAAGCAGAAATAAAATATGAGATGGAGTGCTTTAGGTTAAATTACCCTAGCTGGTTTTATAGCATGAGAGGCTTGCCAGATCAAGAGGTAAAGGTTGAACCAAGTTATTTTGATTACTTAAATGAATTTGCTATCCATGATTCTTTTTCAATCGGTTCGAACCAATATAGGTTGTGGTTAAAATACTATTATATGTATGAGCTTAAAAAGTTAAAAAAGCCATACACAGCAACCGACATGTTTCAATTGGCCAAGGTTTATTTTAGAGGAGAAATTCTGAAAAACTTTCAATTGCATTTATGGGCAGATATTATTCTTTATGGGCAATTAACAGATGCCCAAGAAATGTATCCAATGGTTAAAGCAAAAATGGGCAATGAGGATGCCTTTAAAATATTGGAAAAAATTTATGAGGAAAAATTGCCTTTTAAAACGGGTGCCGATGCCATTCGTTTTACCTTAAAATCAATAGATGGACAGCCTGTTTCTTTAAGCGATTTTAAGGGCAAAGTGGTGTATATAGATTTTTGGGCCAGTTGGTGTGGCCCTTGTTTGAGGGAGGTTCCGGCTGGAGAAGATTTAAAAAAAGCTTTTGCCGGCAAAGAGGTGGTATTTTTAAATATTTCTATTGATGAGGATGAAAATAAATGGAGAGAAAGTGTTAAAAGCAAAGGCATATCTGGCATCCATTTATTGGCTAACTCTCAAAACAATCCAGCGGTTTTAGAAGCCTATAGAATTGTGTCTATACCCAGCTATTTTTTAGTGGGTAAAGATGGGAAAATATTGGCCGCACCTGCGGTGCGACCAAGTAATCCTCAAATTTATGACTTAATACAAGCTGGTTTAAAACAAGAATAAAATTAACTAGAGCGATAACCCATTTCGTAAACCGAATGTATATGCGGCCCTAAAAACACACGTGCATAAATGCGTAAAATGGCTAATCCGTCCATAATAAAACCTGCAGAAACAAAGAATGCCAGGGCATATTGATTTGAATGAATGTGGCTAAACACCAAATCTTCTCCAATGAAAGTTGGGGTAATTGGAAATCCAGATAATGCCAAACAGGATATCAAAAACACCAAGGCCAATTTTGGGTGGCTATACACATGTCCATTAAAGCGAGTTAGGTCTATATTAGTTTCTATTTTACGCAGCCTCAGGATGGTAAAATAACCAGTGACACCTGCCAACAGCACACCACTTAAATAGATACCCGTTTCTACAAATTTAAATTGCTCGTTAAACGAAATGGCCAAGGCAATCCAAAGGTGATTTAAAATGATAAGCACCCAAGAAATGGCGGCTTTACTCCTTTCTGAGTATGCTTTAAGCACCATAATTAAGCCAATAAAAGAAAACAAAACGGGCAAGAAATGTGCAAATTCCTCTGGCAACCAATCGATGTGATATCTCAAAAAGACCCCTGTTACAAAAGCTGGAATAAAGAAATAAATGACATGTTGCATGGTAATAAAATTAACGCGTTTGCCAAGCCATTTAACGGGGTTCCAGTATACCTTATACATCATGGTATTTAGGTTCCATTCTTTTAGGTTCATCACATATAAAGAGTACATAATTTTCTTGGCAAATACCCTTTTTAAGGCCACTTTGGGTGGTTCAAAAGAAAAGAACATCTCTTTTATTAAGTAACTTACTACCGATGGAGAAACCAATAATTGATAGGTCCTTAAAAATGCATTTGCAGCAAAATGGAATAACGCAATGTTGCTCCAACCAAAAGAAAGCTCAATAAACATAAGTCCAATTTGTGCTATGGAAGCATAAGCAATCTGACTCTTAATATTAGATTGAACCCTAGAAGTGAAGGTTGCAATGGTAGCACTACTAAGTCCTACCATAAAAATAAGCACCCTAACAGAAAACTGATGTTCCCAAAAAGGAAAGGTTCTTAGCAACAAAAAGACGCCCAAATGAACCGCCAACGAACCATAAAAAATGGCACTACTCGTAGTGGGTCCTTCCATGGCCCTTGGCAACCAAGAAGAGAAAGGTACCTGAGCCGATTTAGCCGAGGCGGTAAGTAGAATCATGGCCGAAATAAAAATACCTACCATGGTATGCGATTGCAATTCACTGCTCACCAATTGGTAGTTTTCTAACTGCATAAAAGTTAAACTCTCATGAAATAAATGGTGACTCATCCACGTAGCCAAAATTAAACCAATGTCGCCAATTCTATAAATTGAAAAAACTTTCAAAGCATTTTTTACAGGCAGGAAACGATCGCGGTAATAGGCAATAAGCAAGAAAGAAGAAATTCCTAAGACTTCCCAACCGGCAAAAAGCGTTTCCATGTTTCCAGCAAAAATGGCCAAATTATACCCAAGCATAAACAACAGAATGGTATTAAAGAAGCGCTTGTAACCTGGTTCACGGTGCAAATAAACACGACTATAAATTACAATTAAAAAGTTAAGAAAAGCACCAACCAATGCAAATACGGCAGTTACTTTATCGAAACAGAAATCAACATAAAATTCATAGGTATTCGATTTAAACAAAACCCAATCCTTGTCGTTTAAACTTTCAAATCCATTGTATGCCCATAAAACAGTAAAGATAAGCAAGCCAATTAAATGAAGTCCCGTTGCCCAAGATGCCACCCCAGAAACCAAATCCTCGCGCGTTTTAGGCATCAAAAGGCTTAATACAAATCCAACAAATGGTATCAGTATCCAAAGAATAATAAATTCGTTCATCATGTATTAAGAAATTAAGTAAACTGGTAAATTTTCGCTCTTCATTTCAAAAATCTCTTCTGGATTATGCATCTCCATTAAATCAATTTTTGCCGGTGTATACGGTTCAAACTTGTCTGTGTTAAACAGCGAAATCTCTTTGGTATCGGGATTAACCACAGCCAAATTAATCCAATTATTGTTGAACCAATTATAGGTTGCGGGATTAATCTTGATAGCTTTCAACACTGTTTCTGGATACTGTTCAATAATCATCATGAGCCGCAAAGGATCATGAATTTCAATCATTTGAAAAGGCAACCCAGTGCGCAAATCTCCGTCAATTCCATTGGCCAATCCAAATAAACCCATTACATTATGTGGCAATTTACTACCCGCACCAAGCTTTTGATTATCTACCCGAGAGAAGTAATATTCTAAATTGATGCCACCACAAACAGGTGCCGCAGCGCCCAAAATATTGCTCAAATAAACGCCTTCGCTATCTAGCCTGTAGTTGTACGAATTTAGAAATGAACGCCTATCCAAAAACAATCCCTTTGAGAAACTGCGCGAGCCAATAATACACAAAGAATTGGTGGCGTGGTTATATTCTGGCCTTGGTTCAAACAGAGAAACGGAGCGCAAACGCACATTCTCATGTATTTTACCGAGTGACTCTTTGGTGTTAATTGACTCGAATCTTCTTGAACGCTCTTTGGCATTTTTATCTAAAGCTTGGTAAAAAGTTTGCTTGTTTTTTAAGTGCTTTTGCTGAGCCGATCCCACTAATAATTGTTCGTCATAAAACTCAATATCGTCTCTGGTAGTATCGTGTAAAGCGCCTATAAAAATGGTGGAAGACGGTATGCTAATGCCGCGTTTTTCTAGCTCCATGCGCACTTCCAGCTTATTGGCCATATAGCTAAAAACCCTGGCATTTACAGAGCCTGGCCTACCACTGCAAGCGCCACAATCGTATGCCGCAAAGTAAGGATTATTGGTGCTGCTTGCTCCATGTCCAACTACATAAATAATTGTGGCAAAATTGGTGTGCAAACCAATGCTTCTAAATAATCCCTCTACCCTTTCTACCATTTCTGCTAAAGTAAAACCTACCTGCATGCCATTTTCTTTGTGCTCTGGGTGCCTGCACTCAATGCTCAAATGCGCATTTTTATCCATGTGCTCAGAAGAGGAGGCAAAAGAGGCCGTGGCTTGTGGCCTAAAAATATTATGTGCCAATTTTAGAATAGACCAAAATCCCAAAGTTTGTGAAAGCACTAAACTATTGTGTAAACCTTTTTTGCTCTTAGCCATGTGCGGATCTTCACTAATTACCTTTTTTGTGCCTGTTTCTTTTATAAGGTAATTTGGGTTTACGGGTGGCGGACAAAGTTTGGTATAAAACTTACCATGTTCGGGTTGAAATTGAAAGGCCACATTAAAGAATCCGGGCGTTCCATAAGTAAAACTATTGGGATCGGCCTCTTCAACATGTCGCCTAATTGAACATTCGCGGTCGTCTATACAAAAGAAAGCTTGAAAACTATTGTTAGCAGCATGTGATTCCTTAGGCGAGTTAACGGCCAAGCCTGTTAATACCTGGTCGTAAAAAGAAAACTCCATGGCCTCTTGCCATACCATCAAAACATCAGACAAATCATTGGGCGGAATTGGATCAAAAAGATGGGTTGGCCTTTGCTTCATATAGCAAGCCAATGGCTTCCAATTTTCGCCAAATTTTGAATCCAAAGCATCTATTTCCAACAACAATTCAAAGACAATGAGTTCTTCTAAAGTGATTTTTTTCTGATCCAAAAGCGATTTCGGATTGGCTTCAATGGCAGCCACCATGCCAGACCAGCCAGGGTGTGCAAATTGTTGGTCGAATAAATATTGCTTATACATACTTGGGTCTCCAACCAGCAAATCGAGTAAAGCAAGCACACTACAGTTTTTATCTTGCAATAATTTTCTGGAGCGTTTTTCTCTAAACAAACTCACTACAGTATGCTCTTCCAACTCGCGAATAGAAAATAGAAAGCCCTTGTTTTGAACAGGAAATTTCCAGATAGCAATGCCCTGATCCAAATAATTGCTAAGCACCCTAAACAAGCGTGGATGAACAAAAGAATCGAGTCCTACTCCTGCCAATTCTTTCCATTGAAACCTTAGTTTTCCAATGCGTGGATCTGAAAATGCGTCAAATTCGCCATGAAGCATTTTCGCTAAATAAGCCTCTGGGTCTCGAATGCTTTTGCGAAGCCGAATTCTATTACCCAATACCTCTGGTAGAATTTCTCCCTTCTGGTATAAATCGCGGTATTCGGGTAAGGTTAGTGTAACAGAATACCCAAACACCAAGCTTGCTTTTTTTATGGCATCTTCAAATATTAAATCTTGAAAAGCATGTAATGTATTGTGGTGAACAAAATCTTTGAGGGGTGCCTGTGCAGGCAAAAAATGCGCAATCTCGTGCACGATTTCGCGTATATCGATTTGATTTGATGTAATCATTTTTAAAATTAAAGGACTAAAATTGGAAATAGCCTAAAGGTATTTAGGCGAAAAAAATACCAATAAAATCAAATTCTAAAAACGCAATCTAACAGATAGATAAAGGGCCTATTTCCCTTCATTTGAAAATATAGCGCAAATAGCGATAACAAAATTACAAGTTGTAATTTATCCTTAAATAAATGAGTAGCAATTAACCATAAATTAGCAAAAAGCGGAAGACCTAAATCAAGAAAATTATCCTCTTCGCCAAACTCAATTTCTTCAACCCAATCTATATGAATCGGAATATTTTGGCCACTTGTTTGAATAATAGAATGCCCATTTTCCTCTTTAATGCCATTAGATTGAAAGGTACAAAAGAACAATCCAGACAAAAAAGCCGAAAGAGCCAATGTAAGAATTAGTAATTTTGTTTTGGTCATTTTTATTTGAAACAAAATTAGGAAAATAATTCGGGTTGAACCTAAATATAAATTTGAAGTTAATTGATTGATGAGACAAAACAAGGATGAATTGAAGTATATTGAGCTGGTAAGAAGGTGTAAAGGATTTGTAAAAAAAATTAGCCTCCTAAAAAAATATACTTTATTTTGCGCCATAAACTATTAAAAAAGTAATCACATGCAATACGATGTAATCGTTATCGGAAGCGGCCCTGGTGGATATGTTGCTGCCATTCGTGCCAGTCAGTTAGGTTTAAAAACAGCTGTTGTTGAAAAAGCCGAGTTGGGCGGAGTTTGTTTAAATTGGGGTTGTATCCCTACCAAAGCTTTGTTAAAATCGGCTCAAGTTTTTGAATATATTAAACATGCCAAAGATTATGGAATAGAAGTTGGGTCGGCCCAACACGATTTCTCTGCGGTAGTAAAAAGAAGTCGGGATGTTGCCAATGGCAAGAGCAAAGGAATTGCTTTCTTGATGAAGAAAAACAAAATAGATGTAATTGCAGGTTATGGTAAATTGGCTGGTGCTAGCAAGGTTGAAGTTACCGATGCTGCTGGAGCCAAGGTGATGCATGATGCAAAGCATATTATTTTAGCTACAGGTGCCAGAAGTAGAGAATTGCCTAATATTAAAATTGATGGCAAAAAGGTAATCGGTTACCGCGAAGCAATGGTATTACCGCAACAACCTAAGAGCATGGTGGTAATGGGCAGTGGAGCCATTGGCTGCGAGTTTGCCTATTTCTATAATTCAATGGGTACCAAAGTTACCATCGTTGAATTTTTGCCTAATATTCTTCCAATTGAAGACGAAGAAGTAAGCAAAGAAGTGGCTAAATCGTTCAAGAAATCGGGTATAGAAATGATGACCAATGCGTCGGTAGAAAGTGTTGATACCGCTGGTACTGGCTGCAAAATAAAAGTTAAAACTGCAGATGGAATGAAAGAAATTGAAGCCGATGTAGTTTTATCTGCAGTGGGCATTCAAACCAATTTAGAGAACTTGGGTTTAGAAGCTTTAGGCATCAAAACAGATAAGGGAAAAGTCTTGGTAGGCGATTTTTATGAAACCAATATCAAAGGCGTTTATGCCATTGGCGATATCGTAAAAGGTCCAGCTTTGGCACACGTATCGAGTGCAGAAGGAATCATTTGTGTAGAGAAAATAGCGGGTCACCACCCAGAGCCATTAAACTACAACAACATACCAGGTTGCACCTATTGCTCGCCAGAAGTTGCTTCGGTAGGCTATACAGAAAAAGCGGCAAAAGAAGCAGGTTATGAAATTAAGGTAGGCAAATTTCCTTTCTCGGCTAGTGGTAAAGCAAGTGCTGGTGGTGTAAAAGAAGGTTTTGTTAAACTTATTTTTGATGCCAAATATGGCGAGTTTCTTGGTGCTCACATGGTGGGAGCCAATGTAACCGAAATGATTGCAGAGGTGGTTGTTGCTAGAAAACTAGAAACTACTGGCATGGAAATTATCAAATCGGTTCATCCTCATCCAACCATGAGCGAAGCCATTATGGAAGCGGCTGCGCTAGCTTATGGCGAATGTATCCATTTATAATTTTGGTTATTTAACAGTAGTTTAACAAAGCGTGCGAACAAGGTGAAAATATAATTGCTAATTTTGCACTCACTCATGTTAAGGAAGACGAGCCAAATTTTTGTTCATTTTTTGCTGCTTATTAGTTTTCTAATGATCAGTGGAGTTTCCATGCAAAAAAGTGGAAAAAAATCTCCCCAACATGTCGTTAAATCAAATACTGTTGCCAATTTCGAATTCCTGGCCGAGCTAGAAGAAAGCGAGCTTGAGCCCAATAACAACGTTGACTTTTACCACCTGTTGCCGTACTCTTATTTAAAGCAAGATTGCGTTTTCAACAGAAAGGAAAGTAACAATTATTGGGAAGCAACTTCCGCTCAGCTCTTAAGTCATGAAGATACGCAAATACTGATTTGCATCTTTAGAATTTGATTTAGAAAAAAAACTAATTCCTAGAATCCATTTTGGGTTCAGACCTTATTTTTTTTTCATTTAATCAAATTATATTCATGCGTATTATCAATATTCCTGCCGATGGATTGGCGGGCCTTAAAAAGCATTGGAAAGACGACCTTCTTTCTGGATTTATCATTTCCTTAATTGCCTTACCGCTATGTCTTGGAATTGCCATGGCATCTGGCGTTCCGCCTATGGCAGGCATTTTAGCTGGCATCATTGGCGGCTTATTTGTATCACTTACCAGCGGCTCTCAATTAACCATTAATGGTCCGGCAGCTGGCTTAGCCGTTATTGTTTTAATGAGCATTGAAGGCTTTAAAAAGATGGCACCAGCAGGCTTTACACCAGAACAAGTTGAAATGTTTGCCTACCAATGTACTCTTGCAGTGGGCGTTGGTTGTGGCGTTTTGCAATTGCTTTTTGGCTTTGTAAAAGCTGGATTTTTAAGCAACTTTTTTCCTTCCTCAGTAGTACATGGCATGTTGGCCGCAATTGGTATTATGATTTTTACAAAGCAGTTTCATACCGCATTAGGGGTAAAACCACAAAGCTCCGAAATGCTTGGTATCATTGCAGAAATACCCAATAGCATTATGAACATGAACCCCGACGTATTCATTATTGCCTTGGTTAGTTTGGCCATTCTAATTGGCCTACCTATGGTAAAAAATAAATTCATTAACCGACTTCCAGCACCCTTAATTGTGATACTGGTTACCATTCCACTTGGACATTTTTTCGATTTAGAAACTGTGCATAAATATTTGTTTTTAAACGGACATGAATACGCGCTAGGACCAAAATTTTTAGTTAATTTACCAGAGAATTTTTTAGACGGAATTGTGTTGCCTAGGTTCGATTATTTATTCACCGGTTTTGGCATTCAAATGATGATTACTTATTCGCTTGTAGCGAGTTTAGAATCACTGCTAACCGCCGCGGCAATTGATAAATTAGACCCTTACAAACGCAATTCAAATTTTAACAGAGAATTGTTTGCAAAAGGATCAGGAAATATGTTGAGTAGCTTTTTAGGAGGATTGCCCATTATTGCAGAAGTAGTAAGGAGTTCGGCCAATGTAAACAATGGCGCTAAAACGCGTTGGGCAAATTTTTACCACGGCTTATTTTTGCTAATTTTTGTTCTGTTTTTAGGCAAAGTAATCCACCAAATTCCATTGGCAGCTTTAGCAGCTATGCTTATGGTAATAGGCTATAGGCTAGCAGCACCAAAGGAGTTTGCCAAAACACATAAGGTAGGAAAAGAGCAATTGGCCATCTTTGTGGCAACCATTCTTTTTACCTTAGCCACAGATTTATTAATTGGAATTCTTGCCGGTATTGTGGTTAAATTAATTATACATGTTATCAATGGAGTGCCTTTAAAAAGCCTTTTTAAACCCTTCTTTACCATGGAAGTGGTAGACGATGAGCATTATATTATTGACGTGGAGCACTCGGCTATTTTTAGCAATTTTATGAGTCTAAAAAAGCAATTAGATAGCTTACCAGAAGGCAAGAAAATTACCATCGATTTTACAAATACAAAACTGGTAGACCACAGTGTGCGCTCGCATTTAAGCGAATTGGCAGAAGCCTATCATAGAAAAAATGGCGAGTTTATCATCATTGGTTTAGACAATCATACCTCGCTATCTAATCATCCAACTGCCACTGTAAAAAAATAGCAAATATGAAAGTAAAAAAAATCGTTTCATATACATTCTTGGGCTTACTTTGGGTCATTCCGTTTTTCGGTCTGACCCAAAGCGCAGCTAACAGAGAATTGAAACTTGCGCTCAACCAAGATGGTTCTAACTATATAAAAGCTACCCTCACCACGCAAGTTTGGGGAAGGTATATAGACAATAACGCAGGTACCACACTCAACGGATACAATAAACCGCAATCGTACGATATTGGATTAAGGCGGATAAGGGCACAGTTTTATGGCAAGTTTCATCCCAAGGTATTTTTCTATACCCAATTAGGCATCAACAATCAAAATGCCAATAACGCCAGAAAGCCAGGCATCTTTTTCCATGATGTGTTAACAGAGTATCAACTTACACAACGAAGCATACAATTGGGGATGGGACTAACCGCGTGGACTGGGTTTGGCAGGTATTCTGCACCTGGTGTGGCCAGTATATTGGGGTGCGATGTACCTTTATATCAGCAAAGCACCAATGATGTTACAGACCAATTTTTGCGCAAGTTAAGCATATACGCAAAAGGTAAATTGGGCAAGTTAGATTACCGTTGGGTGTTTTCAGATCCAATGTCGGTTCAAACCGCAGGAACAGCAGTAAAGCCCTTAAACGCACATTCCGATTTTTCGCAAAAGCCTGCTAAATTGCAAAGCAGCGCTTATGTAATGTGGCAATTTTTGGACGAAGAAAGCAACCTTACGCCTTACATGACGGGCTCCTATTTAGGCAAAAAACGCGTGTTCAATATTGGGGCAGGATACCAATACCAATCGAAGGCCATGTGGCATGTAACCGATACTTTAAAGTTGAGCAGCAGCACCCAAGAAGAAGACTTGTTGAATTACCATGTAGATGTTTTTTACGATGCTCCTGTAGGCAAGAAAGGGGCAGCATTGACGGTTTATGCAGCGGCCACACACATGGGTTTTGGCAAAAAATATTTGCGCAATGCAGCAGTTATGAATGCGGCCGATGCTGCTAGTAAAATGAGCTTAAATGGTGGAGGCAACGGCGCTCCACTTTATGGCACTGGCAATGTTGTGTATGCGCAAGTAGGTTATTTATTGCCAGCCATAGGTAAAAACGAAATTCACTTACAACCTTATGTGCAATTTATGCAGGCAAATTATGACGCATTGGCCCAACCTATGCAACTTTTTGATGTAGGAATTAATTATTTTATAGATGGTCATCGGTCAAAAATCACGATCGACTATCAAAATAGGCCCGATTATCAAATAATCGACTCCAAGGTTGGTTCAAGAAAAAGCGCCATAATACTGCAACTTCAGGTCGCCATTTAATTTTTTAGTCAATTTTATTTTTTTTGTAAAAAAAACACCATGATTTTCATCATTTTATTACATATATTTATCCTTGATTTTCGTGGAAAGAAATTTTGAGTTTTGAGAACTCAAAGTAAAGTTTATTTTTGCCCTACTTAAAAACAGACAATTGCCTGATTATGACAAACAAAGACATCTCAGAAAAAGTAATGAAGAGTGCTGGTAAATCGCATCTCAATCTTACCCCTGCCGAATTGGTTCGCCATGCCATTATCAATGGAGAAGGAACCTTAAATGATTCTGGAGCCTTAATGGCCGATACAGGAGAATTTACCGGCAGGTCGCCAAAAGACAAATTCACCGTTTGTGACGCAAAAACAGAGAACACCGTATGGTGGGGAGATGTTAATTTCAAATTTGATGAATCAAAATTTGATGTGTTATTAGACAAGGTAATTAATCACTATGCTGGAAAGCAAGTTTATGCGCGTGATGCGTATGCTTGTGCAGACAGCCGCTACAAATTAAAATTGCGTGTGGTTAATGAAACTGCCTACCACAATTTATTTTGCTACAACTTATTTTTACGTCCGGAAGCGGCCGAAGCAGCAAACTATGAGCCAGAGTGGTTAATTTTAAATGCACCTAGCTTTAAAGCGGTGGCTGCAGAAGATGGTACCCGTCAACACAATTTCTCTATCATTAATTTCACCAAAAAAATCATCTTGATTGGTGGAAGTGGTTATACAGGAGAAATGAAGAAAGGTATCTTTACGGTATTAAATTATCTTTTACCTGAAGAGCGAAACACGCTTTCTATGCATTGCTCGGCAAACATTGGTAAAGATGGCGATACCGCTATTTTCTTTGGTTTGTCTGGTACTGGAAAAACTACCTTAAGTGCTGATCCAAATCGCAAATTAATTGGCGATGATGAGCATGGTTGGACAGACGACAGTGTATTCAATTTTGAAGGTGGATGTTATGCAAAATGCGTTGACTTAACCCAAGAAAAAGAACCCCAAATTTTCAATGCCATTAAGTTTGGTGCCTTGTTAGAAAATACCCGTTTCATTCCTGGTACTTCTATGGTTGATTATACCAATATTAGTGTTACAGAAAACACCCGTGCAGCTTATCCAATTGATGCAATTGATAATATTGCCATTCCTTCGGTAGGAAAAATTCCAGAGAATATTTTCTTTTTAACTGCAGATGCTTTTGGTATTTTACCTCCAATTTCTAAATTAACACCAGAGCAAGCTATGTATAGTTTCATTAGTGGTTATACTGCTAAAGTTGCCGGCACAGAAGCAGGTGTTACAGAACCACAAGCTACTTTCTCTGCTTGTTTTGGCAAGGCTTTCCTTCCATTACACCCAGGTAAATATGCAAAAATGTTGGGCGAAAAATTGAAAGCCAATCCAAAAATCAATGTTTGGTTAATCAATACTGGTTGGACAGGCGGCGCATACGGTGTTGGTTCAAGAATGAAATTGCCTTTAACCCGCGCCATGATTACAGCCGCATTAACGGGCGATTTAAACAAGGTAGGTTTTGAAGCACATCCAGTTTTTGGATACCAAATGCCAACTAGCTGTCCTAATGTGCCAGATGAATTGTTGAATCCACGCAATACTTGGAGCGATAAATCGGCATACGATGCGCAAGCAAACAAATTGGCGAACATGTTTGTGAAAAACTTTGAACAATATGCTAGCGGAGTAGATGCCGATATTTTAGGCGCTGCACCAAAAGCTACACAACAAGCATAAGCTTTGTGAAATACTTTTTAGGAAAGAGACACTCATTAGGGTGTCTCTTTTTTATTTTTATCAATAATTAACCATGCAATCCGATCCCAAAGAAAAACATGACCCTGGATTTTTGTTTTCACTCAACCTCATGTTGTTGGGCGGTACCCTGTTGCTCTTTGTTATCATTACCCTTAACAAACTGTTTATTCATTACCAAAGCGAATCCTTCGACCATTCTAGGGGAATGTTATATTCTATCAATATTTTGGAAACTGAATCCTTTAGCATCAACAGCGTTTCGGAACTCTACCTCACCTGGTTTTCTTTCCTCATTTCCCTTGCTGGCTTGGTGGCAATTGTGGTTAAATTGGCCAAATCTTGGAAGTATTAAATGCAGCTTTTTTATTACCCAAATTTACAAGAACAAGAAAGCTTTTCCTTTGGTGAAGAAGAATCGAAGCATTGTATAAAAGTGCTTCGTAAAAAGAACGGCGACCAGCTTCAACTCATAGATGGCAAAGGCTTTGAGGCAAAGGCTATCATCACCCAAGATCATCCAAAAAAATGTTCCGGTTTAATCAAACAACGCATACAACATAAGCCAGCGCGCAACTATTACGTGCACTTGGCCATTGCCCCAACAAAGAACCTAGACCGCATAGAATGGATGCTCGAAAAGGCCATAGAAATTGGCCTCGATGAAATAACATTTCTGCAATGCCAAAACAGCGAACGCGTAAAATTAAACTTAGAGCGCTTTCATAAAATTGCTATTTCGGCCATTAAACAAAGTAAGCAGTATTACTTGCCCATCATAAATCCTTTGGTTTCCTTTCAAGATTTTGTTGAAAAAAGCGCTTTGGTTCAGACCAAATTTATTGCTTGGTGCCCAACAGAAGACACCCAAACTTTATTTAAACAAATTCCCTTAAACAGGCCCTCCAACCATATTTTATTGGTGGGTCCTGAAGGAGATTTTACAAGCGATGAAGTGATGTTGGCTCAAACCAAAGGCTATATACCATGCACATTAGGCAAAAACATTTTGCGCAGCGAAACAGCCGGCCTATTTGGCATAAGCTTATTTGCCGCCAAGCATTTAGGCTAAGGCAATAACAACAAATTTGCAAACGCCTTTAGCACACCATTTTCTTTTAATTGAACAGAATATACACCCGATTGGTTAGGCAAATTGGCACCAGAAAAAGTAAAAATCCTTTGACCATTAATGGTTTGATCATTCAAAACAGTGAGCGATTGTGAAGCATAACCTGTGGCGTTTATCATGCAAAAAGTTAAGCTGCCCAACAAACTATTATTTCCCAACACAAGCTCAAAAGTTTGATTTTGGCTGAGTGAAATAGACAGTGGATTGGGCATTAAAAACATAGACAAAAAACTACTCGTATTGCTAGGAGCTAAATACTCCAAGGCACCAAAATCTGGCAAGCTTCCTTGCGGTCTGCTCACTCCCACTAAATCCCTATTTAAAAAAGAATTGGCCAAAACAATGCTCCCCACACCCGCATCCACCGCGGTAGATAAACCTTGTAACCCGTAATCGCCTTGAGAGAAATTATTAAAATTCACCGCCTGAATTTCGTTGCTATAGAAATTATTGCCCAAGGTGCTTTTATTGTTTACCGAAATAAAAGATGGTGCAAACACGGTTGAATAATTAGGCACTGAATTGCTGGCATAAATTCCATTAATAGGCGTTGCCATGGTTTGATTTATATTGGTATCAATAAGTATCAAATTATTGACAAATTGACTATTGAAAATATAAGCAAATGAATTGCCATTAATTCCTTGCGGGGCCCAAGTATTATAAGGCGCACCCACCCGGTAAATTTTAGGAATTAGGATGGTATTATGTGCTACTAAATAAGGCAATTTAGGCACATTTACATCTTTACAAACTTTGTCGTTTATATAAATGCCATAGGTTAAGCTTGAATTAACCAACTGCCCTAAATTATTAAAGGTACCTCGCACGGCAGCAGAATTTCCTGGATTAATGATAAGGTTATTATAGATCGAAGTTCCCACACCAAAACATTGAATACCGCTTCCTTTTCCGTTCTTAATGATGTTGCGGTATACCTTGGCTTGAGAAGGCTGTCCAATAAAAATTCCAGATTGCTGATTCATCACATCTGCCCAACTGTCGTTTATCACATAATTATCATAAATCTCCACAGCCTCTGCCGCGGCTACTTGTATGCCATCCCAGCCCGCACTGTCCACTATATTTTCATACACCTTTACACCCATAATCTTATGGGGCAAAACATTGCCATTAAAGGCTGGATTGGTACAGGTTAATTTAGCACCTGCACCATCTGCATAACTGGTATTACCAATGTAAAAACCCTCGTTGCCCACATGGTGAATATAATTATGGTGAAACCTTAAATCGTACATCACAAATGAGGTATAACTTAAAATATTGCTGCAATTCATATCGGTTTTTGCAACCATACCACTCGAAGAAACCCGACTAACCTCTAAGCCTTCCACCTCAAAGTTACTGCTAAAATAATTAATGCTTAGGGCCGAACCTAAAGGCACTTGCGTAATTAAAATGCCATAAGCCAAGCTTGGGTTATTCTTGCCACTAAGCTTGATATACCGGCAATTAGAAAAACTCAAACCATAATATCCACCAATGGGTTTAGTAAAAATTACTTGAGAATTTTGGTTACAAATAACAATTGGATTTAACGAATCGCCCAATAAGTTATCTATGCGCATAGGGTTTCTATTACCACCCACCAGTAGCAACGAATCGCCATTACTTATATTCACATCTAAGGTATTATAAACTTGGCTCGCCTGCCCTGCGTTAAGCGCATTATTCTGTCTAATCCAATCTACTCCAGATGGAACAACAATGCTTGTGGCAATTAGGCTGTTTTGCAAAAATGCAAATAAGAGAAGTAAGGATAGCTTATGTATAATTTTCATAGGTAGAATTATTTAAAAGTTCAATTTAAATAATTTTCTAGCACAAAACAAATAGAAAATTAGGCTAGTTGAATAGCGTAATGCCCATGCCTATTTTAAAACCTCCCAAATAACATTTTTGTTTAGTTAAATTGTTTAAACTAAGCCAAAACGGCCAATGCGTTATTACTTTTTTCAGTATTAACCTTGGCAAAACAATCAAATGGTATTAACCATTTAATAAAGATAGGCAAAGTAACAAAGATAAGGGCCCTAAGCCAACAGAATTAGTAAAAAAATAATCCAATTTATTATGCAAAGCCCACATAAAGAAATGTTTTTGTTGAATTCGTAAAAAAATAATCCAATTTATAATGCAAAGCCCACATATTTGTACCATGAAGTTGATAAAGGTTCTTATACTCATTACTGCCCTCGGAATGCTCCAATCTTTTTCCCCGCCAGAAATTAAAATTGCGCGCTTAAAATACAATGGAGGTGGAGATTGGTATGCGAATAAAACATCCTTACCCAATCTGTTAAAATTTTGCAACCGACAATTATCCTTAAATCTGGCAGTAGAAGAAGATATTGTTGATGTAGGAAGCGCCGAGTTATTTAATTATCCTTTTGTGCATTTAACGGGACATGGCAATGTTATTTTGAGCGACCAAGAAGCTAAAAACTTACGCAATTATTTAGTGGCAGGCGGGTTTTTACATGCCGACGACAATTACGGATTGGATAAATTTTTTAGAAAGGAAATGAAAAAAGTTTTTCCCGAGTTAAGCTTTGTAGAATTGCCTTTTAACCATCCCATTTATCACCAGGCATTTCAATTTACCAATGGCCTCCCTAAAGTACATGAGCACGACAACAAACCACCACAAGGATTCGGGATAATCTACGAAGGAAGGTTGGTTTGTTTTTATACCTACGAATGCGATTTGGGCAATGGCTGGGAAGACCAAGAAATCTATAACGACCCAGAAGCCACACGCACCAAGGCCTTACAAATGGGCGCAAATATTATTCAATATGCCTTTACAAAATAAAAAAGCCAAATCTTCTTCTGAAACTACTTTCCCAAGGTTTACTATTTAGTCAATAATTCCCGCCATTTCATAATCAACCTATAAAGGACTAGTAATACTTTTAGAAGCATTTAAAATTTCCATCGCTACAATATTTCCATGGGCATCATAATCTAAATTAACACCTGGTTTTTCCTCCTCACTTTCAGTTATGGCATTGTTGTTAAAAACAATTTTCATAACATCTACTTCTTTATCGAATCTAACTTTCATAGATCCAATATTTTAAAACCTTACTTGTTTTATCAATGGCTAAAAATAGTCATAACAAAAAATCTACCCCATTTTCATTAACGGTAGTTTGATAGATTAACCCAACGCCTTAATCTCACTTACCAATTCTGTAAGCGCTTTCTTGGCATCGCCAAACAACATACTTGTTTTAGATTTGTAGAAAAGTTCGTTCTCAATGCCTGCATAACCTGCTTTCATAGAACGCTTATTTACAATTACGTTGGCGGCATTTTCTACATCCAAAATTGGCATCCCAAAAATAGGCGAATTTGGATCTGTTTTAGCCGCAGGATTTACCACATCATTTGCCCCAACCACCAATACCACATCGGTTGAATTAAACTCTGGATTAATCTCTTCCATTTCAACCAACTTATCGTAACTCACATTACTTTCTGCCAACAACACATTCATGTGCCCTGGCATACGTCCGGCCACTGGATGAATAGCATATTTAACTTCCACACCTTCCGACTCTAACAACAGCTCCAAATCGTGCACCACATGCTGCGCTTGGGCCACTGCCAATCCATAACCGGGTACAATAATTACCTTCTTTGCATAGCGCATTAAAATGGCGGCATCACTTGCACTTACTTCTTTTATGCTACCTTCAAAAGTTGAACTGCCCACCGCTTCGCCTTTGGCTCCTCCACCAAAGTTTCCAATTAACACATTGAGCAAAGAACGGTTCATGGCCTTACACATCACAATGGTCAGTAAGGTTCCGGCTGAACCAACCAATATTCCCCCTACCAACATGACTTTGTTATCGTATAAGAATCCACCGCAAGCCGCAGCAACACCAGTAAAAGAGTTCAATAAAGAAATTACAACCGGCATATCTGCACCACCAATTGGCAACACAAATAATATTCCGTAAAGCAAAGACAAGGTTAAAACCAAATAGAAGAACAAGGTGATATTGCCACCTGTGCCAGAAATAACCATATAGGCAATACCAAAAATGACCAATAGCAAGCCTATATTGATGACTTGTTGCTGCCCAAATGATTTATCTTTAACGTTGCCACTTAATTTACCCCAAGCTACCATACTGCCCGAAAAAGAAACAGAGCCAATGATCATACCTACAAGAATAATTAATAATTTTCCAGCCAACGCTGCCGAAGCACCAGGTGCTAAAAACATAACTGCTGCAATTGGGTTCGACAAAGCATCGCTTAGGTGTTGAAATTCGATGATGGAAATTAGCATGGCACAAGCGCCTCCCATTCCATTAAACAAACTCACCATTTCTGGCATGGCTGTCATTTGAACCTTCTTTGCTGCAATAAAACCTAAGACAGTACCTACTGCCAATCCACCAAAAATAAAGGGTAGGTTATGCAAATGTTTAGCCTCTCCAGCATCATCATAAGTATATAAAAATATGGTGCCAAAAATAGCAATGGTCATACCAAAGGCTGCTATTAAATTGCCCTTTCTTGCCTTAGCCGGATTACCCAAAAACTTTAGTCCGATAATAAATGTTACCGAGCCTATAAGGTATATAATTTGAAGAATATATTGATTGATCATAATCTAAATATTGAATGATAAATTAGCTGCTCCTATTTCTTTTTCTTAAACATTTCCAACATCCTATCCGTTACCACAAATCCACCCACCACATTTAAGGTTCCTAAAACCACAGCCAAAAAACCTAATATAAGAGACAAGGTATGTTCTGCTTGCCCCATAACAATAATGGAACCAATAATTACTACACCATGAATGGCGTTAGCGCCGCTCATGAGCGGTGTATGAAGCACGCTTGGCACATGGCCAATAAGTTCTATCCCTACAAAAATCATGAGAATGATGAGGTAGAGGAGTTCGATGTTTTGGTTTATAAATGATAGCATTTTAATTATGAATTATGAGTTATGAATTATAAATTATGAGTTATGAGTTATGAGTTATGAGTTTCTATTCATTCAAAATTCATAATTCATAATTCATAATTATTTAAGAATATTCCCTTGATGACAAATAAGGGTGCCTTTGGTGATGTCTTCCTCTAGTTCCCATTTAAAAGCATCTTTTGTGGCTAAATGAGTTAATAGGTTTTGAATATTTTTGGCATAAAGTTCACTCGCATTTTGTGGTAAGGTAGCAGGTAAGTTTCCTTGACCAATAACAGATACGCCATGCTTTACCACGGTTTTATCCAATTCGCTTAATTCGCAATTTCCGCCCTGCTCTACCGCCATATCCACAATTACACTGCCCAATTTCATTTGCTTCACTTGGTCTTCTGTAATTAAAATAGGGGCTTTTCTTCCCATTACCAAAGCGGTTGTAATAACTAAATCTGCCATAAATAAACTTTTATTTACCGCCTCTTTTTGTTTGGCCAAATATTCTGCAGAAACCTCTTTGGCATAACCACCTTCAACCTTGGCTGCCTCATCACTTTTAACCTCAATAAACTTTCCACCCAAACTCTCTACCTGCTCTTTTGTTTCTGGTCGCACATCGCTCACTTCTACAATAGCACCCAAACGTTTTGCGGTAGCAATAGCTTGCAATCCAGCCACACCTGCACCATAAATTAGCACCCTCGATGGTATTACAGTTCCCGCAGCGGTCATTAACATTGGAAATATTTTACCCATATTGGCCGCCCCTAAAATTACGGCCTTATAACCAGCCAAATTCGCTTGAGAACTTAAGGCATCCATGTTTTGTGCACGCGAAATTCTAGGGATGGCATCCATGCTAAAAGCACTTATTTTTCGGGCATTTAATTGCTGAACCAATTCTGCATTAAATCCGGCATACATATAAGATATTGAAGCCGCACCTTCTTTTAGCAAGGCAATTTCTGAAGCATCGGGGGCATTCACCTTTGCCAAAATATCACAACCAGCAATGGCATCTGCCTTTGCCACAATGGTACAACCTACTTTGGAATATGCCTCATCGCTAAAATTGGATGCATATCCACATTGAGATTCAACTACCAACTCGTGGCCATTCTTAATCAACTGCTGAGCAACCTGCGGCGTTATAGCCACCCTGTTCTCACCTTGTCTTATTTCTTTAACTACTGCAATCTTCATTTGTTAAACGCTTTCCTTTGGTTTAATTTGAACAATGGAATTTGTTTCAATTATACATCAATTTGCTAATTTACCAGCTAATAAAAATCATGTTTAAGATTGCTTTTTCGCCATTGTACGCCCACCCACTGCCAGAAGGCCACCGCTTTCCCATGCTAAAATACGAGCTAATACCCAAACAATTGCTCTACGAAGGTATCATTGAAGAAAGCAATCTGTTTGAACCAATGCCTGCTGCAGAATCAGATATTTTGCTTACCCACGACAAAAATTATTTCCAAAACCTTAAGCAACTGTCGCTAGACCCTAGCCATATTCGCCGCATCGGATTCCCCTTGTCAAAGGAATTGGTTCAGCGCGAAATTTGTTTAATACAAGGCACCTTAGATTGCGCCCTTTATGCATTGGAGCATGGCGTTTCAATGAACATAGCCGGCGGCACGCACCACGCTTTTGCCCACAAAGGAGAAGGATTTTGCTTGCTCAACGACATAGCCTTCGCGGCCAATGTTTTGTTACATAGAAAATTGGTTCAGAAAATATTAGTCATCGATTTAGATGTGCACCAAGGCAATGGAACCGCAACCATTTTTAAAAACAACCCACAAGTTTTCACTTTTAGCATGCATGGCAAAGACAATTATCCCTTTCACAAAGAAAAATCAGATTTGGATATTCCGCTAGAACTTGGAACCACCGATGCCATTTATTTAGACCTGTTGAAAAATAATTTATCGACAATTTTGGATCAGGAAAATCCCGATTTCATATTTTATTTGTGTGGAGTGGATGTTTTAGCGACCGATAAATTGGGAAAATTAAACCTTTCTGAGCTTGGTTGCAAAGAAAGAGACCTCCTTGTTTTGGGCGCTTGCAAGCAACTCAAAATTCCCGTAGCAGGCGCAATGGGAGGAGGTTACAGCACCAAAATTGCCGACATTGTGAATGCCCATTGTCATACCTTTAAAGTGGCTCAAAAACTTTTTTTCTAAAAATGAAAATTCCTGTTGATTTTTTAATTGTTGGAGATTTATTTCACGACCTCAAAGGGAAAGTTTTTTTTTCCTTGACATAATGAATTTTTTAACGCTTAAATTTGTAGAGAGAAAAAAATTACTAGCATGACTAAGGCTAAAAAACCAGCAGCAAAGGTGGCGGCAACCAAGAGCAGTGCAAAGCCAGAACCTAACAAGAAAACACATCCAAAGAAGAGCTACATGGTAGACGATGAAGATGATGAATTAGACTTGGACGACAAAGAAGCGAATGACGATATAGATTCATTGGATGTAGATCCAGATGATGCAGATATTGTTAGTCCTAAAACGTTTGATCCATTTGAGGATGATGAGGATGAGGATGATTTTTAATCAGTGGTAACGCATGAAGAAAAGCTACTAACTCACACATAAAAAAAGCCGCAATGTTTGCGGCTTTTTTTATGTTGGCGAAACTCTACTAAGGACACTTATATTTAATTTTTTAAACCCGATTTCCTATTTGGTTAAGCTCTTTTCAATAGCCAGGTATATTTACCAAATATTTAATTTCTTATAAAATTAGCTTAGTTTATTAGATTGACACTTATTTGTAAAAGCCTTAACTACCTGCGTTTCCAAACAATGGTAGGTGTTTGCTACATTATAAAAGCCTTAACTACCTGCGTTTCCAAACAATGGTGGGTGTTTGTGTCACATTACTTTTATTTAGCGCCCTATCGTATATAAAGAACTTGTACAAAACAGTGTCTTTGGCAAAAGGCTGTGGCGACGGAAAAATATGAACTTCAATATCACCTCGTATGGCTTTATGCCTTCCTTCCGGCGTTATATTTTCTACCCTAAAATTGTACTTTAGGGTATCATAAATTGGCGGCACAGAATCTGGTTCAAGCTCTTGTAAAATCAAGCTAAACTGGTTGTCTATTAACTCATAATAATCGATGTTCAAATTATAATGAAAAGGATTGGAGGCCCGGTTATACCTATCGCGACTGGCTTGAAAGGGTGGAAAAGTATCGCCCTGATCCAAACCAATATCGCCATCGCCATCTTTAAAGGTAAATGCCAGCACCATTAAAGAATCGGTGCCATTAGCCGACTTATAAAAAGTGGCCGATTTATATTCAATTGCGGGTATGGTAGAATAAATTTCCTTTTTTTGGCACGTGGTGAGCAGCAAAACAAGGACAATAAATAATAAACCTATATATTTGGTCGGATGAATCATCTGGAGACGCTTTTATTTGAATCAAAGGTAAGTAATTTTGACGAATTGAGCTTGGAGCTTTTCCATTTCCAATACCAACGCAACAAGGTGTACAAAAATTATTGTACTTATCTAGGCATTGAAGATGCTAAGGAAATAAAGGATGCCTATAAAATCCCTTATTTGCCTGTAGAATTTTTCAAAACCTTTGAGGTAAAATCCTTTGAAGATGCGCCCCAAAAAATATTTTACAGCTCCGCTACTGGCGGCAATGGCCAGAGCAAACATTTTGTAAAAGACCTAGCCATATATGAAAGCAGCTTTACCCATGCCTTTCAAAATTATTTTGGTTCAGTCCAAAACCAATGCATTTTAGGCCTACTTCCCTCCTATTTAGAAAGAGAAGGCAGCTCCCTTATTTACATGGTTCAGCAACTGATGCGCCTTTCTAAACATCCCTTAAACGGCTTTTTTCTTTACGAACACGAAACCTTAAAGGAGCGCCTTTCACAGCTTGAGCGATTGGGTCAGCCCTATTTTATTTTTGGCGTTAGCTTTGCCTTACTCGATTATGCACAAAAATTTCCTACCCCACTTACCCACGGAAAAATCATAGAAACCGGAGGCATGAAGGGCCGCAAAAAAGAAATTACCAAGCCCCAACTTTACGCGGAATTGATGGAAACATTTGCCACCAAAAACATCTATAGCGAGTATGGCATGACCGAGCTAATGAGTCAGGCATACGCCAGCATAGATGGCTGCTATCATTGTCCGCCATGGATGCAAGTATCGGTGGTAGACCCCAACGATCCATTTACAGAAGTAGCATTTGGCAAGACCGGTCTGATCCGAATCATCGATTTAGCAAACAAATATGCATGTGGGTTTATCTTGAGCTCCGACCTTGGCAAAAAACACCCCAACGGAACTTTCGAAGTCCTTGGCCGCTTAGATAACAGCGACTTAAGAGGATGTAGCCTAATGGTTTAGTTTTTAGATCATAGTTTTTAGTTTAGTTTAGTTTAGTTTTTAGCTTGAAGCTAATGCCTTATTCTTAATAATTTAGCCTAATTGTGCAATTAATTATGAATTATGAATTATGAATTATGAAAAAAAAACTTTCATGAACCACCCAATAACTCATAACTCATACTTCATACTTCATACTTCATACTATAGCCTAATTGTGCAATTAATTATGAATTATGAATTATGAAAAAAAAACTTTCATGAACCACCCAATAACTCATAACTCATACTTCATACTATAGCCTAATTGTGCAATTAATTATGAATTATGAATTATGAATTATGAAAAAAAAACTTTCATGAACCACCCAATAACTCATAACTCATACTTCATACTATAGCCTAAT
>Ga0163151_10000198_pt1 | contig 107000 bp, 80 predicted proteins | sample OliLakLV19MP5IB2_FD_145596 | JGI IMG/M metagenome (GOLD analysis project Ga0163151, IMG submission 145596) | Freshwater microbial mat bacterial communities from Lake Vanda, McMurdo Dry Valleys, Antarctica - Oligotrophic Lake LV.19.MP5.IB-2 | ecosystem: Environmental > Aquatic > Freshwater >...
GGTTTCGACTGGGGCGGGAAGGGGGGGGGCGGGTGTGGCGACTCCACCCCCGGCGCCGACGCCGGGAAGCCGGACGTCACGCCCGCCGCGTCCCCATGCATTGCGCTCTCGATCCGCTACGGGCACCTCGATCTGAGGGGGGGGCGCGCCGCCCGACGGATGGCTCGGCCCCGAATCATGCCCCCACCAGGGGATTGCGTAGTAGCCCCGCCAAGCGGCGGGAGCGAGGCCGGTCGGTCCAGCCATCAGAATCAAATCCATCTCTGAGTGGCACCCGACGCACTCGCCTGCGCCTGGCTCAGGCGAACGGGACATTCCCGTGAGCTCCCGAGTCGGGTGGCCCAGCATCGTGAAGCAGCCGGAGAGGAGGAGGGCGCCTCCGAGCGGGATCACGTGGACTCCGAGTTCTGACCTCGCCATGGCTTGATCCCCTTGTTACCGCTGGCGCACTCCCCCGAGGAGCTGCGCGGACGCTCAAACCACTGCCACCCCAGCGAGTTTCGCGAATCTGTGCGGAGAGTGGACCAGGGCGCTGGAAGAATCTCGAAAAAACTTCCAGTCGCACCGAACGATCGGGCGTCCAAGTGTGAGCGCTCGAGAACAGACTGGTTCGAGTGCCGGAACTGACGGTACGGGCCTCGAGTAGAACAGCGCCGCGCGGACGCGGCCCAGGAGAAGGAATCCCATGAACGGCTTCACCCAGACGAACGCGATCGAGACGAAGCGGGTTGCTCCCGTCTTCACCGCTCTCCCGGATGAGAGCTTGATGGAGCACATCGTCCGCGGGTCGGAAGCCGCGTTTGCCGCGCTCGTCGACCGTTATCGCGCCCGGATCGTGAACCTCGTCAGCCGGTTCATCAACGATCGCGACCGGGCCCAGGAGATCTCCCAGGAGGTCTTCCTGCGCATCTTCATCCACCGGGAGCGGTACCAGCCGACCGGGAAGTTCAGCACCTGGATGTACACCATCGCCGTCAACCTGGCGAAGAACGAGATCCGTCGGCGAGTCCGTGCCAAGGACAGCGTCAGTTTGGACAAGTTGGTGGAGATGACGGGCGACGCCGGCCGGTTCACGGCCGACCCGGGTCCCCGGCCCGACCGGGGGCTCCACCGGCGCGAAGTCCAGGAACAGGTCGGCGCGGCGCTCGCGCGCTTGCCCGAGAGGTACCGAGAGGTGATCATCCTCCGCGATGTACAGCAGCTATCGTATGAGGAGATCGAGAAGGTCTTGAACATCCCGGGAGGGACCGTCCGTTCACGCATCAATCGAGCGCGTACGGCCCTCCAGGAAATGCTGAGCCCGATGGTGGAGGGGGGGATCGATGAATTGTAGAGAGGCGCACTCGCTCTTCTCGGCGAAGCTCGACGGCGAGCTGTCGGCCTGCGGGGCTCGCGATCTCGAGTTGCATGTGCTGCGCTGCGATGACTGCGACGCCCGGTGGAAGTCGATGTCGTTGACCGTGCAACTGGTTCGTTCGATCCCGGCGCCGTTGCTGGATCCAGGTTTCGTCTGTCAGGTGATGGATCGCGTCCGCGCGCACGAGATCGCCGAGCGTCGTGAGAAGGTTCTCTCCGCTCGACGCGTGAGCCCGCTCACGGCGTTGGCGTCGTGGGCACAGAGTTGGAGAGAGACGTTCTCGCTCCGTCCGGTGTTGCGTCCTGTGCCGGTCGCCGTCGTCACCGCGCTCACCTTTGGATTGGTCACAGGCTATCTCGCGCAGGATCCGCTCTCCGATTGGACCGGAGCGCAGGCGCGGAACGACCGTCTCTCGGCGAGATCCGCGGAGTTCTCCGATCCCGGACGTGCTGGAGATGACGCGAGCGCGCGTGGTCGGACGAATGCATCGAGTCCGGCCGGTGTCGGCTCCGTCGATTCCAGCCTTCCAGAGACGGCCGGTTCCGAGGAGAACACGACTCCGTTCGCGGACGCGTTGGCCGAGCGCGAGCGCGGTTTCGCGACAGGTTCGATCGATTCGCTGGTCGAGCCCGACGCTTCGATCGAGGTATTGGCGCCCGACTGGTGGTCAGCCGAGCCTCGCCGCTCGCTCATCCAGCAGACTCGTGTTCAGACGTTCTGAGCACCGCCCGAAATCCCCATCCACGAATCGGGGAGATGCCGTTCCCCGATCGACAGGTCGCGAGATGACGAGCAGGAAACGGCGCAGCCTCGGCCTCTCCGCGCGCGTCTTGCTCGCCTCGGCCGTCGTCTGGGCCGTCCTCGCCGCGGCGTCGCCCTCGCTCACGCGCGGCCTCCCACTCCCCGCCCGCGACGAGTCTCCGCTCGGCCGCGTGCTCGCGAGCCTCTACAACCACGGTGAGCCGGGCGTCGTGCAGGTCATCGCGAGGCGTCCCGTCGGACCTTGCGCCGGTTCGGCGGATGGGTGGAAGCGATCGGAAACCGCGCGCCCGGTGCGCGTCACGTTGCGTTCGACCGGCGTCGTGATGGACCGGGAAGGTCGGATCCTCGCGTGCGCGGACGGCGCACAGCCGGCGGACAGCATCACGGTGGTGTCGGCGGACGGGCAGCGCCGCGTCGCGAGATTCCTGACGCAAGACGTGCCGTCAGGTCTCGCTCTCCTCGTTGTTCACGATGCCGTGGGTTTGGTTCCTTGTTTCGGCGCCGAACCATTAGAGCCTCTGGACGACGGGGATTGGGTCGTGGTCCATGGATTCCAGGACACCGCCGGCGCACTCGAACTCCGGCTCGGGCGGATGCAGCGGGTGCTCACCGCCGCCGGACCGTCCCAACGCGCGTTCCGCGTCGCGATGTCGGGAAGTGGCGGCGCCTGCGGGTCGGCAGTTTTCGACGGTTTCGGCCGTCTCCGTGGAATGGTGGTGAATGTCGGAGTAAGAGAAGACGCCGACGCCTTCGTCGGCGGCTGTCCGGCTGCGCTCTCGTATCTGCTCGAGAGCGATCAGGTGAGTGCGCTGTCTCGCCCTGGACTCCTGGGACTCTACGAGAGCATGCGTCAGAATGCCGATCATCCCGTCGGGTTTCTGGGTGTGCAGGTGGCGCTCGTCGACAGCACGGCGATGTCTGTCGGCGAGGGCCGAGCGCTCTCGTCCGGTCCCGTTACGATCTCTCGCATCATGCGAGGAAGTCCGGCTGAAATCGCGGGGCTTCGCGCCGGCGACCAGATCGCCTCGTTCGATGGCGTGCCGGTGGGCAGGGTGGAGCATGTCACCGAGCGGATTGCGCCGCTCACGCCGGGGGCCGTGGTGAGAGTTGGTGTTCTTCGCCAGGGCGCGCCTCTTGTCCTGACCGCCGAGGTCGGAGATCGGACTTCTATGCAGTGGCTCGAGCGGCAGATGCGGCTGAACCAGGGGTTGCACGTGCAGTTGCGAGATCGGATGGGGAAACAGGAGCGGTACCTCCGACTCCTGGAGAGACTCGAGGATCGGTATCGCTGAGTTCCCGGCGCACTTTGACGCTCGGGATGGACGCGTGATACAGTCCGGACGCAGGGATCGGGCTGTGACTCGATCGGGCTATGACTGGACCGGGCGATGACCCGGATTTTTTTTGCCGCCCGGCGCGCTGTTGCGGCGAGGAGGTGGGTTGATCGAGATCGACGTGCGCCTCGGCGCACGGAGTTATCCAGTCAGTATCGGATCCTGGCGCGATTGGGACCTCCGGAGTGTGGTCCGTGACCGCAACCGTGGCTCGGCCCGATGGGCCCTTGTCGCCGACCGGAAGGTCTGGGAGGTCTGGGGCCGTGATCTCGAGGCGTGCGCGGGCAGCGCCGGTCTCGAGTTCCACCCGCTCCTGCTCGACGCTGGCGAGGCGCAGAAGAGTCACGAGACCCTCTTTCGCATCTACGACCACCTCCTCGCGACCCGTACCCGGCGCGACGGCGTCGTCGCCGTCTTCGGCGGGGGAGTGTTGGGCGATCTGGTCGGATTCGCCGCCTCCACGTACCAGCGAGGCATCTCCTACATCCAAGCCCCCACGACGCTGCTTGCGCAGGTGGACAGCTCGGTCGGCGGCAAGACCGGGCTGAACTACGGTGGCCACAAGAACATGATCGGCGCGTTCCACCAGCCTTCCGCCGTGTTCATTTCGCCGGAGTGGTTGGCCACGCTCCCGAGCCGAGAATTCTGCGCCGGCCTCGCGGAGGTGGTGAAGTGCGGCGTGGTGCGCGACGCAGAATTGCTCGGAATCCTCGAGACCGAAGAGCCGGACCGCCTGCTGCACTCCGCACGACTCGAGGAGGTCATCGCCCGCGCGGTCGCGGTCAAAGCCAGCGTGGTGGAGGCGGACGAGACCGATCAGGGTCTGCGCCACATCCTCAACTTCGGGCACACGATCGGCCATGCGCTCGAGGCCACGTCCGGGTTCTCCAGATATCTTCACGGCGAGGCCGTCGCCATCGGAATGGTGGGCGCGCTGCATCTCTCGGTCGCGGAGGCCGGACTCGCCAAAGGCGACCTCGAACGAATCGAAGCGCTCCTCCTTCGGTTCAGGCTTCCCGTACGGGCTTCGGACGTTTCCGCCGACGCGCTGATGTCAGCGCTCTCGATGGACAAGAAGGCGCAAGAGAGCGGGGGGGTCTGGGTGTTGACAGACGGGATGGGTCGTTCTACGGTCTCACGCCAGGTCAACGAGCCCAATGTTCGATCCGCGCTGCGCTACATCGGAGCCGCTTGATGCGCGTTCTCGTCCTTCACGGGCCGAACTTGGATCTGCTCGGGGAGCGGGAGCCGCACCTCTATGGGACCGAGACGCTGCTGGAACTCGACGCCCGCCTGGTTGAACTGGCGGAGCAGTTGGGAGTCGAACTCGAGACGTTTCAGTCGAACCACGAGGGCGCGTTGATCGACCGGCTGCACTCGGCTCGCAAGACGTGTGACGGCGTCGTCATCAATCCGGGTGGACTGAGCCACACCAGCGTAGCGTTGCGCGATGCGGTCGCCGCGCTGGACATGCCCGTGGTCGAGGTCCACCTGACCAATCTCCACACCCGCGAGTCATTTCGTCGCCGTGACTTGGTTGCCCCTGTCTGTCGGGGCGTCGTCATGGGCCTCGGAGTCCACGGCTACCTCTTTGCGCTGCGCGCGCTCCGCGACCTCGTGCCGGTTTCTCGGAAAAATTCCAGCCCGACGGCAGACCGGATCCAGCAGACCGGATCGTCTCGAGGCTGACCGCCCGCCGTCCCCCTTTTCACCCCTAGAACGCTTCAGCCGAGGCTCAGGAAACCGCCCATGCAGGTCGATGACATTCGAAGACTGGTGAAGCTCGTCGAGGAGAGCGAGATCGACGAGTTGGAAATTCGCCGTTGGTGGACCGTCGTCCGGATCCTCAAGCGGCGCAACGGCAAGGGTGAGGAGAAGACCGTTGTGGTGACAGCGCCCGCGCTGACACAGGCGACGGTCGCGGCGCCGGTCATCCTGGCCCCGCCGCCCCAGACCTCACGCGGCGTGCGGACTACCGACGAGGGTGGACCCGCTCCGGCCGAGCCCGAGCGCACTGCGGAGCGGAAGGCGGCCGACGAAGGTCTCTCGCAGATTCGCTCGCCGATGGTCGGGACTTTCTACCGATCGCCAAGCCCGGGCACCCCATCGTTCGCCGACATCGGGGCTCGCGTCTCGGTCGGTCAGGTGGTCTGCCTGGTCGAGGCGATGAAACTCATGAACGAGATCGAGGCGGAGGTGGCGGGGACGATCGCCCGGGTCATGGTCGAGAACGGCCACCCCGTCGAGTTCGGACAGCCACTCTTCCTGGTTCGACCGGACTGACGCCCGAAGTAGGCGGCGCTCTCCGCTCGGACTCGGACACCCGAGCAGGAGAAATCAGCACGTGGACTTCCGACGAACGCTCGAGCTCATGGTCGAACGCGGCGCCAGCGACTTGCATATCAAAGTCGGTGCACCCCCGGTCTTTCGCATCGACGGAAGCCTTGTTCCCGTCGATGAGGTCCCTCCGACGGGCAAGGACCTGGACTCGGTCCTCGACGTGCTGCTCTCCAAGACACAGAAAGCCGACTTCGAACAGGCGAAGGAGATCGACTTCGCGTTCGGGTTGCCAGGATTCGCGCGATTCCGCGCCAACGTCTACTACCAGCGCGGCACCGTCTCCTTCGCGATTCGCCACGTGCCCCTTGGCGTTCCGACGTTCGAAGAACTGATGCTCCCGCCGATCGTCGAGGACCTGGCGTTGCGCAAGCGAGGCCTCGTCCTCGTGACCGGCACCGTCGGAAGCGGCAAGTCGACGACGCTCGCCGCGATGATCGACTGCATCAACCGCCGTGAGGCTCGTTCGATCATCACGATCGAGGATCCGATCGAGTTCCTGCACCGCGACGACCGGAGTTTCATCAGTCAGCGCGAAGTCGGGCTGGACACGGGGAGTTTCGCCGAGGGGTTGAAACACATCTTGCGCCAGGATCCGGACGCCATCCTCTTGGGCGAGATCCGCGATCGCGAGACGATGTCGGTCGCATTCATGGCCGCCGACACCGGACATCTGGTCTTCTCGACGCTGCACACGGTGGACGCGGCCCAGACCGTCAATCGCATCCTGTCGTTCTATCCGCCGCATCAACACGACGAAGTGCGCTTCTTGCTCGCGAGCACGCTGCAGGCGGTGGTGTCGCTACGGCTGATCCCACGTGCAAAAGGGGGAGGTCGTGCGCCCGCGGTGGAGATCATGATCAACACGGCGTCGATCCAGGAGTATCTCCTCTCGGCCGAGAAGACCCTTCTGATAAAGTCCGCGATCCAGGACGGCGCCCAGCAGTACGGGATGCAAACCTTCGACCAGTCGTTGATGCGGCTCTATCGACAGGGATTGATCACGTTGGACGAGGCGCTCCGTCACTCGTCGAATCCCACCGAGTTCGAGTTGCGGGTGCGCGGTATCCAGGCATCGAGCGACACATCCTGGGACGCGTTCGAGGACAAGTCACGCTCGGCTGAGGATGATTCGAGTTCGCCCGCCGCGACCGGCGCGGGAGGCTTGCGGGAGGGCGCAGGGGCAGGCGCCGGTTCTCCCGCTTCCGCGGCCGCCGCCGGCGACGTCAAGCTGCCGCCGGGTCTCGTGAAGTACTAGAGTCTCTCCGCGGCGACCCGTTGCGGGAGCGCCGTGGAGGAGAGATTGATCCGCAAGATCCTGATCGCGAATCGAGGCGAGATCGCGGTGCGCGTCATCCGCGCCGCTCGCGAACTCGGCCTGAAGACGGTGGCCGTCTACTCCGAGGCTGATCGCGAGTCGCTCCACGTGCGACTGGCCGACGAGTCGGTGTGTATCGGACCGCCCCCCAGCCGGGAGAGCTACCTCCTCATCCCGCGCATCGTCAGCGCCGCCGACATCACGAAGTCGGACGCGATCCACCCCGGATACGGCTTCCTCTCCGAGAAGGCGCAGTTCGCCGAGGCGTGCGAGTCCTCGGGCATCGTCTTCATCGGGCCTTCCGCCGAGGCGATCCGGATGATGGGCGACAAGTCGGTTGCGAAGACGACGATGAAAGCGGCCGGCGTTCCGACGTTACCGGGGAGCGAGGGCGTGCTCGAGTCCGTCGAACACGCGCTCGGATTGGCGCAGAGCGTTGGCTATCCGGTGATCCTGAAGGCGCGCGACGGCGGCGGTGGGAAGGGGATGCGCGTCGTGCGCACGCCCGCCGAGCTGGAGCGGAACTACCCGCTGGCCCAGGGTGAAGCAGCGGCGGCGTTCTCCAGCGACATCCTTTATCTCGAGAAGTTTCTCGAACGGCCGCGCCATGTGGAGATCCAGCTCATCGCGGACACCCATGGACACGTCATCCATCTGGCGGAACGTGACTGTTCCGTGCAACGGCGGCACCAGAAACTGATCGAGGAGGCTCCGGCGCCGGGGCTGCCCGACGCCACGCGTCGCAAGATGGGGGAAGCCGCTTGTAGAGGGGCGCAGCAGATCGGCTACCGCGGAGTCGGGACGATGGAGTTCCTCTACGACCAGGACGGTTCGTACTACTTCATGGAGATGAACACGCGGCTCCAGGTCGAGCATCCGGTGACGGAGATGGTTCTCGGACTGGATCTGGTCAAGCTACAGATCCTTGTCGCCGCCGGCGAAGTTTTGCCGCTCACGCAAGCCGAGGTCATCCCTCGCGGCCACGCGATCGAGTGCCGGATCAACGCCGAGTCGCCGCAGCATGGATTCCGGCCCTCGCCCGGTCGCATCCAGTCACTGCACTTCGCGGGGGGGCCGGGCATCCGTGTGGACAGCCACGTTTATGCCGGCTACACGATTCCGCCGCACTACGACTCGCTGATCGGCAAGCTGATCGCGCACGGGAGTACGCGCGACGAAGCGATCGCCCGGATGCTCCGTGCGCTGGAGGAGTCCTGGATCGAAGGGATCGACACGACGCTCTCGTTCCACCCCGCCGTGCTCCGCCACCCCGACTTCCGCCGCGGCGGCGTCGACACTCACTTCCTCGAGCAGATGCGCGAAGAGTCCTCGCGCGAAGGGTCTCCGGCCGTCAGCGGCTGACCTTCCAGAACAGCCAGCCGCCGAAGAGCGAGAAGATGATGTTCCCGAGCCAGGCCGCCAGAGGCGGGGGGAGCGTCTCGCTGTAGCCGAGCGCCTGGCCGAGTCGGATGAGCGCGAAGTAGGCGAAGCCGAGAGAGACGCTCAAGCCGAAGCCGGCCGCGAGACTTCCGCCGCGCAGCACCCGCAGTGAGAGCGCGGCGCCGAGCAGAGTCATGATGACGTTGGCCAGCGGGAATGAAGCGCGGATGTGGAAATTCGTCTCGAACCTGCTGGTGTCGCCGCCGTTCTCGCGCAGGCGCTTCATGTACTCCCAGAGGTCTTTCATGCCGAGGTGGAATGGGTCGGGGTTCTGTCGGCCGAACTGGCGGGGAGGTTCATCGACGTCGCTCCGGCCATAGACGCGGAACGGCAGGGTCTCGACGGCGCTCTCCGAGAAACGTCGCAGGAAGCCGCGTTCGAATCGCCACGCCCCTCCGTCCCACGCGGCGGATTCCGCGTCGACGCGCCAGAGCAGGCGAGCGTCTTGCACCTTCTGCACCGTGACTCCGCGCAGGACGGAACGTCGCGCGTCGTAGAACTGCGCAGCGTAGACACAGCCGTTCGCGCCCAACACCCGGACATCGGCCCGGCTCTGCATGTCCTCCCCCGCCAATCGCTTGATCTCACGATTGAGGATTCGCTTCTGCGCTTCATAGATCTGCGGTTCGAGCCCTTCGTTCAGCGCGTATTGACCGGCCGAGACGAGGAGCGCGGCCAGCAGGAGCGGCTGCGCCAGGCGCCATGGGCTCTGTCCCGCCGACTGCATGGCCGCGATCTCGTTGTACTTCCGCAACTGCGACAGCGCGAAGAGCGTCCCCAGGAGCATGGCGATGGGGAGCACCTGGATGAGGAAGGTGACCGAGGCCAGGCCGTAGTACCGCGCGACGAGCGGAAGGGACGCGCCGTGGTCGACGAAGACGTCGAGTTTCTCGAAGGCATCGACGAGCAGGAAGATCCCGACGAAGCCGACGAGACCGAGGAGACAGGACGAGATGTACTCCCGCAGGAGGTAGCGATCGAGGATTCTCATCCGGCCTTCTGTGACCTTCGGGGCGCCTGCCCGGTGCGGAGCGCTCCGAGAGTAAGCCACGCGCCGACGGCGCCGAGCACGACATTCGGGAGCCACATGGCGACCGCCGGCGAGAGCAATTCGCGATCGGCCAACTGTTCGCCTCCGATCAGGCAGAGATAGTAGAAGACGAAGAAGCCGACGCTGAGGAACCCCGCCGCGAGGCCGCCGCGCCGAGCGCGCATTCCGAGCGGCGCGCCGAGTAGGACGAAGACCACGCACGCGGCCGGGATCGAGAACTTCTTGTGCACCTCGACCCGATACTCGTCGATCCGTCGCGACAGATTCGCGTTGTCTCGCTGTTGGGCCCGGATCTCGTCGATCGTCCGGCGAGTGGCGCCATCCAGCGCGGTCAGGGTGGAGTCGGGGGCGGCCTCCCGTCCGATCCAACGCCGGATGACCGAGCCCAACGCGTGACCGAGTCCGACCCGCGGAAGCACCCCTTCGGGATCGAGTCGATCGACCTCCGCGGGAGACTCGAGCGAGATCAGTTGGAGCTGTTCGGTGATGCGCGCCTCTCCCAGCGCACGTTCCTTCGCCAGGCGGTCCACCTCCGCCTGCATCTGGTCTACCGACATCTCGCGCTGTCCGGGCCGGCGCGCGCCGGTTTGCCGCCAGAGGTCGGCCTCCTGCGCGAGGAGCAAGATCTGGTGTTCGAAACGGAGCCTCCGGTACTCGCCCTTCGGCGAGGACGGGATCGCCTCGTGGATCTCGCCATCCTCCAGGTCGAGCGTGAGCGACTGCTCTGCGGGGCGGTAGTGGACGAACCCTCGACGCGCGACGATCGTTCGGGGAGACTGCGGCGACTGCGTCGCATCGAGGATGACGACGTCGGTCATCTCGCCGGTTCGGTCGTCGAGTCGGCGGAGGAACAACTCGTAGCCGGGCCAGTCCTCGATCAGCACGCCGGCGCGGATCTCGGCCGTGGGCCGCCTTCGCGTGATGTCCTGCAGCAGCGTCGCGTAGGCGTAGTTCGTCTTGGGCAAGACGTAGTTGTTGAAGAGGATGAGGCCGATCGCCACAATCCCGCCCAGCGCGACAGCAGGGCCCAGCACGCGGAACAGGTGCACCCCGCTGGCGCGCAAGGCGGTGATCTCGTTGTCCTGGCTCATGCGGCCGAAGGTCATGAGCGACGCGACCAACACGCCGCAGGGAACAGATAGGGCCAGGATCCAGCCGAGGGCGAGGAGGAAGAGGCGAGCGACGGTCCCGATCGGAATCCCCTTGCCGAGGATGAGGTCGAGGAGGTCGAGCAGCATCTCCATCATCAGGAGGAATGTGACGACTCCGAAGCCCAGACAGAACGGCCCGATCAGAGACCGGGCGATGTAACGCTCCAGGATCATGGCCCTCAGATCACACACTCCGAGATCGAACATTCCACAACCGCGCGCGACCGCCCCCGACGGCGAAACCCCTTCGGGTGGATGGAGTATATGCGCCTCGCCCAGGGAAGGAACTCCGGACCCCGACGGCCCGACCAAGGTTCGGCGGTCCAGGACGCGCGTGGAATGATCCATTGATCTCAAATCGGCGCGTGACGCGCCTCAGCCGCGGGGTCTGTGCGGTGAGCGGGCTCGTCCTGCTCGCCGTTCTGCTGTTGATCTCGAGTCCGACGCGGCCACAGACGCCGGACTCCTCCTTCGACGCTCCGTCTCCGGGTGGCCAGATCCCGGATTCGCTCTTCCGTGATTCGCTTGCTGCTCCGGTCACGCTCGAAGATGCGTTAGTCGACTCGACGGTCCTCCCGGCTGAGGGAGACACGGTCGTCCCCGCGCTGGACTTCCCGGCGCTGCGCCCCGGCGGTCCCTCCGACAGCATGCTGGCCCCGACCGGCGGAACGATCCTTTCCTCGCCCCCGACGGCGGCTGGCCCGATCGCGCCTACCACAGAGGAGATGGGCCTCTTCCCCGGCGCAGCGGTCGGTCCTTGGCGGTTCCGGAAGGGGTTCTGGCCGGGTGACGAAGGAGTCCTCACGCGACTCGTGACCCGGTGGCGGAGCCGTGACGTTCTGCGTGGCGGCAATCTGATGTCGCCGCTCTTGCAGGCGCGCGCCGACAGCTTCGGCCTCCGACTGTTCCCCCCCGACACGCCGAGCCTCGATCCGCCCGAACGGATGTCTCTCCAGGTAACTCCGCTCTTGGAAGATGGCGTGGTCGAGGTGGCGCGGCTGCGTCGCGATGACATCGTCGGTCCCCGCGTTCGATTCACGTTGCCCCAGTACTTGACGGCCCTCAGTCGTCAGACTCTGCAGGCCGAGTGGGAGAAGCAGCGAGTCACCGGCGTCAGGACGCGCGCCACTCAGGGGCAGGGGGACGGGCTCATCGATTTCAACATTCCGATTCCGATGCCGTCGCAACTGCAGGGGATCTTCGGTAAGGGCGAACCGAAGCTGAGTGTGCGCGGCAGCGAACGGATCACCTTCAGCGGCACCAGCCGCTGGCGTCCGGAAGAGAAGAAGACCGAGTTGGGGAAGACGCAGTCGAAGTTCCCGCAGCTCGACATGGTGCAGGAACTGAACCTGCAACTCACCGGCACGATCGGCGACAAGGTTTCGGTCGACGTCGACCAGTCGAGTCAGACGACCACGCCGCTCGCCAACCGGATCAAGATTCGATACAAGGGCTACGAAGACGAGATTCTCCAGTCGGTCGATCTCGGCAACACCAACCTCGTCCTCCCCGGCACGCAGTACGTGACGTTCAACAGCCGGGTGGAGGGACTCTTCGGCGTGAGCGCGTTGGCGCGATTGGCCGACGTCGACGTGAACATGATCCTGTCGAAACAGGAAGGACGCAGCGACAGCAAGGCGGTCACGCGGTCGGCCGAGACGCGCACGGAAGAGATCCAGGATCTAGAGTATGTCAGCGGCCGCTACTTCTTCTTGCGTGACCCCGACCTTCCGCCCTGGGACGTGATCGATGACTCGCTCCACGTCTTCGTCGACGACCAGCTCGAGAGCAACAACACGCAGGACTTGGCGGTCCCAGGCGTAGCGACGCTGGATGGTCTTCCGCCGGTCCCCGGCGATCCCGCGCAGTACAGCGGTCAGAAGTACTTTCGTGAACTCCGCCCGGGGGCCGACGGCGACTACCAGATCCGGCGCTCGTTCTACGCCGGTCAGCCGGTCCTGGAGCTGACGCGCGCGCTCGGAGAGATCGATGTCCTCGCCGTTGTCTATCGCGGACGCCAGATCAACACCCGCGGTGAGCTCGCCGGGTCGTTCCAGGTCGGGCAACTGGTGCAGAATCCGTCGCAGGAGAATCCTCTCCAACTGAAGATGATTCGGCACGGGGCCACTTTCCTCGACACCGACCTGACCAAGGGTCCGTTCGCCCCGATCCGGAATCTCGAACTCAAGAACATCTACGACCTCGGCGGTCGCGACATCCTGGAAGAGGGATTCTCGCTCAGGATCCGTCTGAAGCGGACGGAAGGGGCGAGTGATCAGCCGGACGGGATCGACGACGTCACGTTCTTGGAGATGACGGGGCTGGACTTGCAGCAGAAGACCGGTAGCGATCCCGTGCCGGGGACCGATCGGCTCGTCGACCCCGAGTTCATCAGCTACCCCGACGGAATCCTGTTCTTCCCCGACCTGCGTCCGTTCGATCCCGACTCTTCGGATCTCTGCCTCGACCCGGAGCCGTGGGAGCCTGGATTCGGGTATTGCCGCTTCAATCCCGGGGGACCGGACGATCCGCGAAAGGAGCGCGTGAATACGCTCCCCGGCCCGCAGGGAACCGGCGCCTATCGCGCGCCGCGCGTCTACGACCGGCTGACGCACCCGAGCCCGCAGGATGACAGCCGCTACTACCTCGAGGTCACCTACCGCAGCGCCGTCTCGAACATCCAGCTCAACGCGTTCAACATCCTGCCAGGGAGCGAAGTGGTGACCGCGGCCGGTCGGACGCTTCGTCGCGACATCGACTATCAGATCGACTACGACCTGGGTGAGGTCGAGCTCCTGGACGCAGCGCAGGTGAGCTTCACCGACGACGTGCGTGTGACCTACTCGTATCTGCCGTTCGGTGGCGGAAGTCAGAAGACGTTGGCGGGAGCGGCGGCGTCGTACAAGCCGACCGACAGCAAGTTGAAGTTCTCGACGGCGTGGCTGTTCGAGGGAAAGAGCGGCGTGCCCGGGCTCCAGGGTCGTCGGCCGCGGCTCGGAGAGGAGCCGAGTCGGACGCTGGTCGGAGAGTTCGCCACGACCTACCGGACCGAGTCTTGGCTGATGACGCAGTTCGCCGATGCGCTCCCCGGTGTCGACGCTCGCCAGCCGTCTCGGCTCGACATCGATGCGGGACTCGGCATCTCGCTCCCGAATCCGAATACGGAGAACAAGCTCTACATCGACGACTTCGACGGCGCGAAGGATGTCTATTCACTTTCGATGAACCGCCGGACGTGGCGTCCCGCCGGCCCGCCGGTCGGGGCCGTCTCCGGGCTGGCGGCGGCGGAGATCCCTTTCGCGCGGGGCGAAGCGTGGTGGTACACGCCGCGTTCCGTCGTCCAAGAAGGAGACCTACAGCCGACACTCGATCCGCGAGAAGGCGACGACAATCGCACGGTGCTCGAACTGCGACTCTTCCCTGCGGGCGAATCCGTGCAGGAGCGGGAGCGCTCCTGGGTGGGGCTCGTGCAGCCGCTCTCGAAGAGCGGCATCGACTTCTCCCGGGCGCAGTTCCTCGATGTCTGGGTGAACGATTTCGTTCGCTACGACGCCAATTCCAACGAGGGCCGTCGGCGCGGAAAGCTGACGATCGACCTGGGCCGAGTCAGCGAGGACGCTCAGTGGAAACGCCAAGATCCGAAGACGCTCCGGCTCCCGCGCGATCAGCGGCAAGTGGAGGGGCCGAACAACCGACTGGACACCGAGGACACTCAGGGCGACGGGCGCCTGGACGAGAGCAACGAGCTGGAGGAGGACACCGGGCTCGACGGCATCCTCTCGGGCCGCGCCGGCGACGATCCGCTCGACGACTATGACTTCGATGACGAGGTCAATGAGAACAATCCGCGGAAGTATGCCTTCGTCAACGGGCTGGAGGGGAATCAGGATCTCGACACCGAGGATATGAACGGCAACGGATCGCTCGACAGCTTGAACAGCTACTTCCAACTGGAGATCGATCTCGCCGATTCGACCCTCTGGGAGACCGACGTCTATCGCGACTACGTCGTGCGGAGTCCTGGCCAGAGCCTCGAGTTCCCGATCGACCTCGACAACGGCTGGCGTCGGATTCGCATTCCGCTGCAGAGCGACTCGCTCGTCACCGCGATCGCCGGAGGCGGGATCCAACCGACGTGGGACCGCATCTTCCACGCGAGGATCTCCCTCTCAGGATTCGAGGACTCCACTCGCTTCCAGATCGGAGGGATCGAGATCACCGGGAACCGCTGGTACGAAGGGCCGCTGGCCGATGAACGCGACCGCCCGCTGCCGGACTCCCTCCTGGTCGACGGTGAGAACTTCTTCGTCAGTGTGCTCAACAACAAGGACGACGCGGCTGTCTATCAGCCTCCGTTCACGCCAGGCGAACAGAACAATCTGACCGAACGCGAGCAGTCGATCACCCTGGAGCTGCGTCGCCTGCAGCCGGGTCACCGCGCCTCGATCTACCGACCGTATCCCACGAAGCAGGACTACACGCTCTACGAGAACCTCGAGCTGTACCTGAACAGTCGACTGGACCAGGGAGACGCCGATCTGACGTTCGCGCTCCGGTTGTGTCGCGACGCCAACAGCGACACGACCAACTACTACGAATTTCGTCGGCCGGTGCCGCGGGACTGGGACCTCGTCCGGCTCGACTTCGCGGTCCTGGCGCAGCTCCAGTTGGATGCGCCCGACTCGACGACCGGGTTTGTCGAACACGATCTGGGGGGGGGCGTCATCCTTCGGCGCAAGGGCAGTCCGAGCCTGACCAGCATCCAGCGGATCGCGCTCTACGTCGAGAACAGCGGGCCGACCGAACTGGTCTCGGGCAACGTCTGGATCGACGAACTCAGGTTGACGGAGGTGAAGCGCGACACGGGCATCGCGTCCCGCTTCGGCATCAGCGGCAACTTCTCCGATCTGCTGAGCTTCAATACGAACTTCGTCCGCACCAACGCCGACTTCCTGAAGATCGGCTCGGATCGAGGCAGCGGGACGACGAACACCACGATCGGCGCCAGTTCGACGATCTCGCTCGATCGATTCGTTCCGCGCGCCCGCGTCTCGGCCCCGCTGCGAGTCTCTCTCTCGCGCTCGCGGAGCGTGCCGAAGTTCCAGACGAGCAGCGACCTCGTGGTGGTCAAGCCGACCGACCGGGACATCAGTGAGCGAGACGAACGAGAACTCTCCCTCTCGTTGCGTAAGGAGACCTCGGAGAATCCGTGGATCCGCTACCTCGTGGCGCCCTTCGGTGTGAACGGCAGCGTCCGCCGGAGCACCAGCCTCGTGCCGACACAGCGCGATACCACCACGACGCGAAACGGGTCGGTCGCGTGGAGTTCCCCTCGAGACGACCTGGGCAAGTTCCGTCTGGGTGCGCGGGAGGGGCGCGGATTCGATCTGCAGTTCCTTCCGAATAGTCTCAGCGCGACGTTGACCGGCGCCACCACCACTCGCCGGTACTACACCCGCACCGACCTCTCCCAGCCGTTCAAGCGGAGCGCCATCCCGAGCGGGAACAACGCAGGTCTGTCGCTCGGCGCTGGGTTCCGGCCGATCTCGCTCTTGACCTGGCGCGTGGACTCGTCGCGCGATCTGCTCCTGCGGCGCAACCAGATGACCCTGCTCGGCGCCAACTTGGGTCGAGAGACGCAGCGCCGGCACACACTCTCGTCCAGCTACGACATTCCGGTTCTGCGCGCCGCGCTGGGGCCGCGGCTCTCCCTGTCCAGCGGCTCCAGTCTGAGTTTCCTGCGGACCGGAGGGACCGCCCCTGGAGAGCCGGATCGGTACAACGACTACCAGAACAACCGGTCGATCACCGCATCCAGCCGACTGGCGTTCAGCGAACTGGTGCGCGCACTCCGGGGCCGGCGGACCGCCTCCCCACAGACCTCCGACCCCGACGAGGTGCTCGACCCGCCGCGCGGGACGCCCGACGATCCGCCGGAGACGGAGCCGATCCCTCCGCCGGAAACGAAAGAGCCGCCGGCCGCGGCGAGAAGTCGCCGGTCGCTTCCGTTCACCGTCGGAGTGATCAACGCGAACTACACGCTGGCGCGTACGCATGGAGTTACCCGCACTCGCGGGGAGCCGACGATGCTCTATCAGCTCGGCCTGTCCGACCAAGTCGGGGACGGTGTCGAGGCGCTCAGCCGCTCGACGGTGGCGAACGGGGAGCAGAAGACGCTGGCGCTCGACACCGTCTTGCAGTGGCAGAAGCGGATCACCGTGAACGTGAGATACAACCGGACGGCGTCGGAGAGCGCGACCAACACGGGTCGGCTGGACGACCGGCGTACCCGCTGGCCCGAGCTGGACCTCAACTGGGGGGAAGGAGCCCGCGTCGTCGTGGACAAGATCGGTCTGCAGAAACGCATCCGTTCGATCCAGGCCACGACGCGCTACTCGCGTGAGTTGGGAGAGCGCGGCCGAGGCGGGGATGGAGGAACGCCGCGCAACTTGGAGAGCCGTTCCGAGACGAACCGCTTCGCTCCGCTCATGAACCTCACGCTGTCGTTCAACAACGGCCTCTCCGCCAGTTTGACCAGCGCCACCAGCACCAGCCGCAATACCTCGTTCACCGCCGGCAGTCAGAAAGACGATCTACTGGAGGACAAGCAACTCGGACTGAGTTGCAAGAAGACGCTCAATCTCGTGCGCCGGATCAACGTCCCGCTCAGCAACACGGAGAAGACGATCACCTCCCGCGTCGACCTCAATGGCGCCATCGAGTGGAGGACAAATCGGTCCGAGTCGCGAATCGGGGGGCAGACACCGACGATCGGGCGAGACTCCGTGAACTTGAAATTCATTGCGGGCGCCGGCTACCAGTTCACGAGCAACATCAACGGGAGCGCTTCCATCAACTTCGGACAGGATACCGACCGCAAGACCCGCTCTCTCACGCAGCGATTCGTCGGACTCTCCGTCTCGGCGAGTTTCACGTTCTGATCAGGAAGGAACTCGGGATGCGCCTCTTCCGCCCCGCGGCTCTCGTCGCCCTCCTCTGCCTGCTCGCGGCTGTTCCTGGGCGGGCCACGCCCGACGGCGCTTCGTCCGGGCCGCGCTTCGACGGTCAGGCCGCGCTCCGGTGGGTGCATCGCCAGTGCGACTTCGGGCCGCGGGCCCCCGGTTCGCCCGGTCACGCCGCCGCACTGGCCGATTTTCGCGCCTACTTCGACTCGCTCGGTCTCGAGCGGACGTCCCAGGTCTTCGAAACCAACTCGCCGTTGGACGGGGCCCCGCTCGTGCTGACCAACGTGATCGTGCGGGTGCGCCCCGAGCTCCGCCCGCGTCTACTCCTCGGCGCACACTGGGACACGCGTCCGATCGCCGATCTGGACGCCGATCCCGCTCGTCGACAGACCCCGATCCTGGGGGCCAACGACGGCGCCTCCGGCGTCGCCGTCCTCGCGGTTCTCGCTCAGATGCTGCGCGACCAGCCGCCGCCGATCGGCGTCGACCTGGTGCTCTTCGACGGTGAAGATCTCGGCCGGCACGACCGTCCAGAGGAGTTCTGCCTCGGCAGCCAATGGATGGTCGAGAACTGGGTCGGACCTTGGCCCGACGCGGTCCTCATCCTGGACATGGTCGGGGCGCCCGGCGCCGTCTTCCCCCGGGAGCAGTTCGCGCATGCGCGCGCGCCCGAGTGGGTCGAATTGCCCTTCGAGATCGCGAAGCGCAAGGGGTTCCAGGAGTGGGATCTCACGACCGGATACTCCATCATCGATGACCACGTTGCGTTCCTGGGGAAAGGGGTGCCAGCCTCGGTCCTGATCGGGTGGGGGGATCCCGCTTGGCACACGACGGGGGATAGACCGGAGCGACTCTCGGCGCAGGTGCTCGGACGAGTGGGGGAGGTGGTGACCGAACTGATCTACGGGGGGTATCTCGCCCCTTGAACGACCCGGCTGGGATGCCGCTTGCTCTCACCTCGAAGGTTCGGCTAGGGTCGCAGCGCGTGGGCAGCCGTCCACGTTTTTGTTTGGGGCCGGATTTGGTCCCGGTCCGAGAGACGTCTCTTTCAATAGAAGCGTAGTCACGAGAGAAGCGTAGTCACGAGAGAAGCGTTGTCGCGAGAAACGGTGTCAACTCAGCCGACGCCAACGAACTGACAGACCGTAACCCGCGAGGAGGGATCATGCGTCGGGACGAGCTCCAGACTCTCGTCCGGCCCCTCCTGCAGACCCTCGGACTCGAACTGGTCGAGTGCCAGGTCTCCGGCGGCCGTCGGATCCAGAATTTCCGGCTTACCATCGACAGAGACGAGGATTCGCCGACCGGCGGGGGCGCGGCTTCCGACGCCCCGGTCCAAGGCGTGGACCTCGATGCTTGCGCCCGAGTCAGCCGGCAGATCGCCCGGCTCCTGGACGCCGATCCGGTGCTGCAGAACGCGTACTCCCTCGAGGTTTCCACTCCGGGGATGAACCGCCCGATCTGGACGCGGCGGCACTTCGAGCGATTCATCGGCGAACGCGCGCAGGTCGAACTCGCCCAAGTCGATGACGGACCGCGGACACTCATCGGGCGAATCGGACCGTGGGACGGCGAGGGCGTCTGGATCGACCTGGAGCCGACCGGACGGCGCCATGTGCGCCAGCTCGACATCCTGGAGGCGCACCTGCGGATCGATCCATGGGAGAAGGTGCGGGCCGCACAGAGCTCCAAGGCTCGACCGGAACACGAGAAACGTCTGACGACGTGAGACAGGCTGACGAGATGATACAGGCCGGCGAAGTGAGCGGATTGATTCGATCGAGTCGGGGCCGCAAGATCGACCAGAGCCAGAGAGATAGCAGACGACGGGGAGACCGATGGCGACGGAAGAGATCCTCGAAGCACTGAAGCAGATCGCGCGAGAGAAGAGCGTTGATCGAGCGATGCTCCTGGAGACGCTCGAGGCGGGGCTCCTGAGCGCGGCGAAGAAGAAGTACGCCTCGGCGGCGGATGTCGAGGTCACCCTCGATCAGGCCTCGGGCGTGATTCGCGTGCGGGTGCACAAGAAGGTCGTCCAGGTCGCGATCGACCTCTCGGGGGAGATCGACTACGAAGAGGCGGTCAAGCTCTCGCCCCGCGTCCGGCTCGGCCAGACTGTGCCGGTCGATGTGCCGGTGATGGAGATGGGCCGCAACGCGATCCAGGCGGCGAAGCAGGTCTTGGTCCAACGCGTGCGCGAGGCCGAGCGCGAGAACGTCTTCACCGAGTTCATCGACCGCAAGGGACAGATCATCTCCGGACTCGTCTCGCAGGTCGACCGAGGGAGCGTCATCGTCAAGATCGGGAAGACAGAGGGGATCATCCCGCACCGCGACGTGATCTTCCGCGATCGGTTCAAGATCGGCGACCCGGTGCGGGCGATCCTGGTCGAGGTGGACAAGAATCAGAAGGGTCCGCAGCTCCTGCTCTCCCGCACGCACCCGGAGTTCGTGCGGCGGCTCTTCGAGAACGAAGTGCCGGAGATCTTCGAGCGAGTCGTCGAGATCCGGGATATCGCGCGCGAGCCGGGATCCCGCACCAAGATCTCGGTCGTCTCGCACGACGATCGCGTCGACCCGGTCGGCGCCTGCGTCGGCATGAAGGGGGCGCGGGTCCAGGCGATCGTGCGCGAACTGGGCGGTGAGAGGATCGACATCGTGCCGTGGAGTCCCGACGCGAAGATCTTCGTCAGCCGGGCGCTCTCTCCGGCCCGTGTTCTCGACGTGACCGTGAACGAGTCGGAACGTCGGGTCTCGGTCATCGTTCCGGACGACCATCTGAGCCTCGCCATCGGCGCGCGCGGACAGAACGCGCGCCTGGCCAGCCGACTGACCGGATTCGGAATCGATCTGAAGAGCCAGTCGCAGGTCGAGGCGTCGTCGAGCGTGGGCGGGGTCGGCGTCATCGACCTCGAAGAACTCCAGGCCGAACTCGGCGCGCGCAACGTCGAACGCCTGATCAAGGCAGGCAAGGAGACGCTGCAAGATGTGATGCAGAGTTCCGTCGAGGAACTGATGGCGATTCCCGGCATCGGAGAGCGGACGGCGACGCGGATCCTCACCCTGGGCGGCCAGGTGCTGGAGGAGCGGGCGGCAGGCATCGCCTCCCCGCGGACGGAGTCGATCGAGGACAGCGACTCGGACAGCGACTCGGACGGCGACTCGGACGGCGACTCGGACGGCGACGAACCAGCAGGGTCCGACGCCAACGGACAGGTTCTCGAAACCGCGGGAGAGCCCGGTGAGCCGGAACTCGCCGCGCAGGTGAAGCCGGTCGATGCGGCCGACGAGAGCGAGGCCGAGACAGACGCGCGTCTCGCCGCCTTGGAAAGCGCCGAGGGGGTCGAGCCCGATCTCGAGGATGCGGAAAGCGAATCGCCGCCACACAACGAATCCCGTTCGACCGAAGGGCCGTCCGGCCCGGCCTGAGAGCAGATAGGATCGAAGTGAAGGATCGGCACGGGAAAAGGCGCCGCGGACCCGCATTCGGGTTCGCTCGGCCATGCAGGGGAGGCAGTGCTTGAAGGTTCGGGTCTTCCAACTAGCGCGCGAACTCAAGATCTCCAGCGACGCGCTGGTGCACATCATCACCGAGCTCGGTGAGGACGTGAAGAGTCACATGTCCGCGATCGAGGACGACCTCGTCCTGCGCATTCGCGGGAAGATCTCCGAGGCGCGCGAGAAGGTGAAGACCGAGACTGCGCGGAAGCAGGCGATTCACGGAGACTCTGCGCGACCGGGGATCGAGTCGCGTCCGGCTCCGAGTTCCGCGCCGATTGCTCCCAGTGCGCGGACGACGTCGCCTTCGCCATCCGGGACTCCGGGCGGCGTCCCCCCGGGTGGAACTTCGAGCGGGATCGCACCCGCAGGGACGGCCCATCCCTCGACTCCGCCGGGGACCGCTCCGCCGCCCAGGCCCGTCTCGCCCTCGTCGGGTTCCGCGTCCGGACCGCTGCCGGCACGCACGCCTCCTCGGGCGCCGGGCGCTCCGGGCTACGGTCCGCAACAGCCCCGAACGCACTCGACCCCGACGCCTCCGCCGCGTCCGGCCCCGCCGCCGAGCGCGCCGGGAGGTCCGCCGCGTGCCGGTGCGGGTCCGTATGCGCAGCAGCCCAACTACCGACCGACGTCGCCGCGACCCGGGCCGTCGTCGGGCGGCTCTGCGGGCGGGCCTCCTGGCGGGTACGCGCGGCCGGGCATGACCGCACCTCGAACCCTTGGTCTCGGCGGTGGCGGCGCGCGCGGTGGACGCCGCAAGAAGCCGAAGGGCTCGACCGTGAATGAGGCGGCGGTGCGCGAGAACGTGCGCCGGGTCATTTCCGGAATGGACGGCAATCGCCCGCGGTCGCGCCGAAGGCGCCGACCCGAGGACGGAGACGTCGTGGAGGAGAGCCGCAAGGTCAAGGTGCACGAGTTCGTCACCGTGGCCGAGTTGGCCTCGATCATGGAGGTCAAGCCGACCGAGGTGATCCAGGTCTGCCTGTCGCTCGGGATCCTGGCGAACATCAATCGGCGGCTCGACAAGGACGCCATCACGACGATCATGCTGGAGTTCGAGCTCGAGCCTGAATTCGAGACGGAACTGGGCGTCGAGGCGGAAGCGGTCGAGGAGCTGGAGCAGGAATACGAGAGCAAGCACCGTGCTCCCATCGTGACGGTGATGGGTCACGTCGACCACGGAAAGACCAGCCTGCTCGACTTCATCCGCAAGGCAAAGGTGATCGAGGGCGAATCGGGCGGAATCACGCAGCACATCGGCGCCTATCTCGTCCGCCTGCCCGCCGGAAACATCGCATTCCTCGATACGCCGGGCCACGAGGCGTTCACCGCGATGCGCGCGCGAGGAGCGCAGGTCACTGACTTGGTCGTGCTCGTCGTGGCGGCGGACGATCGCGTCCGGCCGCAGACGATCGAGGCGATCAACCACGCCAAGGCTGCGAACGTCCCGATCGTGGTCGCGATCAACAAGATCGATCTGGCCAACGCCAACGTCGATCGGATCAAGAAGGAACTGGCCGATGCGGGTGTCCTGGTCGAGGACTGGGGCGGCACGACGGTCGCGGTGGAGATCTCGGCCAAACAGGGCACCAACGTCGACAAGCTGCTCGAGATGATCCTCATCGTGGCGGAGCTGTTGGATCTGAAGGCTCAGCCCGATCGGCCAGCCAAGGGGGCGGTGATCGAGTCGAGGCGGGATGCCGGTCGCGGAGTCGTCGCGACCGTCCTCGTGCAGAACGGCACGCTTCGCGTGGGGGATGCGTTCTTCTGCGGATCGCAATTCGGACGGGTGCGAGCGATGAACGACGAAAGAGGAACCCGTGTGCTCGAGGCGCCGCCTTCCACGCCGGTCGAGCTCCTCGGGTGGTCCGGCGTTCCGGCGGCCGGCGACGGCCTCGTGGTCATGCGGGACGAGGCGAAGGCGCGGGAGATCGCGCTGCACCGCGGGCAGGTCCAGCGCGAGCACGAGCACCGGCTGTCGTCTCAGACCATCTCGCTCCAATCGATCCAGGAGAGGATCAAGAAGGGCGAACTAAAGGAACTCAACATCGTCCTCAAGGCCGATGTGGGCGGCTCGATCGAAGTCCTGCGCGATCACCTGGGCAAGATCACGCACGGAGAGGTCCGGGTACGGATCATCCACGAAGGCGTGGGCCTGATCAACGAATCGGACGTGCTGCTGGCCAAGGCGTCGGGCGCCATCGTGGTCGGTTTCCACACGCGGCCCGACAGCAAGGCGCACCAGCTCGCGCTGACCGAGAAGGTCGACGTCCGTCTTTACCGCGTCATCTACGAAGTCGAGAAAGAGATCAAAGACGCGATGAGCGGCCTGCTCTCGCCCGACAAGATCGAGAAGATCTCGGGCTCGGCCGAGGTCCGTCGCATCTTCCGAGTCGCCAAGGTCGGGACCATCGCCGGCTGTTTCGTCGTCTCGGGTTCGATCAAGCGAAACGACCGCGCGCGGGTCTACCGCGGGGTCGATGTCGTCTTCGATGGGAAGTTCGCCTCGATCAAGCGGGTCAAGGACGACGCTCGCGAGGTGATGACCGGCTTCGAGTGCGGCATCGGGCTGGATGGCTACGACGACCTGAAGGAAGGCGACGTCATCGAGTCGTACACGGTGGAAGAGGTCGCCCGGAAGATCGAGTAGCCCGCGGGGGCGCGCTGGCCTTCCAGTTCTCTCGCCCACCGCGCTGTCGCCAGACGCTCTTTCGCCCGCCGCGCTGCGGCCCGAGCCCCGAAGGGCCGTATGTTCTATGTCGTCGCTCGGATCGAGCTGCTCGTTCCGCAGAGCCAGTCGCTCAAGGAGAAGCGCGCCGTCATCCGTCGGTTGAAGGATCGATTGTCGGATCGATTCGGTGCGTCGGTCGCCGAAGTCGAGTTCCAGGACTTGTGGCAGCGTGCGGCGCTCGGAGTTGCGCTGGTAGTTTCGAGTCCGTCGCGCGTCGAGACGCCGTGGCGGCGATGCGTAGGTTTGTCGAGGAAGACCCGCGAGTGGTCGTGGTCGACCAGCGCGAGCGGGTGGGACGGCTGCAAGGAGCATGAGAGGTACCGCGTGAAGGGCGTCCGCATCGAGCGCGTGCAAGAAGAGATCCGGCGCGAGCTGGGAGAGATCTTGCGCACGAAGGTGCGTGACCCGCGCCTCGGGTGGGTGACGGTCGTCCGGGTCGAAGTCTCCGCTGACCTGGGCTATGCGCGCGTCTTCATCTCGACGCTGGGAGACGACGCCGGTCAGGAAGCCAGCCTCCGGGTGCTGGCGCACGCGGCCCCGTTCCTTCGCACCGAACTCGGACGCCGACTCGAACTTCGCAAGTCGCCCGAACTGCGCTTCCGGGCCGACCAAGGTCTCGCCAATTCTCTTCGCATCCAAGAGGTCCTCCGAGAACTCGGGTTCACCGAGACCGGAGCCGGCCCGGCGGCCGAGGACGACGAGTGACGACGACCGCGGAGCCGGGCGCCGGCTTCGTGCTCGTGATCTACAAGGAAGTCTCGTGGACGAGCCATGACGCCGTCGCGCGCGTCCGCCGGATCCTCGGGCAGCGTCAGGTCGGCCACGGCGGCAGTCTCGATCCGCTCGCCAGTGGTGTCCTGATGATGGCGGTCGGTCGCGCCACCAAGTTGCTTCCGCACCTGGTCGACTTGCCGAAGGAGTACACCGGGACGATCCGCTTCGGCTGGCGCACCGCGAGTGGCGACCTCGGGGGGGAGCGCGTGGCGGAAGCGCCCGTGCCGCCGATGGCTCGAGGACAGGTGCAGGATGCGGCCTCGACGTTCCTGGGGCGGACGTTGCAGGTGCCGCCCATGGTGTCCGCGGTCAAGCACGAAGGACGACGCCTCTACGAGCTCGCACGCCGCGGGGTCGAGGTCGAGCGGTCGCCGCGTCCGATCGACATCGCGAGTTTCGACATCCGCGGCTACGATCCTCCGCGCGCCGATTTCGAGGTCGTCTGCGGCAAAGGGACCTACATCCGCACCTTGGCCGAGGATCTGGCGAGCCGCCTCGGCACGATCGGAGTCATCGAGTCACTCGTACGCTCGCGCGTCGGGCGATTCGAAGTGGCCGATGCCTGCCGTCTGATCTCACGACCCTGTTCCGAGCGTGAGGGATTGCTCGCACGCGCCATTCCGATGAGCGAGGCGCTCGGCCATCTTCCTCTCGTCCGTGTCGAGCGAAAGTGGACCCACCGCATCCGTCACGGTGCGGCGCCGCCCTGGCAGGCGCTGGAATTCGACTTCGATCCGTCCGCCGACCAGTCGGTCCGGATCGTGGGGCCGGAAGGCGACTTGCTTGCGATCGGATCGCTGTCCCTCGTGCCCGGCCCGGCGGAACGCACTCTGCGCGAGTCGTTGGGACTCCGCCTGGAGCGCGTGGTCTGACGCCGACGCCTCGACGATCCCCGCTCGCGGCGCCCGGAGTCGTTGCGACGATCGGCGTCTTTGACGGCGTGCATCGCGGCCACCGGGCTCTCTTGGAGCACGTGCGGGGCCGGGCGCTACAGTCCGGCGCAAGCGCGGGCGTCATCGGTTTCGATCCGCATCCGGGGGAAGTCTTGAGCCCGGGCGGACGACCCCGGCGGCTCACCACGCGGGAGCAGCAGGCCCGGCTCTTCACCGAACTCGGACTCTCATGGTGTTGGCTCCTCCCGTTTTCCCCGACGCTCGCGAGTCTGACGCCGACCGACTTCGTCGAGTTGCTGGTGGAGACCATTCCGCTCCGCGAGCTCTGGCTCGGGCGCGACTTCCGGTTCGGACGCGATCGAGCGGGCGACCTTCAGTTCCTTCGACTGGAGGGTGAGAGGCGAGGGTTCGCCGTCGAGATGTTCTCTCCCGTGGAACGCTTCGGCGCGGTCATCAGCAGCACTCGCGTACGCACGGCGCTCGCCGATGGCGATGTCGAACTGGCCTCTGAGCTCCTGGGTCGGCCGTTCGCGCTGGAGGGGATGGTCGTGGCGGGGCGGGGGGAGGGGGCTAGGTTGCTGGTCGCGACCGCCAACCTCGAACTGGCCGGGCCGACCTGCCTGCCAGCGCGGGGCGTCTACGCCGGATGGGCCGAGGTCGCCGGGCGGCTGGTCGCTTCGGTCACGAACGTCGGCGTTCGCCCGACATTGACCGAAGACACTCGGGAGTCGGTCGAGGTGCATCTCTTGGACTGGACGGGAGATCTGCGCGGCGCCCCTCTTGCGGTGCACTTCGTGTCCCGGCTCCGCGCCGAGAAGCGATTCGAAGGAATCGACGCACTACGCCGCGCCGTGGCCGATGACATAGGGAGCGCACGTCGGATTTTGTCGGAGGGACCTCGAGCGCCGGAGCCGGCGTTCGACGGGCCGTCGGGGGACTGACAACCGCTGACGAGCCCCGAAAATCCCGTGGCAATCCCGAGGGTCCGCACCTAAGATGCCGCGATTGTGGAAAGTAAGCAGCTGTCGGGCCCAACAGTTGGTCCCGGTTGGGGTCCGCCGGATCGAATTGGCGCGCTTTCACCTAGCCCGCTAGTTTCCGTCCGGGAGCCGGAGGAGTTGATGTCGCTATCGAAGAACGTGAAGCAGGAGATCATCGGCAAGTACAAGCTCCACGATTTGGACTCGGGCTCGCCCGAAGTGCAGATCGCGCTCTTGACCGAGAAGATCCGGCACTTGACCGAACATTTCAAGAAGCACGCTACTGATCACCACTCGCGCCGCGGCCTCCTCCGGATGGTCGGCCGTCGGCGAAAGCTGCTCGAGTATCTGCGGAACACCAAGCTCGAGAGCTATCGGTCGCTCGTGAAGGAACTCGGGCTGCGTCGTTGACGGCCAGTCGTTGACGGCCAGTCGTCAGTTCGGCAATCGGGTTCTCCCACGGGTCGCAAGTCGCGACCAGCGGGTAGCGGACGACAGCGGAGTGCGGCGTTCGACCTGGACGCCGCAGTCTCGTCTCCAGTCGCTTCAGCTCGGCAGGGATGAGCGCAATTGACCTGGATTCGCCGCGCAGGACGCGTTGGGCGCCCGTTCCCTTCGGAAGGTCCGAAGGGTCCGTCACAGTTGGTGACTGCTCGGCCGCCACTCGAGAAGGAATCATCGTGAACACTTCTGACCCCACTACTACTGCTACATCCTCCGGTCTCGGCTTCGCGAAGACCGTCAGTCTCGATCTGGGCGGCCGCCGCCTGACCATCGAGACGGGCCGCCTCGCCAAGCAGGCCTCCGGCGCCGTTCTCATCACGTACGGAGATACCGTCGTGCTCGCGACCGCGGTCATCGGCCGCACCGAGATCGACCGGGACTTCCTCCCGCTCACCGTCGACTATCGGGAGAAGACCTACGCTGCCGGGCGCATCCCAGGCGGATTCTTCAAGCGGGAGGGCCGGCCGACCGAGAAGGAGATCCTCTCTTCTCGATTGATCGACCGTTCGATCCGACCGCTCTTCGAGAAGTCCAATCGCTACGAGATCCAGATCCAGACCGATGTTCTCTCGAGTGACCAGGAGAACGAGTCCGACTTCCTCGGGTTGATCGGCGCGTCGTGCGCGGTCTGTCTGAGCGACATGCCTTTCCCCGGCCCGGTCGCGGCGGTGCGTGTCGGGTTGGTAGGCGGTGAGTTGGTGCTCAATCCAACCACCGTCGAGCTGGAAGAGAGCCGCCTCAACATGGTGGTCGCGGGTTCCGCCGACTCGATCTTGATGGTCGAGGGAGAGGCGCGCGAGATCAGTGAGGCGCAGCTTCTGGAGGTCTTCCGCTTCGCGCATCCGCGAATCCAGGAGCTCGTTCGCTTGCAGGCGGAGCTGGTCGCTCAGTGCGGAAAGACCAAACGCGCCCTTCCGGTCAAGGCGCTCGACCCCGCGTTCGTCGAGACGGTGGAGAGTGCCTGGCGGTCTCGTGTCGAGAAGCTCGTGCGGATCCCGGACAAGGCCGAGCGCGAGCTGGCCATGGACGATGTGAGAGCGGAGGCGAAAGCAGCACAGGCCAACTCCCCGGTCGCGACAGCGTCGCCCGACCAGCTCTCCAAGCTGCAGGCCGCGGCGGTCAAGGTCGTCGACAAGCTAGAAGGAGAGATCCTGCGCCAGATGGTCCTGACCGAGGGACTTCGCGCGGACGGCCGCAAGCCCGACCAGATCCGGCCGATCAACTGCGAAGTCGGCCTCCTCCCGCGCACGCATGGCAGCGCGCTCTTCACGCGCGGCCAGACGCAGGCGCTCGTGGTCGTCACTCTCGGAACCTCGACCGACGAACAACGCGTCGAAGAGCTGACCGGCCAGTCGTGGAAGACGTTCATGCTCCACTACAACTTCCCGCCGTTCAGTGTCGGCGAGACGCGCCCCAACCGCGGGCCGGGACGCCGCGAGATCGGACACGGCGCGTTGGCGGAGCGAGCGCTCGCGGCAGTCGCGCCTTCGAACGAGCGCTTTCCCTACACGATCCGCATCGTGTCGGAGATCTTGGAATCGAACGGCAGCTCGTCGATGGCGTCGATCTGCGGAGGCAGCCTCGCTTTGATGGACGCCGGCGTACCGGTGAAAGCGCCGGTCGCGGGCATCGCGATGGGTTTGGTCCTGGAAGGGGACCAGACGGCGATCCTCTCCGACATCATGGGGATCGAGGACCACCTCGGAGATATGGACTTCAAGGTCGCCGGCACGAGCGAAGGCATCACCGCGATCCAGATGGACATGAAAATCAAGGGGCTCCCGTTCGATGTCCTGGAGCGTGCGCTCGACCAGGCGCGCCGCGGGCGGCTGCACATCCTCGGGATCATGAACGAGACGATGGAGCGCTCCCGCGCCGAGATCTCCCGCTACGCGCCGCGGATCCTCGTGATCAAGATCAACCCCGACAAGATCCGCGACGTGATCGGACCGGGCGGCAAGACGATCAAGAAGATCTGCGAGGAGACCGGCGCGCAGATCGACGTCGAGGACGACGGCACCATCAAGGTGGCCTGCGTCGATTCGGAGATGGCGCAGCGCGCTGTCGAGATCGTCCGCTCGCTGACCGAGGACCCCGAGATCGGACAGGTCTATCGCGGGAAGGTTCGCCGGATCGTGAACTTCGGCGCTTTCGTCGAGATCCTCCCGGGCCGCGACGGTCTGGTCCACATCTCGGAGTTGGAGAACCATCGGGTCGCCAGGGTCGAGGATGTCCTGGCCGAAGGCGACGCGATCATGGTCAAGGTGATCGGGGTCGACGAAGAAGGGAAGATCCGTCTCTCCCGCAAGGCCGTGCTGCAAGAGGCGGGCGCCGACTCGGAGTAATCTCGAGCGGCTTCGCGCGAACTCGAGACCCAGAAGACCGGAGCCGCTCTGAGTAGGGCGGCTCCGGGATTCCGCTTCCGTCGTCTCGATCCGGCGCCAGCTCGACACTTCCTCACGATGCCCACAACCCGACGCCCAGCCCCGACCGCGGGCCGCTTCCTCCGCGAGGCGCAGGCCACGCTCGACGATCCGCCCTACCAGCGCGAGCTACTTCCTGGCGGCGCGTTGCTCTTGGCGGAGCCCGTCTCCTCCGTGCCTTCCCTCGCGCTCGGGATCTGGGTGCGCAGCGGTTCCGTGGCCGAGTCCGCCGACGAGGCCGGACTCGCGCACTTCATCGAGCATCTCGTCTTCAAGGGGACGCGACGGCACAGCGCGTATCGACTCGCCCAGCAGATGGAAGCGATCGGCGGTCAGGTGGACGCCTTCACCACCAAGGAGACCACCTGCTTCTACGCGCGTGTCTTCGAGGGGCATCACGACGAAGCGGTTCGCTTGCTGACCGAACTGGTCGCGCAGCCCGCCTTCGCCGCCGATCAGCTGGAGCGTGAGCGCGACGTGATCGAGGAAGAAATCCAGAGTTACGACGACACGCCGGAGGAGCGTTTGCAGGATGTGGCGGCGGAGCTCGTCTTCCGAGGCCATCCGCTCGGGCATCCCATCCTCGGAACGGTCGAGTCGTTGCGAGAGGTGCGCGTGTCGGACGTGAAGCGATTCCATCGGCGGCACTACACGGCGCACAACCTCATCGTGACCGCCGCCGGCCGCTTCGACCTCCCGACCTTGCGCGACTCTCTCACTCGCGGCCTACGCCTTCCGCGAACGGCGGCGCCGGCCACGCGGCGGACGCCGAAGGAGCGCCCTCCCTCGGAACGACACGAGGAGCGGGATCTCCAGCAGGCAAGCCTCTGCCTCGTTCGGCGGGCGGCGTCCGCGCGGGCGCCGGAGCGCCACGCCGAAGCGATCTTCAATACGATCCTGGGCGCGGGAATGAGTTCGAGACTCTTCCAGAGGATTCGCGAGGCCGAGGGGCTGGCCTATTCGGTCTACTCGTTCCACGACACCTACCGTTCGACGGGGATGTTCGGAGTCTACCTCGGTTGCCAGCCGAACAAGCTGCGGCGCGCCTTCACGCTGGTGCAGCGAGAGTTCACCCGCATCCGCGACGGCGGCATCCGCCGGTGGGAGCTCGAGAGCGCGCGCGCCCAGTTGTTGATGAACCTGTTCCTGTCGTACGAGAGCATGTACGAGAGGATCAATCGGCTCGCCTACAACGAACTCCATCACGGCGGCCAAGTCCCGCTCGCCCGCGCGGTGGCGGAGATCTCGGACGTGACGGCCGAGCAAGTGGCGGTCGCGGCGCGGGCGCTCCTCGATCCGGCGCACTTCTCGCTCGCCACCGTCGGACCCGCGGGGCATGCTCGGCCCCGGTTGGCGGACCTCGATTTCTGATTCCGGGTTCCACCGGCCGTGCGTCACACGAACTCTCCCTCTCCGAGAGAACCGAGCGAGGAATCTCCTTTGTCCGACGAGAGTTTGCCCAGGGTGCGCTGTCGTGCGATCCGCGCCGGGGCACAACTCCCGAGGCGCATGACCGCGGGAGCCAGCGGTTTCGACGTGACCGCGTGTGTCGATGAGCCGGTTCTCCTGCCGCCAGGTCGTTGGGCGCCGGTTCCGACCGGTCTCGTCCTCGGGATTCCCGACGGGTTCGAAGTGCAGGTGCGAGCGCGCAGCGGCCTCGCGCTGCGTCACGGCGTCGGCCTGGTCAACGCTCCGGGGACGATCGACTCCGACTACCGCGGCGAGGTCTGTGTGTTGCTGATGAACTGGGGTCAGGAGCCGTTCATGATCCGATCGGGCGAGCGAATCGCCCAACTGATCGTCCAGCGCGTGCCCGCGATCGAGATAGAGTGGGGCGACGTCGATGACGCCACCGATCGAGGCGCCGGCGGGTTCGGACACACCGGAGTCGAATCCGTGTTCGGGCCTGCGCGCGACGGATCGCCGGGACACTCATGAGTCGAGTCGCGTCGACCGCCACAGCGCTCGCCACGTGGATCGCTCTCGGAGTGGGTGCGCCGGCGGGAAACGCACAGTCGCCGGGGCCCCCGGATCTCACGGCGGCGCCGGCTTCGACCCTCGCACCGACGGCCGACTCGATCCTGACCGCAGATGCCGACACGACATCGGCTGAGCCGCTCCCCGGTTCTCCGGGCGCCAGCCCCGCGCTCGTGATCGGGGAGAAACTTACCTTCTCGATCCGCTACGGAAAGATCCCGGCGGGCGAGGCGACGCTCGAGATCGCGGGCGTGGGCACCGTGCGCGGGAGACCCGCGTGGCAACTGCGAGCTACCGCTGCGTCGTCCGCAGTCTTCGACAAGGTTTACCCGGTTCGCGACCGTTGGGAGAGCTGGCTCGATCTCGACTCGCTCTGGTGCCTTCGGTTCGAGAAGAACCTCCGCGAGGGGCGATACCGGAAGGACCTCGCACTGGAGATGGATCAGGAGAAGGGCGAGGCCACCTACCACGACGGGCGCGTCGTCCCGATCGCACGCGGCACCTACGACGTGATCGGCGCCCTCTACTATGTGCGCGCGGTTCCACTGGTCGAGGGCGCGACCTTCCTTCTCGATAGTCACGAGAATCGGAAGAACTACCCGCTCGAGGTGTCGGTGGTCGGCAAAGAGGACGTGGTGACCGAGTTGGGCACGTTCCGCTGCTGGGTGGTCGAACCGAAGTTGGCGAGTGGGGCCTTCTTCAAGAACGAAGGTCAGCTCACGCTCTGGCTTACCGACGACGAGAAGCGGATTCCGGTCCAGATGCGCAGCAAGATCCCGGTCGGCGCGATCACGGCCGTGCTGACGAAGATGGAGCGTCCCGAGCCGATCCGCGACTAGCTCGCCGTCACTCTCCGAAGAGGACCCAGACCAGCGATGTCTCGTTACGAGGAAATCGACCTGTCTCGACTCGTCACCTACCCCGTGGACGAGCGGCGGAGCTTGGTCGCGGAGGACCAGGCGTACCGGCCGCCCGATGATCCCGAGTCATTCGCCCAGTTCTGGGATTCGTTGCCCGACGTCCTGGGGGCGCGCGCGCTCCGGTCGGTGGTCGAGGCGATTCTGGCGGCGCGACGAGACGGCCACGGCTTCGTCCTCTTCCTGGGGGCGCATGTCATCAAGACCGGGATGAGCCCCGGGATCGTGCGGATGTTGGAAGAGGGATGGATCACGGCGCTCGCGCTCAACGGCGCCGGCGCGATCCACGATCTGGAGATGGCGTTCTTCGGGCGGACTTCCGAGGATGTCGGTGCCGCGTTGCACGACGGCCGTTTCGGGATGGCGCGCGAGACCTCGACCTGGCTGAACGAGTGGACGGCGGAGGCGGCGAAGCGAAGTGAGGGATTGGGCGAGGGACTCGGACGCGCGTATCTGGAGAGGGCCGGTGACGGCGCCGCGCGGAGCCTTCTGGCCGCCTGTTACCGACTCGAGATTCCCGCCACCGTCCATCTCTCGATCGGGACCGACATCAACCAGCAGCACGCCTCGTTCGACGGCGCCGCCGCCGGAGAGACCAGCGCGCGCGACTTCCGAATTCTGGCGAGGGAGGTACAACGCCTTCCGCGGGGTGTAGCTCTCGTCGTCGGGTCGGCGGTGTTGTTGCCCGAGGTGTTCTTGAAGGCGGTGTCCGTGGCGGTCAATCTCGGCAGCCGATTCGACGGGCTGACCACCGCGGTCTTCGACTTCCAGCGCCACTACCGTCCCGAGCAGAACGTCGTCGCTCGCCCGACCAGCGCCGGGGGGGTCGGCCACTATCTGATCGGCCACCATGAGATCCTGCTGCCGCTCCTCTGCCAGGCCTTGAGGCTGGAAGCGGACCGGGCGAGCGGCGGGAAGCTCAAGGTGGACCCCGCGGAAGCCGAATCCTGAGAGTGCGTGGTGGTAGCCCGGGCGGTGGCGTGGTCGGTCGATTGACGCAATCGGGGGCCAGTGCTAGCCTACTTGCCCCTGGGTCCCCCCACTGTGCAGAACCGACGATTCGTGTCCGACTACTCGAGAGTGTTGATGAGTGAGGCACGCTCCAGGGACGAGCGGGGTCGAGACCCCGCCTCGGATGGCTTCGGTCGCGTCAGCGACGTCGGAGGACTCCACCTGTGTTTCCGACGGATCTGTTTCCGACGGACGTGTTTCCGGCCGAGGGGCGCCGCTCGGCTCCGCGCGAACTGTGCGGGCGTGATCAGCGCGGGGGCGATCTGGCTCCTGGTCTTGACGCTGATCCAGTTCGCCGCGGTCCCGCGTTGCGCCGCGCAAGACGAGGCGCCCAGGCCACCGCGTGACTTTCCGCCCGTCGCGCGTCCCGGTGTGATCCCGCCGATCGCTCCCGGGCCGTCGACCCCTCGAGATCCGATCCTCCCGACGCCTGAAAGCGAGAGACCACCGAACTCCTCGCCCGACGTGCCTGCGACACCCGGGAGCGCGAGTCGGGAGCAGGTCTATCGGATCGGCGTCGGTGACGAATTGTCGATCGAGGTCTTGGGCGAGCCACAGCTCTCCCGCGTCGTACGCGTCCTGCCGGACGGCTCGATCCAGTATCCGGGGATCGGGTCGATCTACGTTCTGGGCAAGACCACGGTCGAGGCGACCAGTGAGTTGATGACGGGACTCGGACGCATCCTCAGGTACCCCGATGCGCAGCTCATCGTGAACAGCTTCGGCGATCAACGGGTGTTCGTCATGGGCGAGATCGAGATCCCCGGAGATCACGCCTTCCACAAGGACATGACTGCGCTCGGGGCCATCGCGCAGGCGGGCGGGTTCCGCAACACGGCGCAGCGCGGACAGGTGCTCGTCTTCCGACGCACCGGGCCCGAGGCCTGCGAGGTGTTTCCCCTCGACATGCGCGACGCGATGGATGCGGAACACCCGGTCGGCGATCTGGGATTGCGACCCTTCGACATCGTGCACGTGCCGAAGACGTTCATCGCCAACCTGAACGTCTTCGTCGACCAGTGGATGCGACAGAACATCTCGCCCTTCACGCTCTATCTCGAGGGCTGGAGCGCATTCAACGTCAACGGCACGCGAACCATCGTCCGCAACGAGTAGCCGATGGAAGAGACGCTCCTCGTACGGCCGAATGGCGACGCGCCCCTCGAATTCGAGCGACGCGAACAGTCGCTGCGCGACATCGTGGCCGTACTCTTCCGCCGCAAGGGGATCGTCCTCGGTTCCTTCCTCTTCGCGCTGGCCGCCGCCGTCTGGCTGTACTGGAAGACCCCGACCTTCTACGAGTCGACCTCGCGCGTGATTGTCAGCCGCAATCAGCAGGAGAGCGCCTATACCTCGCGGAGCAAGCCGCTGCTCTCCTGGGAAGAGGAACTCACCTCCGAGATCGAGACGGTCCGCAGCGGGCATATCCGGGAGCGGGCGCAGAAGATATTGGACGGCGCCCGGACCACCGGTTCAGCCGGCCAACCGCTGGTGCTCGCGCCCGATCAGGTCGACGCCGTGACCGAGGGGAAGTCGAGCGTCATCTATATCCGGTACCGCGACACCGACCGCGAGGCGGCCCGGGAGGGGGCGCGCGCGGTCACGAAGGCCTACGTCGAGTTCCGTCAACAGGTCCGCGCCGTCCCCGAAGTCGAGCGGTTCTTCCGCGAGGAGATCGAGACGTTGCGCGAGCAGCTCGACGAGTGGGAGTTGCGCCGCGCCGACTACATGATGGAGGAGTCGCTCGCCCGGCTACCCGAGGAGCGGACGAGCCTCATCTTCCTGCGCCAAGACGCCGAGACAAAGCTCAACGCCGTGCGGGCTGATCTGGCCGAGCAAGAGGCCATGGTCGAAGTGACCCGCGCTCAGTTACGCCATCCGGAGATCGAGCCGTACGCCTTCGGCGAAGCGTCGAACAACGACGATCAGATCGTCTTCCAACTCAAGAAGGAGCTGGTCACCCAGCGAACTGCTTACTTCGCCTCGCTCGGCCGCTACACCGAGGTGCATCCGGAAGTACGGGCGCTGAAGGACCGGGTCGAGTTGCTGGAGAACGAGCTCAGGCGCGAGGTGGAGAGTTACGCTCGACATCTGGAGGCCAGGGTGGAGGTGTTGAAGGCGGTGGAGGAATCGCTCCTCGGCACGCTGCAGTACACCGACTCGGAGCTGTCCGACTATCCCTCGAAAGAGGCGCGGCTCTCGTCCTTCGACCGCGTCATCGAGGCGTTGCGCGCCGATTACTCGGCTCTGGTCGACAAGCAGATGACCGCGCGCATCGAGCGAAGCGGCACGTCGGATTGGAACGTCATGATCCTGCAACCGGCGGGGCGTCCCCAGCAGCTACGGACCAACGACTGGGTGCGACTGGCGCTCATTCCCGGCATGAGTCTCTTGGTGGGCATCGCGCTCGCCTTCCTCCTCGATGGATTGGACCACTCACTGAAGGACGCCACCGAGGTGGAGAGTTACGTCAATCTCCCGGTGCTCGGGTCGCTCGGGCGTTTGAAGTAGAGGCTCGACCGGAATCAGGTCCGCGAGTTCCGCGCGGAGGAGACGACATGTACGAAGCATTCTATGGACTGGCCGAGCCGGCGTTCGCGATCACGCCCGATCCGCGTTTTCTCTTCCTCACGCGCGGGCATCGGGATGCGCTGGCTTACCTCCATTACGGCATCGAGCAGCGGAAGGGCTTCCTCGCGCTGACAGGCGAAGTCGGAACGGGCAAGACTCTCTTGATCCGGACGCTCCTGGGTCAACTGCCCGACGACATCGAGACCGCGATCGTCATGAACGCTCGGCTGAACTTCAAGCAGTTGCTGTACCTCGCGCTCCTCGACTTCAATGTGCAGCCGGCGGGCAAGTCGAAGGTCGAGCTGCTCCTCGCGCTGCAGCAGTACCTCTTGAAGCTGCGCGACAAGAGCGGCAATGCGGTCCTCATCATCGACGAAGCCCAGAACCTCTCGGAGGAGAGCTTGGAGGAGTTCCGACTCCTCTCCAACTTCGAGACGGCCAACGCCAAGTTGATCCAGATCGTCCTCGTGGGGCAGCCCGAGCTGCGCTCGCTGCTCAATCGGCACTCGCTCCGGCAGCTCCGCCAGCGGATTCCGGGAGTGCACGATCTCTCCCGGCTGCCGGCTGAGTCGGTGCGCGAGTACGTGGACTTCCGCCTCCAGGTAGCGAGCAAGGGAAAGACGACGGGGCTCCTGACCGACCGAGCGATCGAAGAGCTGGCCCGTGTGTCGGGCGGGATTCCGCGCATCGTCAATCAGATCTGTGACCGAGCCCTCCTCGTCGGTTACGTCAAGTCGGCCGAGCGAATCGACCTGGAGCAAGTCCGCGAGGCCGCGCGTGAACTCGACTGGGTGACCGAAGCGCTGCCGCCATCCTCCTCGTCGCTCTTCCGGAGCAGTTAGCCCGTGAGCAACATCTACGAGGCGCTGAACCGGCGAACGAGCGCCGACGGGACCGAAGGCGCTGACGGCGCCCCGGCCGCGGAACCACTCGCTCCGCTCGTTCCACGCCCCGAGCGTGACCGCGCGTTGCCCAACGCCGGTAGCGTCGCGCGTGATCGTGAGCTGGAGCAGCTGAGACAACGAATTCTGGTCGAGTTCGATCCCGCGACGCCGACCGCGATCCTCTTCGCCGGGTCCGTCCCTGGCGAGGGATCGAGCACGCTGGCATTGCTCCTGGCCCGAGAGCTCGCGGCGTGGGAGCAACGACCGGTCCTGCTGATCGACGCTGATCTGGGCGGCTTCCCCCGGAGTCTGACCGGAGCGCTCGGCGACGGGGATGAAACGGGTCCCGGATTCAGCGACGTCCTCGCCGATCGGGCGCCGCTGGCGGATGGGATCCGCGCGACCGAGCAATCGAATCTGCACTTCCTCCCGCGAGGCAGCGCGGGCGCCGCCACCACCGAGCTGATGGCGCCCGAACGATTGCAGAGGTTCGTCCGAGAGGCGAAGCGCCACTACGCGTTCCTCGTCTTCGACGGTTCGCCCCTCGTGCTCGCGGCCGAGACTGCGCGGCTCGCGGCCGCCGTGGATGGCGCGATCATCGTCGTGCGCGCGCAACGAACGCGGCGCGAAGTGGTCCAGAAAGCCACTCGGTTGTTGCAGCAGGCCCGGGCGCGCAGCCTCGGCGTCGTCTTGAACGAGCGACGCTATCCCATTCCCGGATTCATCTACCGTCGCCTCTAGGCGCATGCAGGCGCCGCTCTCCGTAGATCCCGAAGTCGACGCTGCGCTCCGCCGCGCCCTCGAGTCCGCGCGGAGGCTCCTGCTCGACGCCCCGTTCGGATCCGCGATCTCCGCGATCCTCCTCGGCGGCAGCGCAGCTCTGGGAGAGGCGGTGGGATGGCGGGAGCGGGGCGACCTTCCGCTCGGGTTGATCCTCTCGGATCTCGATCTCGCGGTCGTGACCCGGCATCCGGTCGACTCCGCGGAGCGCGAACTGGTCGAGGCGCGCCTGTTGCGCGCGGAGTCGGACGAGCCATGGCCGGTCGAAACGCGCGTGGGTTGGTATGAAGAAGCGCAACTGTCCCATCAAGCGGGGACGCCCGGCGTCGTCGATCTCGCGCACCGAGGCCGCGTTCTCTTCGGTCCACCCGGGTTCGCGCGCCGATTCCAGGCGCCCACGCCAGCTCGGATTCCGCGAGAGGAAGCGTGGCGGCTCCTGGGAAATCGCGCGCTCGAACTCCGCGAGTGTCGACTGGCGCCCGATGTCGACGGCAGCGGCTCCACTCGAGATCAGACTCCGACTCCAACACAATGGCATGCGTTGGCCAAGGCCTGCACCGGTCTGTGGACGGCCTGGCTGATCCGCCGCGGACGTTACGTCTGCGGTCTACGCGCTCAACTCGATCTCCTGGACGAGCCATCAGCCCGCGAGGCGCCAGAGCCTCTGTTGGCGGCGGCGCTCGCGTGGCGATCGTTCCGGCTGGCGCCGAGGCGGGAGCACCTTCCGGAGGTAGCGGACTCGACGCGCGCGTTCGTCGACGGGCTCCGCGCCCTCGTCTCGTCGGCGAGTGACTCGCCGTGGCAGGAGGCGTGGCGCTACCTGCCCCGAGAGCGGATCGGACTCAGAGATCACTGGCGACGTTGGCGGCGCGCGCTGCGGGCCATGCCTTCGGACACTCGGTCCGGCCTGGTCGGCGCCGTCTGGCGGCAACAATGGGCCGACCCGGGCTCCGCCGCGGTGCTCGGAACGCCCGACAGTCGCGAGCGCGCACTTGCGGTAATGTACTGGCTCACGCACAGCGACATGGATGCGAGCTCGACGGCGGCCTGGAGCGAGGCCGCCCGGGCGCTGGGGCCTGGAATTACCGACGGGGGAGGGACGTGCCGGAGCGCCTCACGCTGATCGTCCTCCTCGACGCGCTCGGTCACCGCCAGGCATCGTCTCCGTCGTTCCTTCCTTGGTGCGAGGCTCCTCGCGCGCCCGTGCGGACGGTGCTCGGCTACTCCAGCGCAGCGATTCCGACCCTGCTCTCCGGCCGGTGGCCCGAGGAACACGGACACTTCGCCATGTACCGACGCGCGGTGGGAGACGATCGCGCCTTCCGCGGTCTGGCCGGACCGGCCGCGCTCGGCGCTCGATTGACGGGGCGAGAGTGGCGTTTCCGGAGGTGGATCGGAAGTCGCCTGCGCGCCCGCGGGATCACCGGTTACTTCGCGCTCTACGACGTGCCGCTGGAGTGGCTGTCAGAGTTCGACCTCTGTCAACGCCGTGATCTCTTCTCCCCGGGCGCTTTCGAGCCAGCCGTCGGCTTGGCGGATGAGATCACTCGGGCCGGGGGTCGCATCTGGAACTGGGGTGTCCCCGAAGATCGCGCGTTCCGAGAGTGTGGGGAGGAGATCGATCGTGGAGAGCGATCGGTGCTGCTCCTCTACACCGCGCGCCTCGACGCGCTCATGCACGCGGAAGGGCCGGAGAGCCCGTCCACCGGGTTACTCCTCGCCGAGTACGACCGGCGACTGAGCGAACTGAGAGCACGAGCGTCGAAGAAATACACGGACTTCCGGATCTTTGTCTTCGGCGACCACGGGATGGCGGCGGTTCGCTCCACCGTGGATCTCTGGTCGCGCCTCCGCGCTCTGCCATTGCGTTTCAAGCGCGACTACCGGTACTTCCTCGACAGCACGATGGCGAGATTCTGGTTCGAGAACCAACGCGCACGTGACCTGGTGCTCACGCTCCTCGCGGACACTCCGCAGGGGCGCGTGCTGGACGAAACGGAGCTCCGCGCGCTCGGCTGCTGGTTCCCGGAAGCCGACTACGGCGAGACGATCTTCCTCCTGCAGGAAGGCGCCATCCTGCTCCCGTCGTTCATGTCGGGCTCGCCCGTGCGGGGGATGCACGGATATCACCCCGACGATGCGGAGTCGTCGACCACGCTCGTCACCAACGTCGTGAGTGGAGACGGGCCGGCCGATCTGCGAGGGATCCACGCGCTGGTCTCGGCCGATCTGGGGCGCGGACTCCCCGATTCCCGCCCATGAAACGACAGCTCCTCGCCGGCATCTTGTTCAGCCTGCTCTGTCTCTGGCTGGCGGTGCGCGGCGCCGACTTGGAGGAGGTCAAACGCGCGCTCGCCTCGGCTCGCTACGACGTGCTTGCCTGGACGCTCGTTCCAACCATGGGTTCGTTCGCGATTCGCGCCTGGCGCTGGCGCTACCTGCTGCGGCCGGTGCGAACAGTCCGCTTCGGGCCGCTCTTCTCCGCCACCATGATCGGATTCTTCGGGAACAACGTGCTGCCGGCCCGTCTGGGAGAACTCCTGCGCGCGTACGTCGTCGGACAGCGCGGAGGATTCAGCCGCGCCGCGGCGCTCGCCTCGATCGTGGTCGAACGGGTGTTCGACACGTTCCTGCTCTTGGCTGTCTTCGCCGGCGTGCTGCTCTCTCACCGCCTGCCGCATGGGATCGGCGGGTGGGGAATCTCGCTCATCGTGCTGACGTTTCCCGTCTACGCGTTGCTCTGGTTCTTCCGACGGCGAGGCGAGCCGTTCCTGGCGCTGCTGGAGCGATGGGTTCCGGTCGGCCGTCGCGAGCAAGCGCTCCAGTTCGCCAAGAATTTCCGTATCGGCCTGGGCGTGTTGGAGGACCGCGAAGGGATGGCGATGTCGCTCGTCCTCTCGGCGCTGATGTGGGCCTCCCTCTCCCTGGTCGTCTCGCTCTGCTTCTTCTCGCTCGGGCTCGACCTTCCGCCCGCGGCCGCGTTCGTCGTCCTGGTGGTGATGGCCGTCGGGACGATGGCGCCTTCGGCGCCCGGTTTCGTCGGGACGCTCCAGTACGCAGCCACGGTCGGTCTCGCCGTCTACGATGTGGACCCATCGCGCGCTCTCTCGTTCTCCGTCCTCTACCACGTCAGTCAGTGGGTTCCGACGACGGTGGTCGGGTTGTTCTGCCTGCTCCGTGAACATGTGGATCTCCGGGTGGTCGCGCCGGGCGCCCGAGCGCCCGACGGCGGGTCAACGAACCCGGACGGTAGAAAATGAGCCGGAAAGCGGCCCGGAGGAGTCGCGCCAGCCGCCCTTCGTCCCGATTCCCGCGGTCAGAAGCTGGCCGATCGTTGGCGAGGTCGGAAGACGTGTGCTATCCTGCTTGTCATTCGCTACGACCACGACAGTCCTGCAGCAGAGGCATTCAACGGTGCGGGGTCGGCCTATCGAGCTCCTTGTTACCTGGCTGCGCACGAATGGGCGGAGACGTGAGTGCTCCCGTCTGGATGCCGCCACCCCCACTCTTCTGACTCGAAGCCTCTGATTCGGGGCCTGTGATTCGCAGCCTGTGATTCGCAGCCTGTGATTCGCAGGCCGTCACCCGAAGGTTGTCGGTTGACGGCAGTCGCTCGGCAGCGTCGATCCCTGGAGGCCGTGTGTCCGGTCGGCTCCCCCACGTCAGCGCGCATTCAGATCTCGGCGCGAGAGCGGGTGCGTGATGAGCGCTCCACCTAGGCAGGTAGCGGCGGGATCGCGGCGATCCGGTTTGCGGCGTCCGGGCGGCCAGCCTCCGGGTGCCTCACTCGGGAGTCCCCAACGATCCTCGACGTTCAGGGCCCCGCTCGTGGAGCCGACGGAAGCAGCGGAGACGCTCGGCGATCGAACGAGGGTCGAGGCGGCGGTGGAAGTGTCGACATCGGGACCGGTCCCCTCCGCGGCGAACTCGAGTTCGACGGCGACGTCGGAACTGCCCATGCGCGCGAGCGACCATGTCTTGCCCGGAATTCCGATCGAACCTGAACTCGGGTTCTATCGTCGATACGGGAAGCGATGCATCGACATCTCGGCCGCCGGCGTCGCGTTGGTGCTCTGCCTCCCGATCTTCGCGCTCATCGCGCTGGCGATCCGGATCGAGGGCGCAGGGGCCATCTTCTACTGCTCCTCGCGCGTCGGCCGAGGGGGCCGCTGCTTTCGGTTCTACAAATTTCGCTCGATGATTCCGGGGGCGGACCGGCGGCGCGACACCTTGCTGCACTCCAACGAGGTCGACGGCCCGGTCTTCAAGATGGCGGAGGATCCACGCATCACACGGGTAGGTCGATTCCTCCGTCGCACGAGTCTCGACGAGTTGCCGCAGCTCTGGAACGTCGTTCGCGGCGACATGAGTCTCGTTGGACCGCGCCCCCCGATCCCGCAGGAGGTCGTGCAGTATGAGCCGTGGCAGCGTCGACGCCTGAGCGTCAGGCCCGGACTGACCTGCCTGTGGCAGATCAGCGGCCGCAGCCGGATCGGCTTCGATGAGTGGATGCGCCTCGACATGGAGTACATCGATCACCGAGGGTTCGGTCTCGATTGCAAGATCCTGTTGCGAACGTTGCCGGCGGTGCTGAGCGGCGAAGGGGCCTACTAGATCTGCGTAGGCCTATGCCGCCCTTCGTGGGAGTCGCCACGAGTGGGAAGTCCGTCGGGAGAGTCGAAATGGCGACGCCGGCCGATCAGGGAAGGACCCCTTGGGTGACGCTTCTGGCGTTGACCGCTCTGGGGCTCATCCTCCGACTCGTGCGCCTCGACGCGCAGTCTTTCTGGGTCGACGAGGCGTTCAGTATCAAGTACGCGGCGCTCTGGAAGCCGCTCACCTTCGAGGGTCTACTCGACAATCTCCACGGCCCGCTCCATGCGCTGCTCCTGCACGGTTGGGCGCGTCTCTTCGGCGCCGGTGAGTGGGCGCTGCGCGCGCCCCACGCGTTGATCGGCGCCACGACGATTCCGCTCCTCTACTGGGCTCTGCGCCCGAGCGTTTCGCGCGGGGTGTCTCTCCTCACCTGCGCGTTGCTCGCCATTTCGCCTTTCCATCTCTGGTACTCGCAGGAAGTCAGGAACTACGTCCTCGCCATGTTCTTCGTCGTGCTCTCGACCGGGCTGCTCCAACGCCTGTGGCTGGGCTCCAGTTGGAGTCGCATGAGTCTCTACGGACTCGTCTGCGCCGGCGCGCTCTGGAGCAACCTCGCCTCTGCCTTCGCGCTGGCGGCGCATGGCGCAGGTCGTATGTTCGCGCGCTCGGGACCGAGTTGGCGTCGGCTCTTCGTCGCCTGGGCGATCGCGCTCGTCTGCCTCTCGCCGTGGCTCGAACGATTCTGGCGTCATCGAGTCGAGCCGTCCGGCGCGCTGACCCTGCGGAGCGTCGCGGCCGAGGAGCGTCTTCGGGGTGAGACGACTTCGCCGCTTCTCGGCATTCCGTATACCTATTTCGTCTTCTCACTCGGCTACTCGCTCGGACCGAGTCTGGACGAGCTACGCGCGGATCCGATGGCGCCGCCGAGCGCGCTGGAGGCAGTGCTCATCGCGGCGGCCGGATTGGCCTTCGGTGTCGCCGCCTGGATCGGCGCCGGTCGGCTCTGGAGTCTCCCGTCGGGGCGCCTCTGGCTCGCGCTCGCGATCGCGCCGGTGCTCCTCACGTTCGTCGTCTCGACGCGCAACCTCAAGGTCTTCAACCCGCGCTACGCCTGCGCGGCGTTTCCCGCCTATCTGGTCGTGGTGGCGCACGGGCTGGCCGCGCTGCGCGACGGGCCGAGGCGCCGCGCGCTCCAGACTCTCGTGGCGGCGGGCGTACTCCTGCCGACCGGCGTGAGTCTCGCGCAGTACGAGACCTCGCCGCGTTACTGGAAGGAAGATGCGCGCGCCCTCTCTGCGCATCTGCGCAGTCACGTCGGACCGGACGACCTGATCTTCTTCGTGGGGACCGACGAGCCGCTGCAGCAGTACTACTGGCGCGGATTGCGAGATGGCGTGGGCGGCGTGCGCAAAGCGGATCACGGAGACCGGTGGGATCTCGGATTCGAGGAGCGCTTCGAACGTTTTTCCGAGCTCGCGGGTCGCGCGCAGGTCGTCTACGTCGCTTTCCTGCGGGAAGAATTCGTCGACCCCGACGATCGCTGGCGCGCCTGGCTCCGCGCCAATCGTCCGCCTCGCGAAGTCGTTCCGTTCATCGGATGCGAGATCTGGGTTCTCGACGGCGGCGCGTCGGGCGCCTCACGATCCGAAGGCGGGGCCCGATGAAGTCGCCGGTCCTGCGCGGTGCTCCTTCGAGCGACGCTTCGAAACGCATTCCGGGCGCCGAACCGGTCACGCTGCGGCGCGTCACCCTCTTCTCGGACGCGGTCTACTTCGGCGGCGCCGAGATGTACCTCTATCTGCTCGCCCGTCGACTGCATGGCGTTCGCTGCTCGATCGACGCGGTGCTGCCGCCCGACGCGGGGGCGAGTCGGCTCCACGACATGCTGGAGGGACTTGGTCTCCGAATCCACACCCTGCCGAGGGCCGGCTTCGCCTGGGCGCGATCGCTCGGCGCCACCCGTCGCGTCCTGGAGGAGTGCGCCGGGGAGGTGTTGCATCTCAACCTGCCGAGTTCCTACGACGCGGGCCTCTCCTCGGTAGCGTTCGCGGCGCGCGCCGCCGGATATCGGCGCGTGATCTCGACCGAGCACCTCCCGATGATCGAGCGGAAGCTGCGCCGCTTTCCGGTCAAGCTGCTCTTCTCTCATTGGGTCGACCGCATCATCGTGATGACCGAGGAGAATCGCGACTTCCTGATCCGTCGACACGGGATGGAGCCGGAGAAGATCGCGATCGTCGAGAACGGTGTGGAGGAGCCCCCCCGACTGGAGGACGACGAGCGCGCGCGCCTGCGAGCGGAGTGGGGCGCGAAGCCGACCGACTTCGTCGTCGGTTCGATCGGCGCGTTGAGTCGGCGCAAAGGGCAGCACACGGTGCTGCAAGCGGCAGCCCAGCTCGCGTCGACCCCGGAGGGAGCGCGCCTGAAGGTCGTCCTGGTCGGCGAAGGAGACGAGCGCGGGGCCCTGGAACAACGGGCGAGCGAACTGGGCCTGACCTCTCGCACGCGTTTCCTCGGCGACCGTTCGGACGCGGCTCAGATCGTGGCGGCGTTCGATCTGTTCGTCCTCGCCTCGCAGATGGAGTCGATGCCGTTGACCGTCCTGGAGGCCATGGCCGCCTCCGTCCCGACGGTGGCGACGTCGGTCTATGGACTGCGTCAGATCGTCGAAGACGGCTCCACTGGTCGTCTGGTCCCAGCCGACGATCCCGGCGCGCTGGCCGCGGCGCTCCGGTCGGCGATGGGCCAGCCGGAGACGGCCCGGGCGTGGGGGCGGGCCGGCCGACTCAGGTGGGAAGCGCGCTTCACCGCGCAGCAGATGGCCGAGCGAACCGCCGATCTCTACCTGGAGAGCGTCGATCCGACGCACCCGTCGGCGCGCGAGGAGTCGCCCCGGTGAGGATCGTGCAGGTCAACAAGTTCCACTATGTCAAAGGGGGGGCCGAGCGCTACTACCTCGACCTCTCCACGGCCCTGCGGGGGCGAGGACACCGAGTGGACCACCTGGCGATGGCCCACCCGGACAACCTTCCGGGCGGTCCGGGCGACCTCTTCGTCTCCGAGGTCGACTACCGCAGTCGGGCCTCGACCACGAGCCGCATCCGGCAGGGGCTACGCGCCATCTACAACCGAGAGGCGGCCCGAGGCGCGCGCTCTCTCGCGCGAAGGGACGGGCCGGCGATCGCGCATCTGCACAACATCTACCACCAGCTCTCGCCCTCGGTGGTGCGGGCGTTCGCGGCCGAACAGGTTCCGATGGTGCAGACGCTGCATGACTACAAGCTGGTCTGTCCGGCGTATCTCCTGATGACCGAGGGGGCGATCTGTGAGCGCTGCCGTGGGGGACACTACTTCGAGGCGGTGCGGCATCGATGTCTGCTCGAGTCGCGCGCCGCGAGCGCCGTCGCCGCGGTCGAGGCCTACTTCCACGGGTGGGTTCGGACGTACGACGCGATCGCGCGGTTCCTCTGTCCGAGTCGGTTCCTGCTCGAGAAGGTCGCCTCGTTCGGAGTCGCGCGCGATCGTCTCGTGCATCTGCCGTACTTCGTGCCGGCGGCCGAGTACCGCGTGACCGATCCGCCGCGCGAGAAGCTCGCGATCTATGTCGGCCGACTCTCGCGCGAGAAGGGGATCGCGACCCTCCTCGAGGCGATGGCCCGACTCCCGCAGGGACGCCTTCGCCTCCATGTGCTGGGCGACGGACCGTTGCGTCCGATGCTGGAAGCGCGCGCGCGACAGTTGGCGTCGGGGCAGGTTGTCTTCTTGGGCTACCGGTCCGGCGATGCGTTGCACGACGAGATCCGTCGGGGCGACTTCACGATCGTTCCGTCGGAGTGGTTCGAGAACCTTCCGTTCGCGATCCTGGAGTCGTTCGCGCTTGGCCGTCCGGTGGCCGGCGCGCGCATCGGCGGAATCCCCGAATTGGTGATCGATGGCGAGACCGGACGGCTCTTCGAGAGCGGCGACGCCGACTCGTTGGCCGAAGCGCTCCTCTGGATGACCGGCCCCGAGGCGGACGTGGTCGCGATGGGTCGACGCGCGCGCCGTCGCATCGAAGCAGAGCACGATCCTTCGGCCCATCTCGATCGCTTGACCGCCCTCTACGCCGAACTGCTCGGTCAGTCGTCGCGCGCCCATCGCCCCGCCGTCTCCGTCACGGCGCGGTCGGAGTCGCGAACATGAAGATCGCGATGATCGGACAGAAGGGCATTCCCGCGACCTACGGAGGGATCGAGCGGCATGTCGAGGAGATCGCGACTCGCCTGGTCGAACTCGGCCACGAGGTGGACGTCTACAGTCGGTGGCACTACGCGAAGACCGACGGCGCCTTCCGCGGCGTCGGCATCCGCCGTCTCCCGAGCGTCAACACGAAGCACTTCGACACGATCACGCACTGCGCGCTCTCGACGTTGGATGCTCTCTTCCGCGGCTACGACATCGTGCACTACCACGCGCTCGGCCCGTCGGTCTTCGCACAGATTCCTCGTCTGACCGGGGCAAAAACGGTCGTGACCGTGCACGGTCTCGACTGGGAGCGGGGGAAATGGGGCCGGGTGGCGGCTGGGTTCCTGCGCGCCTGCGAGCGGCCCGCCATCCGCTTCCCGAATCGCACCATCGTCGTTTCGAAGACACTGGGCGAATACTTCCGCGAGAAGTGGAATGTCGAGACCTCGGTCATCCCCAACGGGGCGAATCCGGGCATCTTCCGCCCCGCGAACAAGCTGAAGAAGTACGGCCTCGACAAGCACCGATATCTGCTCTATGTCGGTCGCCTGGTGCCGGAGAAGGGATGCCACTACCTGCTGGAGGCGTTCGGGCAGTTGAAGACCGATGCGCATCTCGTGATGGCGGGCGGCTCCAGCTTCAGCGACGGCTATGTCGATTCGCTCATGCGTATTCGCGCCGGCGACGAGCGGATCCACATGATCGGCTACGTCTATGGCGACTTGCTGGACGAGCTCTGGTCCAACGCCTACCTCGTCGTGCAGCCGTCCGTGCTCGAAGGCCTCTCGATCTCGTTGATCGAGGCGATCTCCCATGGAAAGTGCGTCTTGGCGAGCGACATTCCGGAGAACCTCGAAGTGGTCAGTGATTGCGCGGTCACGTTCGAGAGCCGCAACGTGCGCGACTTGGGCGATAAGCTACGGCGTCTGCTCGATTCCCCCGATGTGGTCGCCGAAGTGGCGACGCGCTGCCGCGCACACGCGGAGCGTTACTACTCGTGGGACCGGATCACCAAGGCGACCGAGGCGGTGTATCTGGACCTGCTCGGCGGGGGAGACGGCGCGAAGAAGCGACGACCCGGAGACGGCGCGCTGCGTCTGCTCCCGGGCGGGGCCGAGGCGAAGCGCGCGGCTCGCCCGCGCACGAAGGCCGGACGTTCCGGCAGTCGCCGCGAATCGAGTTGAAGACGCCGCTCGCCCCTGGGCATCCTCCCCTCCCGATGCTCCTCCATGTCGTCATTTTGGCCGGCGGTCGCGGCGAACGATTCTGGCCGCTCAGTCGCCGTTCAAACCCGAAGCAACTGCTCCCTCTCGCCGGATCCACCTCGCTCCTCGAGGCGACCATCGCGCGCGCTCGGCTGCGGGTCCCTCCGGAACGCATCTGGTTGGCCGGCAGCATCGATCATCGCGACGCGATCGACCGACTCGGACTCTCGATCCCGGGGACGCAATGCATCTGGGAGACAGAGGCGCGCAACACCGCCCCCGCGCTCGGCGCAGTCGCCGAACTCTGCCGCGCAACGGGCGGCGGCGCGATGCTCGTCCTGCCGTCCGATCACTGGATTCCGGACGCAGATCGGTGGTGGTCCTCGATCGACTGCGGCGTCCAGGCGCTGGAAAGGACGCCGGAGCGCGTGGTCACGTTCGGAATTCCGGTGACGCGACCCGAGACCGGATACGGGTATATCGAGAGAGGCGAACCGATCGCGCCCGACGCGGGCGTCTTCCGCGTACGGAAGTTCCACGAGAAGCCGACGATGGAATCGGCCCGCGCTTACCACTCGGGAGGACAGCACTACTGGAACAGCGGCATCTTCATCTTCGACGCCGCCGGCCTGACCGAGTTGCTGAGGCGGCACGAGCCGCGCCTGCGGGCGCCGCTGGATGAACTGCGAGCGGCGATCGCCCACGGCGCCGCGGAACGTGATTGGGCGCGCTTCTTCGGGGACGCTCCCTCGATCTCGATCGACTACGCGCTGGCTGAACGCGCGACCGATGTCGTCTGCGTGGAAGCCGGTTTCGGATGGAGCGACGTCGGCGCCTGGCCGGCGTGGGCCGAGCAACGAGCCGCCGATCCGTCGGGCAACGTCCGGCGCGGCGAGGTGCTGGCCATCGACACGAAGGATTGTGTGCTGTACTCGGAAGACGGCGGGCTGCTCGCGGTGCTCGGTGTCGAGGGCCTCGTCATCGTTCGCGTCGGCGACGCGACGCTGGTCTGTCCGAAGGATCGAGCGCAGGAAGTGAAACGGCTGTTGGAGGAAGGGCGACTCGATGCGAGACTGGCCGAGTTCTTCTGAGCGGAACATCGGGAGGGCGACGGTTGGCCTCGCGATGACCTTCTTGCTGACGGCGCTGAGCAGTTCAGGATGCGCCTCGACTCGACCGACGGTCCGTCCACCCGCCGAGGTTCGCACGATTCCGACGGCGCCGCCCGCGCGGCCCGCGCCCCCGGTCGAGACTCTGCTCAACGATGCGCCGGTCGCGCCCGAGAGCCAGCCTTCGATGGCGCCGCTGCGGGGCACCGAGCGAGTGTATCCGTCGCAGGATCGATCGAATCAGGCGGCGCCCGACGCGCCCGAGGCATTTCCCGCTTCGCGAGCCGACGCGACGGAAGTCGCGCCCCCCTCGCGTAGTACGCCCGAACCGCGCGCTGCGGAATCTCGCTCGGGGGAGCCGCGCGCAGACCCATCGTCGGCCGCGACGGAAGGTTTCGCCGTCCAGCTCCTCGCTTCGGGTTCCCGCACGTTGGCGGAGAAGGAACAACATCGACTCTCCGCTTCGTTCTCCGGCCCGGTCTGGATCGAAGCGGCCAGTGGATTACACAAGGTGAGGGTCGGTCGTTGCGCGACGCGCGCCGAGGCGGAGTCGCTACGCGCGGAAGCGGTCGCGCTCGGCCTGGAAGACGCATTCGTGATCCGCTACTCCGGAGCGAAGCCATGAGCGACGCAGCGGACCAGCTTCCGCCCGGCCGGCTCGTCCTCTTCGACGATCCCCGATCGACGGGTCTGCGCCCTTTCACCTGGGTGCGCACCGCGGGCGATCTGCTCCTCGGGATGAAAACCGCGGAGGACCGTTGGCGAGAGCGCGCCGAGCGTGACGGAGTTCACTTTCGACGCGTGACGCGCGGGCTACTCACGTCTCTGGCGCGGGATCGATCGGCGTGGCGCGCGGCGTCGAGCGCTGACTTCGGATCGGATACGCAGTGGGTCTCGGACCGGCTACTTCCTTCGGTGAATGCGGTCGCGGCGCTCGCCGGGATGGAAGTCGATAGCGCGCTGCTCGTCGCCGGTCAGCCGATCGCATTCCGCGGGGGACCGCGTTCACAGGCCGCCTGCTCTCATGGACTGGACCCGGTGACCGGGCAGGACGAGGAGCCGTCCGCCCGGATCTTAGCGGCGGTTGCGGACTCCGCCGCGCATCGTCGCGAACTCCCGGCGGCGGATGATTTCGTCGCCGGCCTTTCCAACTTGGTCCGGCTGCAGCCGATCTGGCTCGACCTCGACCTGGAAGATGCGCTGGCCAAGCGTCCGGCCCCGTCGGCCACGGGCGACGGCGTGAGCTATCGACTCGATCGCATCCGCATCGCGCGGTCCGCGAAGATCGATCACGGAGCGTTGCTCGACGCGCGCGACGGAGCGATCGTGCTCGACGACGGCGTCGAAGTGGGACCGCACACCTGGCTGAAGGGACCGCTCTACGTCGGCCCCGGGACGCGGCTCCTCGGCGGGCGACTCGGCGGGGGGAGCAGCTTCGGTCCGCAGTGCCGCCTGCGCGGCGAGGTCGAGGCGACGGTCGCCCTCGGTTACGTGAACAAGGCGCACGACGGATTCATCGGACACAGTTACCTTGCGGAGTGGGTCAACCTCGGCGCGCTGACGACGAACTCCGACTTGAAGAACAACTACTCGAACGTCTCCCTCCAAACCCCCGCAGGGGTGATCGAAACGGGCGAGCGAAAGATCGGCAGTTTCCTCGGCGACCATGTGAAGACCCGGATCGGCTGTCTGCTCGATACCGGCACGATCGTCGGGATCGGCGCGAATCTGGTCGGCGAACCGGCCATGCCGAGCAAGTGGGTGCCCGACTTCGCCTGGGGTACGAAGGGGGAGGATGAGTACGGGCTGGAGAAGTTCTTGGCCACCGCCGAGATCGTCATGAGTCGCCGCGGCGTGACATTGGACGACGCCGCGCGCCGAATCCTCCGTCACTCGCACGCGGCGAGTCGGGTCCACGGGAGACAGGAGCCGAGCGATGCCTGAACTCCGCAGAGACCCCATCGTCGGTCGATGGGTCATCATCTCGACCGAACGCGGCAAGCGCCCGTCCGACTTCGGCTCGATCCAGGTCTCGCGCAAGAGCGGCTTCTGCCCCTTCTGTCCCGGCAATGAAGAGAAGACCCCGCCGGAGGTCTATGCCTTGCGCCCGACGGGGAGTGCGGCCGACACGCCGGGCTGGTCGGTGCGCGTCGTCTCGAACAAGTTCCCCGCCCTCCAGATCGAAGGCGAACTCCACCGGAGAGCGGAGGGGATCTATGACAAGATGAATGGGATCGGCGCGCACGAGGTGATCATCGAGACGACCGATCACGATTCGGAGTTGGCCGACCTGCCGGCCGAGCAGGTGGTTCGCGTCATGCGCGCGTGTCGCCAGCGGATCGGCGATCTCTCCCGCGACAAGCGCTTCCGCTACATCCAGATCTTCAAGAACCACGGAGAAGCCGCCGGCGCCTCGCTCGAGCACTCGCACATGCAACTCATCGCGACGCCGATCGTCCCGCGCCGAATGGTCGAGCTCATGAACGGCTGCGCGCAGCATTTCCAGTTGAAGGAGCGCTGCATCGTCTGCGACATCGTCGATCAAGAGATCGCGCTGGGGGCTCGGATCGTCTCGGAGAACGAGTCCTTCGTCTCCTTCGAGCCGTTCGCGGCGCGCTTTCCGTTCGAGACCTGGGTGCTGCCCAAGTATCACCAGACCAGTTTCGAGCTGATGTCCGATGCGGAGATCGAGCGCTTCGCCATGCTCCTGCGCGAGACGCTGCAGCGGATCAACGCGACGCTCAACCGGCCGCCCTTCAACTTCGTCCTCCACACTTCTCCGCTCAACGAGTGGAAGGAGCACCAGCACTTCCACTGGTTCGTCGAGATCATGCCGAAGCTGACCAAGGTCGCCGGTTTCGAGTGGGGCACGGGTTTTTATATCAATCCGACGCCGCCCGAAGAGGCCGCGCTCCATCTCCGCAGCGCGCAACTCGTCTCGGTCAATGGCGGTGAGCCGGGCGTGGCCGGACCGGAGACGCCGTGAAACTCGACATCGCGATGGCGACCGCGGAACTCGCCCCGTACGCGAAGGTGGGCGGGTTGGGGGACGTCATCGCCGCACTCGCCAAGGAGCTCGATCGGCAAGGGCACTACGTCACAGTTTTCCTGCCTCGTTATCGATCTGTCCTCGCGAAAGAGCCTCGCCTTCAGCTCACGCGCGTCGGCCAAGCGGAGGTCTCGCTCGGCGGACGCCGCGAGTGGGCCAGCTACGATGTCGCGCTCTTACCGGAGACCGGCGTCCGCATCGTCTTGGTCGGCCATGAGGGTTACTTCGGTCGAGACGGCGTCTACAACGACGCTCGCAGCGGACGCGATTTCCCTGACAACGACGAGCGATTCATCTTCTTCTGCAAGGCGGTGCTGGAGGGACTCGAGATCCTGGAGTCGTCGCCGGACGTCCTCCACCTGAACGATCACCAGACGGCGGTGGCGGCGCCGATGCTGCGCGAGTCGCTGCGCGGCCGCGAGTCCGCCAGATCGATCGGACTGGTCTTCGCCATCCACAATCTCGGATACCAGGGGATCTATCCGCACGACACGATCCGGCTGACCGGACTCGATCCGAAGTTGGCGGAGCCGATGGGTCCGCTCGAGTTCTACGGCCATCTCAATTTGATGAAGGCGGGAATCATCTACGCTGATCGCGTCGCGACGGTGAGCCCGCGGTATGCCGCGGAGATCCAGTCTTCCGCCGAACATGGGCGCGGACTGGAGGGTGTGCTCCGCGCGCGCGGGAAGGACCTCGTCGGGATCCTCAACGGCGTCGACGTCGAAATGTGGGATCCGACGACCGATCGACTGCTCCCGGCGAACTACTCGTCGAACGATCTCGCCGGCAAGAAGGAGAACAAGACCAGGCTTCTGGAATCCGCTGAGCTGCCGGTGGAGCCGGATGTTCCCATCATCGGGATGATCTCCCGACTTGTCGAGCAGAAGGGATTCGACTTGCTGGAGGCCGCGGCGCATGAGCTGCTGCAGGAGAGGATGAAACTGATCGTCCTGGGGAAGGGGGAGAGACGCTACGAAGAGTTGATGCGTCGCTTGCGGACCCGCTACCGGCAGAAGTTCTCGGTCTCGCTGGAGTTCAACGACCCGATGGCGCACCTGATCGAAGCGGGGTCCGACTTCTTCCTCATGCCGTCGCGCTACGAACCGTGCGGCCTCAACCAGATGTACTCACTGCGTTACGGAACGATTCCGATCGTCCGCGCGACGGGCGGCTTGGCGGACACGGTCCGGGAGTACGACCCCGAGACCGGGCGCGGCAACGGCTTCGTCTTCGACGAGTACTCCGCAGACGCCATGCTCGCCGCGGTGCGCCGCGGCCTCGCCGCACACCAGAAGAAACGGGCGTGGAAGAAACTCGTCAGCGAAGTCATGCAGATCGATCACTCCTGGGGGCACGCAGCGCAACAGTACGTCGAACTCTACCGAGAGGTGCGCGCGGTGCGACGGGGCTAGAAGAAGCGAGCATGGAGCGCTCGGCTCGCGCGCTCGCCGTCTTCCTCCGCCGTCACCATCGAGATCGAGAGGCTGCTCGCGTGGAGCGCCAAGACGGGGATGCCCGCTGCTTCCAGGCAGCCGCGCACGGCGAGGATCGTCTCTCGCTGTGTGACAAGCCCCTCGCCGACCAAACTGACGAGCGCAACCGTGCGGATCTCGGTCCGGATGTCGTTTCCCGCGTTCAACGCCATCCCGCCATCAACCGCGGTGTCGCCGTCCGGTGGCTCGACCCATTCCTCCAGCCAACCGCCCTCTGGCCGCTCGCTGAAGACGTAGAAGAATGACGGCGCCGCGACGCGCGCGCGACTCACCGCCGACGTCGCGCCGGAGGCGCCTCCGGCCCCCGTCCTGCGGACCCAGCGCACGGGCGACTCCAGCGCCACCGCGAGAAATCGATCCTCTTCCATCGAGACTGTCTCCTCCGAGAATGGGCGCAGAGGCGCCTCGTCGGCGCCGACCATCGTGCCGGGAGCATCGTCGTACGAACAGCGCACCTCGAGCGGGAGCCCGAACCTCCGCGCGACGATGGCGGCGCGGCGATAGAGCACGCGTCCTCCCAGGTGGGAGAGGACGATCATCGTCGCGTGATCGATCCGCTCCAGCTTCCGGGCGGCGGAGACCACACGAGGATCGGCCGACAAGACGCCGGCGACATCGGTCAGGATCTCGCAGCGCGCCGCGCCGAATCGCACCGCCATCGCGACGGCGGTCGTGTCGCTCCCTCCGCGACCGAGAGTGGTGATTTCCTTCGCGGCCGAGACCCCCTGGAAGCCCGCGACGATCACGACCTTCTCTTCCGCCAATTCCTTCACGATGCGGCCGGGCCGGATCGTGCGGATCCGCGCATCGAAGTGCCGCTCGTCGGTGATGATTCCGCTCTGGGAGCCGGTGAACGAGATGGCGGGACATCCGAGCGACTCCAGCGCCATCGCGACCAGCGCCATCGCGATCCGTTCGCCGGAGGTGAGCAGCATGTCGAGTTCGCGACCATGCGGCGTGCGGCTGACGCGATGCGCGAGGCGCAACAACTCGTCGGTCGTCTGCCCCATGGCCGAGACCACCGCCACCACCTGATCGCCCGCCGCGCGCGCGGCCTGGATTCGACGCGCGACGGCGAGGATGCGCTCGGGCGTCTCCACCGACGTCCCGCCGAATTTCAGCACCCGCAGCGACACGCGTCCTCCTCCGCACTCCCGTCCTGTTCACGCTCCCCGCCGCGTCGGCCAGAATAGGGAGTCCGGGAGATGCCTTCCATCTCCCGAACTCCAGTTGCCCCGCTGCTCGGTCGATCCTGCTTCTAGTGGGGATGTTGGCGGTTGACACCCCTGTCGGCCCGCCCGTAGTGTGCCGGCACTCGTGGACGGCATTGGCGCTCGCGTCGCGGCCGACCCGTGAGTCCGCATCGAGTCTCGAGCGGGAGTAGCTCAGCCCGGTAGAGCGCCACCTTGCCAAGGTGACTGTCGCGGGTTCGAATCCCGTCTCCCGCTCCATGATTGAAGGCCCGCCGCCGGTTTTCGACCGAGCCGGCGGGCCTCCGTTTCTCCGGTTCTCCGGTCGCGTCCCTCGAAAGACGCGGCTGGGGCGCCAGGAATCTAGGGCGCCATAGCCAAGTGGTAAGGCAACGGTCTGCAAAACCGTTATTCCCCGGTTCAAATCCGGGTGGCGCCTCCATTTTCTTCCGGCGCCTCTCCCGGAACCATGGTCGCCTCGGAGCGGTAGCAGCTGCCGCTTCGCGCCGTCAGTTTCCGGAGGAGGTCCCGATGATGATCCGCCACGTACTTCTGCTCCCATTCGCCGTTGGCCTGTCGTGGGCGAGTGGGTCGGCGGCGGCGCCCCCCTCGACTTGGCACGAAGCCGCCGGACTGCGCTGTGTGGTCTCCGATTCGATCGACGTCGGCGCGCGGATCTTCGAGAGCCCCGACTACCAGCAGACGCTCGTCGTCCCCACGGGCGGCGAGAACGTCTTCATCCTCGCGCTGCGAGCGCGGACCTACCGCGTGGTTCCCCGCGAGAGCGTCAGCTGGCTGGAAGACGGGCCCGCGCCTGATCTCTCGGCGGGCGCCGACGGCGGGGGATTCATGGAATCGGGCGGCACGATGACTTTCCTCGACGAAGACCATACCCTCGCGATCGAGCCCGAGCCGCCGTTGGTGGGGGCACTCGACTTGGCCAAGTTACAAGACTCCAAGCCCGACTACGTCTACGCGGCCGAACGCTATGAGCCGGACGCCAAGTCGGTCGCCTCGTTGCGGGCGGTGGATCGCGAGACGCGCATCGAGGTCTTCTTCGGGGCTTGGTGTTCGCACTGCAAGGTGTGGGTTCCCCGGCTGCTTGCCACTCTCGACGCGGCGGCGAACCCGCATCTCACTCCGACCTTCTACGCGATGGACGAGGACCTGGCGGAGCCCGCGGAGCCGATCCGTCGCGCGTCGATCAGTGACACTCCGACCATCGTGGTCTATCAGGGCGGCGCGGAGCTGGGACGGATCGAGGAAGAGCCGGTCACGAGCATCGAATCCGATCTCGCGATGATCCTGGCCGCGCGCCGGCCGTGATCTCGGAGCGGATGCGCCCGTTTCTCGCCTGGTTGGGTTGGGCTGCGGCCGCGATCGTAGGGGTGATCTTCCTCACGGCCGCGTTCCTCAAGGGCGCCGATCTCGCGCTCTTCGCAACTCAGATCACCGACTACGGGTTGTCCCCCTCGGCGTGGAGCGCGCCATCCGCGGTCCTCCTGGTCATCCTCGAAGGCGTGCTCGGCGTGGGCCTGTTGCTCTGGTTCGCGCCGCGCGTCGCGATCCCGGCCACTGCGGCGCTGCTCCTCATCTTCATCGCCGCCACAGCGATCGGCTGGGCTCGCGGCGACGTCACCGAGTGTGGCTGCTTCGGTCGGCTCGCGGCGCGGGGCCCGGGGGAAGTGATCGTGGAAGACCTCGTTTTCCTCGCTCTCCTGGGGATCGCCTGGCGGCTCGGTCCGAAGTCGCCCCCGCTGCCTCGGGCGCGGCGCTGCGTCGCCGTCGGGCTGATCTTGGTCGCGCTCGCCTGGCCCTGGATCGGTCCGCATGCGCCCGTCGACCGGTGGGTCACTGGGATCGGCCCGGGCGCCGACCTGAGCGGTCTCTCCGCCGAGGACCTTCGACTCCCGCTCGAACAGGGGGCCGTTCTGGTCGCGCTGGTCGGGCCCGATTGCGCCGCCTGCGACGCTTCGTTGCCCGCCTTGGAGCAGATCGGGCAGTCCGAGCCGGGGCTCCGGGTCGCCGCGATTTTTGCAGGCGACCGCGCCGCGCGGCGCGCCTGGCAGCTCGAGCATGTACCGGGATTTCCGGTCGGCCATGCCTCGCAGAAGGCCCTCCGCCAGTACTATCGGCGACTTCCAGTCGTTTTCAGACTGCAGGACGGCGAAGTGATCCAGGTTTGGTGGGGAAGGGCGCCCGATCCCGGGGATCCGAGACTTCGCTGACCAGGCGGTGGAAGTAGAGCCGGAGTGGCGGAATGGCAGACGCAGCGGACTTAAAATCCGCAGGGCCTGACGGCTCGTGTGGGTTCGACCCCCACCTCCGGTACGCTCCTCGTCCACGCTGATTCGGTGACAGGTGAAATCTCGAGTTGACGGTGCGCGAAGGAGGCCGTTACCTTCGGAAACGAGCATTCGCTGGTGCCCATTTGCATCGCTCAGGATTCGGCCGATCGCGGCGGCCGCTCGGCGAGACGGACTATAGGAGAGACAACATGAAGTGTGTGTTTCGATCGATCGCGTTCGGTGCGCTGACCCTTGCGGGCGCAAGCATCGCCAACGCCGCCGCGTTTACCATCGATTTCACCGAGGTCTTCAACGACCCGGCCGGATCGTCCGAGTTCCTCGACGGGAACGAGTGGAACTCGTACGGAATCCAGACCTCCGGCGCCTACTGGCAGCACGACACCAACTACGATCCGTTCGACGGACGCGGGTTGGCTGTCGACTTCGACTTCGATGATCCGCCGACTCACCAGGCGAGGATCGATTTCAACGACGGGACCAGCTACGTCGATCTGGATTGGCTCCTGGCCGCGTCGCCGACCGAGAACATCGGATTCAGCGCGAGGGCGTATAACAGCGGCGGCGATCTGCTCGACCAGTTCGACTCCGCTCTACCCGATGTGTCCGGTACGGCTTCGCTCTCCGGAGGCGCCGATGAGATCGACTACATCACGTTCTACGACAACGTAAACGCCGTCGGTATCGCGGGCGTCTCGACGATCACCTTCGATCGTCCGGCGGCTCCGATACCGGAACCGGCCAGTGTTCTCTTGCTCGGTCTCGGAGGTTTGGGTCTGGCCGCCGCCCGCTTCCGTCGTCGTCGCTAGGACGAAAGAACTCGAAAGCGCGCTCGATCGCGCGCTTCGGCGTGACACCCGAGACCCGCGAGGCCAGCGCCTCGCGGGTCTCTTCGCTTTTCGGGCGCACCAAGGGAACCGGTCGCACGTCGGACTTCCAGGAGGAGATCGCTCATGTTCCGGCGCCCGAGTGCTCACTGCGCAGTCGTTCTGATCGCGATCTTCGGAGGGGCTGCCGAAGTCGTCGCCGGGCCGAAGAGCTTCGACCTGGACTTGGACCTCGCAGGAGTGGCGCACGCCCTCCTCCCGTGGGTCGATGAGGCCCGGTGCCTGACCGAGGACTCCGCCCGTGAAGCGGCCGCCTCGGGCGGTGGCATTCGGTTCGCCGCGACGCATCAGGTCGATAGAGATCTCGCTGAGGAGGGGACTTGGATCGACCTGGGACCCGAAGGGCGTCTGTGTCGGTGGCGGATCGAGTCGATCGGCGCCCGCAGCCTCAACCTCGGATTCACCACCTTCGATCTGCCGGCCGGGGCGTCGCTCCACGTCTACGCGCCGGATCGCGCCTGGGTCGGCGGGCCGTTCACCGCGGAGGATGCCCGCGAGGGTGAGTTCTGGTCCCCGATCTTTCCCGGCGATGCGTTGATCGTCGAACTCTTCGTGCCGGCGGAGCCGGAGCCGCGCGTCGTATTGGGAAGCGTGCAGCACGACTACCGGGGGTTCGGCAGGAGTGCGCGCCAAGGAAACTGCAACAACGATGTCGTCTGCCCCGAAGCGGATCCATGGCGCGAGGAGGTCCGCTCGGTAGGCCTCTACACTCGCAACGGCGCCTGGCGTTGTACCGGACAGCTCGTGAACAGTTACGATCCGGCGCGTCCGCCGTATTTCCTCACGGCCGACCACTGTGGAATCTCTATCGCCAACGACCAGACCGTCGTCGTCTACTGGAACTTCGAGTCGCCTTCGTGCGGTGATCTCTGTTGTGGCGACCTGAGCGAGCACACCTCCGGGTCGGTGCTGCTCGCGCACTACGCCTTCTCCGATTTCAGCCTCCTGCGGCTGAGCAGCGGGCCCGATTCCGCGTTCGACGTCGTCTATTCTGGATGGGATGCGCGCGAGACGGCCCAGCCCGCGAGGACGATCTCGATCCATCATCCGAACACCGACGAGAAGGCGATCAGCTTCGATCTCGATCCGCCCACCGTGACGTCACATCTCAGTTCTTTCCCGCCGGGCAACGGCTCCCACTGGCGCATCGAGCGGTGGGACGACGGAACGACGGAACCGGGATCGTCGGGCGGCGGCTTGTGGGATGAGAATCACCGCCTCATCGGGCAGCTCCATGGCGGCTACGCCTCGTGTGACGACGACCTCTCCGACTGGTTCGGGCGCCTCTCGCGTTCCTGGGATGGCGGCGGCGCCGCGTCGTCACGCTTGCGAGACTGGCTCGACCCGGACGGAACCGGCGGCTTGGTCCTCGATCATCACGACCCGGACGAATCCACGTCGATCCCCGGCGCGACTGCGCGCCTGCGCGTCGAACTCGGGGTGCGCCCGCATCCCGCCAAGGGCGCGGTTCATCTACATTTCTCGTTGGAGCGGGAGGCGGTCGTGAGTTGGGAAATCTTCGACGTGACGGGCCGGCGGCTCCTCCGTGCGAACGACGAGCGGCTCGCCGCCGGGTCGTATGAGCGCCTCTGGAGCGCGCCGCCGGCGCCGGGCGTCTACCTGGCACGCTTGATCCTCGACGGCGAGACCGGAGGTTCGCGCAGTCTCCTCGTGGTCGAGTGAGTCGCGCGCACGCCGGGGAGGCGCCCCCTGAAGATGAAAAGGCCCGCACCATCTCAGGCCGCAAGAGACGATGCGGGCGAAGGACCGAGACAATCGCCTCGATCGGCTGCGAAAGTAGGGACGCTGGCGACCGGTGGTCAACCATGAGATTGGCGAAGAATCGAGAAGCATGGAACGACCCGAGAGCACGAGAAGCGCGACCACCCGTCACGGCGACGCGCTCTTCGGTGCGCCCTGGGAACAACGCCGCCGCGCCCTGCGCCGGCTCTTCGAAGAGATCGAACCGAGGTACGACCGGCTGAATCGTCGCCTCAGCTTCGGTCTCGATCAGCACTGGCGTCGTTGGACTGCCCGATCTCTCCGGGGCTCTCCCGGACCCTGGGTCGATCTCGCTTCCGGCACCGGGGACCTGGCGCTCGCGCTGGCCGCGGCCGCCGCGACCGAACCGAAGCCGCCGCGTCTCTTGCGGTCCGATCTCTCTGCCGCTCTCCTGCGGACCGGAAGAACGAAGCTCGAGGAGCGCGGGTCGGACGGCGCCCCGAGCGTGGCCGGGGAGATGGACCGGCTGCCGTTTCGCTCGGCATCGATCGGCGCGCTCGCTCAGGGATTCGCGCTGCGCCACGCGCGAGACCTCGGCTCGTTCTTCGACGAGTGCGCGCGTGTCGTCCGTCCGGGCGGCAGGATCGCCATTCTCGACATGCGCTACCCGACTCGCGGGCTGGGCGGATTCGTCTATCGTCCATATTTCCGCTGGGTGTTACCGCGGCTGGCTGCTCTCTTCGGCGCCGATCGCTCGGCCTACGAGTTCATGGTCGATTCGGTCCGTGCTCTGCCGCCGGAACAAGTGCTGATCGATAGGCTGGGCGCCTCTGGATTCGTCGACGTCGAATCGACCCCCGGTTTCTTGGGAGCAGTCCGCCTCTTGACCGCTCGTCGAAGCTGAGTGCGAGCCGGTTCGCGTCCTAGTCTCGGACCTGCGCGGCGAGCGAGGCAGGTTCGACGCCGAACCCGCTGACCAGAACCTTGCCGAAGGCGCGTCGCTCTTCGAGCCAGGCGTGCGCGTACGGCAGGTTCTCCATCGCGAAGACACGATCGACGACGGCGCGCAGCTTGCCCTGAGCGACGAACCGCATCGCGGTCTCCAGTTCGCCCCGACTGCCCATGGTCGAACCAAGGATCGAGAGGCTCTTGAAGAAGAGATGCCGCAGATCGAAGCGGGCGTCGGAACCTGAAGTGGCCCCGCAGATCACCAGGCGTCCGCCCTTGGCCAGCGCACGGACATCTCTCTGCAGAGTCTCCGCGCCGATGTGATCGACGATCACGTCGACGCCGCGTTTTCCGGTGAGTCGACGGGTCTCCTCCAGGAAGTCGACCTTGCGATACTCGATGACCTCATCGGCGCCGAGCGCGCGGGCAGCCTCGACCTTCTCGGGACTCCCGACCGTGGCGAAGACGCGGGCCCCGAGCAAGCGGGCGATCTGGATGCTGAGAACTCCGACGCCGCTGCCGCCGGCCTGCACGAGCACCGTTTCGCCAGGCCTGAGTTCGGCGCGATCCGCCAGCATGTGCCACGCGGTGAGGAGCGTGAGCGGGAGCGCCGCCGCCTCCTGCCAACTCAGCCGCGGAGGGATCGAGAGCAGATGAGTGGCCGGCGCGACCATGAACTCCGCGCAGCCTCCGTCGCGAGTCTCGCCGAAGATCCCGTACGCGCGGCAGAGGTGATCGCGTCCGCAGAAGCAGGCCTGGCAGAGGCCGCATCCGATTCCCGGAGCGAGGAGCACGGGTTCCCCGAGCGATCGCCCCGTCACGCCATCGCCGATGGAATCGATGATCCCGGCGACATCACAGCCGGGGATGATCGGCAACGGGAAGCGATGGCCGGACACTCCACGGCGAACCCAGAGGTCCAGGTGGTTGAGCGCCACGGCCCGCACGCGCAGCCGCACCTCGCCCGCCCCGGGTTGCGGATCGGGTCGCGCTTCGACGGTCAGGACCGAGGGTTCTCCGTGCTCGCGCACGACCATTGCTCTCATCGCGAAGGATCCTCTCGGTGGCTCGGAGCTGCGCCCGCGCATGCTATCCACCGCTCGCCCGAAGGGTCAAATCGCTCGATCGGACACCGAGCGCGAGTTGCCCCACGCGCGGCGCCTCGGTATCCTCCGGCGGCATTCGTCGATCCAGGGGCGCGGACGTGCGCAGCCCTGAGAAATCCACGAGCAGGGAGTGCGACGATCGAGGAGCGCATGCAGTCGACCAAGCCAGCGGTTGCGATCGTCGTCCCGGCGTACAACGAAGAAGGGGGCATCGGACCCGTCATCGACGAGCTGAAGCGACTCGATCCCTCGTGGGAGATCGTGATCGTCGACGACGGCTCGACCGACCGCACCGCGGCGGTGGCCGCGGACCGCGGGGTTCGGGTCGTGAGGCACCGCGAGAATCGCGGGTACGGCGCTTCGCTCAAAACGGGAATCCGCGCGACCCAAGCGAACTCGATCGTCATCACCGACGCCGACGGAACCTATCCCAACGAGCGGATTCCCGAACTGGTGCGCGGATTGGCCGACAACCACATGGTGGTCGGCTCGAGGACCGGGAAGAACGTCGCGATCCCGTGGGTGCGGCGGCCCGCGAAGTGGGCTCTGAATGCGCTCGCCAACTACCTGAGCGAAACGCGGATCCCCGATCTCAATTCCGGGCTGCGCGCGTTTCGTCGTGAAGACGTCGTGCGGTTCTTCGACATCCTTCCGTCCGGATTCTCGTTCACGACGACGGTGACGCTCGCGTTCCACGTCAACGATCGGTTTGTCGAGTACGTGCCGATCGACTACCACAAGCGCGAGGGACGGTCGAAGATCCGACCGATCCACGACACGCTGAATTTCACGGCGCTGATCCTTCGGACGACGCTCTACTTCAGGCCGCTCAAGATATTCCTGCCCCTGGCGGGGATGCTCTTCCTCGCGGGCCTCGCGGTGCTCTACCTCAGTTGGCGCTACACCCCCCGCGTCATGGATGCGAGCGTAGCGATCCTCTTCGTCTCGGCCGTGCAGATGGTCGCGATCGGACTGCTGGCCGATCTGATCGACAAACGCGCGGGAAGAAGCGCCGCACCGTGATCCGAGGAATCGGCCTCGACATGATCGAGGTGGCGCGAGTGCGGGACGCGGTCGCGCGGCATGGAGAGCGATTCCTGCGGCGGATCTACGCACCGATCGAGTTGGAGAGCCAGCGCGGAGACCGAGACCAGTACCTGGCCGCCCGCTTCGCCTCCAAGGAGGCTGCGATGAAGGCTCTGGGAACCGGATTCTCCAGCGGGGTACGCTGGGTCGACATCCAGGTGCGGAACCTCCCGTCCGGGCAACCGGTTCTCGACCTGACGGGCGCCGCCGCCGAGCGCGCGCGGAGCCTGGGGGTCACCGCTTCCCACCTGTCCATCACGCACACGCGAGAGCTGGCGGCCGCGATGGTCGTCCTCGAGGGGAGCGCATTGCCGGCGGCGGCGCCGGCGAAAGAGGGGTCGGAGGAGTGAACGATATGACGGCACGCGGGTCGTGGATTCTGATCCTGTTCACACTGAGTTCGGTGGTTGCTTGGGCGCCTCCGCTCCGCGCCCAGGGAGAAGGGGGTATCCAGTCGGCGGAGCGCGCCAAGAAGATGGGCCTGATGCCGAGCGTGAGTCTGAAGCAGTACACCGACGCGGGCGTCGATTCGATCCGCGCGTGGACTCGATCGACTACGCCGATCGCTCGAGATCGCGCCAGGTTGCACCGAGCGGTCCGCGGCGCCTTCGCCCAGCACGCTCGATTCGGCGATCGGGTCGCGAACACCTATCCGAAGAACCAGTTGGAGTGGCTGCTGATCACCGACGCTGTCGCCGACACGTTGGTCCGCGAGTTGCGCGGCGCGCTCGAGATCTACGGGCGCGCCAACCCCGACGAGGTCCTCACCACCGGCCGGCAGTTGTTGGAAACGAAGATGGTCAACACCGCCCCCCCGGGTCACGTCCTGGGTCTCCACGTCCCGATCCTCGCGACCTACGCGTTGGCGCAGTCCGATACGCTGCTCGCTCTCGGCGCCACCACCGACATCGCAGGAGTCGAGGACGGCTTCCTGCGCTACCTACAGGACTGGTGTCATCAGTGGTCGGAGCGACACGGCTCGCCGTTGAAGGACTATGAGAGTCGCATCCTGCAAGAGGACTGGATCATCGGTAGGCTGGAGACGAATTGCGGGACGACGAACTGGCAGTTGGTCGAGCAGTACCTCGCGGTCGTCGGGATCGACGATACGACGACCCCCCCGACGGAGCTGTATGCGCACGAGTTCCATCTGCGGGCCAAGGACTGCGACGACTCGCGGGTCATCTATGTCGACCTGCCCAACTTCACCGAGCTCCAGCTCCAGATGGTGAAGGAACTGGAGGAGCGGCGGGCGACCGGAGGCGAACCAGAGGCCGCGCCGAAGGAAGTCTCGACTCCGACGCCCGGATCTCGTTGAGGCGCGTTCTCGCCGTCCTGCCGGATCATCCGCACCCCCTCGACATGGGCAATCGGGTGCGCAACTTCCGTATCCTCGAAGCGCTCTCGCGCGAGTTCGAACTCACGATCGTCACGTTGGTACACGATCGTCGTCGCTTGGAGGATCCCGGGCCGATCGCGCAACTCGGCGACTGGCGGCCGGTCCTGGCCTCTCATCGCGCGAGCGCGGGCGCCAAGTTCGCGTGGCATCTGCGGGCTCGTTGGTCGCGCTGGCGCGAGGGGCTCCACGCCGAGACCTACTTCCAGAGTCTTCCGGCGCTCGCGCGAGAGGTCGAGCGAGCGGTCGATCGAGTGAAGCCCGATCTCGTCCATGCGGCGTACTGGTACTCGCTGCGGAGGATCCGGCGCTTTCCGCGGCCGCCGATCTGGGTGGTCGATACTCACGACGTCCAGTACGAACGTCACGCTCGAGTCTTCGGACAGGTTTCGTCTCGAGAGGCCGAGCAGGAGCTTGCTCAACTAGCGCGCTACGACCACATCCTGGCGATCACGGCCGCGGATGCGGCCACACTCCGGACTCGGCTGGGGGCCGACGCCCGCATCGAGGTCGCGCCGATGGGAGTGGACCTCGACGCATGGGACGAAGGAGAGAGTCGGCCCGCGCTCCGTCCAGCGCTGCGCGTCGGGTTCTACGGCAATCTGTCGACGCCCGCCAATCAGGCGGCCGCTCGAGAATTGCTCCACCAAGTCAGACCCGCGATCCGCGCGCAGGAGTTCGACCCGGAGTTCGTTCTCCTGGGCGCGACGCCACCGCGTGATCTGCGCCGACTCGACGCGGTCGACGGTGTTCGCGTGCCGGGATTCGTCGAGGACGTACGCCCGTGGCTCAAGTCCATGTCGGTGCTCGCGCTGCCGCTGCGAGCCGGCAGCGGCCAGCGGGGACGGGTGCTGGAGGCGCTGGCCGCTCGAGTGCCGGTCGTCGCGTACCCCGAGGCCATCGCCGGGCTCGAACTGGACGGCGCGGGGATCACGATCGTCACGGGTCCGACCGAGATGGCGGCGGCGCTGATCGGCTTGCTGCGAGACGACTCCCGCCGTCGCACGTGCGCAGACGCCGGACGCGCGGAGGTGGAGGCTCGCTACTCCTGGTCCGCGACCTACGGGAGATTTCCGGCGCTCTACGGTCGATGGATCGAGGAAGAGCGCGAGCCTCGGAGTGATTTCCGAGGCTCGCCCTGAGACGGTTCGGCCAGCCAGTCGGCCAGCTGGGCCGCGCGATCGTTCGCGTTACTTCTTCTTGAGGACCGTGTCCTTGAGGTTCTTGGCCACGGTGAACTTGACGACCTTCTTGGCCGGGATCTTGATCTGCTCGCCGGTCTGCGGATTCCGACCGATGCGAGCCTTGCGAGCCTGGACCTTGAACTTGCCGAGGCCCGTGAGAGGAACGTCTCCGCCCTTCTTCAACGTCTTCTCGACCATCTGCGTCAAGCCATCCAGAAAGACCTTCACTGCCTTCTTCTCGAGCTGCGTCTCTTTCATGAGCGCGTCGACGAGCTGCGTCTTGGTCATCTGAGCATCCCTCCTTGGACCCACGGACCCGAGGACCCTTCGATCCCCGCGTCCACCTTGCGCCTTCGGGTCGCCCAGCCGAGGGCGGGGCGCCTGCCGTGAGATTCGCTCGGCGCGTGGCTCCTCACGGCAGCCGGCAACCGCGAATCGGCCTGTGTTCTAGCACCCCGGAAGGAGGCGGAGCAACAGAAAACCGTCCGAAACGCTGGAAAGACGCAGATTCCACGAGATCGAGCCCCCTTTGGCCGCTGAAACCGCGGTCGGCAGCGAGGGACGAGCGCCGAACGCGCGGCCCGTCCGTGTTGTCCGCGCCGTCTGAATCGCTTGCCGCAGTCGGGTGAGTTTGTCGATGATGTCGACCGTCAGCGACGCGAGAGCTCTCGCTGACACCCACGGTCCCACCACGAGAAGTCGCTGCAGGAGGAAGTCATGCGCACCCGCATGGGCGCCTTGTTCGCCCTGTTCCTAGCCCTTGGCTCGAGCGGGGTCGCCGTCGCCCGCGACGTCGAGGTCCCGCTTCACTGGCGCCGAGATCAGGTGCGACAGATTTGGATCGACGGCGAGGCGCGCGCGATCGAGCTGCAGGGGGCCGAGTTCCGCGCTAAAGCTGGCGAAGTCGATCTGCCCTGGGTGCGCGTTGCTGTCCCGATCACGAACGGAGAGTCGCCGGTTTCGTGGTCCTGGGACGCGAGCGCCACCGAGCCGTTGAGCGGACTCGTCGCGACCGCCGCCCCGCTGGATCGGCCGGAGCAAGAAGGCGGGCCGCAGTTGATGTCGCTGCGTCTCGATCCCTCGGATGGCCGCCGACCGGAGGCGCCGGTCGTGTTCTCGGGGATCGAGCGAGAGCGCGGAGTGTCGCGCGCGGTCTTCTGGGTCTGTCCGTTCGAACTGCGCGCGGAGGACGCTGCGCTCGCCTGGACTCCGAGCGGGGTCTTGCGGATTCGGCTCCAGATCGAACCCGCCGCTGTCGCGCCATCACAAGCGGCTGCGAGTCGGGCGTCCCGTCCGCTCCGACCCCTCGAGGCGAGGCCCGCTTCGGCGAGTTCCACCAAGTTGGACCTCCGTGGGACTGTGGCGACGAATCCGACGCCGACACCCGAGGGAGTTCCGTTCGAGTATCTGATCATCACGACGGACGCGCTCGCCGCGTCTTGGACTCCGATGGCCGCGTGGAAGACGCGCAGTGGGACACCCGCCGCCATCCAGACGGTCGAGTGGATCTACGAGAACTATCCGCAGGGGATCGACGCGCCCGAGAAGATCCGACTCTTCCTGCGCGATGCCTATGACTACTGGGGCGCGCGATGGGTGTTGATGGGCGGCGATCCGTCGATCGTCCCGATCCGCTACGCGCACAGTTGGGCGTTCAATCCTCGCAGCGGGGGCACCGACGTCTCGTGCGATTACTACTACGCCTGTCTGGACGGCGATTGGAACGCCAACGGCAACGCCGCTTTCGGCGAGGGGACGTTCGGCCAGACGAATCGAATCCACGACCAGACCGACTTGATCCCAGAGCTGATGGTGGGTCGGGTCTCCGCGCGGACGCCGAGTGACGTGACGGCCTACTGGTCGAAACTCCAACGCTATGTGACCAATCCCCGACGCGACTCGTATCTGAAGGACGTCGTCACGATGGGCGAGGTCCTCTTCCATCGCGAGTGGCAGTTGGGCGAGTGCGATGACTGCGCCGCCTGTCCGGGGAACCCGGTCTGTGCCAATGCGGACGGCGCGCTCGATTGCATCCGCATGATCGACTCGGTCCGGGTGAACGAACGGGGCGGGTTCTTCGAGTTCAGCGAACTCTACGAGCGCGACTATTGGTGGGTCGATCGAGGTCGTCCGGCGGCGCAACCGCTCAACTTCACGAGCGTGATGTCGCATCTGGAGGCGGGCGCGCACGTGGTTCATCAGGTCGGTCACGGTGATCGCGATCGATGGTCGATCGGCGCCGAGCGCATCGTTTCCTCCAATCTGTTCCGACTGCGCAACGGAGACTCCGGGAAGATCACCGCCTTCTGCTACGTCGTGAACTGCAACTCCGCGGCGGTCGAGTACGACTGCGCCGGCGAGGCGTGGATCCTCAACCCGACCGGCGGCGGCTTGGCCTATATCGGCTCGACCAACGTCGACTTCCCGTTGGCGGCGGCCCGCCACCAGAACAAGTTCTTCCGGACCTGGCCGGGCGACGGCAACGTGACGCTCGGCGAGGCGCACTACGCTGCCGTGGCCGCCGCCGCGACGGTCGTGGGGAACGCCGATAGCAACCTGCGCTTCTTGACCTACAGCCTGATCTTCCTGGGCGATCCGTCTCTCCGGCCGTGGACGTCGATTCCGGATCTCCTCACGGTCGAGCACCCGACGACACTCGCCCTGGGAAGCGGCGCGGCGGAGGTCACCGTCGAAGCGTCCGGGACGCCGGTCGAGGGCGCGCTCGTCTGCTTCCACAAGTCGGGAGACGCGTTCGCCACCGCCCTGACCGACGTGAACGGCGTCGCCTCGGTGGAGTTCGCGCCCTCCACGGTCGGCGCGCTGCAGGTCACGGTGACGCACCGAGACGGTGTGCCCTACCAGGGCACGGCGCAGGTGGTGGAGTCGACCGACGGTTTCCTCGCACTCGACGCGTTGACCATCGACGATGCGACGGACGGACTTGCCGGAACGCTCGGGAACGGCAACGGAAAGATCGAAGTCGGTGAGACGACGTTCCTCGGCGTGACCTTCTCCAACAACGGCGCCGGCGCCGCCAACGCCGCCGAGGCAGCCCTGGAGATTGGAGAGGTTCCGGGCGACGCCGTCGTCATCGAACTGTTGGACGGCGGCGCCGCACTCGGGTCGGTCGCGGCGGGCGCGAGTGGAACTTCCGCCCGGGCCTTCCAGCTTTCTGTCCGCGAGAATGATCCGCCGGCGGCCTTCGACGACCTGGTCTTGGTTCCGGCCGAGATCGTCTGGTCGAGCTCCGCCGGGACGACGCGCCAGCCGATCGTGCTCGAGATCGTGCGTCCGGATCTCGTCGTGTTCCGCGGAGATCCTGTCAATGAAACCGACTCCGGAACGCCGCCGGCGCCGGCGGACAACTTCGCTTGGTCGTTCGAGTTCATGAACCGCGGGGCCGGTGACGCGACCCATGTGCGCGCCCGCCTCGAGCCGGAACTCCCGAGCGCGGTGACGTTCCGTCGTCAGTCGACCGGCCTCACGTCGGCGGCGACCGACGAACACGCCGAGACGACCGCGCCGTTTGCGTTCACCATCAACTCGGTGACGAACCTCCGCTTCGACCTCCTCTTGGAGGACACGCTGACGACCCCCGCCCGTCTGCTCTGGCGACGCGGGGTCGACATGGCCGGCCCGACTGCGCCCGACAGCGTCGGCGCCATCGGCACGCCCGACGCGATCCGCATCGGCTGGAGCCAGGTGACGCCAGCCGGTCGCGACGATCTCTCCGGCTACCGCGTCGAGCGTTCGGGCGCGATCGACGGCGCATATGCGCCGATCGGCGTCGGAATTCTGGGGCGCACTCGCTCGGTCACCGACGAACAGCTCCCTCCGCTCACGGCCTACTGGTACCGCGTGGCGGCGGTTGATTCCTCGGGGAACCGCAGCGAGTTCACCGAACCGATCTTGGTCACGACGGCGGTGGGTTCCCTCGACGGATGGCCCGCGTTCCTGGACGATCAGCCGGAAGAATTCGGCGCGCCGACGGTCGAGAATCTGAATGCGAGCGGGGGCTACGAAGTCCTGACGCCGGGCGACGTGCTCTACGTCTTCGAGGCGAACGGCGGCGACTACGTGGATGGAGACGGGAGTTTATCCACGCGCGGGAAGTTCTTCAGCCCGTCGGTTGGACAACGCGTCTGGGGTAAGCCTGCGGTCGCCGACATCGATAACGACGGGATGCCCGAGGTGGTCTGCATCGCGCGCAATGGTCACCAAGCGGGCAATCAGCCCGCGGCGTCTCTGCTCATCTTCGAGCACGACGGTGCGCTGAAGGCGAGCGTCCCGCTCGCCAACGCCACCATCGTCTCGTCGCCCGCGATCGGGAACGTGGACAGTGACGAAGACCTGGAAATCGTCTTCCTCGGGTCGAGAAGCGTGTGGGGATTCAACGGCGACGGTTCGCCGATCCGGCCGGGAACGAACGGCGAGATCCTGAGCCTGGGGGCGAATGCGTTCTTCCTCTACGGCAGCATCGCGCTCTCCAACTTCGACGGAGATTCGCAGGACGAACTCGTCTTCACGACGCGCACTGAACTCGATAGCTCGCCCGCCAAGCTCTACATCATCAATGCGGAGAACGGCTCCAGCATCTCGACGCGATTCCCGTACAGCTACGCGGGGGGCGGGGCGCCGCAGGAGATCTCGAACTCGTCCCCGGCCATCGCCCATCTGGAGAACGTCGGGACACCAGCCACGCCCGAGATCTTGGTCACCACCAAGTACGGGATCTGGTGCATCGACCCGCTCCGCGCGAGCAACCCTCTGCTGTGGTACGCGCGATCGACGTTCAACGCGGCGGCGCTACCGGTGAATGACATCGATATCAATCCGTCGCCGGCTCTGGGCGACCTGGACGGAGACGGCGATCTCGACGTGGCGTACGGTTGGTCGCGCGGGCGCCTGTACGTGCGCGACGCGCTGACCGGGACGCCTCTCCCCGAGTACCAGTCGGGGGCCAACCCGTTCCTCGAGGTCGGCGCAGCCAACACGCAAATGGGCTCGCCGATCCTCGGCGATCTCGACGGCGACCTGCGGCCTGAGATCATCGTGGGCGACCTCTCGGGCAGGGTGTACGCGATCCGCCCGGACGGTTCGATGATGCCGGGCTTCCCGTACTTCGTCGGTGGACGCGTCACGGCGGGGCTGGCCGTCTGGGACATCGACCGCGACGGCCACCCGAACCTCGTGATCCAGGCGCACCAGGTGACGCAGGTCACGACCCTCGACTTCCCGGCGGGGGTGTTCAACGAGAACGATCCGATCGCATTCCCCTGGCCTCAGTTTCGGCACGACGCGCGCAACACCGGATCATTCCCCAACCCGATCATGACGCCGGTGGCGGTGCAGGCGCCGATGGTGCGCGCGGCCGGCGCCTACGACGTGGAGATCGAATGGGAGACCGGACATCCCTTCCAGGTCTTCGTCGTCGAGCGGCGGGCCAGCCACGTGGAGGATTGGAGCGAAGTCGGGTCGTACTCGCCGGAAGAGACGAGGGTCGGACCTGGCCGCTACCTCTCGCGCGATGTCGTGCCTTCGACCGGGCTCTGGTTCTATCGGATCGTGGCGATCGACATCCACGGTGAGCCGAGCCTCTCCGGTGAGTCGCAGGTGACGGTGACGGCGACTCCCGCTGCTTTCCGACTGTATGCGGCGTCGCCGAATCCGTTCCGTCCGTCTACTCGCCTGGATCTGGAATTGCCGAGCGCGATGCAGGCGTCGGTGCGCGTGTATGACGCTTCGGGACGCGTGCTCGCGACGCTGGCCGACCGGAGCCTGAACGCGGGTCGACACACGCTGGTCTGGGATGGTCGCGACGACAGCGGCCGCGATGTCGGCTCGGGTTTGTACTTCGTGGAAGCGCGGCTCGCCGATGGACGACGTGAACGACAGAAGGTTGTCCGTCTCGACTAGCGCCGAGGGCATCGGCTAGGATGCCGCGCGTCGTGATGCTGGGGGGTCGTCCAGTGGTAGGACACATGACTCTGGATCATGGAACCGGGGTTCGAATCCCTGCTCCCCAGCCAATCTGATCCGCCACTGCGGTCACGTCGAGACGTGACCCGAGGCGTGATGTCCGAGAAGGCCTCCGTTCGCGGGGGCCTTCTCCGCTTGTAGCTTGTACGCTCGTCCCGTTTCCCGGGAGGCAGTTCGATGGCGCCCCACCGCTCGCGGCAAGACGATCTAGGACCTCTCGAGAAGACGGTCCGTTGGATCGAGGAGACGCCTCCCGCCAAGTTCGCGCTCGAGGCGCCGCGCAAACTGAACAAGGCGAAGGAAGACAAAGTCGATCACGTGCTGCGCGCGGCGGCGTTCGCGTCGCTCCGCTCCGGCACGGCCGAGGATGTCTCTCCGCTCCCTCACGGGTGGTTGGTGCAGAACTCGGTGCTCGCGACCCGTGAACGACTGCGTTCGATCGGGGGACCGCGCGAACTCGGAGCGGCCGAGGCGGCGGTGCTCGCCGGCATCGCGCTCGTCAACGCCGAGATCCATGCGCTGCCGAAGCGGCCGCCGGCCGAGACCGCGGCCGTCGAAGGAAGTCGCGAAGAGATTCTCTACGGATTCCTCGAGGAGGTGCGGTCTGCGCGCGTCGACCGGGCCGAAGCGCTCTTCGCTTGGTTGGCCCGCGAGTTGGCGAAGGATCCGCTGCTCGACCTGGTGCTCTCGGCCGGCCTCGAGGGCGTGACCAGTGAGGTCCACCGCGTCATCGGCGTGGTCGAGGGCGCCGCGCTGCTCCAACGCCTCGGATGGGAGCACGCGCCCCGTGTCCTCGGGCCGGTCGTGCGGCTGCAGGCGTCGGGCGCGCATGGGCCGAGCGCGCAGTACGAACTGTGTCGCCAAGAGGTCGCGAGTCGCGAGCTGCTGCGCCTCGCGCGGCGCCGTCCGCCGGGACAGTCCGCGTTCGGCGAGCGTGATCCGCAGGGATTCTTCGGACTCTCGGTGGAGTGGGCTTCGAGCCCGCCCGATGCGCGGCGCACGATCGTGGCCGAGTCGTTGGCGAGAGAAATGCCGTTGGAGGATCTCGCCGAGGCGCTCGTGCTCGGCGCGACGCTGCTCTTCCTGCAAGAGTCGTTGCGGCAGGTCACGCAGCAGTGGTCCGAGGTCGATGTCGATCGTCGCATGCACCTGGTCACCGGCGTGCAGGCGCACGCGCGACTGGTGCGGCTCGGCACGCCGGGGCAACGCATCCTCGGTCTGCTCTTGGCCGGGTCGCTCCCGGGGATCGCCGAGCTGGAGCTCTCCCCTCGTTCGCCGGAGTGCGGATGGTGGCTGCCTCCCGCCGAGCGTCTGCAGGAGTCGCCGGGGGCGCTCGCGAAAGGCGTCGAGTCCCGGCGCCTGCAGGCGTGGGAGTCCGCGCTGGAAGAGGGGCGTCCCACTGGGTTGTTGCCGCTCTTGGCCGAACATCTCGGCGAGGGGAGCGCCGCCGAAGCGCTGGAGCCGTCGCTTCTGCGCCGCGCGCCGCTTCAGCCACGATGCGCCGGCCTGGCGATGAAGCTCGAGCGCGGGCTGGCCGATGCCTACCGGGCGACGCGGTCCCCCCACCGGTGGCTGCATCTGTGGGCTTCCGCTCTGGCCCAGACGCTCTGGCCCCGCGCGATCGGCGACGGTGTCGCGAGCGGCAGGGAAGGCTTGCGCGATTCGTGGCCGGTTGCGTAATCTGCCGGCCGTTGCGGCGTGAGCCGCGCAGCTAGAGCGTCGGTTCGTGGCGGTATCGTCTAGTGGTTAGGACGGATGGTTCTCAGCCATCAAACCGGGGTTCAATTCCCCGTACCGCTACCATTTCTCTCCGCTGAATCTCTCCGCTGAATCTCTCCGCTGAATCTCTCCGCTGAATCTATTCGCTGGATCTATTCGCTGGATCCAGTCGCTGCATCCATTCGCTGCATTCATTCGCTGAGTCCATCCGGTGCGTCAGGCGCGGCTCAGCGCCGCCCGTTCGGCCGCGACCGCGTCGCTTCGCACGCGCAACAAGAGCGAACCTCCGGCTACGAAGAAGAGAGCGACCGCGAGGATGCTCGCTCGCATGCTCCCCGTCGCCAGGAGCAGCCCTCCGAAGACGAGCGGCCCGAAGATCGCGGCCACGCGCGTCATGATCGAGAAGAACCCGAAGTACTCCGCTTCGCGTCCCTCCGGAATCCAGTGCGTCACCCAAGAACGGGACCCGGATTGGATCCCGCCCAGGAACAGTCCGGCGATCGAGCACAAGATCCAGTACTCGCGCAGCGCGTTCCCGAAGATGCCGATCCCCGCGGCCCAGAATGAGACGAGCGTGAACGCGACGACACAGACGAGCAGCATTCCACGGTGGCCGCGACGATCGGCGATCTGCCCGAGGACGAGCGATCCGATGAACGCCGTCGCTTGGATGGCGAGGAAGAGCAGGATGAGTTGCTCCGGCTTCATCCCCAGTTCTTGGGCGCCGAAGACCGAGGCGAGCGAGACGATCGTCTGGACGCCGTCGTTGTACAGCAGATAGGCCAGGAAGAACGTGCGCAGATTGCGTTGACGGAGCAGCGCCCGGCCGGTCGCGCGAACCTCCCGGATCGAGGCGACGGCATCGGCCCAGAACGATGCCGTCGCACGGGGGAGCAGGGCGACGGCGCCGGCCCTCGGCCGCGTGAAAGCGAAGAAGAGCGGCAGCGCGAAGAGGAACCACCAGAGTCCGGCCGACGCGAAGCAGTCCCTCAGATCGAACGCGCCGGCTGGAGCTCCGAGGAGATCGGGACGACGCAGCATGACCAGGTTCACGACGAGGAGCAGCGCGCCGCCGACGTAGCCGATGCCCCAGGCCAGACCTGAGATGCGCCCCCGTCGCTCGGCCGGAGCGATCTCCGGCAGGAGCGAGTTGTAGAAGATCGAGGCCGCCGAGTAGCAGACGAACGCGCAGAGGAAGAGGAGTCCGCCGGAGACCCACTCGCCCGGATCGACCGTGCGCAGGAGAAAGGTCGCGACGACGCCGGGCAGCCAGAAGAGCGCGAGGGCGGCGATTCGGCCGCGTCGCCGATCGGCCAACGCGCCGAGGAACGGGCCGAGCGCGACGACGATCGACATGCTGAGTGCGACGAGCCAGGCCCAGACAGTGGCGCCGGGCAGCCTCAGTCCGAAGAGTTCTACGCCCTGGGCGCCGCCGGCGACCTGTCCCGCGAAGTACTGATTGAAGAGCACCGCGAGGATCGTGGTGGCGAAGGCGGAGTCGGCGAAGTCGTACGCACAGAAACCGGCGATGCGACCGCGGTCCAGCGCGGGTCTCGTCGCCATACCTGGAGCCCTCCGACATCCTCGACCTGATCACGCGGCGCGCGCAGTCTGCCACGCGACAACCAGGAAGAGGAGCGGCTTGTGGGATTGGTCATCAGGCAGCGCGGCGGGCGGAGTCGGTCGCGATGTCGGCCTCGCTCGCGGAGTCGCGCGGGGCGGAGCGGAGATCGTGCGAGGCGGTCTCCAGGAGGCGCGCCTCGAAGCGGACGAGGCGCGGGAGGCCGATGCGGAACGTGCTCCCGCGGCCCGGAGACGATTCGACTTCGATCCGGCCTCGGTGCGCCTTCACGATCCGCTGGCAGATCGCGAGACCCATGCCGAGCCCGGAGGAACCGAACTCGAGCGTGCCGGAGCGGTGATGATTGAGCGGCTTCCCCTCGAAGAGCGGGTCGAAGATCCGTTCCTGGACCTCCGGGGGGATGCCGATTCCGGTGTCCTGCACTTCGCAGATGACCTCGCTGTTGTCGGCGCGCGCGCGCAAGACGATCCGACCGCCGTCCGGAGTGAAGCGGATGGCGTTGTGGACCACATGATCGAGCGCCTGCGAGATGCGGTCCTTGCTCGCCAGCACGTGCAGCGCGCCCGGTTCGATCTCCAGGTCGAGGTCAAGGTGACGCCGCGCCACTTCCTCGCTGTGCCGTCGACCCGCTTGCCAGACCACCTCACCCAGATCGAGCGGCGCCAGGCCGAGTGTGATCTGCCTGCGGTCGAGCAACGTCATGTCGGTCACCTGCTCGACGACGCGGATCAGGTCGCGGCTCGCGCGTTGCAGCGCCAAGAGCAACTCGTGCTGCGAGCCGCCCGGGGCCAACTCGGGGGGCGGGTTGTCGGCCAAGAGGTCGGTGCAACCTTGGAGGATCGACGCGGGCGTCCTGAGTTCGTGCGAGGCCAGCCCGAGGAAGTCCGACTTCATCTGATCGAGGTCGTTGATCAGGCGGATCTGTTGATGCAGCGAGCCGCGCATCGAGTCGAACGAGGTGGCCAGCGCGGCCAACTCGTCGTCGGTGTCGCAGCGAACCGGCGTTTCATAGTTGCCCTGCGCGAGCTGCGTCGAGGCGCTGACCAACTGCTCCAGCGGGCGCGTGATCCGCTCGGCCAACCAATTGGCCAGACCCAGCGCCAGGAGCACGGTGAGCAGACCGATCGTGAGAAGCTGGCTCCGAACTCCAGCGATGAGCGCTTCGCCCGCTTCCAGGGAACGGGTGAAGACGATCGCGGCCGGTCGCGGCGAGATGAGGTCGGGGATCGGTCGGATGCGTCGCCCGCGCTCCTCGCCGGATCCGTCGGCGGGCGGCGCCTCTCCCAGCGCGATCGTCACGCCGGTGAAATTGGCGGCGTCGATGGACGTGGGCGCGTACACGCCGCAGCGGACCGATCCGCGGACGGCGCCGTCGCTGATGACCGACTCGTTGGCGATCTGGAAGAGCGAACCCTCTGCGACGACGTTTCCGCGCTGCGGCTCGGAAGGGGCAGCGGCGACGGCGAAGAGCTGCGGAAGCGGGGGGGCGGCTGGATCGCTGGAAGACGCGATCATGGCTCCGTCTTGATCGAAGAGCTGGAAGAACGAGATGCGGGCGGTTCGGCGGATCTCCTCCGCGGTGATGCCGGCAATCTTGGAGAGGTCCTCGCCGGCCTCGCCGCGCACCAGGAGGGCGCGGACCTGGGGGGTGGTCGCCGCGATCTTGGCCCAGAGCGCCAGATCCTGATTCCCCGTCGCGAGGCGTGATTCGAACGCCGAGATCGCGGAGTCCAGGTCGGCGCCCGCCTGCTCGCCCAAGTAGCGCTCCAGGCGGTTCTGGATGGCGAGCAGGGAGAATCCCAGGGCGAGCACGAGCGGAACCGCAGTGGTCCAGAGGATCCGGCGTCTCAGCGGACGGCGGATACGAGTCGGCTCCGCCGCGCGCAGCGCGGGCGCTGTCGATTCCAACGTCTGCCTCCGTGCGATGCGTTCTGACCGCGGCGCCCGGCCCCCCGCGGACCTTCCGTATCCCGGATCGGGCGATCGGGCCGACAACTCAAGGACAGACCGACTGTTGGGTTCGTTCGTTTCGGGAGGGGGGGGCGCCAGAGTCGCCCGGGCCGAAGACCGGCCCCGCAGGCGGGCCAATCCTGAGTGAGTGCGCCGTGAATTCTCCGCGAAGCGCCGCGCGCGCGTTGACCCGTGTTCCGAGCCGCCACTAGACTTCCCCGGTGCGCTCATCAGGCGCGAATGCGATCCGTCCGGTCAGGATTCGACCGGAGCGCCGGGCCGCGCCGAAATCCTTCCCACTTCCAGGAGAGTCTTCGATGAAGCAATTGCTATGGATGGCCGCGCTCGCATGTAGCCTGGCCGGGGCGTCCAGCGTCTCGGCCCAAGTTGTCATCAACGAGATCTTCTACGACGCACCCGGGACCGACACGGCCTGCTGGTACGAATTGAAGGGTCCGGCCGGCCTCGCGCTCGACGGCTACCGACTCGTCGGCCTCAACGGAAACGGCGGAGTCCTCTACAACTCGATCCTCCTCGACGGACAAGTGATTCCGGGAGATGGCTACTTCGTCATCGCGCAGTCGAACGCCGTCCCGAACTTCGATTTCATCCCCACGCCATCCAGCTTGGCGGACATGCAGAACGGGCCTGACTCGATCCTCCTGCAGTTCCAGGGATCGACGATCGACGCGGTGGGTTACGAGAACCACGGCGCGAACGACATCTTCGGCGGCGAGGGGCAGTCCACGCCCGACCAGATCCCCCCGAACTCGCTCGCCCGCTGCCCCGACGGTTTTGACTCGAACAACAACTTCGCGGACTTCAAGGTCGACCCGACGCCCACGCCGGGGACCGCGAACGACGCGAGTTGCCCGCAGGGACAGGGCGCGTGCTGCCTGCCGAATTTCACCTGCGTCGTGACGACGGGGGCCGACTGCGGTGTGCAGGGCGGGAACTACTTCGGCGATGGCACGAGTTGCTCTCCGTCGCCGTGTCCGGCCCGGCCGCTCACGATCTGTGAGGCTCGCCAGGACGACGCCAACGGAGCGCCCATCTATCTCGGCCAGTTGATCGAGACCACCGGAATCGCGACCGTCGCGTCGGGCACCTATAGCCCGACGATCCAAGAGTTCACGCTGACGGACGGCGACTGCTGCATTTCCGTCTTCGGTGGCGCGGTCGTTCCGTCCGTTCAGATCGGTGACGAGGTCCGCGTGAGCGGAACCGTCGCCCACTTCAACGGGCGCACCGAGATCACTTCGCCGGGACTCACCGTGACGATCCTCTCCAACGGGAATCCGGTGGCGGCGCCGACCGTCATCTCCACGTTCGAGCTGTCGGTCAACGGCGAGAACTACGAGAGCTGTCTGATCAAGCTCGAGTGCGTGTTGGTCGTCGGCGGCGATCCGTGGCCCGCGGACAACGTCAACGCGAACGTCATCGTCGATGACGGCTCGGGTCCGGTCACCCTGCGCATCGATCGGGATACGAACATCGACGGCACCCCTGGCCCGACCGGTCCGTTCTCGGTCGTCGGTATGGCGACGCAGTTCGACGCGTCGTCGCCGTTCTCGGACGGCTACCAGGTGATCCCGCGGGGCCTCTCTGACCTCGACTTCGAGGCGTGCGCGCCGCCTCCGGGCGCCTGCTGCTTCGCCGGCGGGACCTGCGAGGTCGTCACTGAACTCGAGTGCGGCCAGAACAACGGCGAGTACCAGGGCAACGAGACGACTTGCGCCCCGAATCCGTGCCCGCAGCCGGTCGGCGCCTGCTGCCTCGTCCCGCGCGGCGTCCCGTGCGTCGTCGTTTCGGCCGAGGAATGCGCGCTCGCCGGCGGCAACTACCTCGGCAACGGCACGACCTGCGAACCGAATCCGTGTCCGCTCCCGCTCGGCGCCTGCTGCTTCCAGGACGGCTCGTGCGTCCCGTACTCCGAGCAGGACTGCGATGCGAACGGCGGGATCTTCCAGGGCGACTTCACCGCGTGTAACCCGAATCCGTGTCCGCCGCCGCCGGGGGCCTGCTGCTTCGACGACGGCACGTGCGTGATCACGTCCTTGGAGGACTGCGTCGGCGAGTTCCTCGGCTCCGGAACGATCTGCGAACCGAACCCGTGCCCGCCGCCGGTCCCGACCGACGAGTCGAGCTGGGGTTCGATCAAGAATCGGTATAAGTAGAGCGGACGGGGCCGTGCAAAGCACGGCCCCGTCGCATCCGTCAACGCCCTTCGAGATGACCTTGGAGCCCTGACAGGGCCTCTCCACCTGAGACCCGGACTTCTCCCCGAGAAGTCTGGGGCTCTTTTCTGCTAGTCCGTTTCGTTCGCGGCTAGCGCGCGCGAAGCGCGAAGTGGAAGAAGACGACGGCAGCCGCCGCCGCCACGCCGAGCGACTCGATTCCCTCCGCCATCGGGATCTTGGCGTGGAGTTCGCACCGCTCCAGGAGCGTCGCGGGAATGCCGGGTCCTTCGCCGCCGAAGACGAACGCGTAGCGTTGGTTCGTCGGTAGCTCGCTCAGTTCGAGCGGCGCGCGCGGGCCGAGCCCGACGCTGTGCAGACCGAGATTGCTCAGCGTGCCGAGGAGCGGACCGAACGGCTCCTCGATCAGGATGGGGAAGGAGAACGACGCTCCCATCGCGGCGCGCACCGCGCGGTGGTGGAAGGGATCGGTCGTCTCGCCGCTCGTGATCAACGCGCGGATGCCCGCGGCCTTGGCGCTGCGGAGGATCGAGCCGAGGTTGACCGGATCCTGGAGCCCATGCGTGATGGCGACGTGGCCGCCGCCGCCACGCTCGAGCGCTTGCCAGACAACGGCGCGGTCCCACTTCGGGCGCTCGAACACTCCCACGATCCCTTGGGGCGCCTCCGCCGGCGAGAGAGCGCGAAAGACATGGGGCGAAGCCGTGTAGGGTTGGATCCTTCGCGCCTCGGCGTCTCGGCGCAGCGCGATGACCTCGGGGGATCGACTTCCCTCTTGGACGAAGAGCGCGTGGCAGGGGAGGCCGGCGAGGAACGCTTCGTGAACCAGATGGACGCCGTCGGCGACGAGAACGCCGTCGCGCCGCGCATCCCGGGGGCGCGCCAGCCAGCGGCGCACCTTCGACACCTGGCGGTTCTGGACCGATGTGATCGTCGGCAACAGTTCGGGTTGGAGTGCGTCGTTCATGCGCCTGGGGAGACTACCAGAGCGAGCCGGGCCGGGTGAGAGCGAAGGAGGACCGTGCGGCGAGCAGGCCGGGGATGACACTAGCCAGTGATGATGAAGCCGCGTCCCTGGACCCGGCCCGGCGCGGCGCCGGCGGAAGCGTCGAGTCGATCCCAACTCGTCTCGACTGCGGTCACGCGTGAAGAAGGGGGCCCGGCCCGTAACTTCTCGACGAAGCGCTCTAACGCCTCGCGGGCGCCTTCGGCCGCAAGTTCGACGGAGCCATCGGGGGTGTTGCGCACCCACCCATCAAGCCGCTCCGCGCGCGCCGCATCCCGCGCGAACACGCGGTATCCGACCCCTTGGACCCGGCCGCAAACTCGGGCCTGGAGTCTCGCGCGCTCACTCAAGCTGCCTCTCCGATCTCACGAAGGACGGCGCGAGGCCGACGGACCTGACGACGAATGCTATACCATGGCGCTCACATCCCGAGCCGAGGCGTCCCCGATGAACTTCTCCTGGATCCGAGACCACTTCCCGAAGGCGATCGTCGCACGTCCCGACGAAGGGTACCTGCGCGTCATCCATCCCGCGCGTCCCGACGATCCGCCGCCGGTCGACCGACTCCGCGCGGACGGACTGCTCTTCGACCTGGAGACGCTCGGCTTCGTCGGGCGGCCGCTCTTCCTCATCGGCATGTTGCAGCGGGCGGAGGACGGACGAGGCTATGAAGTCGTGCAGCTCCTCGCGCGCGACTACACTGAAGAGGAGAACGTCCTCGGCGCATTCGCCCGTGAAGCGCGAACGCGGCCGTGCTGGGTGAGCTTCAACGGGAAGAGCTTCGACCTGCCGTCCTTGCGGCAACGCGCTGCCTACTATGGGGTGCGGCTACCGGAGCCGAGCGAGCATCTGGACCTGCTCTTTCCGGCGCGGAAGCTGTACCGCGGCGTGCTCCCCAATTGTCGGCTGAAGACGCTCGAAGGAAGGGTCTTCGGCCAGCACCGGTTCGACGACATCGACGGGGCAGAGATCCCGCCCGCCTACCACGCCTTCGTCCGCACCGGCGAGCCGTCGACGATGGCGCGGATCCTCGCGCACAACCGGGACGATCTCGTGACGCTCGCTCGGCTCTGGGCTCACATCGAAGAACCGGACGCTCCGGTCTCCTAGCGGGTCCCGCAGCCGGTCTCCTAGCCGGTCGGCCCCGGGCCTGGTCAACCGTACAAGTGATCGGTATGATGCCGCGCCATGAGTTCTCACCGCGCGGCTGATCCGCAGGCATTGCGCAGGCGAATCGAGGGACTCGCGCTGCGCGACGATCCGATCGTCCACCGCGAGACGCTGGCCGCTCGCGCCGCCCGCTGCGCCGACCCGCAGGCGCCGCTCCCATCCGCGCTGCAGGAGGGACTCGCGCGCATGGGGATCGAGCGGCTCTACCTGCATCAGGCGGCCGCGCTCGATCGCGTGCGCGCCGGAGAGAATCTCGTCGTGGTGACGGGCACGGCGTCGGGCAAGAGCCTGTGCTACAACCTGCCGGTCTTGGAGCGGCTGACGGAGGACTCCGAGGCGCGCGCTCTCTATCTCTTCCCGACCAAGGCACTGGCGCAGGACCAACTCAAGGGGCTGGAGCGTTGGTTGCCGCCCGGTGCTTCCATCGATGCGCGCGGACGGCGCAAGAAGAGCGCGCAGTCGCGCATCGTGTCGAGCGGTGACGGGCCGAGTGGTTTCGCCGCGCTCGATTTCATCGCAGGTACGTACGACGGAGATACGCCGCCGACCTCGCGGAGTCGACTGCGAGATGAAGCCAATCTCGTCCTGACCAACCCGGACATGCTGCACTCGGGGATCCTGCCGCACCACTCGCGCTGGGCCGAGTTCTTCACGCGGCTGCAGTTCATCGTGATCGACGAGATCCATGTCTACCGCGGGATCTTCGGTTCGCACGTCGCGAACGTGTTTCGGCGGCTCGAACGAATTTGTCGCCACTATCGAGCAGAGCCGCGCTGGATCTGCGCGTCGGCCACGATCGCCAATCCGGGCGAACTGGCGGCGCGGTTGACGACGAAGGAGTTCTCGGTCGTCGAAGAGGACGGGGCGCCGCGCGGCGAGAAGCACTTCTTCTTCTGGAATCCGCCGCGAGTGGGAAAGACGGGATTGGAGCGACGGAGCAGCAACCTGGAGGCGAAGGAGCTGCTCGTCGAGTTGGTGCGCGATGGGTATCAGGTCATCGCCTTCGTCAAGGCGCGGCTCCTGACCGAAGTGTTGCTGCGGTATTGCCAAGAGGATCTGCGGCGCGACGGCGGCGGGCTGGCCGCGAAGATCCGCTCCTACCGCGCCGGGTATCTGCCGGCGGAGCGCCGCAAGATCGAAGCGCAGCTCTTCGCGGGCGAACTGCTCGGGGTGATCTCGACCAACGCGCTCGAGCTCGGTGTCGATGTCGGCGGGCTCGACGTGGCGATCCTGGTCGGCTATCCAGGGACGATCGCCTCGACCTGGCAGCAGGCGGGGCGGGCGGGACGGAGGCAGGCGGAGTCGGCCGCTTTGTTGGTGGCGCACGACGCGCCGATCGATCAATACCTCATGGCGAATCCGGGTTATTTCTTCGGCCGGACGCCGGAGCACGCGGTCTGCGATCCGACCAACCCGCACCTGCTCTTGAACCACCTGCGCTGCGCCGCGCTGGAGATCCCGGTCGCGCGGGCGGAGGAACAGACCTTCGGCGAGTACGCGCCCGCCATCCTCGATCTGCTGCAAGAGCGACAGGTTCTGCGCGAGGTCAAGGGACGCTGGTTCTACGCGCGTGGGGATCATCCCGCGGCCAGCTTTTCTCTGCGCAACGCAGGGGAGAACATCTACACGATCCTGGACGCGAGCGGTCCGCAGAACCGCGTCATGGGGACGATCGACGAGATGTCGGCGTTTTCGCAGGTCCACCCGCAGGCGGTCTACATGCAGGAAGGGGAGACCTTCTTCGTCGATCGGCTGGACCTGACCGAGAAGGTGGCCTACGTCCACCGCGCCGATCTCGACTACTACACGCAGGCGGTCTCGGACAGCCACATCGACGCGGAGGCGCCCGAGCTCGAACGTCGGCTGCAGCACGCTGATCTGTTCTTCGGGGAATGCGCGGTGCACGAGAAGGTGACGATGTTCAAGAAGGTGCAGTTCGGCGGGCGCGATTCGCTCGGCTTCGGCCAGATCGATCTGCCCCACACGACGCTGCATACGACCGGGCTCTGGGTGACGCCGTCGGTGGCGGCGATGCGCAAGGCGCTCGACCACGGACGCGTGCCGGCCGACGGGCTGGTCGGCATCGCCAACGTGCTCACCTCGGTCGTCTCACTGCACACGATGTGCGACCCGCACGATCTGGGGACGGTCGTCGACATGCGCGAGACGAAGGGACCGACGCTCTACGTCTACGACAAGTATCCGGGCGGCCTCGGCTACGCGCAGCGCGCCTATCACCGTTTCGAGGAGATCCTCCCGCACGCGCTGCGGTTGATCGCCGGCTGCGGCTGCGAGGAGGGCTGCCCGACCTGTGTCGGATCGCCGCTCGCGCCTCACTTCCAGCAAGATCCGGACGCGTCGATGAAGGGGCGCATTCCCGACAAGGAGGCGTCGCTCATCCTGCTGCACGCGATGCTCGGGCTGCCCGACTACGAACCGCGCGTGCCGCTGGCCGGCCCGCGTCGCTTGCGCGCCGAGAGGTTGGTGGCGGCGCGGGTGGTGGTGGACGAGGCCGCGGCGGCGGCGAGCGAAGGGGCCAAGACCGGCGCGCCGTGGCGGAAGACTCGCGCGGCGGCGCCCGTGACGGTGGGCGAGGCGAAGGCGGAGGCGGCTCCGCCCCCGCGCGTCCTCAAGCCGCTGCCGGTGGATCTGAGGCGCAAGCTCGTCGCGCAGATCGACCGACTGGAGTCGACCGCTTCCGCGCGCGGGTTCGTTCGGCGATCCGACTCCCCGTCGGCCTGAGTCCGCGACGTATACTGCCGCCTGTTTCGGCGAGCGCGATCCCTGAGCAAGCGCGATCCCTGAGCCAAGAGGAGCAAGCATGACCCCGGAAGGAACGTTCGACGTCGCGATCATCGGCCCGCATCCCGACGACGTGGAGATGACGATGGCGGGCACGGTCATTCGCCTCGTGGAGTCGGGCGCTCGCGTGCTCAACGTCAGCGTGACGCGCGGGGAGAAGGGCACATACGGCGACGCCGAGACGCGCCAGCGCGAGTTCGCGGCGGCCAACGCGGTCATGGGTTCGCAAGGGCTGCTCCTCGATCTGCCCGACACCGCGGTGACGAACGACACCGAGAGTCGCCTGAAGATCGTCCGCGTCGTGCGCACCTACCGCCCGCGGGTCGTCTTCGCCCCGTACCACACCAATCCGTTCGGGCACATGGACGGCAGCGCCAACGTCGACCACTACACGACCGGACAGCTCGTGCGCGACGGGGTGAAGCTCTCCCGCTTCAAGAACCTGCTGCCCGAGCTGCTGCGCCACGAAGTGCAATCGCTCTACTATTTCATGGTCCCGAAGGACCGACTTCCGACGATCGTCGTCGATGTCACGCCGTACATCGATCGGGTGCACGCGGCCATCGCGTCGTATGGCACGCAGATGTCGATCCAACGGCGAGACAATCCGATCCAGGAGATGCTCGACACGCTTCGCGCCTACCATGGGCTGCGCATCGGCGTGAAGTACGGGGAGGCGTTCCTCAGCGATGAAGCCCTGTCGTTCGGGCCGCGCGAATTCTTCGGGCCTCGACCCTAGGCGAGCCGCGACCGCTCGCGCTCGGTCGGCGCCGGCCGCAGTCTCACGTCGAAGTCCCCGGTAGCGCTTTCCGCGCCTCGCCGAGCAACGCGTCGCGCGTGTTCAACTCCGGCTCCTCCAGGACCAGCTCCAACAGATGATGGAGCAACCGCCCGATGATCGGCCCGGGCGCGAGATCTAGTTCGCGCATGAGATCGGCGCCGCCGACGGCGAGGTCGCGGACGGAGAGCGCGTTCTCCTGCTCCAAGACCCGAGCGCAACGCCGTTGGAGTTCTTCTACCTCGGGCGCCAATCGCCGCCGCAGGCCGTTGCCGAGCGTGTCGGCGGCGCGCATCCCGACCAGGTCGCTCAGGTTCTCCGGTCCGATCTGGCGCAGGAACCGACGGACCGCGCCGTCGGTCCACTCCGGCATGTAGTGGAACATGTGATGCCGCACCAGGTGCGCCACGCGGGTGCGCTCGTCCGTCGGGTAGCGCAACCGTCGCATGAGCGCATCGGCCAGCCGTTCGCCGTCGAATTGATGGCCGTAGAACGTGGCGGTCTCCTCGCTCACCACTCGACTGACCGGCTTGCCGATGTCGTGGTAGAGCGCGGCCAACCGCACGACCGGGCGATCGGCCGGCGATCGGTCGACGGCGGCGAGCGAGTGGAAGAAGACGTCGTAGGCGTGGTGGGGATTCTGGGTCACGCCATAGCAGCCATCCAGTTCGGGGAGAACACGCCGGAGCAAGCCGGTCTCCAAGAGCAGGAGCAGTCCGGACGACGGCCGGGGTAGTTCGAGCAGCTTCGTCAACTCCTCACGGACGCGCTCCGGGGAGATGCGACTGATGCCGGGCGCGCAGAGGACAAGCGCGCGGAGCGTCGCCAGGTCGATCTCGAACTCCAACTGAGAGGCGAGGCGAACGGCGCGAAGCAGGCGCAATCCGTCTTCCCTGAATCGTGTTTCCGGATCGCCGACCGCGCGCAGGCGCCGCGCCTGGAGATCGTCCCGACCGCCGCTCGGATCGACGAGGCGTCGCGCTCGCGGGTCATAGGCGAGTGCATTGATCGTGAAGTCGCGCCGGGTGAGATCTTCTTCGATCGAGTCGGTGAACTCGACCGATTCGGGATGGCGCGAGTCGACATAGACGCCGTCGCGCCGAAAGGTCGTGACCTGATAGGTCTCGTCGTCAAACGAGACCAAGACGGTGCCGAACTGCGCGCCGACGAGATGCGTCCGACGGAACAGCTCGGCCAACCGCGTCGGCGGCAGATCGGTCGCGAAGTCCCAATCGCGGATCGCGCGACCGAGGAGCGCGTCGCGCACGGCGCCGCCGACCAGGTAGGCCTGACCGCCCGCGTCCCGGATGCCATCGATGACGCTCTCCGCGCCGGCGGGGAGACGAAGCGTAGCGAGCGCCCCGAGTGCGCTGGATGAGGCGGAAGACGGGGACGATGGCATCGGGGTCGCTCCGGATCTCGCGGGACGTCGCGAGCGCCGGGATTCTACCTTGACTCGGTCCGCGCGGGGTCGGGATCATCCGCTGGCTTCGACCTACCCCGGAGATTCCCCGAGCCATGACGCCATTCGGATCCGTCCTCCTGGCGGTCTACGCCCTCGCATCCTTCGCGCTCTTCCTCTACGGGCTCAATGCCTACGTCATGCTCGGGCTCTACTTCAGACATCGCACCGCGGCGCGGAGCGCGCGTCGCGAGCGGCTGGATACGTTCTGGCGCACGCACGGAGAGGACGATCTCCCGGTCGTGACGACCCAACTCCCGATCTACAACGAGCGTTTCGTCGCCGAGCGGCTGCTCTCGGCCGCGGCCTCCATCGACTATCCGCTCGATCGACACGAGATCCAGGTGCTGGACGACTCGACGGACGAGACCGAGGCGATCGTCGCGCGCGTGGTCGATCGACTCCGCGCGGCGGGACACCGGATCGAGCAGATCCGACGGACCGACCGGCGCGGCTTCAAGGCAGGCGCGCTGGCTCACGGACTCGGGTCGGCGAGCGGTGAGTTCATCGCGGTCTTCGACGCCGACTTCATCCCGCCGAAAGACTTCTTGAGGCGAACGGTCCCCTTCCTCGTGCTCGACCCGACGGTCGCGATGGTCCAGACGAGGTGGGGACACTTGAATCAGAGCTACTCGCTGCTGACCGCGGCGCAGGCCGTGGGCATCGACGGGCACTTCGTGGTCGAACAGTCCGCGCGCACCTGGCACGGACTCTTCATGAACTTCAACGGGACGGCCGGCGTCTGGCGTCGCGCCGCGATCGACGATGCCGGCGGATGGCAGGCCGACACGTTGACCGAGGATCTCGATCTCTCCTACCGCGCTCAACTGAGGGGTTGGCGCATGGAGTACCTCGGCGACGTGGTGGCGCCGTCGGAACTGCCGGTGGACATCAACGGGCTGAAGTCGCAACAGCATCGGTGGGCCAAGGGGAGCATCCAGGTGGCCCGCAAGCTGCTGCCTCAGGTCTTCCGTTCGCAGCGGTCCTGGCTGGTCAAGACGGAGGCGCTGCTCCATCTGACGCACTACCTCATTCATCCGCTCATCTTGATCGTCGCGTTGTTGGCCTGGCCCGCGCTCACCGTGCTGTCGCAGCTCCGAGCGTCGGAGTATGTCTTCTACGCGACCGGGGCCTTCTTGGTCATCTCCGCGCTCAGTCCGTCGATCCTCTACTTCCAGTCGCAACGCGCGACCTATCCCGATTGGCGTTCTCGCGTGATGATCTTGCCGGCGCTGGTCGCGCTCGGCATCGGCATCGCCGTGAGCAACACGAGAGCGGTGGTCGAGGGGCTCTTCGGTCGAGGCGGCGACTTCATCCGGACGCCGAAGTACGGCGTCATCGACGCGCGGCCCGGCGCACTCTCGCCGCGGCGCACCTACCGCGTCGGGGTGGGACTCGCCCCGGTGCTCGAGCTGCTGCTAGCCGCCTACGGAATCGTCACGCTGGTGCTCTATGCGAGGGAAGAGCGCTGGGCGGCGCTTCCGTTGCTCGCGCTCAACGCGCTCGGCTTCGCGGCCGTGGGTCTGCTCAGTGTCCTGCACGCCTGGCGCGCGCGCCCGTTGCGGTCGCGACGACCGGCTGGATAGACTGCCGGCCTTCCTTTGACTAGGGGTAGGGGGCTCTGGCATGGCGACACCGTACGAACACGAGCGCATCGAGACCAAGTGGCAAGCCAACTGGGAGGCCACGCGGCTGCACAGTCTCGATCTCGATCGGGCCGGGCGTCCGTTCTACACGCTCATGATGTTTCCCTACCCGTCGGCCGAGGGGCTGCACGTCGGCAATGTCTTTGCGTTCACCGGCGCCGACATCCAAGGGCGATTCCATCGGCACCTGGGCTATGACGTCTTCGAGCCGATGGGATTCGACGCCTTCGGTATCCACAGCGAGAACTACGCGCTCAAGGTAGGGACGCATCCCAACCGGCTCATCCCGGCGAACATCGCAAACTTCCGCCGCCAACTCTCGCGCGTCGGCCTGATGCTCGACTGGTCGCGCGCCGTCTCGACCACCGATCCGACCTACTACCGCTGGACCCAGTGGATCTTCGTCAAGCTGTACGAAGGTGGGCTCATCTACCGCGGGCGAGGCTTCGTCAACTGGTGCCCCGCCTGCGCGACGGTCATCTCCGACGAGCAGGTCATCGACGGATTCTGCGAGCGGCATCCCGACGTACGGGTCGAGAAGCGCGACATGGAGCAGTGGTTCGTGCGCACGACGAAGTATGCGCAAGAGCTGCTCGACAACCTGGAGTGGATCGACTGGTCCGAGACGACGCGTCGCGCGCAGATCAACTGGATCGGCCGCAGCGAAGGGGCGGAGCTGTCATTTCCCGGCGTCGGCGTCGGCGTCGGCGTCGGCGTCGGCGCCGATACGAACGATCCGATCCGCGTCTTCACCACGCGACCCGACACCGTCTTCGGCGCCACTTACGTCGTGCTCGCACCGGAGCATCCGCGCGTCGACGCGTTGACCCGACCGGAGAAGCGCGCGGCGGTCGATGCCTATCGCGAGGCGACCCGCGCCAAGGACGCGACGGAACGACAGGACGCGACCCGCGAGAAGACCGGCGTCTTCCTCGGGAGCGAGGCGATCAATCCCGCCACCGGCGAGCGCGTCCCGATCTGGATCGCGGACTACGTCCTGACCGGCTACGGGACCGGCGCCATCATGGCGGTGCCGGCGCACGACGAACGGGACTTCGAGTTCGCCAAGAAATTCGACCTCGAGATCCGCGAGGTGTTGGAGCGACCGTCCGACGCGCCGCCCATCGGCGTCGCCGCCTGGACGAGCGTCGGTCGTCTGGTGAACTCCGGCCCCTTCGATGGCCTGCCGAGCGATGAAGCGAAGCGCGCGATCACCGCGTGGTTGGCCGAGAAGGGGCTGGGGACGCCGCGCGTCCAGTACCGGCTGCGCGATTGGTGCATCAGCCGTCAGCGCTACTGGGGCCCGCCGATCCCGATGATCTACTGCGACGGCTGCGGCGTCGTGCCCGTGCCCGAGAGCGACCTGCCGGTGGTGCTGCCGGACATCGAGGAGTTCCGCCCGATGGGGACGGGCGTCTCTCCGCTCGCCTCGGTCGAGTCGTTCTATCGCGTCGCCTGTCCGCGCTGCGGCCAGGACGCGCGCCGCGAGACCGACGTCTCCGACAACTTCCTCGACTCCGCGTGGTACTTCCTGCGCTACCCGTTCGCCCACGAGCATCAGCACGCCTGGGATCCGGAGCGCATCAAACGCTGGTTTCCGGTCGACCTGTATATCGGCGGCAACGAACACGCGGTGCTGCACCTGATGTACACGCGCTTCCTCTGTCTGGCGCTGAGTGATCTGGGACTGCTCTCGGCAGGTCCCCCGCCGCCCGGCGTGAAGTGGGGAACGCGTCCCGACGGCGCGCCGAAGGCGGAGCCGTTCGTGCGCTTTCGCGCGCACGGGCTCTTGATCAAAGACGGTGCGAAGATGTCGAAGAGTCGCGGCAACGTAGTGAATCCCGACTCGTTCCTCGAGCAGCACGGCGCCGACGCCTTCCGCCTCTACCTGATGTTCCTCGGGCCGTATGAAGAGGGGGGCGACTTCCGCGACACGGGCATCATGGGGGTGCGTCGTTTCGTCGAGCGGATCTACCGCTGGTACGCGGAGGAGCTGCCGCGCCTGCCCGACGGGACCTACGAGCGAGCGGCGACGACGAAGCTGCATCAGACGATCGAGAAGGTCACGCGCGAGATCGCTCGGCTCTCGTACAACACCGCGATCGCCGCGCTGATGGAGGGACACAACCTCTTCCGGACCCAGACGGTGCACGACCGCCTCGCCAGCGCGGCGTTCGCCACCATGCTCTCGCCCTTCGCGCCGCACCTGGCCGAAGAGGTGTGGGAGTTGCTCGGCCGCGCCCCGAGCGTGATCGACGCCCCGTGGCCCACCTTCGACCCGGCGTTGACGGCGGAGGAGACGGTCGAGATCGCGATCCAGGTGAACGGCAAGATGCGCGACTCCGTGCCGGTCCAGCCGGGATCGGAACAGGCGGTCGTGCAGGCCGCCGCCGAGGCTCGGGACAAGGTCCGGACCCAGGCGGCCGGGCGGACGCCGACGAAGGTCATCTACGTCCCCAACCGTCTCATCAACCTGATCTACGGCTGAGAGCGGCTCAAAACGGCTGGGGACGGGTGAGGAATTGACCAGGGGATACGGGAATCCGTATGCTTTCCTTCGCTCGCATCCAGCGAGCGGTATTCAGAAGCAGCCAGACCCACACCAGGAGGACAGCACCGCATGAGGCGCACCACCCCCGCACCGCGGAACTCGTTTTCCCGCCGCCACTTGCTTGCCGTCGCGTCCGCCGCCCTGTTTTGCGGAGCGGCCCTGGTGACCTCGGCGTCGGCCTACTCCGACGGTCCCCCCAACGGCTACACCGGCGGGCCGCCCTATTTCGAGAACTGCACGACCTGTCACTACACGTATGAGGTGAATTCCGGCGACGGCACGCTGCAGTTGATCGGCCTCCCGGCCGCCTACGAGCCGGGGGAGACGTACCAGCTCCAGGTCCAGCTGGCCGACCTAGGCCAGCTCCGGTGGGGCTTCGAGCTGACCGTGATCGACGACTCCGATCCCGATAGTCCGCTCTCGGGCGGTCAGCTCAGTGTGACCGACCCGATCAACGCGCAGATGAGCGAAGACTATTTCAACGACGAGGATTACATGAAGCAGACCGAGGTCGGAAGCTTCTCGGCGGTCTTCGACGGTCCGGTCACGTGGGACTTCGCCTGGACCGCGCCCGGTCTGGAGACGCCGTCTGTGACCTTCTACTTCGCCGGCAACGCCGCAAACAACAACGGCATCTTCCTCGGCGATTACATCTACACGCGATCCGAGCAGCTCTTCTTGGAGACTGGAACGCCGACCGAGCCCACGACCTGGGGTCGCGTCAAACAGCTCTACAGCAGCCGATAGTCGAACACACCTCAGGTCGCGGCAGCGGCGCCCGAAGGATGACGCCGCCCGACAGACGACAGACGACAGACGACAGACGACAGAGGCCCGGGACTGGGCGAGTCCCGGGCCTCTTGCTGTCTCAGCGCAGGACGAGGACTCGACCCGCTTCGTGGGTGACGGCGCCATCGACGGACTTCGCCGAGAGGCGGTAGAAGAACGCTCCGGCCGGGACCGAGGCGCCTTGCTCGTCGCGTCCATCCCAGGCGAAGGAATGCTGACCGATGGCGAATTCGCTCGGCGCGAAGCGTCGCACCGAGCGACCGGTGAGATCGAAGATCTCGCCGCTGACCGAGAGCGCGCCCGCGCGCGAGAGCGGAGCCGGCACGACGAAACGGAGGACCGAGTCGGCGGTCATCGGATTGGGTGTGAATCCGCTTTGCAGCCAACGCCCTCCGGGCGGCGTGACGTCCACGCGCATCGGTCCGAAGGTCTCACGCTGGCCCGAGGCGAAGACGACGCGGATTCGGTAGTCGTAGGAGGCGCCGTCATCGACATAGAAATCTCGGTAGGTGCACGCCTCCGTGCAGCCGGTCGGTGCGTTCTCGAGGAGCTCGAAGTTCCCCTCGGGAGCGGAGCGCTCGATCACGTACTGCGAGAAGGCGCCTGGCAAGAAGAGGTAGACGAAGCGTCCATTGAACTCGGCCCGAAAGGGGAGCACCTCTGCGAGCGCCGCGGAGGCCCCGCCTGCCAGGAGCACGCCGACGAAGGCGCCGAACGACGCGAGGATCATGGACCGATGCAACCGAGAGGGACGGCTCGGGCGGGCGGTGGACTGCATGGTGGCCTCCTGAGGAATAGACCCGTCGCGTGGAGAGGAGCGCTGGGAGTCAGTGTGATGGCTAGGATACGCCCCGCGAGGATCGGTTTCGCCCGAATTTCTCGCTGCGCTACCGCGCAGCGAGACCGCGCGCTGCCTGCTCGATCCGACTCTCCGACGGAAGGTACGCCTCCTCCAACGGCGGAGAGTAGGGGACGGGCGTGTCGAGCGCGCCGATCACTCCGATCGGCGCGTCGAGGAAGTCGAAGAACTCCTCCTGCAGCTTCGCCGCCAGACTCTCGCCGATGCCGCCGGTGCGTGAATCCTCGTGCACCAGGAGAACGCGCCCGGTCGAGCGAGTGACCGCGGCCAGCGCTTCATGATCGAGTGGGACCAGGCTGCGCAGATCGAGGACGGCAGCTTCGATCCCATCCGCCGCCAGCCGCTCGGCCACACGCAGGCAGACGTGGACGTAGGCGCCGTACGAGATGAACGCGAGGTGGCGACCAGAGCGGCGTAGCGCCGCACGTCCGAGAGGAATCGGGTCGGGCGCCGCTTCGTCGAGCGCTTGTTTGATGCGCGGGTCGCGGTAGAGCGCGATGTGCTCGTAGAACAGCACCGGATCGGGGTCCTCGATCGCCGTTCGCAGGAGGGCGCGGGCGTCGTGCGGAGTCGACGGAACGACGATCTTGAGGCCCGGCGTCCGGTAGAACCATGGCTCGGTGTTCTGGCTGTGGAAGGGGCCCGCCGACCGCAGACCGCCCCAGGGCATGCGGACGACCAATGGGACGGAAGTGCCCCAGCGATAATGGGTTTGGGCCGCATTGTTCACGAGTTGGTTGAACCCGGTGGCGACGAAATCATTGAACTGCATCTCGGCGATCGGGCGCTGCCCGGCCAGCGCCGCCCCGATGCAGCCGCCGAGGACGGCCCCCTCGGCCAGCGGCGAATTGAGGATGCGGTCGCCGTAACGCTCGAGCAGCGGCCGCAGCAGGAGGAAGGCGTTGCCGTAGCGACCGCCGACATCCTGCCCGAACAGGAACACGCGCGGATCGCGCTCCAGCGCGTCGCCGATCCCGAGCACGATCGCTTCGAGGAAGGTCTTCCCGCGCGCGTCGAACGGCGGCGCGGTCTCGACGGTGAGCGCCGACTCGAGCTCACGGCCAGAGCGCTGCGACGGAACCACGGCGAAGACGCCGCGACTCACCGTCGCTGCGTCGGGCCAGGGGGCGTCGATGACGGCTTCGGCCTCTTCCCGCGCCCAGATCTCGGCCCGCTCGCGCATCGTCTCGAATTCGCCGTCGGGCAGCAGTCGCGCCTCGCGCAGACGAGCGGCCTGGAGCTGGATCGGATCTCGAGTCCGCCACGCGGTGAACGCCTCGGCATCGGCGTAGCCGCCCGCGTGCAACTCGGGATAATCCCACGAGATCGCCGGCTCCTTGCCGAGATAGAGCATGTCGTCGTGGTGCGCGTGGCCGCACATGCGCATCGAGACCAACTCGAGCAACGCCGGTCCGAGTCCCGCGCGCGCGCGCTCGGCGGCCCACGCGAAGGCGGCGGCGATCTCTTCGGCGTCGGTTCCGTCGATGGTCACGCCGGGGATGCCGTAGCCGATCGCCTTGTCGGCGAAGACGCGCACCCGTGTTTGATCGGAGAGCGGCGTCGAGAGCGCCGTCTGGTTGTTCTGCACGCAGAAGATCGCGGGTAGCCGCCGCGCCGCGCACAGGTTGATCGCCTCGTGCCACTCGCCGAGCGAAGTCCCGCCGTCGCCGATCATAGTCACGGCGACGCGCGCCTCGCCCGCGCGTTGGAATCCGAGCGCCATCCCCGAGGCGGTCAGCGCGGAGATCGCCAGCGGCGCGGACGCCGGCAGGATTCCCCAGTCGAAGTCCCCGATGTGCAGATCGCGGCCGTCCATCGGAGGGCCCGACTTGCCCATCTGCGCGCTGAGCACGGAGCGGACGGTGATGCGTTCGGGTCGCATGCAGAGCGCGGCGCCCAGATCGCGGATGAGCGGCGCGACGACATCGCCACGCCAGGCGCCCGCGGCGTCGCGGAATGACGGCCCGCGGCGCAGCAGCAGCGGCGCGCCGTAGATCGCTTCCTGTCCGAGTGAACGGAAGCCCTTTCCCTGGAACCCGCGTCCCTTGTAACTGACGCGACCCCCGACGAAGAGCGCCTTGAGTTGGTTGTCGACCGCGCGGGTGAGGAGCATGCCCCAGAGCAACTCGAGGCGCTGCTTTGCGGTGAGCGCGTCGCGAAGTTCGCGCCGGCGGAAGAAACCTCGGATCTGCTCGACCACGGCGCCGACGAACTCGTTGCGGCGTTCGCCCCACGAGTGTCGCGGTGTCGTCTCGGCGTTCCGATCGAGCGGCAGCGCGCCGAGCTGTCGCGTGAGCGCCGTTTCGAATCTCGCGATGAACGCGCCCGCGTCGTCGTCCCACGCCTCTTCGGCGAGCGCGGCGATCTCTGGATGTCGCTCGGCCAAGAAGAGCCGCAGTTCCTCGCGCGCCGTCCGGCTCATTCTGCGGGGCGTGTCCAGCGGTAGCGATTCGTGATCGGGTAGCGGCGATCCCGACCGAAGGCGCGCGGCGTGATCTTGATGCCGGGCGCGGCCTGGCGGCGCTTGTACTCGTTCGCGTCGATCCAACGATAGACGTTCTCCACCACGGCCGGATCGAAGCCGCGCGCGACGAGCGCCTCGGGCTGTTCCTCTCGTTCGACCCGCGCTTCGATGATGGCGTCGAGCACCTCGTAGGGCGGCAGTCGATCTTGATCGAGCTGTCCCTCGCGCAGTTCGGCCGAAGGGGGACGCGTCATCGTGTCGTGCGGGATCGGGGCGTCGGCCGCGCCGTTGCGATGGTGCGAGAGCCGATAGATGAGCGTCTTGGGGACATCGGCGAGCGGTGCGAAGCCGCCCACCATGTCGCCGTAGAGCGTGCAATAGCCGACGGCTAGTTCGCTCTTGTTGCCGGTGGTGAGGACGAGACGTCCTTCCTTGTTGCTAAGCGCCATGAGGAGCACGCCGCGGATGCGCGCCTGCAGGTTCTCTTCGGTCACATCGGCCGGGCGACCCTCGAAGCGGTCGGCGAGCGTGGCGAGGAACTGCTGTTGCAGCGCCTCGATCGGCAGCTCCAGGAACTCGATTCCGAGTCGCTGCGCCAACTCGCGCGCGCCCGACTGCGACGTCGCGCTGTTGAAGCGACTCGGCATCGAGACCCCGAGCACGTTCTCGGCGCCGATCGCGTCGGCGGCGAGCACGGCGGTGAGGGCCGAGTCGATGCCGCCGCTCACGCCGATCACGACGGAGCGGAATCCGTTCTTCTGCACGTAGTCGCGCAGCCCGAGCCGCAGCGCGCCGTAGATCTCCTCTACGTCGCTGGAGACGGCGGCGACTCCGACTCCGGAGTGTCGAGGGAGGAGGGTCGAGTACGCGGTCGAGTGCGCGGTCGAGTCGGCGGTCGGATCGACCTTCGAAGTCGGCGTTGGAGACGAGATCGAACGAACAGCCGGCGCCATCGCCACCTGGATGAGATCGGCGTAGAGCTCATCCTCCAGATGTTCGAGCGACTCGGCCTCGGGCTGGACGAAGGCGGGCCCGCCTTCGCCCCCTTCGCGTTGGAACCAGTCGTCGGCGACGTCGATCAAGAGGAGCGACTCCTCGAACTGCGGGGCCCGTGCGCGGATCCGCCCGCTCGCGTCCACCGCGACGCTATCGCCGTCGAAGACCAACTCGTCCTGCCCGCCGACCAGGTTCACATAGACGACGACCGCCGAGTGCTGGCGCGCACGGTGACGCAGCAGCTTCGTGCGCACCTCGCGCTTCCCCTCGTGGTAGGGCGACGCCGACAGATTCAGCAGGAGCCGCGCACCGCTCTGTCGCTGCCGCGCCGGCACTCCCTGCGGAGTCCAGATGTCCTCGCATATATTGACGCCGAAGGTCAGCGTCCCGAAGCGGTAGACCGGGCAGCGCGTGCCGGGTTGGAAGTAACGCTTCTCGTCGAAGACCCCGTAGTTCGGGAGCGCCACCTTGCAGTAGGTGTCGATCCAGCGGCCGTCGGCCAGGATCGCCGCGCCGTTCATCAGTTGATCGTCTTGACGCAGCGGCAGTCCGACCAGTGCGATCAGGCCGACCGTCTCGCTCGCGAGCGCCTCGAGTTCGCGGGACGCGCTCTCGACGAACGCGTGGTTCCCCAACAGATCCTCCGGCGGATATCCGGTCATGACCAGCTCGGGGAAGGCGACGATTCCGGCCCCCAGTTCCTTGGCCTGTCGGAGCGCTCCGCGGACGCGGGCGGCGTTGCCGGCCACATCGCCGACCGTGACATTGAGCTGGGCCAACGCGATTCGGAGCGGATTCAGAGGGCTCTCCTCGGTCTTGGCTGCGTCTCTGCTACGTCTCTGCTACGTCTCTGCGCCGGGGTGGATGCGTGTCGAGCCGGCAGCGTAGAGGCGCCGCTCCGCGCGGTTCAAGGATTTGGCCCGTCGGCGGCCGGCGGCGCCGATCGCGCGACGTCTAAAGGAGTCCCGTCGTCGGGCCGATCCTCCGAGGGATGGCGCCTCTTCGGCCGGATTCCCCCAGAGCCCTCTCGGTCGCGCTAGGCGTGGCGCTCGCGCTGTCCGCCTGCGGCGAGCCTCCGCCCAAGATGGCGCCTCCGGTCGAACCGGCGGCGGCGGCCGGTGGAGTCCTCCGCGTCTTGCACGAGGAAGTCGGGACGCTCGACCCGGTGCTGGTGGACGACGCCTACGAGGGGACGGTCTGCAACCAGCTCTACGAGGGATTGGTCCAGCTCGACCGCGATCTGCGCATCGCGCCCGCGCTCGCGCGCTCGTGGGTCATCTCGGAAGATGGGCGCAACTACCTCTTCCGATTGCGAACCGACGTCAGCTTCCACGCTGGACAACGGCTCACGGCGGAGATCGCTGCGCGCTCGCTTGAACGGAACCTCGCACCCTCGCGCCCTGGCCCTTCGCTGGCCGAGGGATACTTCCAACGCGTCGTCGGCGCCTCGGCCTACCAGGCGGGAAAGAGCCCGAGCATCAGCGGCATCCGCGCGATCGACGACGAGACGCTCGAGGTCCAGCTCGAAGAACCGCTCAGTTTCTTCCTCGCGGTCTTGACCATGGATCAGGCGCGCATCGTCGGGCCGACTGAGTCGAACGACTGGAGCGCGCTCGAACTGCGGCCGAACGGCACCGGTCCGTTCCGCTTCGGCGCTCGTTCCGAAGATGGGAGCATGGTGCTCGCCCGCCACGACGGGTACTGGGCGGAGCCGGCGTATCTCGATTCGCTGCGCTTCGTCGTGGCTGGTCCGAGCACCTCGGAGCGCGCCGTCGCGTTGTTGCTGCGCGGAGAGGTCGATGCGGCCAGCGTCGCGCCGCGCCTGCAGTCGTTCCTGGTCGAGACGGCGGGGCTGCGCACCCGCTCGACGCCGGAGTTCTCGGTCACCTTCCTCGGATTCAATCTGGAGAAGCCGCCCTTCGATCGCCTGGAAGTTCGTCAGGCGGTGACGGCGTGCCTCGACCGCGCCGCGCTCGCCGCCAGCAAGAGTGGGACGGCGATGGTCGCGAGCCGCCTCTTGCCGCCGGGGATGCCGGGGATCCGGCCTTCCGTCTTGGTGCCGCCGGCTGACGCGGCGCGGGCGCGGGAATACGCGGCCAAGGCCGGCATCGATCCCGCGCATCCGCTGGAGGTGACGCTTTCCACCAATCGTTCGCCGGTCTCCAACGCCTGGTGGCGCGATCACTTCGCGCCCCCACTCGCGGCGGTCGGTCTGAAGCTGGTGATCGAGCAGATGGACTGGCCGGACCTCGACGCCAAGGTGATGGGAGGGGAGACGGAGATGTTCACGATGTCCTGGATCGCGGATGTGCCCGATCCCGACGCGATCCTCTACTTCCTCTTCCATACCGACGAGGCGAACAACCTCTTCGCCTTCTCCGACGCGCACGTCGACTCGATGCTGGAAGTGGCCCGCCATCTGCCGCCGGGTTCGCCGCGATTCGAGCTGTACGCGCAGATCGAGGCGAGCATCATCGAACAGCTCCCGATGACGCCGCTCTACCACGCCACTTCGCTCTACGCCTGGAACCCGAGGGTCGAAGGGGTGGAGGCGAGCCCGCTCGGCGCGCCGCTCATGCGTTTCGGCAAGGTCTGGTTCCGCCGTCCGGCGCTCGAGTCGGGCGCGGCGCCCGCTTCCGCCGAGGTGGTGCGATGAGACCCCGTCTCGGTCCCGGTCGCCTCGCTCGCCGCATCACCTTGGTCTTCTCGGTCGGCGTGCTCGGCATGGCCGGGATCTTCGGCGTGGCGGTCGAGCTCTATCTCAGTCGAGTGTTGGCGAAGCAGAGCGAACTGCGCGCGCTGTCGTTGGCCGAGAGCCTGGCGGCCGTCGCGCAGCCGTTCTTGGTGCACTACGACTACATCTCGCTCCAGCAGATGGCCGACGCCGTGCGCGGCGAGCCCGACGTCACCTACGTCGTCTTGCTCGACAAGGAGAGCAAGGTGGCGGGCTTCGGCGGACGCCGCGAGCTGCAGGGGACGGAGATCTCCGGCCTGGCCAATCAGCGCGCGCTCTCGGCGCCGACCGCCTCGAGTCAGCGCGTGGAGTGGAGCGATCCGCGGCTGGGCGAAGTGCCGGTGGTCGAGGGGATCGCTCCGGTGCGACTGGCGGGCGCCGATGAGCGTCGGTGGGGCACCGTTCGGGTCGGACTCTCGCTGGCGCCGGTACGAGCGGAAGTGTGGCGCGCGCGAATCTTCCTGATCGTGGTGGGACTGGGCGGCGTCCTCGGCGCCATGTGGGCCTCCAGCCTGTTGGCGCGGCGCATCACGGCCCCGCTGGCGCGGCTGGTGCAGGCGGCGACTCGGCTGGAGAGCGGCGCGAGCGGCGTCGAGTTCGTGGTCGAGAAAGACGACGAGATCGGCGAGTTGGCCACTCGTTTCGGCGAGGCGGCGCGCAGTCTCGATCGTCAGAAGCAGGCGTTGGTCTCGGCCAAGGAAGAGCTGACCACGCTCAACGCCAATCTCGAACAAGAGGTGCAGCGCCGCACGGCCGAGCTCTCGACCTCGCGCGAGCAGTACCGCTTGTTGGTCGAGGGATCGCCCGACGCGTTCGTCCTCTTGGAAGGCGGGCGCTTCGTCTTCGCCAATCAGGCCTTCACGAAGATCTTCCAGTACCCGCCCGACTCGGTGCTGCGTGAGTCGTTCCGTTGGACGCAGATCGTGCATCCCAACTCGCATCGCATCGCACGCGACAAGTTCCGCGAAGCGGAGGAGTCCGGCCAAGGATTCTTGCTCGACTTGGTCGGGCTCACGCGCACGGGCAAGCCGGTCGACCTCGAGGTGCGCGGGCGCGGAGTCCGCTTGCGCGGCACGCCGGCGCTGGAGCTGGTGCTCTCGGATGTGACCGAGAAGCGACGGCTCTTGCGACAGGTGGTCCAGAGCGAGCGGTTGCGCGCGATGGGCGAGATGACCGCGATGGTCGCGCACCACTTCAACAATCTCCTGGCGATCATGCTCGGGCGTTCGCAGCTCCTCCAGATGAAGACGACGGACGAGACGGTGCGCGCGGGTCTCCAGGTGATCCAGGCCTCGGCGCTGCGCGCCGGCGAGATGCTGCGCCATCTGCAGGAGTATTACGGCGAACAGGTTGATCTGCGCTTCGGCGGCGTCGATCTCAATGCGCTGCTGCGGGACCTGGCGCAGTACCAAGAGAGCATCTGGCGGACGACGCGCCCGCCCGAGGCGCCGATCGTCTCGATCCGACTGGAGCTCGACCCGGTGCCGGAGATGCGCGGCTCCGACCCTCTCTTGCAGGACGCGATCCGTCGACTCCTCGCCAACTCCGCCGAGGCGATGCCGCAGGGGGGAGAGATCGTCGTCCGCACGCACGCCGAGGGGGACGAAATCGAGATTACGGTCGACGACCCCGGCGTCGGGATGCCGGCCGATGTGGCGTCGCATGCCTTCGAGCCGTTCTACACGACGAAGGGACCGCACACGCGCGGGCTCGGCTTGTCCGCGGCCCTCGGGATCGTGCAACGGCACGAGGGGCGGATCGAGATCACGAGCACGATCGGTCGCGGCACGCGCGTCTCGATCCGTCTGCCGGTGCGCTCGCGCATCGCGCGGATCGTTCCGCTGTCCGCGTCAGACGGTGGTCTCGATCCAACGTCCGCGGCGGAAGAGGCCGTAGAGGAAAAGCGCGCGTAGGACTGCGGTCAGGGTGATGACCCAGACCACGCCCATCAACCCCGCGCCTCCTCCGAGGTGGAACGCCGCCCAGGCCGCCAGCGGCACGCGCGCTACGCTGATGGCGACGGAGATCCAACTCGGCGCCCGCGTGTACCCCGCGCCGCCGAACGCTCCCATCAGGACGATCTCGAGTCCCATCGCGGTCTGCGCCAGGCCCAACACCTGCATGTACGGCCCGGCCAATCGGCGGAGGTCGGGGTCGTCGCCGAAGAAGTGGAAGAGCCACCCGCCGCCGAACCAGAAGACCGCACCCATGAGAGTTCCGAAGCCGGCGCCGAGCACGGCGGCGCGCTTGGCGGCGGCCAGCGCGCGCGGCAGATCCCGCGCGCCGAGGTTCTGTCCGACCACGGCGGCGGTGGCGACGGAGAGCGCCTGGGCGCTCAGGAAGCAGAGCGACTCGAGCCGGTTGCCGACGCCGAGCACCGCGAGTTCCGCGGTCCCCAACTGCGCTGTCAAGCGCGACAAGAAGAGGTAGACCACCGCGAAGAGCAGCGTGCCCACAGTCGGCGGCCCGCCCACGCGGAGCAACCGGAGCGCGGTCGCGAGACGCAATCGACCGGTCTGTCCGAAGATTCCTCGGAACGGGCTGGAAGCGCGCCGCAGTCGAAGCGCCAAGATGACCAGCCCGGCGGCGTGCGAGATGACCGTCGCGATGGCGGCGCCGTTGACGCCGAGCCCCGGCCAGCCGCCCCATCCGAAGATGAGGAGCGGATCGAGAGCGAGGTTGATCAGGATGACGCCGAGTCCGACCTGCATCGGCGTGCGCGTGTCGCCCGAAGCGCGCAAGACCGACTCGAGCGCCACGAGCGGGAAGAGGAAGATCGATCCGAGGATCAGCGTGTGGAGATAGCGCGTCCCTTCGCGGGTCACCTCGGGCGGAGTGTCGAGCAAGCGAAAGAGAGTCGGCGCGCTCCAGTGCGCCGTCGCCGCCAACACCAGCGCGAAGACGATGCTGAGCGTGACCCCCTCGGCCGCGACTCGCACCGCTGCGCCGCGTTCTTCGGCGCCCCAGTGCCGGGAGACCAGCGCCAGCAACCCGGCGCCGACCATCTCGCAGATCCCGCCCAGGATCCAGGTGGCGAAGATCGCGGTCGTGACCGCGGCCAACTCATCCTTGCCGAGGCGAGCCACCCAGAACGCGTTCACCAGGTTGAACAGCGTGTGGAGGAGCATCGAGACGAAAACCGGTCCGGCCAGCCGCAGCAGCACCGGGACCAGCGGCCCTTCGCGGATGGCGCGTTCCTGCTGCGATGGGGCGAGGACCCGGGTCATGAGGTCCGGCAGGATACAGGTTCGCGCGCCGGTTGTCGGGTGGCGTAGGCTAGGCCGTCACGATATGAAGACCGCCTCTTCCAATCCTGGATTCCTCCACCGCGGACGTTTGCGTCGCGCGAGCGCCGATCGTCGTCTCGGCGAGATGGCGGAAGTGCTCGCCGGAAAGAAGCGGCTCCTCGTGCTCACTCACGACCACCCGGACCCCGACTGCATCGCCAGCGGGTGGGGACTGCTCAAGGTGATCCGGCGCCTGAGGCGCATGACGGTCGACTTCGGTTACGGCGGCACGATCGGGCGGAGCGAGAACCGCACGTTGCGCGACGTGCTGCAAGTTCCGCTCGTCCCGATCAGCACGCTCGATCTGGAGAGTTACGACGCCTTCGCGCTGGTCGACTCGCAACCGGAGACCGGCAACAATTCGCTCCCGATCGGCCTGCTCCCGACGATCGTGATCGACCACCATCCCTGTCGCCGCCGCACGCGCGAGGTTCCGTACTTCGACGTGCGCGAGGATTACGGCGCGACCGCCACCATCGTGGCCGAGTACCTGGCCGCGGCCGACGCGCCGATCGATCGGCGATTGGCGACGGCGTTCTTCTACGCGATCAAGACCGAGACGCGGAACCTCGGCCGCGAGGCGTCGCGCGCCGACGTCCGCGCCTTTCTCGAGTTCTTCCCGCGCGTCGACAACGTGGCGCTCTCGGCCATCGAGCATCCGCGGATCCCGCGCGCCTACTTCGCCATGATCGATCGCCTCATCGCCGGCGCGCAGGTGCAGGGCCGCTTCGTCACCGCGCTACTCGGTCCGGTCGAGCCGCCCGAAGTCGTGGCCGAGTTCGCCGACATGCTCGTCCGTATGGAAGACGCGGACTGGGCGCTCGCCATCGGGCGCTACCGGGGGAGCTTGCTCCTCTCTCTGCGCACGAATCTGACCTCGGTCAACGCCGGTCGGATCATCCAGCGGATCGTCCGCTCCGAGGGCACGGCCGGCGGACACGGAATGATGGCGGGCGGGCGCGTCACGCCGCCCGCGGGGAGCGAAGCGGACCCAGCCGCGCTGGACCGATTGGAGCGGGCGCTGCTCACGCGCGCGCGCCGACTGGTCGGAGCGCCGGCCCGCGGCGGTCCGCTCGTGCAGCGAGGGAAGTAGCCGGGGACCGTCTCGCGGCGAAACCGAACGGAGCATCGCGTACCCTCTACCCTGTCATCCGAAGGGAAGACCCATGCGGCCGATCCAGCTCGACGAGATCGAAGACCTCACCACCTACGAAAAGTCGCGTCCCGAATTCCGCCAGCGGATCCTGCGCCTGAAGCAGACGCGCCGCGTGCAGGCCGGGGAGAAGGTCTCGCTCGTCTTCGAGCATCGCGAGACGGCGCGTTTCCAGATCCAGGAGATGGTCCGCGCCGAGCGCCTGGTCGATCCCGTCGCCATCGCGCACGAGATCGAGATCTACAACGCGCTTCTTCCCGGCGCCCACGAACTCTCCGCCACCCTGTTCCTCGAGGTGACCGACCCCGCCCGCATCCGCACCGACTTGGAGCAACTCATCGGCCTCGACAACGGCGCCTGCGTCTGGATCGAACTCGAAGACGGGGATCGCGCCTACGCCCGTTTCGAAGCGGGCCACAGTGAGGAGGGCCGCATCTCCGCCGTCCACTGCGTCCGCTTCCCATTCGAGCAGGAGCAGGTCGCGCGCTTCCGCGAGCCCGACCGCGATTGCGCGCTGGTCGTCGATCACCCGCGCTACCAAGCGCGCGTCCGGATCAGCCCACCGACCCGCCAATCCCTCCTCGAAGACCTCGTGTGAGCACGGCGATGGAATCTCAACCGCAGCCGTACGAACTCCTCTTCCTCGTCTGCGTGAACGAACGCCCCGACGGCAAGGCCTGCTGCCAAGGCGGCGACGGCATGGCCTTGAAGGAGTGGCTCAAAGCCGAAGTCAAAGCCCGCGGCTACCGCGGCCGCGTCCGCGTCAGCCACTCCGGCTGCCTCGACCGCTGCTCGGAAGGCCCGAACATCTTCGTGTTTCCAGCGGGCGTGTGGCACAGCCACGTAAAGCTCGAGGATCTGCCGCAGATCCTCGAGCAACACCTAGCTGGAGTCGAACCGGAGCGCCCGCCTACCCCGCCTTCCGCCGCCGAGTAGACACCTCACTCGCTCCGCCCTCCCCCGAACGGCGCGATGATCACCCGACGCGCCGGTCGTTCCACCACTTCGTACAGCACCGCACAAACGACGTTCATCAACACACACAGCGCCGCCAACCGCCAGACTCCGAGTCGGTCGGTCAAGGCGAGCAAGGGCGTCATCACGACGGTGAGTTGGATGAGATAGAACCCGTACGAGATCTTCCCCAGGTAGACCGCGAGGCGTCCGGACAGTGCGCGCGAGACGAGCGAGCGCTCGACCGAGAGCGCGAGGATGAGGGCGCCGGCTGCGAGCGTGATCCCGTAGGTGAGAACGAAACTCTGGAGCTGCCAGCCGCGCGCGTTCGCGAAGTCCTTGCCGGCCATGCCGAGTGCGATCGCCAGGAAGCGCGGCGAGCGAGAGCGCCGACGCGCGCGAGCCGCTCAGCCAGTCCGAGACTCGTCCGGTGCGATGGAGGAATGCGCATCCCATGCCGACCGCGAACTCGGGGAAGCGTCCCCCGAGCGTCGCGTGCAGGAGATGACGGGTGTCCTGCATGAAACCGCCGAACGTGAATCCGATCTGGCGCCCGAACAGCAGGACGAGCCAGAAGGCGGCGGGGACTCCGATGCACAGAATCCCCAGTGCCGCCGCCACGCGCAAGGCCGGCGCCCGCACCGCCTCCGATCGGCTGCGCCCGAACGCCAGCACTGCGATCGCGACGCAGAGAAACGGCGCGAGCGCGTAGAAGGTCTCCTCGATCGTCAAGGTCCAGGCCGTGGGGAGGCCCGCGTAGCGCAGGTCGTGGAAGAACCCCTGCGTCATCGACCACGTGACGAACCAGGTCGCGTCTGGCCGTCCGCCAGAGAGGAGCTGCACCCCGTGCTGCACCGCGGAGCACCAGGAAGAGCGGCCAGATCCGCGCGATCCGCTTGACGAAATAGAGACGCAGCCGCGCCGTCCCTCGGGCGAAGTCGTCGTAGTAGATTCGCGTGATCAGGAAGCCCGAGAGGACGAAGAAGATCGAGACGCCCACCTGTCCCGAACGCCAGACCGTGAGGAGCGGAACCGACTCCGTCACCGCCACCCCACGCGACGCCGGCGGAAAGAGGAACGCGTAGTGGTACATGAAGACCAAGAAAGCCGCGAACGCCCTGAGCGCCGTCAGCGCCTTGATCTCCTTCATCCCCGTCTCCTCGAGATCCAACCCGTCCCGCGCGTGTCGTGCGATCAAGGCGACGAACCTTACTACGAACTCGGCGCGCCATTCCCCGAGACGCGGTGGCTGCGATGTTCGACCAGTGACCCAAATTCCGCGTTGCCGTAGCAAAACGCCCCGCGCTAGACTCTTCCTCGCCTCGATCACGGTCGCGCCCGCCGACGCGACCCCACGGCCAGCGCGTTCTTCCGGGGCTGCAAGAACGTGTCGACCGGTCCCATCGCCACCTCCGCGAGTCGCGTGGCTCGCTCACCTTGGAGGACCGATGCACCGTGCGTTCCCTACCTCACAACCATCCCTTCCCGCTTCACTCACTCTTCTCGCAGTTCTTACGGGGGGGGGGGAGCTTTTCTGCTGACAACACGTTAGCTGCCGATACGCCCAACCCATCCGCGGTCAACGAAGTCGAATTCACCATCTCCCTGTCGCCCGGCGACGTTTCCGTCCGCACCGACTCCATCTCGGGCTCCTCTCGCATCTCCTGCGAGGGTCTCTCGGTCATCGCCAACCCCGAATGGTTCGGCGCCCCCGCGCTTCCCGCTCGCTCCGACTGCCTCCTCCTGCCACCGGGCAAACGCGTCGCGAGCATCAGCGTCCTCACGCTCGACCCGGTCGTCGTCGCAACGGGCATCCGCCCAGAGCCGCTCAGCCCCGGCTACGCGGACTCGGTGAACCCGGGCCAAGGAGACGAGCTCTACTACGAACTCGGCTCGCCGTTTCCTGCGACACCTTCGCTACTCGGCTCGAACGACGGCTTCCGAGGACTCCGTCTCGGCGGGGTCACGACCATCCCGTTCTCGTGGGATTCGGAGACAGAAGACCTGGTGCTCTACCAGACGGTGGAGGTCCGACTCGAACTAGAGAATGTCCCGTCGGCCGAAGCGGCGCCGCGCCGCATGCGTCCCGAGCGCCAATTCTCGTCCGAGCGATCTGAACTTCGTTGGGTGAGCGAACACGCCACCAACGCGGAGGACCTCGCCTTCTTCTACGAAGCCGACACCAGCCTGATCGAGGTCGATCCCCAGTTCGCCGTCACCGACACTTCCCACGCCACCGGCTTCCATCCCACCGATCGTCCCTCGATGGAAGGCGCCGCGGTCGAGATGGTCATCGTCACCGGAACCCGCCGCGCCGACGGAACCGCTCTCGACGGCGACATCTCAGCGCCGTTTCGCACTTGGGCCGACTGGCGCACCAAGACCGGCATGCCCGCGGTGGTACGAACCGTCGAATGGATCCGAGACAACTACCACGGGGGCGACGACCCCGAACGCATCCGCAAATTCCTCACCGAGGCCTACTCGCTGTGGGGAACCGACTTCGTGCTCCTGGGCGGCGACGTGGAGATCGTTCCCGGGAGGAGCCGGGGAGGGCTGCCGCTCGGAAGCGACACGCACGACTCGGAAAAGGTGAGCGCTTGGTATTACGCGGGCCTGGATGTCGCCTGGGGAGATCTGACCGACGGAGACTTCGATGCCTTCGGGGACAGCTACCCAGAACTCTGGCTCGGTAGGGTTCCCGTTCGCGACTCCCTAGAAGCCGCAGGATACCTTGCCAAGGTTCGAATGTACGAGCGCGTTCCAGGATTCGACACGTCGCCCCCGTCGACCGGGTACTACACCAATGCGCTGTTAGTTGCTGGACTCACGAATGATGGCGGCTGGGAGTTCGAGGACGATCAGTCGAGGAGCGACTCGCGAATCCCAGCGTATAATGTAGAGCCTTGGCTCGGTAACGGGATTTGGAAGTCGGAGCGGCTAAAAGAAGATGTGCTCGACGCACTAGGCTTTGATTCGTACCGGGTATACCCGCGCCTCGATGTGTCAGCTGACTGTGACGCTGTGGAGCTTCCATGCTACGAGAGAATTCGTGATCATTTGGACGGTACGTTGGGTCCAGACGTTTACTTCACCAGGGAGAACGTGCTCTCGGCGATGGATGCCAGAGCCCAAAGTGTTGTATTTCATGTTGAGCACTCAAATCGCACCGCGTTTGGAGGGCTCAGCGACAAGAGTAATGTGCGTCCAAACCGCGACTATTGTTTCGAAGAAGGAACCGAAGAGCCTACATGTGACGAAGTCGACTGCACCGACTGGGCTAATGACTGTTTCCTGGCGTACAAAGCGAACAACGAGGTGAACGGCGGTCTTTCCCGTGAGCTCGTCGCCTCGTTCCACAATGCACCAAACTTTGTAGTTGGGATGAGCTACGGCAGCATGACCGGGATGTACGAAGGTGACAGCGTCCAAGAAGTGCTCGTCCGAGATCCTGACGGTGGCGCAGTCGCTTTCTGCGGAAAAACGAGATCTTCCAATCACACCGGCGACGATGTGACTGATCCTCCGGTTGCATTTTTTCGGGAGACGCTGATCGACCGACAACGGGTGGGTGTCGGGCTCGCGAACGTCCTGCTCTATGGCGGCGACCCTGAGCCGTCTTCGAGCGCAAGCTGGCACCTCTTCGGCGATCCCACCATCCGTGCCTGGTCTGAAGCGCCCGGCGACCTCTGGATCGGCAGCAACGTCGATACCCTGGGCAATCCAGACTTCTACGATCTCCGCATCACCGTCCGCGAGG